>Ga0067045_1031642_pt1 | contig 11766 bp, 7 predicted proteins | sample TerdegcTABiofilm_FD_59184 | JGI IMG/M metagenome (GOLD analysis project Ga0067045, IMG submission 59184) | Combined Assembly of (Gp0054472, Gp0054536) Wastewater bioreactor microbial communities from Singapore -Terephthalate degrading...
TAACCCCTGGATTATTCTGAAAAAAACAAAGTAAAATTTCTTTATTTTAGAGCCCAAGTTAAAATTTGAATATTTAACCCAAAAGCCCTCCAAAATCAGATGGCTTTTTAAGTGGTAACTAAGTATGAGTATAGCAGACCTAAAGGTCTGATCTACAGAAAAAAAAATTTTATATTACACTATTAATTCTTTTATTTTTGAAAATATATAAAATTTATTTATTTTATCTTTTTATGCTAAGATTTAGTTGGGGAAGTGTTGTCGGGAGGTATGGGGTGGTAGTTGGGAACCATTTGTTTTATTTTTTCTCTCATCTCTTCCGGGGGGATGGAATGCAGGTTGGTCTTGAGGGCTTCCAATTCCCCGGTCAGGTTCTCCACCGTCATTAAGGGCGAAACCACCCGGTTTATCTTGGGGATGGAGGTTTTTTCCCAGGTCTCGCTGACGTTTATAAGTTCCTCGGTCATCTTTTCTCCGGGACGGATTCCTCTCACTTCAATCAAAATATCCTTACCCGGTTCGAATCCCGACAGCCGGATCATATTCCGCGCCAGATCCATGATTTTCACCGGTTTCCCCATATCCAGAATATATATATTTCCTCTTTCACCCAGAGATGATGCCTGAATCACCAGTTGCACCGCCTCGGGGATGGTCATGAAGAACCGGGTCATGTCGGGGTGGGTGATGGTTACGGGTCCTCCCGCCATAATCTGCTTTCTGAAGGTGGGAACCACGCTGCCTCTGGAGTCCAGCACGTTGCCAAATCGAACCGCCTGAAACCGGCAGAATTTCCCCTTTTTACATTTTTCCAGCAGAACCATTTCCGCCAGTCGTTTTGTGGCTCCCATGATGCTGGTGGGGTTCACCGCCTTGTCGGTGGATAACAAAGTAAAGGATTCCGCCTCGTATTTTTCCGCCAGATCCGCTAAAAGAGCCGTTCCCAGCACATTGTTGGAAAACGCCTCGTTGATGTTATCTTCCATCAGGGGAACGTGTTTGTGGGCGGCGGTATGGAATATTATCCGGGGACGATATTCCTGAAATAAAAATTCCATACGCTGACAATTTCTTATATCGGCTATAAATGTGATAAGAGGAATCGATGTTTTATCCTTTAATTCTAGATTAATTTCATATATGGAATTTTCACCTCTGCCAAGCAAGATAACTCTTTCAGGATTAAATCGTATGATTTGCCTGCATATTTCCGAACCGATGGATCCTCCTGCACCGGTAACCAGCACGGTTTTGCCCTGAATGAATTCCCTGGCTTTTTCAGGTGAAAGTTTTACCTCTTCTCTTTCCAGCAGATCCTGGATCTCCACATTCCTTATTTTATTTACTGAAAACTTGCCGTCGATAAGTTCCGAAAGTCCCGGAACCACCTTGAATTCCACTTTTATATCCTCGCACTCTTTTATAACCTTTTGAATCAGGGAAGGTTGAGGCAGAGTAATTATTATCTGTTCTATCCCCTTTTCACCCGCGATCCGGTGAAGATCCGCAATCCTGCCCAACACGGGGACATTATGGATTCGGATCCGCTTCTTGTCGGGATTGTCGTCAATAAACCCCACCGGAATATACCCCAGAGAAGGAGTACGGATGATTTCCCGCAAAACCATTTCGCCCGCGTCTTCCGCCCCCACGATGAGGGTTTTTTTGCCTCCCACCGTCTGACCCGTCCGTTCATAGACCCACCGCAGCAGAAACCGGATCCCTCCCGTAAAAAACAGGGTCAGAAGCCAGGCGATAATAATGATGGAGCGGGAATAATATTGCCCCCCCGTCAGGATCGCCGCCCCTCCCGCAGGAATATACGCCGCCATGTTGGCTATGAATATGTTTTTCAACTCCTGCATTCCCGCATAGCGCCACAGTTTATCGTATAACCCGAACAAATAGAAAGACAAAATACAACAACAGGCTACCGTGATAAAAAGCCACTCGTAACCCATCACATATTTCGCCACAAAATCCAACGATGAAACCTCACCCTCGAAACGAATGGACACCGCCAGCAAAATCGCCGACAGCACCAGAATGAAGTCCACCACCATCAGTATAATTTTTTCTTTTCTGCTCATGCTCACCCGATCTGGAAGTTGGAGATTAGAGGTTGGAAATCGGAGGTTGGTAGCGACAGACTCCTCTGACGGACTTTAGTCCTTCCAAAACCGCCGCCGAAGGACTTCAGCCCTTTCAAAACCGCCATAGGCTGTCATAGAGTCGAATTCCGGATCTCCTCCCTGTGATTATGGATTCGTCTTATGGATTCTGCAATCAGGACGGGAATTTCCTCTTTCATGTGGGAAAAGAGGGGTAAAACCAGGGTTCTTGCCGCTATGTAATCGGTGTTTTTCAGTCCTTGGGGATAGCGGTGGATATATTTTTTATAACATTTCTGGGTATGTCCCGGCGGGTGGAAGTATTTGCGGGTGGGGATTCCTTCTTTTTGGAGAGTTTCCGCCAGTTGATCCCTGTTCAGCCCGAATCGGTTTTCGTCGATTAATATAACAAAATCTTTATAGGAGGAACGGGTATTTTCTCTTATTTTCTGGAAGGAGACCCCGGGAATATCCTGCAGATTTTCCTTGAACAGGGAGACCAGTCGGTTCCGTTTTTGGGCAAATTCCTCAAGATCTTGCAATATTTTCAACCCCAACAGGGCATGAAATTCACTCATTCTGCCGTTGACTCCCGGATATATACAGTCATAATCCCCAGGGTTGCCGTATTCCCTGAAAACCTCGATGAAATCGGCAATCTCTTTGGAACCGGTGGTCAACACTCCGCCTTCTCCCGTGGCAAGAAGTTTCGTCGCACTGGTGGAAAAGACCTCGCCGTCGCCGTGTCCTCCCATGGGTTTGCCCTTATAGATAGTGCCGAAGGAATGGGCGGAATCGATGATGAATTTTAGTTTATATTCATCAGCTATTTCCTGCAGTTTTTCTATATCGGGGGGATTGCCGAATATGCAGGTTGCCATTATGGCGGACGTCCTGTCGGTTATATTTTTTTCCACCGATTCCGGCGACAGGGTCCAGGTTCCCTCTTCGCAATCGGCAAAAACCGGCTCCAGTCCCGCCATCTCCACCACGTGGAAAGTCGCTGAAAAAGAAAAGGACGGGACTATTATCTCTCCCTTCAGATCCAGGGCTTTTATCAGCATATAGAGTCCCGTGGTGCAGTTGACTATTCCCTTGGCGTAGGGAACCTGCAGATATTCCGCCATTTCCTTTTCTAACTGCCTTAAAAATTTGCCTTTGGTAACCATTCCCGAACTAAATATATCCTTGAATCCTTCTTCCATCTGGCTATAATCGGGAAGAGTGGGCTGGGCGAAGGGGATCCCAGGAGAAAAAGTCGCCTTCCCTCCCAGAACGGCGGGTTTGTCGGCTGAAAGGGACTCCGGTTTGTCGTGTCCGCATTTGCAATGGGTATTCATATATAAACTCCTTATAAGTTCAGGATTTCAGTCCTGTTAATTACTATAAAAGCGAATAGAATCCTGTTTTATCGGGAATGAGTCCCGCTGAGAAGGGGTTGCAGGGGAAAAAGGGGATAAAAAAAGAGAGATTCCCATATTTTCACCGGTTTCCCTTTTCTATTCTATTATACCCAGAATCGGGGAATTTACTCAGTGATTTTGCTCCGATTTCATAATTTCCAGAAAGGTTTTTTGGGAGTATGGGCTTTTAGACATTGAAATATTTTATATTCACTGGCATACTCTTCGGCGATTTTAAGGGGAATTCTGCCTTTATCGTCTTTAATCAGAGGATCCGCCCCCATTTCCAGCAGAAGATAAACTATTTCCCTGTAACCTCTCGCCACCGCTATGTGAAGAGGAGTCCAGCCTTTTTTGTTTTTATCAAGATCCCCCCGGGCGTTTATGTCGGAACCCCATTGAAGCAGAAGTTCCGTCATTTCTTTATTGCCCTGCCATACCGCTATATGAAGGGGGACTCTGCCCTGTTTATCCTTTATATTGGGGTTAGCACCCATTGTAAGTAGGAATTCCGCCATTTCGGCAGTTTTTTTATCCGCAGCCATGTGGAGGGGAGTCCAGTTATCTTCATTTTGGAGATGGTTTTTGTCATTATTCTGTTTCGCGGGTAGTTCCACTGTATTACCGCCTTCTGATGAAGTCCCGTTTCCATAATGCGGGACGATCATTCTCTTAAAGAAGTATTTTGTTTCTTTTTGTTTATTTCCTGTTTTTTTGTTTGTATATATTTATAGTCAATTGCATACGTAATCGGGGGAGGCAGGTTTTATTCCGGAATGTGTGGAAACTATCGGGGATATAGCCGCCGGAGATGTCCGGTTTTTGAAATTATGGGGAGGAAACCCATGAAATTTTATAAATTCGATGTTGACAGGGCTATCTGTCCCGGTTGCGGGGCATCGCTGATTCTCAAGGGAACCCAGGCGATTGTAACCTGCATCTATTGCGGTTCCGACTGCAAGGTGGAAAGAAGACTCCGCAAGGTGGAACCCGATACCCGCCGTCCCCCCGCCCCCATGACAAAAGGGAATCCGGAGAAAAATTATGATTACTGGAATATGGAGCAGCTAATTAACGGGATCATAAATGAATCTGATCCGAAAGAAAAAATCAAAATGGCGGAGGCGATGGATCAATGGGGACATGTCAACATTGAGAATACCAGGTGGATCCCGGTGATTATCGAGATCATGTTAAAATCCGACCCGGCTCTGGACAGGGCGTTGTCGGGAATTCTGGGCAAGATGATATGCAGCGATGATCTTAAGATAAAGAGAGCGGTGATCTCCGCAGGAGAACAATATGGATTCAATATTAAAGGATCCAAAGGACTTTTGTTCGCTCTTTCTCTGGGAGACGCGGGAACGGTGAAACTCCTGCTGGATATAGGGGAGTGGGCTTCAAAACAGAACGCGTTGGATTACTCACGGGAAGCCCTCATCGGGGTTCAGACCGCCATAGGCAGGGATTCTCAGAGATTGCGGGTTTGTATGGAGATATTGCTTTACCGTTTTTTGTATGTGTCTTCCTTTGTACGTCAGTGGATGGGCAATTTTTTGCGGAATCATTTTGATGTGGGATATACTTTTTTATACGGCGATATGCTGGAATTGATGGAGGATTGCTATCATCAGTCCCCCGATAGTCTGCCCCTTCTTGAGAATGCCCTGAAGAAATGCCGGGATGCCAAAGATATGGAGGAATTGAGAGATAGATTGACGGTATTTCAATTTTTGAAGAGTGAGCCGGTTATTATATCCGCCCTGAATGCCCTGGGACACCCCCCTTCGGACATGACCGAGGAGGATGTACGGGAGGTGGTTGACTCCCTTTCCCCCTTCCTCGCTCACCCTTCTTTTAAAGAGCCTGTCGGCAAAGCCCTTTCCGCTTTTTTGTGGGTAGGCGACGGTGTTCCTTCTACCATTGAATCTCTTATACAGACTCTGGAACAGAACTCTCCCGACAAAATTCCCAAATCACTGCAATATTCATACAATTTACGAAAACGCTAAAAATACCTAAAAAAGGAAGGGAACCACAAGAAGGGGTTTTCCAACCTCCAATTTCCAACCTCTTTACCGCCAGTCGCCGATGAGAACGAAGGGAGCCCAGAAGTAAGGATGGGCGAACCGGGGATTCTTCAGCAACTGAAGTTGTGCCTGTCTTAAAGATGCCGATTTGCTCTTGCCCGCTTTCAGGTTTTTATAGAATTCGACCATCAGATCGCAGGTGGATTCGTCGGACACCGACCAGAGGGTGGCCAAAATGGAGGAAGTGCCGGCAATGGAGAAAGCCGATGCGATACTGGCGATTTCACTGCCCGGTTTGCCTTCTCCCAGGGCGGTCTGGCAGGCGGAGAGAGTTACCAGATTGGCGTCTTCCAGGGGAATTTCGAAGATTTCGCCGGTCTTGAGTTTTCCTTCATCGTTGGCTCCCGCCAGCAGGATGAAGGACTGGTTGACGTCCTTGCCATCCAGATAGCCGTGGGTGGCGAAGTGGAGTATGGAGTAGCCCGCAGGCAGATTCTTGATCTTGTCCTTGGTGGCTTCCTTGCCGATATAGACCTGGGTATCGGGCAGCAGTTGTTTTATTCCCTTCACTTCTTCCTCGGCGTTTTGTAAGGAACCGTCGGGGTTGCCTATGGCAAGAACCTTTCCCTGAAGTTTCCCTTTGGGAGCTTTATCGGAAACCACCTCCAGGAGGTCTCCGCTGGAAAGGTAGGCGATCTCCTTGTCTTCTACGAGGAAACGCAGACCCTGGGAGGGATCTTTTTTCGCCAGGGATTGGAAGGGGAGGTAATAGAGGAGTCCCGTGGGAATTATGGCAAGGACCTTTTTGTCTTTGATTTCCGGTTCGATGGGTTCTATGAGAATGCCGTAAAGATTGGGCAGAATTTTAACCAGGGATTGCAGCATCCTGTCCTGGGGAGGGGTCTTCCAGCTGTCGATGGTTATTTCTTTGCCTGTCCGGGTATAGTCGTCTCCCGTCATTTTGATAAGGTTGATGTAATTGCTTACCAGTTTCTCCAGTTCACTTCGCCGGATATCTACAGTCTTGATGGCAAAGGTTTTATTTGTAACCAGGAATATATACAGTTTGGTTTCTGATGGAAAATATTGAATCAGGATTGTATCTTCGGGGATTAACTTTTGAATTTTGGCAAAACCGGAGGGTTTTACCGCTACCAGCCTTTCGTAATCGGGGTTGGTCTGCCGGATGGTGTTGATATTTTCATAAAATTCGGATTTGTTTTGTGCCAGGGTCTGGCTTAGCCGCTGGATTTTCTGCTCATCCTGAAATTCCTTCGGTTTATCCTTCTCTTTTGCGATTTCTTCCTCCAGGCTGGTATTTTCGGTCTTGATTTTCTGGACGTTATTCAAAGCGTCCTGCACCGTTTCATCCTTTACCCGCACCTGTTTCAGGTCAATAGACTGGGTAAACTCCTTGGCTTTAAGCCGTTCCAGATATTCGAAAGCCAGCTGGGACTCGTTATTCTGGATCAAAATTTCCGATGCTTCCTGATATATTTTTTCCCCATAGACCGACAGGATCTGTTTTTGTTGCTCGTCGGCAGCCATGAGGGAGACGGCTTTTTCCAGATAGTCAATGGATTTTATATATTGATCCCTGGCTTGTTTTATTTGCCCCTTCTTTTTATAATACCGGGCTTTAAGATATGAAATATTGAATAATCCATAGGTATATTCTATATCCTTGCCGGTTTTTTCCAGGTTGTCCATAAATTGCAGGAATTCTTTTTCATTTTCTATGGTGTAGTAATCCAGCAAAAAGCCGTAATATTCGCAAGAAATATCCACATGATCCTTCATGGAATATATATTGGCATAGAGGAGGAATGCCAGGTCATAATGGTATTTGGCTCTCGATTTGTATTCCTCGTATCTTGTGCCGTCGTTTTTAAAGTGTTCCATACCCGTCAAATAAGCCCGGGCAGTTTCGCGGGAGCAGAAGGCAATCAGTTTGTTATCTTCCATGGTAAGATATGTGCCGGGATATTTGACGGGCATCTGCATAAAATCGTAGAGATGCTGGGCAAGTTCGTCAAAGGTCTGATACGCCTGCTCAAATTCTCCCATTTCCAGGGAAAAGTTTCCTTTCTCCAGAGCCACTGCAATTAAAAAACGCATTATAAAAGGGTATTCCTCGGAAGTGGCTATAGAAAGGAGATCCCGGATTTCTTTATAAGTAGAGTCAAAAATATCGTATCCCTGCTTGAGGAATGCCATCCCCTGGGCTTCCTGTCCCGATTGGATAAAAACTCTGCCAAAAAGACGCATGGTTTCTCCCAATTGCAGAAAACCGTTCAAAAACATGTAAAAATCCTGGGGATCTTTCATATCCACTTCGTCAAAGGTTTTTTTGAAATCGGTCTTGCCGAACAAAAGTTCCAGATATTTGGTCAGTTGGGGGAGATCCACCCGAAAAAGGCTTATGGAACAGAGGTTTATATGGGAGACAAAGGAGATAAAGTTGGTCAAATATTTCTTTTCCTGGGATATTTTGACTGCCTCGTTAAAATATTTTTCAGCGTTGTTGTAATCGTTATTCTGGAAATAGGAGTTAGCCAGTCTCAGATAAAGTTTGGCTTTTACGGGGTCATCCCCCTCGATTTTGGGAAAAACCTCCGTTAGGATCTTGGTGCGTATTTCGATACTCCGGTTATTGGCTCCCACATTATCCAGAAAACGGGCGACGATCTCCATGAGACGCATCATTCCCCGATGATCCTCGTCGTCGGCAAGGCGTTTTTTGATACTCTCTACTCTGGGGACGGTGGTATCGTCAAACTTTCCCTGCCCCATCTCCATTTCCAGTTGATCGATCTCACCGTAAATCCCTTCGGATAGGGGCGTGGGTGAAACGGGAGTGGGTGTAACGGGTTTATCGTCGGTTCCCTGCTTTCCGGCATATTTTTCCGCCATTATACTGAGGGAATTCATCAGGGAGGGATCCTGGAGTTTGGTCTGAAACACTGTGGCTATGGTCATACACAGCAGGAGGGATATCTGGGTTTCCTCATCCTGTTTCCCCTGGGCTAACTGACTGTCCAGATAGGGGAGGAGAACGTCAAAAGTCTCCTTGGCTACCTTTTTATTTTTGAGTATAAGGTCTTCGGTTCCTTTTTCATCCCCTTGGGCGATCTTTTGCGCCAGATCCACCACAAACGTTTCCATAGTATATTCCTTCCCCAAAACGGGAGTCTGAGGGGGAAGAAGAAAGGAGAAAAGAAAAGATAAAACAAGAATAAAAGCCAACCCGGAACAGAACTTTTTCCTCATGGCAAAAACCTCCTATAACAGATGGGGAACAATAGAGCCGGAACCACAACAAAACCCAGATTCCATGCCGATTGCCAGAGATCCTGAAACAAAGCCTGCCCTGAATTCGTTTCAGGGTTCAGGATGACCATCTCCTCAAAATAGAGCGTAACTCCTTAAATTACAAACTTACCGTTTCTTCCGGGGTGAGATGGGTTTCGAATTCCAGTTTAATCTCGAAGAGCCGATCCCAGGGGAGGGTTACGTCCAGACGACCGGGCAGTTGCAGGGTATAGGGTTTTTCTCTGTTTTTAAGGTTTATCCTTTTGTTTCTTATGGTTTTGAAGAATTCTCCTATATGGGATTTCATCTTCCGGGCGGTCAGTTCTTCAAATTCCTGGGTCTTGTCTTCCAGGTGGAATATGGAGACTCTCCGGAGCAAGGCTTCGGCGGTCAGTTTGGGACGTACCACCGCCTGATAGAGCCAGTCGTCCAGGAACCGTTCCAAAAGCAGATGAAGCCGTTCCCGGTTGCTCCTGATTTCCTCCTCCTGGGTCTTTTCTCTTCCCCGGTTGTAGAATTCGACCATTCCCCCTGCCAGGGCGGAACCGGTGGAGTTGCCTGTGGTGTTCCAGCCAGCGAAGGAGGAGAGTTCCAGAATATTTACATTGTTGATCAGATGACGTATGAAGAGATCGTCGGAACCGTTGGCGTAGAAAACATCTGCAAGACTTACTATACTCCCTTTTTTGAGAGCCTTGTGGATGGAATAGACAAAATTTTCTATGTGGGGGGTCATGCGGATCTGGACTTTCTGGACGGTGGCTTCTTTCTGGGGAGTGGCGGAGTTGTTGATATACAGGAAAATATCCGCTTCCTGGCGACTCTCGGAAAGAACACCTCCCGAGGCGGCCATCTGGGTCAGGATCACCTGTTCCAGGGAGCGATCCTCATAACGGTGAACCAGGTTTTTGCCTTCGCTATTGGCATAGATGGGGAAGATGCGGGGAGTTTTGTTACTGTGGTGATTCAGGAAACGGGCGAAGATGAGTCCCATGGCTTCGTCGGTACCGGGAACCAGGACGATGTTTGATCTGCCGTCTCCTTCCCCCAGGATGGTTTCCAGTTCTTCTTTTTCAAGAATGTTGAATCCGGTGGTCTTGCTGTCATCGACACCGATATAAAGAAGATCGATGATGCCTTCCTTCGAAAGAGAGATCAATTTTTTATTAATTTCGTGGTTTCTCCGGCGGGTATCCATATAGTTTTTCAGGAAGTCCGGTGGGATCTTTTTTTCCAGCATCTTCAGGTTTTTCTTCGCCGACTCGTCGCCGTGAATAGCCTGATAATATTCGGTGGAGTAAGAGAGCAGGGTTTCGATGACGGGGATCATGGCTTCGTCGGTATAGGTGGGAGAGGGACGCATGAGGGTGGAAAAGAGAGCCACATATCCCAGTTGAGATTTTTTCTCCTTTATGATTTCCGTCAGTTTTTCCAGAGTCTGGAGGGCTTTTTCGTAACTCACATCCCCCTTGCGGGATTCCACCAGTCCGCCGTAGAGGAGCATGTCGGCGGAGATCAGGGAGCCGGCGTATTCTTCCCCGGTATTTTTTATAAAATTCAGAATATTGGTTCTTTCTTCTTCTCTCCTGTATTTACAGGTGTGGATGGGGGGAGGGATTTCGGGCTGAAACCCGGCGATAGAGATCAACCGGGAGGTAATGCCACAGGTACAGGGGCGATCATCTAAGGGTATAAAGAGTATCTTTTTCATATATTCTCCGTTTCTATCCAGCAGATTCCCCTCATGGGGATAAAAAAAATCCGTTACCGGGAAATTTTCGTACGACAAAATACCGCCAATATCTCAATTTACTTTTTTTTTATCCAAAACTTCCTCGAAAAACCCAAAGACAAGACCGAAAAAGTCTGAAAAAAACCGGAAAACCGGCAGAAATCCCCCGGTCGTCGAAAAGGGTTATCCGAGCCCCCGGTCGTCGAAAAGAGATGCGATAAAAGAGAAAATAAAACCCAAAAGCAGATTCTCTCCATGACGGGAACCCATGGAATCTCCCGTCCAGACCCGATCCAGGGGGGTTTCTCCCAGATAACCGGGGGCAGTTCCCAGGGTGGTGCCGATGGGAGGAGAACAGGTGGAAGGGGGGAAATCGAAACTGTTTATGGGGGGTTTATCAATATCCTGGGGCAGGGCTTTTTTTATGGCATCCTTGCCGCCTCCCGCCAGTAATTCCGCCGAAACGGGATCCTGGGGAAAACCTGCCGATTCATCGCCGCTTCCCGGTGTTGTGGGTTGAGGGTCTGTTTTCCGGGGAGAGGCGAATTCCATACTGAAGTCGGTGATGCGGATGATCTCGTCTCCGTTTTCATCCACCTCGGTCTGTACCGGGGAGGGGACTCTCCTTTTTCCGGCGTCTTCAGTATATGTTTGCAGGATGAGCAGCAGTTCCCCCCGATCAAACCACAGACCCTGACAGCACTGACAAAAATCCACCTTTATCCCTTTATGGTTTATGACTGTCATCAGATTTCTGCATCGGGGACACAGGCGGCTCCCCTCGGGAATTATTTTCTTGGTATCATCCAGGGAATAGGTATTCAGAACTCCCCTGGGCATTTTTCCCTGGGCAAGAAAACGGGCTATCTCGCCTTTATCGAACCAGACTCCGCCGCAAAAACGGCATACGTCCACATCAATCTGAAACAGTTCTTTTTTCTCCATGGGCAATTCGCACACGGGACACAGAAGATCAAACATAAAAAAACACCACCCATACAGAAGTCGGAAATCAGAGGTAAGAAGTCGGAAGAGAGTTAAATAGATACAGGAGTTACGCCTTTTATTACCAAAACCCAGGTTTCATGCCAGTTCCAACAGATCCTGAAACAAGTTCAGGATGACGATTTCATGCCGGTTTCCCGATTTTGAGCGTAAGTCCTGTAGATACTAAAAAG
>Ga0067045_1031643_pt1 | contig 11766 bp, 11 predicted proteins | sample TerdegcTABiofilm_FD_59184 | JGI IMG/M metagenome (GOLD analysis project Ga0067045, IMG submission 59184) | Combined Assembly of (Gp0054472, Gp0054536) Wastewater bioreactor microbial communities from Singapore -Terephthalate degrading...
CATCGCGCCCTTTGCAGTGATCATCTATTTCAAGGTCCGCAACAGATACATCAGGCCGCAGACCGATATTCAGTGGCTTGTTGATCATATCCGGCTGGAACGTTCCCTGCGGTGGCGTCTGGAACGCTACTGGGTTGGCCGCCGAGTCGTGCTCAAAGAGGACATCCGCAACCACAAGGAGACCGCGGACTTCCAGGTGTACGTCAAGGCCGGCGCTGTGGGGAAGATTGTCGGACTCAGCCGCGACGAGAACGCGCCGTTCCGCGTCAGGTTTCAGGAGTTTCCACACGACATCCTGGTGCGGTTGGAGAAACTCGATGTCACTCCGACCGTGGTCAAGAGGAAGAGAAGCGACACCGCTTAGCGCCCTGCTGCGTTGTCGGACTGCTCCAACAGGATGGCCCCTGGTGAACGGACAGGGGCCATCGCCTTTCCCCGGAACCGTTCCGGGAAGGTTCCGACGGACCACGAACAGTTAGCTACCTTTTCGGCTCAGCCATCAAGTGGTGTGCTCATGGGTCAGTCCCAGACCAATCCCAAAGCGGAAACTCAAGCTGGATACCGGACGGGACAATGGCCCGGAATTCAGTGGGATACGCACGGTCGCGCAGCCAGCCCAACAGCGGGAAGCCTTCGCTCCACCAGTTCAGCACATAGCCGTTGCAGGCGCGCCGCTTGAGCTTCTCCCTCACGTTTGCCAGCAAGTCCTCATGGGTAGCGAAACGTTCCACAGAGACAGAGGGCGAACGGATTGGTCCACTGCGCTGCACCGTGAGCCGGGTTTCTTCAAAGCCAATCGCGTACCGGCGACCCAGTCGCTCTTCGGCCCGGTCATGGATTGGTTGCAACACTTCAAAGACGGCGATGTGCATCAGACTGGACGGAGCTGGCGAGCCAACGGGCGAACCGAAATAGCGCTCCCAGACTTGACGTAGTTCGTCACAGCAAGCTGCACTCCTGGCTTCTCAGGGACAGACATGAGCTACTTCTAAGCTAACCTAAACAACTTCTGAATATCTCTCAGGTACCGTTGGGCACAGGTGGACGATGGTCCTGTCCGCTTGCCATCGTGAGACCGGATCTGTGTAAGCCGGGGAGAGCTTTATGATTACCGCATCCGAAACCCATCTGAGAGAACCCGTGAGCACATCCTACGAGTATGAGCGCACGATCGCGTGGGTGGACTCTTTGCTGGCACGCTTCGAGCCGATCAGCCTCGCCGAGTTGGAGCACGTCAAGCTACTCAACCGCACGGATACCAAGTACATCATGCGCCTCAGCCAGCTTGAGCGCGCGCTGCAGATGATCGCCGGCCAGTACCGAGTGCTCTCTGTCAACGGCACGCGCCTGAATCACTACCAGAACCTCTACTTCGACACGCACGACTTCGCGCTGTACCGCCAGCATCACAATGGGCTGCGCGTCCGCTACAAAGTGCGCATCCGCGAGTATGTCGAGTCCGACCTGGTCTTCTGGGAAGTAAAGCGGAAGACGAACCAGAACCACACAGTCAAATACCGGCTGCAAACGCCGACCATTGCCTCTGTCATGGACTCGCGCGCCGACCAGTTAGTGACAGCACATACGCCTCTCAAGTCGTGCCAGCTTGAGCCTAAGCTCTGGAACAGATTCGCGCGGATGACCCTCGCCAGCAAAGACGATCACGAGCGTCTGACGCTCGACGTGAACCTGGAGTTCGCTTGGGGAGACGCTTGCGCCGCGCTGCCGGGCATCGCCATTGCGGAAGTCAAGCAAGCGCACTTCTCATCCCATTCGAGCTTCATGCGGGCAATACGCGAGCTGGGCATCCAGCCAACGCGCTTCAGCAAGTACTGCGCCGGCGTTTGCCTACTTTACGACAACGTCAAGAGCAATAACTTCAAAACGCGCATGAGGCTGGTGGAGCGGCTGATGCAGGAGGAGTGGGCTGATGGATACGCTCGTTGACTCTGCGCTGGGGTTCGTCATCAACCTGGCGATCGTGACGGTGATCGTGCGGTTTATCTATTATCCAAACCGGCGCGACAAAGACTATGTGTTCACCTTCTTCGCCTTCAACACCGTCACCTTCTTCGTGATGCGCCTGTTGAGCGACACAGGTCTCAGCGTCGGCGTGGGATTCGGCCTGTTTGCTATCTTCACGGTGCTGCGCTACCGCACGATCACCGTCCCCATCCGCGAGATGACCTATCTATTCGTCATCATTGCCCTGCCGGTGCTCAACTCCATCCTACTCCAGGAGGACAACTACGCCGAATTTGCCATCGCTAACGTCGCCACCGTAGGCGTGCTCTACCTGCTCGAACAGGGCTGGGGATTCGACTACGAAAGCCGCAAGTCCATCATCTACGAGCGCATCGAGATGATCCGTCCCGAAAACTGGCCCCTGCTGCTGGCCGATCTACAGGAGCGCACGGGGCTGCCGATCCAGCGCGTGGAGATCGGACGGCTCAACTTCCTGCGCGACTCGGCGGAACTAACCGTCTACTACGACTCTCGCACGCTGGACACCAGAGAAGTCAGCTTTGCATCCAACCACGTCGTCCCATCCGACAAGGACTCGTTTGACGGCTAGCATCACCGCCAGACCCCAAAGTATCCGCGCTGACAAAGCAATCAGGAGTACAACAGCAATGAGAACGCACACAGCAGCCCCAGCCCTTCTCATGGGGATCATCGTCAGTCTTTCGCTCATCGCCAGCCCCGTCCGCGCCCAGAGCCACGAGGAAATAGCGCGCCCGGCGGGCTGGGACGAGTATTCGCACGGAAACTCAACCGATCCGGATTACGCGGTCGTCTTTCCTCAGGATGAGGTCAATTCGATCACCATCACCATCTCCCCCGAAAACTGGCAGGCGATGCTGGACAACATGACCGAGCTGTACGGTGAGTTTGGGACGAGGCGCGACGGCGGGGGCCGCCAGCCAATGGGCGAATGGCCTGCTGACGTTGCTCCCGGCCAGATCGCGCCCGGCGGCCAGCCGCCAGAGGGCTTCGCCCCGCCAGCGATGGGCAAGCGCCCTGGTGGTATGGGCGCAGGCGGTATGATGGGCATGGGCAATACCGAGAACCCGATCTGGGTGCCAGTGGACATCACCTTCGAGGGGCAAACCTGGACCAGCGTCGGCATCCGCTTCAAGGGCAATTCGAGCCTCATGAGCACCTGGGGTAGCGGCACTTACAAACTGCCCTTCAAGCTGGACTTCGACGAGTTCGAGGACGACTACCCGGAGATCGAAAACCAGCGCTTCTATGGCTTCAAACAGCTCAGCTTCTCCAGCAACTGGAGCGATTCGTCGCTGCTGCGCGAAAAGGTGACCGCCGACATCTTCCGCGAGGCAGGTGTTCCCGCTGCCCAGACCGCCTTCTACGCCGTCTACGTGGACTATGGCGAAGGCCCGCTGTACTTCGGGCTGTATACGGCGGCGGAGGTCGTGGACGACACCGTGATCCACACGCAGTTCGCCGACGACAGCGGCAACGTCTACAAGCCCGAAGGCACCGGCGCAACCTTTGCTGCTGGCACCTTCAACGAGGAGTCCTTCGACAAGGAGACGAACGCCAAGGCGAATGACTACAGCGACATCCTGGCCCTGTTCGACGCTCTGCACGCCACCACGCGCACGACCGATCCGGAGGCCTGGCGCAGCGGCCTGGAGGCCGTCTTCGACGTAGACGGTTTCCTGCGCTGGCTGGCTGTCAACTCAGTCGTCCAGAACTGGGACACTTATGGGCAGATGGCCCACAACTACTACCTGTACACCGACCCCACCACCGGCCTGATCACCTGGATTCCCTGGGACAATAACATGGCTCTGATGGACGACAGGGGCGGCGGTGACGGTGATGGCGCTGACGACATAGGGGGCAGAGACGGCTTCGGGAGAGAGCTGGCACTTGGCCTGGACAGCGTGAGCAGCGATTGGCCGCTCATTCGCTACCTGATGGACGATCCGCTCTACCACGCGCTCTACGACCGCTATGTGGAGGAGACGATCAACGGCGCGTTCGAGCCGGCCAGGATGACCGCCATCTACCAGGCCCTGCACGACCTCATCGCGCCCTACGTGGTCGGCGAAGGCGGCGAGCAGCCGGGCTATACCAATCTGTCCTCTGCGGATGCTTTCGAGTCGGCGCTGGCGACGTTGATCACGCACGTCAACGAGCGTTACACGGCTGCCCAGCAGTACCTGGAGAGTCGGGCAACAGCGCAGCACATGTGGTAATCTGAAAGGGGAAGGGGGCGCAGGGTGACGGTCTGCGCCCTTGCCGCAGCCGGGGGGCCGGCCAATGGCCAAGACAATTCTCATCGTGGACGACAAGCTCAGCGTGCAGATCTTCCTCAAAGAACTGCTCAGCGAACAGGGATTCAGAGTGGTGACGGCAGACAACGGGCGCGATGCCCTGTTCGTGGCTCGACACGAGAAGCCCGATCTGATCCTGCTCGACATTATGATGCCCCACATGGACGGGTACCAGTTCATCCAGGTCTATCGCCAGGAGAGCAACACTCCGATCATTCTGCTCACCGCGTGCCTGGAAGAGGATGACAAGGTGCTGGGGCTGGGCCTGGGAGCGGACGATTACATCACCAAGCCATTTGGTCTGCGCGAGCTTATCGCCCGGACGCAGGCTGTGCTGCGGCGGGCCGCCCAACCGTCCAGCCTGCCCGATATCGTGCGCGCCGCCGACATCGCTCTCGACCACAGTGCCTACCGCGTGACGGTGAACGGGCGCGAGGTCAAGCTGACTCCCTCGGAGTTCCGCCTGCTAGATGTGCTGATGTCCGCACCGGGACGTGTCTTCAGCCGCAGCGACCTATTGGCGCTGCTGCAAGGCGACTCCTATGAAGGGGAAGAGCGCACCGTGGACGTGCATATCCGCAACCTGCGCAGCAAGATCGAGCCGGACGCCAGCAAACCGCATTACATCGAGACAGTGTTTGGCGTAGGCTACCGCTTCAGGTCGGAGGAATGAGCGGTGCACTCTCTCCGCGCGAAACTCAGCCTGGCGTTGCTCGTGACCGGGCTGTCCGGCGTGATCATTGTGGCGGTGCTGGTGCAGCACTTCACGACCGCTGAGTTCGATAGCTTCGTCGTGGAGCAGGAACGCACCAATTTCGTCGCCGACATGGCCGCCTACTACGAGGTCTATGGCTCCTGGGAAGACATGCACATGGCGCGCGGCAGGCTGCCGCTGCCGCCGGCCTCCGCCAATCCCCCTGCGGACGAGGCAAACAGCCGGCCCCCTGCCCCGATTCGCTTCATGCTGGTGGATCAGGATGGCACAGTCATTATCCCAGGCCAGGACTACGTACCCGGCCAGCAGATTCCCAAAGCAGCGCTGAAAGAAGCCGAGCCGGTGGTAGTCAACGGGGAGACGGTTGGCTATGTCATTACCAGCGCGACTTGGCCGGAGCACGACAACCTGGAGAAGACGTACCTGGAGCGCGTCACGCGGATGCTGTGGTGGGCAACGGCGGGAGCCATCGCCCTGGCGTTGCTGCTCAGCTTCCTGTTTGCGCGCACGTTGTCGCGCCCGCTGCGCGAGATCGCGGCAGGCATTCGCGCGTTCTCGCGCGGCGACTTTACATCTCAGGTACCCGTGCGCAGCCGCGACGAAGTGGGGCAGGTCGCGGCAGCGTTCAACCAGATGAGCGCAGACCTGGCGCGGGCGAACCAGCTTCGCCGCCAGATGACCGCCGACATCGCCCACGAGCTGCGCACGCCGCTCTCGGTTATCGTGGGTTACCTGGCTTCTATGAAGGAGGGTCTGCTCAAGCCCAGCCCGGAGCGCTTCAAGATCATCCACGACGAGGCGCAGCATCTCCAGCGCCTGGTGGAAGACCTGCGCCTGCTCTCCCTGGCCGACGCCGGTGAGCTGCGCCTCAACCGCCAGTGGATCGCCCCTGGCGAGCTGGTCTCGTTGGCCGCTGCCGCCTTTGGGCATCAGGCCGACCAACAGTGCCTCACGCTCGACGTGCAGATCGAACCCAATGTCCCGCTGCTCTACGCCGATCCGGATCGCGTCCTGCAGGTGCTGAGCAACCTGCTTAGCAACGCATTGCGCCATACGCCCGAAGGGGGACAGATCGCGCTCTCGGTGCGCCAGCAGGATGGGGAGATTCGCCTGGCAGTTGCGGATACCGGGCCGGGGATTGATCCTGAGCACCTGCCCCACATCTTCGAGCGCTTCTACCGGGTGGATACAGCGCGGCACCAGGAGCAGGCCGAGTCCGGACTGGGACTGGCCATCGCCAAGTCTCTGATCGAAGCGCACGGCGGGAGCATCACAGCGACCAGCGTGCTGGGAAAGGGCACAACGGTCGCGCTTGCGTTCCCCATCCAGCCCCACCAGAAATACGTGCCATCTTGAACACAACCATTGTCGAGGAAGAAACAGCCCGAGTGCCTGCCCGGTTTCGGGCTACGCCATCCCCTCGTTAGCAATCTCACTGTCTTCCACATAACGCCGAGGCATGGCTAGGCTCGATTAGCCACCTGCTTCCTGCAGACGCAGCACATCCACCTTCCGCGCCCAGTAGGTGGCCCAGTAGTGGCGACAGTCGTGCGCGCTCAAGCCCTCGAGACTCACTTCCTCGCCCAGCACTCGCACCCGGTCGGTGATCGAACGCTCGCTCATCCTGGCGTTGGTGAGCACTCCACCCTTGCGACTGCCGCGCAGCAGGGAACCGTTCCGGGGCGCGTCGCCGCTCTCCACCCAGGTGTGCAGCGCGCGCAGCGTGTCCGCGCTCAGCTTGTGCGTCTGCACCTTGTCCACCTTCGGACGCAGGAAGCGCATCTTCCCCGCCTTCAGGTCGAAGTCCGACACCTGCAACCGCGCCACTTCCCCCACGCGCAGCCCATGGTCCAGCAGCAGGCACGTCAGCAGCGCGTCGCGCCGACCCTGCGGCGTTTCCGGCTGGGCCTTCTTGCTGCCCCGCCGCGAGGTCTCGCGCCGCTCGTCCATACGCCGCGCTTCCTTGTGGGCATAACCCGCCACCGTGCGGATCATGGCCAGCTCCTCTGCCGTGAGCACGCCCGCCTTGGTGGCCAGCTTAGCATATGCCTTGACCGTGCTCAGCCGCACGTTGATGCTCCCCACCGCATCGCCCTGAGCCACCATCCAATTGCGAAAGGCTTCGACCAATCCCCACGCCACCCTGCACCAGGCTTGGGCATCGGGTGCGGGGCCATCCGGGAAAGCAGCGACCGACTCCGCGAACGCGCCTAACGCCGCGCCCAACTGCAGGCCAACCCCCTCCCCCGCCTGGTTGAGAAACGCCGCGAAGCGCGCCAGGTCAGCCGCCTGGCGTGTGGGAGCCTGGCAGATACTCATGCACCAACTTATACCCGAAACCCGGCACGGTGAGCACCACCGTTGGGCGGCTTGGGTCTCGTTCAATCTTCTCGCGCAGGCGGCAGATGTTGACCGTCACCACTTGCTCCGTTTCGGGCGAGTGGTCGTATCCCCACACTGCCTCGAGGATTTGCTCCCGGCTGAGCACCTGGTTGGGGTGCTGCGCCAGATACGTGAACAGGCGTAGCTCGGTAGGCGTCACGTTGATCACTTGCTGGTCGCGGAGCACATTCCCGCGCCGCCGGTCAATCACCAGGTCGCCGGCATACAGCACGTCGTTGTCCCCCAGCGCCAGATCGCCATACGCGCGGCGCAAGTGGGCGCGTATCCTTGACAGCAGCTCGCGCAGGCTGAAAGGCTTCGTCAGGTAGTCGTCAGCTCCCATTTCCAGTCCAAGCACCTTGTCCATCTCGTCGGCTTGAACTGTGAGCATGATCACCGGTTGGCAAATGCCAAGTTGGCGCATCTGGCGGCAGAAGTCGAAGCCAGAGCCGTCGGGCAGCCGTATGTCCAGGATGATCAGATGGGGCGCGTGATCCCGGGCGTAGGCAAGGCCCTCAGCTCCCTCGCTTTTCCAGTGGACGCTGTAGCCCTCGCGCTCCAACGCGGCCTTGAGGCTACCCCCAATGCCCGGATCGTCCTCGACAAGCAGAATGCCGTAGGCGGTCACAGCGCGCGTCTCCTCTCCGTATTAGCATCGCCGGGCAGGCGCACCACCACTTGCGTGCCCGTGCCGTCGCTTTCGACAGTGATCCGCCCCCCATGGTCCTCCACAATCGCCTGGCTGATCGCCAGGCCAAGGCCGTGACCGGGGTAAGCTCCCACGTTGCGCCCGCGATGGAATCTGCCGAACAGCTTCGGCAGGTCTTCTGCCGGGATGCCAATGCCCGTATCAACGATGCTCAGCTCCACGCCGCCGGGTAAGGCCCTCACTTCCAGAGTCACCGTGCCACCTGCGGGCGTAAACTTCAGGGCATTGTCCAGCAGGTTATCAACCATGCGCGCGATCTGTCTCTCGTTGGCCTGGATGATGAGGGGGGCGTCCGGCGTGTGAAGGGCCAGGGCAATCTCGCCCTGCTCTGCACGCGAGGCATGGTTCTCAACGACCTGGCGGGCCAGGGCGACCAGATCAACCGAAGCGCGGATGCGCTCCGGGCTGCGCGCTTCCAGCCGCGAGAGTGTCAGTAACTCGCGCGCCAATGTCTCCAATCGCGCCAGCTCAACCTGGGCGCGCGCGATGTCGGCCCGGAAATCATCAAAGCGACCGCCCGAAGCAGCCAACTCAAGATTTGTGTGGAGCGCAGTGATGGGTGTGTTGATCTCATGGGCTGCGTCGGCTACAAATCGTTGCAGCGTGAGCACAGTGTTCTCGACGCGCTCGGCCATCGCGTTGAACGTCCGCGCCAGCAGGCCAAACTCGTCACACCGCTTAAGCTCCACGCGCACCGAGAGATCGCCCTCGGCCATCTGCTGCGTGGTCTCGGCCAGCGCCAGAACCGGGCGGCTGATCTGGCGGCTGGCAACCCACCCCGCTAGCGCCGCCAGCAGCACCGCTACGATGCCGGCGACAATGGCTCTTTCGGCCACATCCTTGATGATGTCAGCGCCAAAGGCCGGAGACTCAGACAGTTCCAGGTACCCCAGCAGCTCATTATCGGCACCGAACAGGGGAAGCGTCACGCTCAAGTCGGTGCGCGAGCCGCCTGAAATGAACCCTGCCAGTAGCCGGTCAACCGCATCGGGCGCGAATCTGAACCGATAAGGCGGCGTGTCCTCAAGTCCCACCAGAGGCTGACCCTCTAGGCCGCCCATTCCAGGCTGGATGCTCAGGTAAGTCTCGAACCCCGCGCCGGCCGGCTCAGGCTTCGCTCCCTCTGCGGCAAAGCCGGGCCTGCGGACATCCACGCTGATCAAGTCCTGATCTGACAAAGTCCCCGAATCCGCGATGATCTGCCGGTCGGCATCGAGCAAGCGCACCCGCGCCTTCACCAGGAAGGCATAGATATTGGCCGAAGACTGGAACACGTCGTCGGACAGAGTATCCCGATCCTGATACAGCCGCTCCGCGCTGTGAGCAACGGAGGCCGCACTGGCATCGAGATACTCGCGCTCGAGCTGGTTGTAGTGCTGCTGCAACGTGAACAACAGGACGCCGCCCAGGGCCACTGCTGCCAACAGCGCAATGCCTGCATAGCTGAACGGCAGCCGCCAGCGAATTGAATGCGGGTAGATAGTTCCGAGCCAGTTACCCATGTACCTGCTCCAAAGTCAAATCACCCCCTGGCGTGGTCTGGCCTGCCAGCCCCCATCAAGGGGGCGTTTTCACATCCCTCCAGGATTACCCTCTGCGGCGCTGGGGTCTACCGTCGGCGTCGGCGCTGACGACAGCGACTTGTAGAATGTCCAGGGGCCTCCCTCCAGACACTCAACCTGCTGGAAGTCCCGCCCTAGGGGGAAGACATACCACGTATATGTCCCTTCAAGCGACAGATACTCAGTCAGATTGATGCGCTCGTTCTGCCGCAGCTCGATCACGCGCTCGTACACGGTGCCGTCGGGCCGGTAGATGCGGATCAGGTTGATGGGGGCTGCAGGGCCGCGCCAGCTGAAAGTGATCGAACCGTCGGCTGGAACGGTCACCGAGCCGTTGAAAGGCGTGAGCACCTCCCAGGGCACACATTCTACCTCTGGTTGGCTGGGGTGCGCATCGCCGGGCACGTGCAGCGCCTGTCCCACCACGATCACGTTCTTGTCGATGATGCAGTTCCCTTCGGCCAACTCGTCAACCCACACACCATACTTGTCCGCGATAGCGGTCAGTGTGTCGTCGAACTGCACGGTATAGGTGAGTTTCCAGTCTTCGCGCGGCTTGCAGCCCGGCGTTGAGGTCGGCGTAGGGGTTTCCGCGCCGTGCAAGCCTGGCAGCGATACGCTGATCTCGGTCGTGGGTCTCGGCGTCGCGCTGGGGATCAGCGTAGGTATGGGGGTAACGGTCGGCGGCTCCAGAGTCGGCGGCGGCAGCAGAGTCCTCGTCGGGGTTGGCTCTGGCGTCAGGGTCGAGAGGATTACGTTCTGGTTCTGCACCCGGATGAACGTCGGCGGCGCGGCGGGTACATCCAGTTCAGATCGCGCCAGCGAGGTATCGCCCACGTCTGAGGAGCCGTGGAAAGAGAACAGCGCGCCCACCAGCGCCGAGCTGGCGACCAGGATCAGCGTTGCTGCGAGTTTTGCCACTATCCTACCCATGCCTCGTCCCTCCGTTCGCTCTTGTCCGGCTCACGGTCAGGCGAGCGCCTGACGATCTTGCCGTGCAGCAGGTCATAGACTGTGTCCACGTACTCCGCGACCAGCGGATCGTGGCTGACGATCAGAAATGTGGTTTCCTCTGCAGCAGCGATACCGCGAAAGAGGGCCAGGACGCGCCGCACCGTCGCCGTATCAATGCCGCTGGTCAGCTCGTCGGCCAGCACCAGGCGCGGGTGCAGGGCAATCGCGCGCGCAATGGCGATCCGTTGGCGCTGGCCACCGCTCAACTCCTCCGGCATGTGGTCGGCCCAGGCACTGAGGCCCACCGCTGCCAGCGCAGCCCTGGCGCGCCGCCGCCGCTCAAAGAAGCCGATGCCTGGCAGGCGCAGCGCCAGGTCAATGTTCTCCAGAGCCGAGTAGGTAGGCAGCAGCAACGACCCCTGAAAAATGAACCCGATTTGCGTCCGGCGCAGCTTCGTGCGGCGGCTCTCGCTCATGTGCACGATGTCCCTGCCCAGCACTTCTAGCTGGCCCGTCTGGGGTTGATCTAGCGCACCGATCAGGTTGAGCAAAGTCGTTTTGCCGCTCCCTGATGGCCCGAACAGAGCTACCAGCTCGCCCAGATGCACGTCGAGGTCAACACCGCGCAACACCTGCAGATCGCCGAACCCGCGATGGACATCCCGCACGCGCACGCACAACTCGTCCTTCATCGTCGCACCTCAACATCTGCCCGCCCGTCACGCCAGAACCGCCATCTGCGACGACCGGCGCCATTGCTGTACTTGTGCGGCAGAATATCCTGGAGGAGCACGTCGGTGTCGTCCTCGATGTTCTGCTCCGGGCGCAACAGCACGCCCTCTGGCCGGATTTCAACGGTGATCCGCGCCGCCTCGTCCAGGTGCGAGCGCACAGCAGCGGGCAGCCGGATGCGTCCTTCCTCATCAAGAGTGGGGAGCGTTTCTGCCGTCGTGTGGGTCAGGTCCTGGCCCAGAGCACCATCGCGCAGAGTCAGGATGCGATCGGCGTAAGCGGCCATCTCCATGTCGTGAGTTGCCATCAAGATCGTCAGGTTGTAGCGTTCGCGCAGGGTGGCGAGCAACTCCATCATCTGGCGCGCGCTCACACTGTCCAACGCGCCCGTCGGCTCGTCGGCCAGCA
>Ga0067045_1031644_pt1 | contig 11766 bp, 8 predicted proteins | sample TerdegcTABiofilm_FD_59184 | JGI IMG/M metagenome (GOLD analysis project Ga0067045, IMG submission 59184) | Combined Assembly of (Gp0054472, Gp0054536) Wastewater bioreactor microbial communities from Singapore -Terephthalate degrading...
CCCACGGCCAGACAGCGACCCGCCGCTCTGGCCGCCTCGACGACGGCACGGGCCTCCGCCGGATCGCGCCCCATGGGCTTCTCGCACAGCACATGCTTGCCCGCTTGCAGGGCTGCGATGCTCATCTCGGCCAGAGCGTCATGGGTCGTGGCCACGACCACCAGGTCCACATCGGGCCTCTCGACGACGGCCCTCCAGGACTGGGCGGCAACGCCTCCCGCCTGGCGCGCGACCGTCTGCGCGCGCGTGGGCTCGATGTCGTACACGGCGACCAGGCGCGTGCGCGTGCAGGCTGCGGCCACCGCCGCACGCCGGGCCCCCACGGCTCCGGCGCCGATGAGACCAACGCCGAGGATGGTCATGGCCTGCGATCAGCCGGGGTGATGCGTCGCACGGTGTACACGTCGCTCGCCATCACCGCCTCCACGTCCAGCTCCTGCCACGGATCCCACACGGCGCTGAGCAGTCTGCCCGTCAGGCCGTCGGCGCGGTGCGATGCCAGGAACACGACCAGCGCCGCCGGCACCTGGGGGTCCACACCTTTGGACGCGCGCTGGGCCTGGGCCTGGGCCTGCGCCTCTGGACCGGCCGCCTCACCGGCCGCCAGGGTCTCCTCCAGCATCCGCGTGTTCACCGCGCCGGGCGCGACCGCGTTCACATCGATCCCCGTGCCCGCCAGTTCCGCAGCGAGGGTCTCCGTGAGCCGGACCACCGCAGCCTTGGAGGCACTGTACGCGCTGTATCGAGGGCGCGGGCTGACCGCCCCACCGCCGGAGAGGTTGATGATCTTGCCATAGCCGCGCCGGAGCATGACGGGCACCAGGGCACGGCAGCACAGATAACACCCCAGCAAGTTGGTCCGTACCGCCGCCCACCACTCGTCCACCGGCGTGCTCTCCAGGCGGCCAATGGGCCCTTGGACGCCGGCGTTGTTGACCAGCACGTCGACATATCCCCACTCGGCCAACAGGGCGTCCATAGCCGCCTGGACTTCCTGTGGTGCTCCCACGTCCACCCGGGCGTGCCAGGTCGCGCCAGCGCCCGCGGCGCGCAGCAGCGCAGCGGTCTCGAGCAGCGGTTCCAGGGTGCGCCCGACGATGGCGACGTCCGCCCCCTCCTTGGCCAAGGACACGGCGATGGATCGGCCGATACCCCTGCCTCCGCCAGTGACCAGCGCTCGCCTGCCGCGCAGCTCCATGTCGACCTCCAGACTGTCGCTCGCCGGGCGCCCCGAGCGGCGGTTGAATGTACCCACCTGCCGCGGTACATTCAACGCTCCACGACCGGGCCACCGTCGCGGTTGTCGGCAGACCGTACGGCGGAACCAACCGATGGCGCCAGACTGCGTTGGCTGGCCGTCTGGCAGCCATGGCCGCAGTCGGATGACTGCCGATCGACACTGCCGTTCGGCCGCGGGGTGCTCCGGACAGCGCCGCCCGCAGGAGGTGGGCACATCCCAGGGCCGGACGCACGCCGAGCTTGTCACAGAGGACCTAGCAGATGCCAGCCTTGCCGGTCGTTGCCGATCCGCGGGCAGCCTGTCTCCAGATCAACGAGCGCTCGCCCGCGGGCGGCCTGTTCCACGGCGACCGTCCACGCGTGCACCCCGACAGCCACCTGCCCTGGCGCATATCTCCCGAACCGTTCTGGCTGTCCCCGGCGCAGGCGGCGCAGTTGGCGGCACTCGGGCCGGCGCTGCACTCGTTCTACCATGCCTGCAACTCGCTCTACCATCGCAGCGTCCGCGGTCTGGAACCCCCGTGGGTCCACGAATACCTAGATCAGGGCAAACCTGCCGAGATCGTCGAGCTGGGGCGCATGAATCGGTTCAGGTCGCACCTGCCCTTGGTGCTGCGCCCCGATCTCGTGCTCGCCGAAGAGGGGTTCCGTCTCGTCGAGCTCGACTCGGTGCCTGGCGGCATCGGCTTCACGGCACAGGTCAGCGAGCGCTACGCCGAGCTCGGCTTCGAGTTGGTCGGCGGCGCGCGCGGGTTGGTCGACGGTTTCTACGCGGCCATCGCTGCCACCGTGGCCCTGGACCGGCCAGTCGTCGCCATCGTCGTCTCGGACGAGTCCGCCGCCTACCGGGAAGAGATGGAGTGGCTCGCCACCCGCCTGCGGGAGAGCCGATACCCGGTCTTCTGCCTCCATCCGCGCGACGTGCACTTCGACGAAGAGGGCCTGTTCGTGCGCCCGGACGGAGGCGAGGTCCATAGGGTCGATGCGGTGTACCGCTTCTTCGAGCTGTTCGACCTGAAAAACATCCCCAAGGCCGAGCTGATCTCTTACTTCGCCAAGAAGAATGCGGTGCGCATCACCCCTCCGCTGAAGGCGTACCTGGAGGAGAAGGCGTGGATGGCGCTGTTCCACCACCCCGCGCTGCAGCAGTACTGGCAGCGAGCGCTGGGGTCGGCCGCGTACTCCCTGCTGTGGGAGCTGTGCCCGCGCACCTGGATCGTGGACCCGCGGCCAGTGCCGCCACATGCGGTGATCCCGGACCTGCAGATCGACGGCCAACCGGTCGCCTCCTGGCAGATGCTGGGGCGTGCCCCCAAGAAGCAACGGCAGTTCGTGCTCAAGCCATCGGGGTTCAGCGCGCTGGCGTACGAGAGCCGGGGCGTGACCGTGGGTCACGACCTGGCGGAAGAGGAGTGGGCGGCTCGGCTCCAGGAAGCGGAGAGCAGCTTTCCCACGCTGCCGTTCATCCTCCAGGAGTACCGCAAACCACGCCGCACGATCGTGCGCTACTACGACTTCGACGAGGACCGCATCGAGGTCATGCAAGGCCGGGCGCTGGTGCGTCCTTACTACTACGCGCACGACGAGACCGTCCGCCTCGGGGGCGTGCAGGCGGTGATCTGCCCCGCCGACAAGAAGGTCCTGCACGGCATGGTGGACGCCGTGCTGGTCCCCTGTGCGGTGCGCGAGCCGACTTCGTGAGCGAGGCGCCCGCGTGCCGACTCGCTCGGCCAGCGCCCCCGAAGGAATCGCAGGGTTCGGGAGAGCCAGAGCCACCGAGGGCACTTGTCCTCGTCTTTGGTGTCCATATATGTGCAATATGTTCAAGACGGTCCCCCCACCGGGGCATCGCTAGCGCGCCGAGCCGATACCCGCATGAGGAGAACAGAGCAAGATGGTGCAGCGTCGCAGTGGCAGCCCGTGCACAGGCAGTGCGGGACAGACCACCGGTGCGTCCCCTCCGGCGACTGCCGAGGCTGCCGCCGCGGCAGCGCTGTCGCCGGACGTGGCCGATAAGCTGGCCCGCCTCGAGGCCATCCTGCGCTCTTTCGGCAAGGTGGCCGTATGCTACTCCGGCGGTGTGGACAGCACGGTGTTGGCCGTGGCCGCGCATCGCGTCCTGGGCGGCAACGCGATCGCCGTGACCACGGTCTCGCCCAGCATGCCCTCCGGAGACTTGGAGGCGGCGGCCGGCATGTGCCGGCAGTTCGGCATTCACCACGAGGTGCTCCGCACGCGGGAGACGGAGAATCCGGAGTACGCGCGCAACCCGCCCGACCGGTGCTACCACTGCAAGCTGGAACTACTGCGCGCCGTGCAGGGTCTGGCTCGACGGCTCGGCTTTCCCCACGTGGTCCACGGACAGAACGCGGACGACAGTCGCGACGTCCGGCCGGGCGCCCGCGCGGCGACCGAGCTCGGCGTGCGCGCGCCGTTGGCAGAAGTGGGCATGACCAAGGCCGAGATCCGCGCGTTGGCACGCGCCTGGCAGATCCCGGTATGGAATCGCCCCTCGGCAGCATGCCTGGCATCGCGGGTACCGTACGGGATGCCGATCACGACCGCGACGCTGGCCAGGATCGATCGTGCGGAGAGCCGCCTGAGAGCAGCCTTCGGACCGCAGGTGCGCTGCCGGCACTACGGAGATCTGGCTCGCGTCGAGCTGCCAGCAGAGCGGCTCGAGACCTTGCTGGCGGACGAACGCGAGCAGGAGCATCTCGTGGCGGCATGCACGGCAGCCGGGTATGCGCACGCCGCCGTGGATCTGCGCGGATTCCGTTCCGGCAGCCTCAACGAGGGCGTGCTCGCTGGGCGGACACCGTCGAGCGATGACCTGCAGCGCGTCCAGACGGCTTTCGCCGCCATCGCCGGGGGACGAGTCGAATGCCAGATGCACGGAACGATGGCGTGCCTCCGGCTTCCGCGCGGCGCGGTCGCGCGGCTCGCCGAGCGGGCCCTGCGCGAGGCGGCAGTAGCGCGCACCCAGGAAGCCGGTTTTCGCCACCTAGCCCTGCACTTACCCCCGCTGACGGATTAGCACATGGCGAGAGAGATCGCGAAATACGGGGCGCGCGTGCTCCGACAGCGATGCACACCCGTCGCCCAGGTCGACGGCGATATCAGGAGGTTGATCGAGGACCTGTTCACCGCCATGCGCGAAGCGGAGGGCGTTGGCCTGGCCGCTTGCCAGATCGGCGTGCCAGTGCGCGTGATCGTCGTGGACGTCTCGAGCCAAGACCCGAGCAGTTCGCCGCTGGCTCTCATCAACCCCCAGATCGTCGCCTCGTCTGGCGTGCAGGTGGGCGACGAGGGCTGCCTGAGCTTCCCCGACCTGTACGGCGAAGTCAAGCGGGCGGAGAACGTCCGCGTCACCGCTCTAGGCCAGAACGGGGCACAGTTGGATATCTCGGCGTCGGGCTTTCTATCCCGGGCCCTGCAGCACGAGATCGACCATCTGGATGGCAAGCTGTTCATCGACCTGCTGAACCCGCTCAAGCGCCAGCTCCTGCGCGGGAGCCTGAAGCGCCTCAAGAAGCAGGGCGAAGCCTGGGACAGGGAACACGGCGTCAAGGTTCGCTAGAAGGATGAGGGGGTCCCCCGCGGGATGTCCTGCGAGGGCGCTGGCCTGCGATCAGCAGATTTGACAAGGGGCGAAGGAGCGTCTATTTTCACGTCGCCTTTTCCAGACAGAGCTGCGGTCCGACAAGCGATTCGCTCCGGGCGGCAGCCGTATCGATGCAGAGAACGGGATCGTAGTTCAGCTGGTTAGAACGCCGGCCTGTCACGCCGGAGGTCGCGAGTTCGAGTCTCGTCGGTCCCGCCATCGAGAAGTCCCCGGATGCAGTGCGCCTCCGGGGACTTCGCTTTTCCGGCAGATGCCGCGGGCCCGCGGTTGGCGTGCGCCCGGTCGCCAGCACCCGCATGCCAGCGCCCGCAGCGGCGCCCAACGCGGCTCCGGCGCCTGCCAGCGAGCTGCTGCGGACGCCTTCAGGGTCCCGTGCGCCGATACTCGAGAAGCTGACTGCACGGCCGCTGCTCGAGCGTGACCGCCAGACGCGCAAGCTCCGACCCGCGGGCGCGATGCGGCGCGGTCCGCTCCCAGCCCGTGGCCGTGGTGATCTCGTACTCCGCCGCAGGATCGATCTGCCTGAGCGCGCATTCCAAGGTCGGGAACGGGCTGCCATGGCGGCGGAAGAACAGCGCGATCCCGGCATCCAGATCGGCGCGGTGGAACTGGTGGGCGCACCAGTCGTGTTCGGCGGCTGTCAGCGGCATCAGCAGGTGGTGATCGCCGAGGAAGAACGGGCGCAGCCGGGCCATCTCCGCGAGCGCCTGATGCGCGGCCTCGACCGGGTAGTCGGCAGGTCGGATGTCGGGGTAGAACACCAGCCCCGTGGAGACCGAGCTGCGCACCGAGTACGGTTCGATCCGCCAGACCGCCGCGGTGTGCAGCGGCAGCCAGCGCGACAGGCCCGCCGTCTGGCACTGGGCGCCGATCTCGCAACGCAGGCCCTCCTGCGCCGCGCCGGCATCGGTGTAGTCGCTGCGCCACAGCGGAAAGGCTCGCGAGGTGGTCTCCAGGTCCAGACGCCGTCCCCCGGAGGAGCAGTTGTCGATCAGCAGGCCCGGACGGCGCCGCCGCAGTTCGTCCCACATGGCGTACAGGCCCTCGATGTGGCGCAGCTCGGTCATCCCCCGGCGGCCCGGAGCGTCCGCTGCCAGCCAGTACTCCAGAGGATCGCAGTTGAAGTCGTGCCGGTAGATGTCGACACCGACCTCCTCCAGCACGCCGCAGATCGTGTCGGTCATCCACTGTCGCGCCGCCGGATTGCCGAGGTCGAACAGCAGATTGTCGTCCTGGCGAGGATGCCGCAGTAGAAACTCCGGGTGCTGCCGTGCCAGCGGCGTCTTCGGCCGCACGCGTTCCGGCTCGAACCAGAGCACGAAGTCCATCCCGTGGGCGTGCGCCTTGTCAGCGATCGGCTTCAGACCGCGCGGAAACCGCCGGCGGTTGGTGGTCCAGTTGCCAACCTCCTCCCACCACTGCTCTCCTTCGCCGTACCACAGGGCGTCCACCCAGAATGCCTCCAGCCCGAGCTCCTTGGCCCGATCGATGGCCGCCAGATGATCCTCCTCCGAGACGTGTCCGGTGAAGTAGTACACGAGCTGACGCATGTGGGCGGTCGGGGGCATGGCCAACGAGCCATCGAGCCGCCTCTGGCTGTAGTGCTCCAGCAGGACCCGGCGCAGCAGATTGGTGCCGGTGTCCGCATCGTCGCCAGCCCACTCGAGCAGCAGGATGCGCGGCGATCGGATCGACTCGTTGGGCCGCAGATACGCGGCCAGATGCTCCAGGCCCGCGGCCATCGACACCCCATCCTGGGATCGCCCGAAGCGCGCCCGCCACTGTCCCGACCAGCCGATCGCGATGGTGAATCCGCCTGCCCCCATCTGCAGGTTCATGAAGGGAAGCACGCCGTTCGACGAGCGGCCACCGACGGGTTTGAGTTCGATATGACGACCGGCGGCCAGCGGCTGCGCGCGCGGCACGAAGTCGTCGATCTCGCACGTGCTGCCCTTGGCGTGGTGCAGGACTACCGGCTCGTCCCTGCCTGCCGGGAGGGTCACGTCCAGCGGGAGCAACTGGCTGATGACGGGCGAATTCGCCGCACCGAGGTGCGTCAGCTCCAGCACCCATTCCCAGGCGCGAATGTCAGCGTATGCCTTCACGAGCGCCCGCACGTGCAGGCCGCTGCCGGGATCCCGGTAGCAGTATTCCCACTGCTGCGGCCGTACTCCGGCGATGGTGGCGGGACCGCACGGGCGGACGCTGCTTTCCCAGGCGGCCAGCCTGTTTCGGGTCGAAACTCCGTCCAGCGCGAACGAGAATGGCGGCTGCTCGAGGCTCCACGAGAAGGCCATGGTGACTCCTATGGACTGTCGATCGGGAGAGCGCGGTTGGGCGGCCCTGGTCCTGGACGCGGGGCTCCGCCGACCGACCAGATCGGCTCCCACGCTGCAGGCTCAAAGGTAGCAGGTCCGCGGCACCGGCACCATCGGCAGCGCCAGGCGCAGCCGGCGGGACCCGTGGGCCCGATGCACCAGCAGGCGCAGTCCAGCGACGGCCAGGGCTCTCTCCGCCGTTGAATCCTGGGCCAGCCGAGGACAGATTATCCGTGTGCCATCCGGTGCGCCGAGGGCCGCTTGCCGGTGGCGTGGAAGCGACCGCACGCGCCCGATCGACGGCGGGCCGATTCCGCGGATCTCGGCGCAGCGAGCCGACACGCGGCATCCACGGCTGGAATCCAGCCACCGGCGCAACCTCTGTCCCGTCTGTACCCGGACACGACAGGCCACAGATCCACACCGAGGACGCTCGCCATGAAGGCCATGCTGCTGTGCCACACGACCGATATGGGACGCGACGCGGCGCCGCTGTCGCTGGCCGAGGTGCCCCGGCCCGTGCCGGGCCCCGGCGAGATCCTGCTGCGCGTGCGCGCCTGCGGGGTCTGCCATACGGAATTGGACGAGATCGAGGGCCGCACGCCGCCGCCCAGAATGCCCGTGATCCCCGGCCACCAGGTGATCGGGCACGTGGAGGCTCTCGGGCCGGACAGCCACCGCTTCCAACCGGGCCAGCGGGTCGGCGTGGCGTGGATATACTCGGCCTGCGGCCGGTGCGAGTTCTGCCGAGATGGCCGGGAGAACCTCTGCCCGGAGTTTGCGGCCACGGGCCGTGACGCGGACGGCGGGTACGCCGAGTACATGAAGGTCCACGAGGACTTCGCCTACGCCATCCCCGACGTCTTCACCGACGCGGAAGCAGCGCCCCTGCTGTGCGCCGGAGCCATCGGTTGGCGCTCGCTGCGGCTTGCCAGCATCCGCGACGGCCAACGCCTCGGGCTGACCGGCTTCGGCGCTTCGGCGTCGCTCCTGCTGCCCTTGGTCCGGCATGCGCTCCCGGCCACCCAGGTGTACGTATTCGCCCGCGACGCAGGCCAACGGGAGCTGGCGCTGGCGCTCGGCGCTGCGTGGGCCGGCGCCACCGACGACATCCCGCCGGCCAAGCTCCACGCCATCATCGACACGACACCGGTCTGGAGGCCCGTGGTGAAGGCCCTCCGCCATCTGGAGCCCGGCGGCCGTCTGGTCATCAATGCCATCCGCAAAAGGGACGAGGACAAGGACGAACTGCTGCGCCTGGACTATGCCGGCGATCTGTGGCTGGAGCGCCAGCTCTGCAGCGTCGCCAATGTGGCCCGACAGGACGTCAGCGAGTGCCTGGCGATGGCCGCGGCCATCCCGCTGCGACCCCGCGTGCAGGCGCACCCACTGGCGGGTGCCAATGCCGCCCTGATGGAGATCCGCCGCGGCGGGACCCTCGGGGCCCAGGTGCTGCGCCTCCAGGCCTAGCGGGTACCGCGGGGTCTCGGTGCCATCCTGGCCCGAGATCACCTTGGCCGGGCCTGCGTGCCTGGGCCGTCGACCGGCGTCCGGCCACGTGTGCCGGAACACGAGCCAGGGCCTTCTCGCCGGTCGCGCATCCTGGCGAGTATCGACGGCAGTGGACCGAGCCCACGTCACCCAGAAAGGTCGGTGAGCGATGAGCGGAACGGTTCGCCTGCTGGTGTCGCTGGCCACAGGGTACGCGGTAGTCGTGCTGCTGGCGTTCGCGTTCCAGCGGCGCCTGCTGTATCTGCCGACCCGCAGAGCTCCCGACGCATCCCAATACGCCAGCGCCGGCTTGCGCCCGTGGCCGCGCGATGCCTCCCAGTACCGGGGCTTCGTCGCCGCCGCTCCGCTGCCGGCGGCGCCTCGCGGTACGATCGTCGTGTTCCATGGCAACGCTGCGGCTGCCTGGCACCGCGTCGAGTACATCCGCGCGCTCCAGCCGCTGGGATACCGCGTCCTGCTGGCCGAATACCCGGGCTACGGGGGTCGCCCCGGCCGGCCGAGCGAATCGGCCTTGGTGGCCGATGCCCAACAGACGCTGCGCGCCGCGCATGCCGAATACGGGGAGCCTTTGTATCTATGGGGCGAATCGCTGGGCTGTGGCGTAGCCGCGGCCGTGGCCGGCCGCCCCGCGGCCCCGATCGCCGGCCTGATCCTCGCGACTCCCTGGGAGACCCTGGTCGACGTGGCGCGCGAACACTACCCCTTCTTGCCCGTGCGCTGGCTCCTGCGCGATCGCTTCGACAGCGTGCGCCACCTGGCAGACGTCACCGTGCCCGTGGCCGTGATCATCGCCGAGCGCGACAGAGTCATCCCGCCTGCGCACGCCCACCGGCTCTACGCCAGCCTCGCAGGCCCCAAGCGGGAATGGGTCCTGCCCGGCGTGGGGCACAACGACTGGCCTCCCGCACCCCAGCATCCGTGGTGGGCCGAGGTCATGTCCTTCGTCGCGCAGCGGTGAACGGGAGACGCTGCCCCTGCCGTCGCGCCAGTCGATGCGCGCATTCCGGTCACCGACGTTCGCGCCAGCCGCGCGTCGGTTCAGGCGCGGAATGCTGGCATTTCCACGTCCAGCACGTGCCTGACCTGGGCGATCTTCCAATCGAGGTGGGCCCGGTCTGCCATGTACTCCATGCTCGGCTCCCACCCCAGACGCGAGTCGCATTCCACCAGAGGAATGGCAGCAGCCGTGTTGGCGATCTCCGCTTCGGCCAGCACGCGCATCTGCGCGAGCAGGCGGGCGGCGGCCGCCGGGTCCTCGGCAGAGCGGAGGGCCTGTCGCAGTTGCCACCATCTCTTGACGTGGATGGTGGTGCGCACGCAGCAGAGGATGAACTCGCCCAGGACCTGCATTCGATACGCCTGCTCGCGCTTGGCCGGCGGCGCCTGGCTCACTGCAGTGCGGATCGCCTCCACGCCGCGCTGCCAGCGTCCTGCCATGGACTCCAAGCACGCGATCTGGCCGTCCAGGATGGCCGGGTCGTGCGGGGCGTAGTTGGTCTTGAGGATCCGATTGCCGAAGTGCGCGTACTCCGCGGCCGGGAACTCGATCGATTCGTCGGCGAACAGCAAGGGATAGGCCGGCCCGACGCGGAACGGTCCGTACTGATCCTCGTTGGTCGGCACGTAGTCGAGGATCGCTGCGCTCCAGTGTTCCCACGCCTCCAGGGCTGCGGAGGCGCCCGCCCCGAACTCGCGTCGCGCCAACTTCGGCAGCAGCTCTTCGGCCCTCGTGTGCGGACGCCAGAAGGCCCACTTGGCCAGATCCGTCACGATGGACGGCCACCAGCCCATATGGTGCGATTCCATCAACCCACATAGGCCCCAGTCGCGCGCCGCGTCGAGGAGCCCTCGGTGCCGCCGCGCCCACTGCAGGGGCACCGGTTCGTACGGAATGACGCCGATGTCCCAGGTGAGGCCTCCGGTGTTGCTCATCGCGTACAGCCGCAGGCCGCGGGCGTGCGCCGCCGCAGCTTCGCTGGCGAAGTACTGCCCTGGCCCGGCGAACGAGACGGTGTAGTCCACGCACCTGGTCGGCACACCGCGCTGCCGGCGCTCTTCGAACATCTCGAAGGTCGCCTGCAGGGAGATGTCGTTCGGCAGCGCGCCGATGAGCGCGAGTCGATCGGCCGTTGGCGCCCAGCCCCAGTTGTAGGTCCAGAACACGACATCGATTGCGGGATTCCCGCGCCGGATCACCCGCTTGACCAGATCGAGCCATTGGGGGTAGTCCGTACAGGGCCACCATCCGGGACTGGGCCTGTGGTCGCCGGGAACAGGCTCCGTGTACGGTCGGCCAGTGGTGCGGGGGTCTTTGCTGGGGAACTCGCACGACTCCCCCACGAACACGATCCCCTTGATCCCCGGATGGGCACGCACGAGGGCACCGTACGTGCTGTCGTAGTACGCCTCGGCAGCGGGATCGTCGGGGTGTTTGCGGCTGACCAGGTAGCTGTAGAGGTACACGTCCAGCCCGCAACGGGCCGCCCGGCGAACGACGTCGTCGATGTCCAGGAAGCCGACCGCAGCGCGGTTCGGTCCCCTGACGAAGACCAGTATGGCGTCGAAGCCCGCGTGGGCGATGGCATCCAGATGGGCATCCGGAAACTGGTCCAGGCCCCACCCAGAATGCACCATGCGCGGCGAGAAGACCGGTTCGCGCACCACCTCGCCCTGCTCGACGAACGGAGCCTCGCGCAGGTTCATCACGTCCTCGAGCCAGTAGGTCGCCTGACCCACGCCACGCTCGTCGTGCCCACAGATCACGATGCGCTCGGGATCGACCCGCAGTCGGTAGCTTCGCGGCACCGTCAGGTCCTGGCCGGCCGCGGGCAGCGTGGCGCGGGTCCCCAGCACCAGTGCCTGACGGGCGCTGGCGCTGGCGGCCGACACGTCGGAGGCCCGCACCAGCAGCGTCGACACGCGCATGCTCGTGAACAGATAGTCCTGCAGATCCCTGGCCACGTGGGTCAGGTACGGCGAGGCACGCTCCGGCACGATGATCTGCCATCCGCTCTCCAGGATCGTCTCGCGCGCTTCCGGCCGGAGGCGCGGATCGCGACGATCCGGTCGATG
>Ga0067045_1031645_pt1 | contig 11765 bp, 8 predicted proteins | sample TerdegcTABiofilm_FD_59184 | JGI IMG/M metagenome (GOLD analysis project Ga0067045, IMG submission 59184) | Combined Assembly of (Gp0054472, Gp0054536) Wastewater bioreactor microbial communities from Singapore -Terephthalate degrading...
CCCTCCTCCCCCAAAATCGCTGCGCCGATTTTGGGGGAGGCGCAGGAGGGGGCCCTGTCAGAAGCTGCCGCGCTCGCTGCGCTCGCTCAAAAGGACATGGGACTGTTAATGTTGTTCCGGGTGCAGCGACACAAACAAGAATTAATGTCACTCCGAACAAAGTGACACTCACCAGTGCTGACGAGAGTCTCGCGCCCAGCCGGAGACTGCCGCGCTCGCTCAAAAGGATTTACGTCCCTGCTACCTGCGGATGAAGCACCGTTCATTGCAAGTGCGCTTGCCCTGAGGCAGACATCCTGACTCAAAAGCAGCATCCGGTTTGATGGTAAAATCCTTTCAACTTTTTCTTCCATTCCACACCTGTGAGGACTTTGCATGACATCCACCTTCATCACCCCGCAGTGGGTTCATGATGCCGTTTTTTACCAGATCTTCCCCGACCGTTTCGCCTCCAGCCCCAGCCTGGAAAAGCCCAACAACCTCGAAGCGTGGGATGCCTCGCCGACCCCTCACGGCTTCAAGGGCGGCGACCTGCTGGGTGTGACCGACAAACTGGATTATTTGCAGGATTTGGGGATTACCGCTATTTACTTTACGCCGGTTTTTCAATCGGCGTCCAATCACCGCTACCACACCCATGATTATTACCGCGTTGACCCGCTGCTGGGCGGTGATGCCGCCCTGCGCCGTCTGTTGGATGAGGCTCACCGCCGCGGCATTAAAATTGTGCTGGACGGCGTTTTCAATCACGCCAGCCGCGGTTTTTTCCAGTTCAATCATATTCTCGAATGTGGGGCGCAGTCACCCTATCTGGATTGGTTTCGCGTCAAAGGTTTTCCGCTGAACGCCTACCACGGCAAACCCAATTATGACTGCTGGTGGGGGCTGCCGGCGCTGCCGGAGTTCAACCACCAAAATCCGCAGGTTCGGCGCTTCATTTTTGACGTGGCGCGCTACTGGCTGGAACAGGGCATTGACGGCTGGCGGCTGGATGTGCCTTTCTGCGTGGATGATGACGCCTTCTGGCAGGAATTTCGTCAGGTGGTCAAGCAGACCAACCCGGATGCCTACATCACCGGCGAAATCCCCTCGGATGCCGAGCGCTGGCTGCAGGGCGATCAATTTGACGGGGTAATGAATTATCTGCTCACCTACGCCTGCTGGGGCTTCTTCGGCGGCGAAAAGATGGATAAGGAACTGGTCGGCCACTGGTACGAGCATGGGCCGCAGTACTTTGCGCCGCAGGCCGAGAAGTTCGCCCAGAATGTCAGCACATTATTGGGAAAATACCCGCTTCCGGCGGTGCAGGCGCAGTTGAACCTGCTGGACAGCCACGACACAGCCCGTTTCCTTTCCATTGCGGGAGGGGATCGGCGCTTGCAGCGGCTGGCAGCCCTGTTCCTGTTCACCTATCCGGGCGCGCCCTGCATTTATTACGGTGATGAAATCGGCATGGAGGGCGGCAAAGACCCCGACTGCCGGCGCGCCTTTCCGTGGGATGAAAGCCGCTGGGATGCCGATTTGCGCGCTTTTTACCAGAATCTGATTGGCCTGCGCCATCAACACCCCGTCTTGCGCCGCGGGACTTTTGAGGTACTTCATGCAGCCGGGCAGGCGCTGGTTTACCTGCGCCGGCTGGAACAAGAACTTGCCGTGGTGGTCATCAACCGCTCGGCAGCGGCTTCCTATGAGGTCAACATCCCGGCAGCGGCTGACCTGCCCGAAGGGCTGGTTTGGCGCAATGTACTTGGCAGCGGCGGCGCACGGGTTGACAACCGGCGGTTGCACGGATTGACACTCCCGCCACTGAACGGGGCGGTATTGCTGCCAGCGGCCTAATTGTCTAATCCTCTGATTAATCTATTCATTCCGGACTGTCCTGTGCAGCAATTTTCTTGACTCTGCCATGAGAATATGCTATATTGCTTGCACTTTCCATCCGATTTATTTACAATTAGAATAGTTGTAAACTCACAGTCCAGCAGTGGATTCCGTCCAAATCTACCAGCCCTGTGAGCCCAAAAATCGGAGGAAACCTCTGATCATCCTAAAATCCCATAAAGAAGGAGGAGAAACATGAAGCGTTATACACTTCTGGTCATTGGACTGTTGGTTATTGCCAGCATGGTCCTTTCGGCCTGCCAGCAGGGCACCCAGGTGGTGACCCAGGTGGTGACGGAAGAAGTCGAAGTGGTCAAGACGGTCGAGGTCGAAAAGACCGTTGAAGTCGTCGTGACCCCCGAACCCACCCGTGTTGACCGCAACGGCGCCTGGCTGGATACCATCGTCGTGGTTGAAGAACCCAATGCTGACGCGGCAATCACCCGTCTGCAAAACAAGGACATTGACATCTACGCTTACACCGTCAGCAATGCCGAAATTGCAGCCAAAGTTGCCGCCAGCCCCGATCTCAAATCGGAGCGCTCGTTTGGGTCTTACAACGAACTGACCTTTAACCCGGCCGGTCCGATTTTTGAAGGCACCGGCAAGCTCAACCCGTTTGCCGTGCCGGCTGTGCGCGAGGCGATGAACTACCTGATTGACCGCGACTACATTGTCAGCGAGATCCTGAAAGGTCTGGGATTGCCGCGTTACACTCCGTTTAATGTCGCCTCTACGGACTACGCTCGCCTGGCAGAGATTGTCCGTAAGATCGAATTGAAGTACGCCTATGACAAAGAAAAAGCCCAGCAGCTGATCGCTGCCGAGATGGAAAAACTGGGCGCGACACTTGTGGACGGCAAGTGGCAATACAATGGCGAACCGGTTGAAATCATCGTCCTGATCCGCACCGAAGACGAACGCCGCCTGATCGGTGACTATGTGGCAACCCAACTGGAAGATATTGGCTTCACCGTGACGCGCGACTACAAGACCGCTGCGGAAGCCTCCCCCATCTGGATCCGCGGCAACCCGGGCGACGGTAAATTCCATATTTACACCGGCGGCTGGATCACCACCGCAGTACCGCGCGACCTGGGCGATAACTTCTCGTTCTTCTACACCCCGCGCGGTCTGGCCTTCCCCTTGTGGCAGGCTTACACCCCCACTGAGGAATTTGATAAAATCGCTCTCGACCTTGAAAACCGCGCTTACAAGACTCTTGAAGAACGCACCGAGTTGATGGGCAAAGCCCTCGAACTGGCCTTGCAGGATTCGGTGCGTATCTGGCTGGTCGACCGCGCCAGCATCACCCCGCTGCGCGCCGAAGTGCAGGTTGCTTCGGACCTCTACGGCGCAGTGTATGGTTCGCAGTTGTGGCCGTACACCATCCGCCGCGAAGGCGAAGTGGGCGGCTCAATGACCATTGCCATGCCCAGCATCCTCACCGAGCCGTGGAATGCGCTCAATGGTTCCAACTGGATCTATGACCAGATGCTCATCCGCGGTACCGGCGAATACGGCCTGGTGTTCGATCCGTTCACCGGTCTGCAGTACCCGAACCGTGTAGAGAAAGCCGAGGTCGTTGTTCAAGAAGGCCTGCCGGTTGGCAAGACGCTCGACTGGCTGACGCTCGAATTCGCTCCTTCCATTGAAGTACCGGGCGATGCCTGGGCCGATTGGGACGCCGAACAGCAGCGCTTCATCACCGTTGCCGAGAAATACCCTGAAGGTGCCACCGCCCTGCGCAAGAGCACGGTCTACTACCCGGCCGACCTGTATCAGAAGGTCAAATGGCATGACGGCAGCCCCTTCTCCGCGGGTGATGTGGTGTTGGGCATCATCCTGACCTTCGATCGCGGCAAGGAAGCCAGCCCATACTATGACGAATCGGTTGTGCCGGCTCTGGAGTCCTTCCTCTCGTCCTTCAAGGGCGTCAAGATCGTTTCGACCGATCCGCTGGTCATCGAAACCTACTCCGATTTGTGGAACCTGGATGCCGAGTTGAACGTTGACTCGTGGTGGCCGTTCTACGCTCAGGGTCAGGCGGCCTGGCACGCGCTGGCAATCGGTTTGAAAGCCGACGGCGCCGGTGAAGCGGCCTTCTCCTCCGCCAAAGCGGACGCCAACGAAATCGAATGGCTGTCTTACATCTCCGGCCCGACCATTGACATCCTCAAAGCCAAACTGGACGAGGCAACCACCGAAGGCTTCATCCCCTACGCCCCGACGCTGGGTGAGTTCGTCAGCGCCGATGAAGCGGCTGCCCGCTACGCCAATCTGGCGGAGTGGTTCCGCGTACGCGGTCACTTCTGGGTAGGCACCAATGTGTTTTATCTGGAACGTGCCTTCCCGGTGGAAGGTACCGTCGTGCTGCGCCGCTACAACGACTACTCTGAACCGGCCGATAAATGGCTGCGCTTCTCCGCGCCGCCCATCGCCGAAGTTGAAGTGGATGGTGACGACCGTGTGACCATTGGCAGCGAAGTCTCCTTCGATGTCTTTGTGGACTTCGAGGGGCAGCCCTACCCGCTGGCCGATATTGACAATGTCAAATATCTGGTCTTCGATGCTAACGGTGAACTTTCGCTGGTGGGTCAGGCAGAAGCTGTGGAAGATGGCCTGTTCCAGGTCAAGTTGAGCGCTGAGGACACCGGCAAACTGGTAGAAGGCGCCACCCGCCTTGAGGTGGTGGTGGTTTCCAAACGGGTTGCCGTGCCGTCGTTCGGCTCCTTCCAGTTTGTGACTGCCCCGTAAGGGTTACCCAATTAACCAAGTGGAGGGGCGAGGACAAAACCTCGCCCCTCTCCTACCGGATGAAGGATGAAAAATTGATATGACGGAAGCGACTCAGTCCCCTGTGACGGCCTCCACATCCTCACTTGAAAAGAAAGCCGCAGCCAGTACCTTATCTCGATTAGCCAAGTACACGCTCGTAAAAATCTTCACTCTGGGGATTACCATTGTTATCGGTGTCTATCTGACGATTATCATTGCCAATATGGGGGGAGAAGTAGATAACATTCGCCGCGGCGAAATCCGCGAACGGATTGCACTGGGCGTCAGCATGAATCAGGAAATGCGCCGTCTGCCGGCTGAAGAGCGTAACAAGTTGATCAACGATATGGTGCGCCTTGAAGAACAGCGTTTGGGGATGGACCGTCCGTTTATCTTACGCAGTTTCAGCTACCTGGCAGATGCCATGTCCCTCAATCTGGGGCGCGCCCAGTACCTGACCAGCGACAGCGGTTCTAAAACCGTGCGCTTGATCATTCTGGAACGCCTGCCACCCACCCTGGTTCTGTTCGGCACGGCGAATTTGCTGCTCTTCTTTTCCGCCTTGTTCATTGCGTTGGGACTTTCCCGCCATTACGGCAGCTTTTTCGATCGGCTGGTCATCGCTCTGGCGCCTACTTCGGCAGCCCCCGGCTGGTTTTACGGCATCTTCCTGATTCTCATCTTTGCGGCGGTGCTCAACATCCTGCCTTACGGCGGTATGGTGGATGCCCCGGTGCCGGATACGACCATTGGGTACGCGCTCAGCCTGCTCAAGCACATGATTCTGCCCACCCTGGCGATTTTCCTGAGTTCGATTTTTGTCACCATTTACGGCTGGCGTACCTTTTTCCTCATCTTTTCCAGTGAAGATTACGTCGAGATGGCCAAGGCCAAAGGCCTGTCATCCCAGATGATTGAACGGCGTTACATTTTACGCCCGACCATGCCGAATATCATTACCAACTTTGCCCTGCTGATTATTGGTTTGTGGTTTGGGGCGATTATTCTGGAAACGGTTTTCAACTGGCCCGGACTTGGCCGCCTGTTCTACCGGGCGATTGGTTTGTTCGATACGCCGGTGATTGTCGGTGAAACGGTCATTTACGCTTACCTGCTGGCGATTACCGTCTTTTTACTGGATTTCATCTACGCGCTGGTTGATCCGCGCGTCAAAGTTGGAGGCGAGGGTCCCAAAGCATGAATACGTTGAAAAATGCTTTTCGCGACATTGCTCAATATCCCTCTGCGGTGGTCGGTTTGGCGATCATCGTATTGCTGGTTGCCTTTGCGATTTATGCCGTGGCAACCATTCCGTATAATGAAGCCATTCGCCTGTGGCGGGGGGGCGAGTCGGTGTGGGGCGACTATCCGCGCAATGCTGCCCCGGTTTGGACGAACTGGTTTTCGGCAGTCAAAAAACCCGAAACCCTGATCCTGACCACCGATGATGACCGGGTTTTGAAAGAAATTCAGACGGTTGGCAGCAATCAGGAAGTGATCATGCACTATGTTTTTGACTACCAGTATGATGACTTTCCGCAGGAATTGATCATTTTCTTTACCTCGACCTACGATGTAAAACAACCCCACATTTCCATGAAGTGGATCACTCCGGACGGCCGCGAACTGCGCATGAGCCAGATGTCAGTGCGCAGGTCCGACCAGTACCGTTTTGAACTGGACGAGCGCCTCAAGCGGCGGATTAAGGACATGACGATTACGCAGGGGTTGTTTGCCCAGCCGGATGTCCAGCCGCCGACGGTGCTGAAAGGGCAGTACGAACTGCAAATTTCGGCGCTGCTGTTTGAACCCAATGCGGAAGTGGATGCCAAACTGGTGATCTACGGCAAGGTACACGGCCTGGCGGGCACCGACCACATCCGCCGCGACCTGATGATCGCCATGCTGTGGGGTGCGCCGATTGCGCTGGCGTTTGGTATTCTGGCGGCTTTCGGCACCAGCGTGTTGAGCATGATCATCGCCGCGACGGGGGCGTGGTTTGGCGGCGCGGTGGATGAAATCATCCAGCGTATTACCGAAGTCAACCTGGTGCTGCCGGTGCTGCCCATTTTGATTATGATCGGCACGCTTTATTCGCGCTCGATTTGGATCATTTTGGGCGCAGTAGTGGCGTTGAGCATCTTCTCCTCTTCGATTAAGACCTTCCGCGCCATCTTCATGCAGATCAAGGAAGCGCCTTACATTGAGGCGGCCCGTTCATACGGGGCGGGTAATGTGCGCATCATCTTCAATTACCTGATTCCGCGCCTCATCCCGGTACTCATCCCCGGCTTTGTAATCGGCATTCCCAGCTACGTGTTTTTGGAAGCCTCGCTGGCGGTGCTGGGATTGGGCGATCCGGTGCTGCCCACCTGGGGCAAAGTGATCAACGATGCTCAGGCGCAAGGGGCACTCTTCAACGGTTACTATTACTGGGTGCTGGAACCGGCTGTTTTGCTGATGATTACCGGTTTGGCGTTTTCCATGTTGGGGTTTGCCCTCGACCGTATCTTCAATCCCAGGCTGCGGGGGGTGTAGGAGATCATGCCAGAAAAAACATTACTGCGTGTTGAAGATTTGAAACTCTACTTCCGCGCCACCCGGGGTGTGGTACAGGCGGTGGATGGGGTCAACTTTACCCTCAACCCCAACGAAGCGATGGTCATCATCGGCGAATCGGGTTGTGGCAAGAGTTCGATGGCAAAGGCTTTGCTGCGCCTGCTGCCGCGCAATGTACATACCTACTCCGGTAAGGTCTATCTCAACGGCAGCGAATTGATGTCCATGTCTGATGAGGAATACCGCCAGCAGATTCGCTGGTTGAAAATCTCGATGGTGCCGCAGGCGGCGATGAATGCCCTCAACCCGGTGCTGCGTGTGGGCGATCAGGTTGCCGAGCCGATGATGGTGCATCACGGTGTACGCAAAGAAGAAGCACTGGTACAGGCCGCCAATATGTTCCAGCGTGTAGGCGTTCCGGTGGACTTCCTCACCCGCTACCCGTTTGAATTGAGCGGCGGTATGCGCCAGCGTGCGGCGATCGCCATGGCGCTGGTGACTGCGCCGGATCTGGTCATTCTGGATGAGCCAACTTCGGCGCTGGATGTGCTGACCCAGGCCAACATCATGAACCTGCTCAAACGCATCAAAAAGGAAATTGCCACCAGCTTCATTCTCATCACCCATGATATTGCCACCTCCAGCGAACTGGCTGACCGGGTGGGCGTGATGTATGCCGGGCAGATGGTGGAATTGAGCGATGCTTACCGCTTCTTCACCGCGCCGCTGCATCCCTACTCGCAGAAGTTGATGGCATCGGTGCCCAAACTGCGCAGCACGGTGGAGCCGGAGTTTATCACCGGTCAGCCGCCCAGTCTGATCAACCCGCCCACGGGATGCCGTTTTGCGACGCGCTGCCCGCTGCGTTTTGAAAAGTGCGATCAAGACCCTCCCATGTTCCAGCACCGCGACGGGCGGCAGGTCAAATGCTGGCTGTACGAAAAAGAGGCAAGGAGTTAAGGATGACCGTTCAGGATGCAGTAGTACAACAAAACGCCTTGTCCGGCAACGAAGCGGTTGAAAATGCCCCGCTGCTTTCCATTCAAAACCTGCGGGTGTGGTTCGAGCTGCGCCGCTTTGGTTTTGGTCACGCCGGTTATGTCAAAGCGGTGGATGATGTCAGTTTTGACCTGCAGCAGGGCGAGGCTGTCGCCGTGGTGGGTGAATCGGGCTGCGGTAAATCCAGCCTGATGAAAACCATTCTGGGACTCAACCGCCCCACCCAGGGCGATGTGGTCTTTCAGGGCAAGTACCGCATCAGCCAGATGGATGCCAATACGCTGCGCTGGTACCGCCGGCAGGTGGGTTACGTGCAGCAGGACCCTTACGGCGCACTGCCCCCCTTTATGAATGTTCAGCGCATTCTGGAAGAGCCGATGATTGTGGCGGGCATCAAGGATAAAAAAGAACGGCTGGAGCGAATCCACAAGGCGCTTACCGAGGTCAAAATGACGCCGGTGGATGAGTTTTTACCAAAATTCCCGCATATGATCAGCGGCGGCCAGCAGCAGCGGGTGGTGATTGCCCGCGCGATGATTTTGGAACCCAAATTGCTGGTTGCCGATGAGCCGGTTTCCATGCTGGATGCTTCGGTGCGGGTGGAAATTCTCAAACTGCTGCGCGGTTTGCAGGAGTCGCACAATCTGGGCGTGATCTACATTACCCACGACCTTTCGACGGTGCGCTACTTCTCTGAGCGGATTTTTGTGATGTACGCCGGGCAGATTGTAGAAAAATCGCCAGTGGAACACCTGTTGCAGGATGCCAAGCATCCCTATACCCATGCGCTGCTGGCAGCCACCTCCGACCCGGACGCGCGCAACGCCGAAACCTTCAAGGAAGTGCCGCCGGGCGAGCCGCCCAGTCTGGTCAAACCGCCGGCCGGCTGCCGCTTTCATCCGCGCTGCCCGCATATCATCCGCGGTGAGTGCGATGTGAATGTGCCGCCGGAATTTGAAGTTGGGCCGGATCATACCGCCGCCTGCTGGCTGTATAAATAAACGATGTTACGAATGGGACCCAAAGGCATGATGGCAATCGGCGCCGGGCTGCTTTTCTTCGGCGCCGCTGCCCCATTCCTGATGATTTTACGCATCTGGGAAACTTCCTTCTGGTTGAGTTTCCTTTCCTATGCGGCTTCGATCAGCGGGCTGGTGATCGGCTTTCTGGGTATTTTCCTCTACATTCGCATTCACCGGCGCGATTAAGGGGGTTCACCAACGGTCTTCATTCCACCTTTGGCATTTCAGCCGAAGCCGGTTTGGTTCAATTTTCCACAAAAAGGGGCGGTTGCCAGCCGCCAAGCGCTCCTTCCAGCACGGAGGCAGCAGCCAGTGCCACATCTTCCCGCCATGGGCGGGCAACCACCTGCACGCCAATCGGCATCCCCTCCGGCGAGGTGGCGCAGCGCACCACCACGGCCGGATAGCCGGTCAGGCTGTAGGGCAGGGTATAGGGTATGCGCCCTTCCGGTTGGCCATGCGGTTGAGCGGGCAACTCCGCGGCCGGCGTTAGAATCAAATCATACCCTGCCATGAACCCGATCATGGCGCGGCGGAAGCGATCCCACAGGAATAGATGGCGGGCAACTTCATCGCCATCCAGTTGGGAATGGGCGCTGCTGATCCATTCTTCACCATCTTCGGATTCGACTCGTGCCCAGTACTGACGGGTGATGGTGTAGGCTTCCTCAATGCGCGGGGGCAGGCGTTCTTCGACCAGCGCGCCGTTTTCAGCCAGCACCTGCGCGGCGCGCCGACAGGCGGCTGCGGTTTCGGGGGTGGGTTCGGCTTCAACGTGGTGAGTGTAAAACGCAACCCGCAGACCTTTCATCTTGACCTGTTGCCAGTCCGCCAGCGGCATGGGAATCACGCTGGCGTCCTGCCAGTCCACCCCGCTGAGAATGGGCAGTGCCAGGACCAGGTCTTCCACAAAGCGCGCCATTGGCCCGATGGTCGTGCGTGGATCGTTCATGGCGCTGATGAAAGGAAAATGGCCGGTCAGGGGCAGACGGCCGGTGGTGGGTTTCAATCCGGCAATGCCGCAGGCATGCGCCGGCTGGCGGATGCTGCCTCCCGAATCGGAGCCCAAACCCAGCGGGCTGCCTCCGGCGGCGATGATGGCGGCTTCTCCGCTGCTGCTGCCGCACGGGCTGTAGTTCAGGTTATAGGGATTGTTGGTGCGCCCGTACACTGCGTTTTCAACCAGCACATTCGTCTTTCCCAGTAAAATGGCGCCCGCCTGCCGCATGCGGTCTACCACGGTGGAATCTCTGGTGGGAATGCGGTTCTTGTGCTGTAATTCGCCGCCGGTACAGGGCAGCCCGGCGGCGTCAATCCAATCCTTGACGGTGAAGGGTACCCCGTGCAGCCGGCCGGGTGTTTGGCCGTGCGCCAGGGCTGCATCGGCGGCGCGGGCCTGTTCCAGTGCCTGTTCCGCAGCGGAAGCCACCACCGCATTCAACTTTGGGTTGACCTGCTCGATGCGCTGAAGGTGGGCTTCCACTACCTCACGGGCAGAGAATTCCCTGCGGCGAATGCGCCGGGCGAGTTCAGTTGCCGAAAGATAATAAATTTCCTGGTTCAATATGAATTCTCCAATTTTGGTGAAGCGTGACGCGTTTAATGGCTACCTTACCCGGAATACCACCGCATCGGAAACGCTCTGATTGCCGGCCAGATCCACGGCAATCACTTCCAGCCGGTGTTCACCGCGGCGGGCATCCCACACCAGCGCATAGGGCGGCAGCGCGGCTTCACCGATGCTGCGCCCGTCCAGCCGCCACTCCACCCGCGCCAACCCCACATTGTCGCTCACCTCGGCCTGCAGGGTGATTGTGGATTGGCCGGTGAATACCTGTCCATCCAGCGGGTAGGGAATGCGTACCTGCGGCGGGGTGTTGTCCACCGTGACTTGCAGCAGGCTGGTATCCACCCGCTGATCGCTGCGCACCACCAGCAGGCGCACCACATACAGCCCTTCCAGACCGCGCGTATCCCACCCGGCAAGCCGCCCGTTCTCAACCGGCTGGCGGGTGCTTTCCTGAATGCTGATCCATGCGGTGGGATTGATGCCCTGCCCAACCTGAATGCTGTAAGCGGCGAAATCGGCGCCGGCGGCGCTGCCGGTTAATTCCACCACCCCGCCAACCACACTGAAGGGCCGCGGCTGGCTGAATTGAGCGTTGGGGTTGGCGGGCGGCTGCTGCACCAAATCGTATTCGGAAGGCGGCAGGGGCAAACCGGCGGTGCGCGCCCACGCCTGGGCCGGCGGTGGCACCACCAGAAACACTTTCTCTTCCACCAGTTCCGGCGGGGTAAAGACGGTTGCCAGCCGGCCGGTTTCGCGGTTGATTTGAAAACGGCGGTAGAGCGTATCTACGCCGGTTGGCTGGTTAGTTTCCAGAAAGACCTCGCTCACCCGGGTGGGGCAGGCATCGCCCGGCAGCAAGCCGGAGGGATCGCATACTTCCAAACGAACCACACCGGGCGGCATCGGCCAGGTTTGCACCGGCTGATCGCGGTGCAGGTACTGCATCAGCGCGTGCC
>Ga0067045_1031647_pt1 | contig 11764 bp, 12 predicted proteins | sample TerdegcTABiofilm_FD_59184 | JGI IMG/M metagenome (GOLD analysis project Ga0067045, IMG submission 59184) | Combined Assembly of (Gp0054472, Gp0054536) Wastewater bioreactor microbial communities from Singapore -Terephthalate degrading...
CGGAGGACGCGCCTGCGGGAGCGGAGGCCGCGGCCGGGGCGGGTGCAGCCGCGGGCGCCGCGGCGGGGGCGACCGGGGCGGCATGCCGGGCCGCAGGGGCGACCGCCGGCGCGGAAGCGGAGGTTCCGCCCACCTCCTCGACGCTCACATCGAAGGCCTGGCCGTTCACGTAGATCTTATAGCTCTTCATATCCTACTCCTTGCGGTTCGATCAGCGGCGGCCCGCGGCCAGCCGGTTGGCGTATCCCCAGACCGGGGTGTTGAGCCCGGCCGGGCCGGGCTGGGAAGGCGAAATCCGGGCGATCCGGATCTGGGAGGCGCTTCGTCCCGTCGCGGCCGCAATGGCCGCGGTGATCGCGGCCACCGTCTCCGGCGCAATCCCGCCGGATCCAGGCGCAGTCGGCGGAGTCTCGGTTCGGGCCGGGGCTTCGCCGCCGCCGGCTTTCTTTCTCGCGATCCTCGAGGAGAGAATCGAAAAGCCCTCGAGTATCCACCAGAGCCCGATCAGGGCGATGAAGACGGTGCCCATCCCGATGAGGACGACCGTCCATTCATAGATGCCGATGTTTCCCATGCTCCGCCCCTATACCGGGATGTTCCCGTGCTTTCGGGCAGGGCGGGTTTCCCGCTTGCCCCCCAGCATGGACAGGGCCGTGATCAGACGGCGCCGGGTATCCGAGGGTTCGAGCACGTCGTCCACGTACCCCCGGATTGCGGCCTTGTAGGGGTTCGCGAAGGAGCGCTTGTATTCCTCGATCTTCTCCTTGCGGGCGGCCGCGGGATCGGCGGCCTCCTCGATCTCCTTCTTGAAGATGATGTTCGCCGCGCCTTCGGGCCCCATGACCGCGATCTCCGCGGAGGGCCAGGCGAAGACCTGGTCGGCGCCCAGATGGCGGGAGCACATGGCGATGTAGGCTCCGCCGTAGGCCTTGCGGAGGATCACGGTCAGGAGGGGAACGGTCGCCTCGCTGTAGGCGTACAGAAGCTTGGCGCCGTGGCGGATGACTCCTCCGTGCTCCTGGCTGACCCCCGGGAGATACCCCGCGGTGTCCGAGAAGGTCACCAGGGGGATGTTGAAGGCGTCGCAGAAGCGGATAAACCGGGCTCCCTTGTCCGAGGCGTTGATATCCAGCACCCCCGCCATGACCGCGGGCTGGTTTGCCACGATCCCGACGGGACGGCCGCCCAGGCGGGCGAAGCCGATCACGATGTTCTTGGCGTAGTCTTCCTGGACCTCGAAGAAGTCCCCCCCGTCGAAGATCCCCTCGATGATCCTGCGGACGTCGTAGGGCTTGTTCGGGGAATCGGGGATGATATCCGCAAGACCCGCCGGATCGATCGAGGGCTCGGCGGGATCGGCCAGGGGCGGATCCTCCAGGTTGTTCTGGGGCAGGAAGGAAAGGAGGCGCTTGATCCCCGCGATCGTGCCCGCCTCGTCGGCGAACCGGAAATGGGCCACCCCGCTCTTCTCGCAGTGGACGTGGGATCCTCCCAGATCCTCCGCGGAGACGTCCTCCCCGGTCACGGCCTTGATCACCTGGGGGCCCGTGATGAACATGTTGGAGCTCTTGTCCGTCATGAGCACGAAGTCCGTGAGGGCCGGAGAGTACACGGCGCCTCCCGCGCAGGGACCCATGATCACGGAAATCTGCGGAATGACTCCGGAGGCCACGGTATTCCGGTAGAAGATGTCCCCGTACCCGGATAGGGCGTCCACGCCCTCCTGGATGCGGGCTCCTCCGGAATCGTTGATCCCGATCACCGGACAGCCGACCTTCATGGCCATGTCCATGGCCTTGCAGATCTTGGCCGCGTGCATCTCTCCCAGGGATCCCCCGATCACGGTGAAGTCCTGGGCGAACACGTACACCAGGCGTCCCGCCACGGTGCCGTACCCGATCACCACGCCTTCTCCGGGGGCCTCCACCTCGGCCATGCCGAGCTCGTCGCAGCGATGCTCCACGAAGGCGTCCAGTTCGACGAAGGAACCTTCGTCCAAGAGCATCTCGATGCGCTCCCGGGCCGTCATCTTTCCCTTCTCGTGCTGGGCCGCCACGCGCTTGGGCCCGCCCCCGGCCAGAATCTTCTCCCGGCGCTTCACGAGCTCGCGGATCTTCTCTTCCATAACCCCTACCTTCTCCTGTCGGCTCCGCCGACGCTGGTTCTATCCATCTTGACGCCCTTGCCGCCGCCTCGGCGGGGCGCTGCAAGGGCGTTCAGGAATCCGAGGGACAGCGGTCAATCCCGCTGACAAAGCTCCACGAGCACCCCGTTGGTGGCCTTCGGATGCAGGAAGGCGATCTTCGCTCCCCCCGCCCCGTACCGGGGCTTTTCGTCGATCAACCGGACGCCCCGGGCCTTCAGGTCGGCCAGGGTCTTCTCGATGTCCCTGACCCGGAAGGCGAGGTGCTGGACCCCCTGCCCCTTGGCGGCGATAAACTTGGCGATCGGACCTTCGGGATCCGTGGACTCCAGAAGCTCGATCTCCGTGTCTCCCACCGGGAAAAAGGCCACCTTTACCTTCTGCTCCTCCACGGTCTCGGTGCCATGGAGATCCAAGCCCAGGACGTCCCGATAGAAGGCCATGGATTGCTCCAAATTTTCCACGGCGATGCCTATATGATCCAGTTTTTCCGTCATCGTGACTACCTCCTAGGATGGTACAGATTCTCGATGCAGGGCCTCGAACAGGGTATCCACCGCGTCGTAGACGTCCCTGCGCCGTTCCACGACGTCCCGGGCCAGACTTTCGAGCAAGGCCAGGGCATCCGGGGCATCCAGGCGCGCCAGAAGCCGGTTGCCGAGGGAGCCCCGCAGTTCATGAACCGCGTTCCGGAGACGCCGCTCCCGGAGCAGCCCAGATTCCGAAAGGGCCGCGCGGTGGGCTTCCACGGCGTCCACCACGGGGGCGATCCCCTCCCCGGTCTCCGCCGTCGTCTTGAGCACCGGCGGCAGACCGTGGACGTCGCCGTAGCCGTGGAAGGACGAGGCTTCCCGAGCCGCGCTCGCTATGTGGTGTCCTCCCCGGTCCGCGGTCCCGGTTCCGGAAAGGGCGCGGGGTGTGACCCCGTTCACCAGGGCCGTCTCCAGCATGGAGCGGATTTCCCGCACCACCCGGTCCGCCCCGTCCCGATCCGCCTTGTTCACCACGAAGACGTCCCCGATCTCCATGATCCCGGCCTTGAGGACCTGGATGTCGTCCCCCAGGCCCGGCACGGAGACCAGTACTACGGTATCCGCGAGGCGGACGATGTCCACCTCGCTCTGCCCCACGCCGACCGTCTCGATGAGAATGCGGTCGAACCCCGCCGCGTCCAAGACCCGGGCGGCCTCCATGACCGCCGCGGAAAGCCCCCCCAGGTGCCCCCGGGTCGCCAGGCTCCGGATGTACACGCCCTCGTCCAGGGCATGGGACTGCATCCGGATCCTGTCCCCCAGGATGGCTCCGCCCGTGAAGGGGCTCGAGGGATCCACCGCGAGAACTCCCACCTTCAAGCCACGAAGGCGGTAGTCCCGCACGAACTTGTCCACCAGGGTGCTCTTGCCGGACCCCGGCGGCCCGGTCACCCCGACGACATGGGCCTTACCCGTATGGGCGTGCAGGGCCTTGAGGACCTCGACGACGGCGGGATCTCCGTCGTCGATCCTCGAGATCGTGCGCGCCAGGGTCCGGGTATCCCCGGACCGGATCCGCCGGGCGGTCTCCGGGACGTCGGGCATGGGGATTTCGGCCTTATCTCTTGAGATTGGCCCGTATGAAATCTATGGTCGCCTTGGTCGGTGTGCCGGGCCCGAAGATCTCCGCGATCCCCGCCTTCTTGAGGAAGGGGATGTCATCCTCGGGAATCACCCCGCCGCCGATCACCAGCACGTCCTTCACGCCCTTCTGGGCCAGCAATTCCATGACCCGCGGGAACAGGTGGTTATGGGCGCCCGACAGGATGGATAGGGCTATGACGTCCGCGTCCTCCTGGATGGCGGCCTGGACGATCTGCTCCGGAGTCTGCCGGAGACCCGTGTACACGACCTCCATGCCCGCGTCCCGGAGGGCCCGCGCGATCACTTTTGCTCCCCGGTCGTGGCCGTCCAGTCCGGGTTTTGCCACAAGTACTCGAATCTTCCTGTCCATTCCGTACCCCCGTTAAAGGACGACCTTCTGCTGGTATTCCCCGAAGACTCCGCGAAGCACGTCGCAGATCTCACCGAGGGTGGCGTAGCGTCGCACCGCCTCCAGTATCCTGGGCATGAGGTTGTCCGAACCCTGGGCCGCGGCCTTGAGGCTTTCCAGGGCTTTCCGGACCGCCTCGTTGTCCCGCTTCGCCCGAAGGTCCGCCAGCTTCCTCTCCTGCATCTTCCCTACGGCGGGATCCACCTTCAACAGCCCTTCGGGAGCGGATTCCTTGATCTGGAACTTGTTGAGCCCCACGACGATCCGCTCCCCGGCCTCCACGTCCATCTGGTAGGTGTAGGCGGCGTCCTGGATCTCCTGCTGTATGTAGCCGTTCTCGATGGCCTTGACCGCCCCTCCCAGAGAGTCGATCTTGCGGATGTATTCCCACACCCCGTCCTCGATGCGGTTGGTTAGGCTCTCCACATAGTAAGAACCGGCCAGGGGGTCCACGGTCTCCGCTGCGCCGCTCTCGTAGGCTATGATCTGCTGGGTTCGGAGGGCGACCCGCACGGAATCCTCCGTGGGCAGGGCCAGGGCCTCGTCCTTGGAGTTGGTGTGGAGGGACTGGGTTCCGCCCAGCACGGCGGCCAGGGCCTGAAGGGTGACACGAACCACGTTGTTGTCCGGCTGCTGGGCCGTGAGGGTCGAGCCCGCGGTCTGGGTATGGAACCGGAGCATCCAGCTCTTGGGGTTCTTGGCTCCGAACCGCTCCCGCATGATCTTGGCCCAGACCCTGCGGGCGGCCCGGAACTTGGCGACCTCCTCGAACAGGTCGTTGTGGGAATTGAAGAAGAACGAGAGCCTCGGGGCGAAGTCGTCCACGTCAAGCCCGGCCTTTACCGCGGCTTCGACGTAGGCTACCCCGTCGGCCAGGGTGAAGGCCACTTCCTGGACCGCCGTGGACCCGGCTTCCCGGATATGGTAGCCGGATATGGAGATGGTGTTCCAGTTCGGCACTTCCTTGGAACAGTACTCGAAGATATCCGTGATCAAGCGCATGGAGGGAGCGGGCGGGAATATGTACGTCCCCCGGGCCACGTATTCCTTGAGGATGTCGTTCTGGATGGTGCCGTTCAGCTTGTCCGGGGTGACCCCCTGCTTTTCCGCCACCGCTATGTACATGGCCAGGAGCACCGACGCGGGGGCGTTGATGGTCATCGAGGTGGAGACCTTGTCCAGGGGTATCCCGTCGAAAAGGATCTCCATGTCCGCCAGGGAGTCTATGGCCACCCCGACCTTTCCGACCTCTCCCTGGGACAGGGGGTGGTCCGAGTCGTACCCGATCTGGGTGGGCAGGTCGAAGGCTACGGAGAGCCCGGTCTGTCCCTGCTCCAGCAGGTACTTGTACCTCTTGTTGGATTCCTCCGCGGTGGCGAAGCCCGCGTACTGGCGCATGGTCCAGAACCGGCCCCGGTACATGGTGTTCTGGACTCCCCGGGTGAACGGATAGGTTCCCGGGAAGCCCTGGTCCTTCAGGTAGTCCCGCCCTTCCAGGTCCAGGGGGGTATAGAGTCGATCCACCGGGGCGTTGGACCCGGTGACGAACTTTTTCTTCCGCTCGGGGAATTTCCCCAGGGATTTCTCCACCCCTTCCGTGTAGGTCTCGAATTCCTTGCGGATCGATCCGGAATCGCTCATCTAGAATCCTCCGATGGTATCGCGGCACGCGCCGCCGTCATGCCTTCGCGGTATATCCGTCCGCCAGCTCGAAGCCCTTTTTCAGGGCGGAAATGTTGAGCTCCTCGGTGCCCTTGGGGACTCGGTTCTTGACCGCCTCTTCCAGGGTCTTGGGTTCCACGATCCCGGAGATTCCGGCCAGGACGCCCAGGGCGACGATGTTGGCCACGACGCCCTTTCCGATGTCCTTGGCCGCGGTCTTGAGGATGGGAACCCGGGCCGTGCGTGCCGTGATCTCGTCGGAGGGCGGGACGGATTCGTCCACGATGATGAGCCCCTTCTTCATCAGCCTGCCGTAGGTCCTGTAGGCTTCCCCGGTCAGGGCGAGCAGGTAATCGGGATCCATGGCCTTGGGATAGTCGATGTCCTCCTCGCTGATCACAACCTCCGCCTTGGAGGCGCCCCCCCGGGCCTCGGGCCCGTAACTCTGGGTCTGAACCGCGTTCTTGCCTTCCAGGATAGCCGCCTCCGCCAGGACTATACCCGCGAGGAGCAGGCCTTGCCCCCCGGAACCGCTCAGTCGGAATTCTGTTCGCATCCGCGCACCCCTCCCCGGAAACCGTCGAACTTTCGCTGAACCTGGGATATGACCTTGTCGTACTCGTCGCAGAACTCGGGCTGGGGATTCTTGTAGAGCTCCCCGATCAGGAGCTTGCCCGCGACCTTCTCGGGCGGCAGGACCGCCGCAGCCTTGACGTTGACGGTCCGATCCTTGATCCACTCCAGGAGCTCAACGGCTCCGCCCACCTTGTTCTTCCGACCGAAGTAGGTCGGGCACTGGGTCATGGCCTCCACCACGGAGAAACCCCGGTGCGTGAGGGCCTGCTCGATCAGGTCGATGAGCATCTGGGCGTGGTAGGCCGTGCCCCGGGCCACGTAGGTAGCCCCGGCGGCCTCGGCGAGCTTGCACAGGTCGAAGGTGCGCTCCACGTTGCCGTAGGGCGCCGTGGTGCCCAGGAAGCCCTTGGGAGTCATGGGGGAATACTGGCCGCTGGTCATACCGTAGATATTGTTGTTCATCACGATGGTCGTGATGTCGATGTTCCGCCGTGCCGCGTGGATGAAGTGGTTTCCCCCGATAGCCGTGCAGTCTCCGTCCCCGGTCATGACTATAACCTTCAAGTCCGGACGGGCCAGCTTGATGCCCGTGGCGAAGGCCAGGGCGCGGCCGTGGGCGGTGTGCAGGGTGTCGAAGTCCAGGTAGCCCGGGGCCCGGCTGGAACAGCCGATTCCCGACACTACACAGATCTTGTTCTTATCCAGCTTCAAGCGGGCGATGGCCCGCACAAGGGCTCCGGTCACGGTTCCGTGCCCGCAGCCGGGACACCAGATATGCGGGAGCCGTTCTTGTCGGAAATACCTAAGTATGTCGCTCATTTGGCAGCTTCCATGATCTTGTCGTGGATCTCGTCCGGGCGGAAGAGGTCCCCGTTCACCTTGCCGATGCGCACAACCGGGGCACGGCAGCCTACAGTCCGCTCGACTTCGTAGGCGAGCTGTCCCAGGTTCATTTCCGGAACCAGCACCGCCTTGACGTTCTTGGACAGGTCCCTGAGGACCTCGTCCGGGAAGGGCCATATCGTCTTGAGCCGGAGCATGCCGGCCTTCACGCCTTCCCTACGGGCCCGCCGCACCGCGGACAGGGCGCTCATGGCGGAACTCCCGAAGGAAACCACCAGAATCTCGCAGTCCTCGGCGGACTCGGTGACGTAGTCCCGGATCACGCTCTCGTTCTTCGTGATCTTGCGGTCCAAGCGGCGCAGGAGCCGATCCGCCACGTCCGCCTTTCCGGAGGGGAAGCCCGTCTCGTCGTGGAAGAGGCCGGTCACATGCCAGCGATACCCCTCCCCGAAGGGTGCCATGGGGGGAACGCCTCCGTCCTGGTCCGCCTCGTAGGGCCGGTACCCGCCGGGAGCCGAAGGGCGGGCCCGATCCACGACCTTCACGTCCTTCCACTCCGGGAGGACGACCTTTTCCCGCATGTGGCCGATCACTTCGTCCGTGAGGACCACGACGGGAACCCGATATTCCTCCGCGAGGTTGAAGGCGCGCACCGTCAGGTCGAAGCACTCCTTCACGTTGCCCGGTGCCAGAACGATCACCGGATGGTCGCCGTGGGTCCCCCAGCGGGCCTGCATGACGTCGCCCTGGGCGGGGGAGGTGGGCATGCCCGTGGAGGGCCCCATGCGCTGGACGTCGATGATGACGACGGGGACCTCGGTTTCCGCGGCGTACCCGAGGCTCTCCTGCATCAGGGAGAATCCCGGGCCGCTGGTGGCGGTCATGGCCTTCTTGCCCGTCAGGGACGCCCCGATGATGGCCGCTATGGAGCCGATCTCGTCCTCCATCTGGACGAACTTGCCCCCGACCTTGGGGAGCTCCTCGGAGCAGAGCTCCGCGATCTCCGTGGACGGCGTGATGGGGTACCCCGCGAAGAACTCGAGTCCCGCGACGAGGGCCCCGATCGTGCAGGCCTCGTTCCCCTGCATGAGCTTGGCGCTAGGCATGGGCGGCCTCCGGCGGGATCGTGTAATCCACGGTCGCTTCCTCCACGGGTATCGGGGAGGCCTGGACTTCCCGGATCTCGATGGCGAAATCGGGACAGCGGAGCTCGCACAATCGGCAACCGATGCAATCGTGCGGCCGTTCCGCAAAGACCTTTCCGTTCACCAGGGTGAGGACTTTCTTCGGGCAGTAGGCCACGCAGATGTTGCAGCCCTTGCACCACTTCTCCCGAATGACGTGTTCGAAGGATTTCTTTTCGCTCATGGCTCTCCACGCTTCTCGTGGTATCGTTGCGGCGCCGCCCCAGCGGCGCGGAAGGCGTTTCTCGGCGTATAGCGGAGTACGCGGTTTCCAGGGGCTCCCTGTCTTTTGCGGTTCCTTGAGGATATACCGGCTGGCCGTTCCTGTAAAGCGCGGCCGGACGAGGTCTGCCCCGCATCATCCTACACCGGAGGAACCGATAGGTCTAATAAAATTTTTTATCCTGAAACCATAGACGTTTTCTATGATACCGGATATGATGGGCCCGACCACCGGGAGGACGGAGTACATGACCCTCCAGCAGCTACGGTATTTCCAGGTTTTGGCCAAGATCGAGCACTACACCAAGGCTTCCCAAGACCTGTGCATAACGCAGCCTTCCTTGAGCTACGCGATGTCGGAGCTCGAGAAAGAGTTGGACGTGCAGCTGTTCGACAGACACGGGAAAAAAATAACCCTGAGCGCCCAAGGTAGAACGTTCCTCAAGTACGTGGACGGATCCCTGGCCCTGCTGGATGACGGGATCAAGGCCGTCCGACTCTCGGGGCCTGTTCACGGACGAGTCACCCTGGGGTACATCTCCAGCCTTAGCTCCAATTTCCTGCCCGAGGTTCTGACGAGCTTCTACAAGGACCCTTCCAATGAAAAGATCACCTTCAATTTCGTCCAGAACCTGAACAACGCCCTGCTCGACGGCCTCAAGCAGGGGGATATCGATCTCGCGTTCTGTCCGGACCCCTCCAAGGACGTAGCCTCCGCCCCGGTCCTGCGGCAGGATCTATTCCTGGTCCTGCCCAGGAACCACCGCCTGGCCCGCCGGGATGAGATCGACATACACGAAGTCAAGAACGAGCCCTTCATCCTCACGAACCGGAAGAGCGGCCTGCGGCGGATGATAGGCAGCATCTTCCGGGAGATGAAGATCCGTCCCAAGGTCGCGTTCGAGGCGGAGGATTGCAACGTGGCCATCACCTTCGTGTCCCTGCAGTACGGGCTTTCCATCATCCCGGCGACCTCGAACCTCGGGAATCCCGATGTACTGGGGATACGCCTCAAGAACCCGGAATTTTCCCGAACCGTCTACATGGCCTGGACGCCGTCCCGGAACCTGTCCCCCGTGGTGCGGAGGGTCCGGGACTTCATCGCGGATCGTTACTCGACGTCCTGTCCGGACAGGGTCTCCGAACCCGCGATTGCCTATCCCGGCGTTTCGTAATAGACTGAGCGCCGGATTCAACTTCCCCCAATTCCAAGGAGTAAGTCCATGAACAAGGCGCTGAAACTTCGGGACCTGACCCTCCGAGACGGCCAGCAGTCCCAGTTCGCGACCCGCATGACCCAGGCCCAGGTGGACCGGGTCCTGCCCTACTACCGCAAGGCGGGCTTCTATGCCATGGAGGTGTGGGGAGGCGCGGTTCCGGACTCCATCATGCGCTACCTGGGCGAAAGCCCCTGGACACGGCTGGAATCCATCAAGGCCGGTGTCGGAGGGGCGTCCAAGCTCACCGCCCTTTCCCGGGGCCGGAACCTCTTCGGCTATACTCCCTACCCGGACTCGGTGATCGAGGGATTCTGCCGTAATTCCGTCCGGTCCGGCATCGACATCATGCGGATCTTCGACGCCCTGAACGATATCTCCAACATGACCAGCACCCTGAAGTACGTGAAGGAGAACGGGGGCCTCGCGGACTGCGCGATCTGTTACACCGTGGATCCCCGCTTTTCCCGCATGGACCGGATCAAAGCCCTCCTGTCGGGGAAAAAACTGCCCGGGAGACTCTTCGACATCCCCTACTTCGTGGCCCGGGCCAAGGAGCTCGAGGGGCTGGGCGCCGACATGATCACCATCAAGGACATGGCGGGCCTGATCGATCCGGCCACCGCGGGCCACCTCATCCGGGCGCTCAAGGACGCGCTGTCCATACCCGTCGACCTCCACACTCACTGCACGCCGGGCTTCGGGACCGCAAGCCTCCTCATGGCCATGGCCAACTCCGTGGACATCGTGGACACCGTGATCCTCCCCTTCTCGGGAGGCCCCGCCGCCCCGGCCTACGAGATCATCCAGATCTTCGCGGACCGGATGGGTTTGGATACCGGGGTGGACCGGGCAGCCGTCCAGGCGATCAGCGACGAGCTCAGATCCATCCGCGAGGACCTGGCCAAGTTCGACCAGTACAAGCGGATGCCCCCGGCCTTCGACATCCGGAACCCGGCGCTCCCTCCGGACGTATCCCGGCTCTTCGACGACGCGATCGAGGCGGCCCGGGCGGACAAACCTCAGGTCGTCCTTGAGCTATGCCAGCGCATCGAGGCCTTCTTCAATTATCCGGAGCCGGACGACATCGTACGGGTAGCCCAGATCCCCGGCGGGATGTACACGAACATGATGGCCCAGCTCAAGGAGGCGAAGCTCGAGCAGCACCTGGAGGAAGTGCTGGCCATTGTCCCCAAGGTCCGGTTGGACGCGGGCGTGCCGCCCCTGGTCACCCCGACCAGCCAGATCGTGGGAGTCCAGGCCGTGAACTGCGTCGTCGACAAGACCCAGGGCAAGCCTTTCTATTCCAGCGTATCCAAGAATTTCGCGGAGCTCGTAAAGGGAACCTACGGGAAGACCCCCTGGCCCGTGGATCCGGAGTTCCGCCTGAAGATCGCGGGTGTCCGGGAAGAGACCCCCTACGACACCTCCGCGTACCGAAAGCAGGACAACCCCGAACTGCCCGAATTCGGCGGGGCTCGCCTCGCGAAGGACGAGAAGGAAGAGCTCCTCCTGGAGCTTTTCCCCAGCGTGGCGGACAAGTACCTCCGGAGCGTGCGGGCCCGGGAGTGGGAGGAATGGCGGGCCGCCCATCCGCCGGCCCCGGAACCGGACATCCCGAACGGCCCTTGGCCGGCGGAGTTCTGGGAGCTGGACCTGGCCGCCTACGCCGGGTTCGTCGCCCAGGCCGGAACCTAGGCCGGGGCTCGATTTCTCCGCTTCGGAGAGGGCGCCTGGGCGATCAACATCCCCGCGAACATCAGGGCGCAGCCCAGGAACTCCCGGGGGGATAGCCTCTCCGAGAGGAGGAGCGCGCCGCCGACCGCGGCGAAGACGGTTTCCAGGCTCATCACGACGGCCGCCCGGGCGGGATGGGCCCTCCGTTGGGCCAC
>Ga0067045_1004234_pt1 | contig 11761 bp, 7 predicted proteins | sample TerdegcTABiofilm_FD_59184 | JGI IMG/M metagenome (GOLD analysis project Ga0067045, IMG submission 59184) | Combined Assembly of (Gp0054472, Gp0054536) Wastewater bioreactor microbial communities from Singapore -Terephthalate degrading...
GAAAAAACATGCTGATGCAGGAATAGGAACAATAGTTGGAATGCACTTTTCAGAAGACCATAAAAAAGAGGCTGAAGAAAATTATATAAACCTTGTTGTTGCTGGTCATATGTCGTCAGATTCAATAGGAGTGAATCTACTATTGGATCAGGTTGAGAAAGTTGGCGTAAAAGTAGAATCCTTCTCAGGCTTAATCCGTATAAAAAGATATTAAATAAGGATTCAAAAATTAAAAATGAGACAAAGGTGCCTGACACCAAAGTCTCATTTTTTAAATTAAACTTATTAATTTTGTTATAATTAAATTTAAGTCAAAAATGATAGTATTTCTATCAGAAATAATATAAAAAAGGTAAATGGTTCTCCAACAGAGTAAAACAAAAAGATAAGCATCTATAAAAATTATTTAAGGTTATAATAATAGTTGAAAGTTAATTTGTAAAATTATAAGTTTTTTATGTGGAGGTTATTAAAGATCATAGTATGAATAATGGGAAGATAACCTTAAGACAACTTGAGACTCACCTTTTCAAAGCTGCTGATATTCTTAGAGGAAAGATGGATGCTTCTGAATATAAAGAGTATATATTTGGTATGCTCTTTTTGAAGCACGTTTCAGATGTTTTTGATGTGAAAAGAGAAGAAATAAATATAACATATAAATCTCAAGGGTATCCTGACGAGCAAATTAATGTACTTTTGGAAGATCCAGGTTCATATGGTGATACTTTTTTCGTTCCAGTAAAAGCAAGATGGGAAAATATTCTTAATTTAAAAGAAGATGTTGGTAACCAATTAAACAAAGCATTAGCAGCAATAGAAGATTACAACCCAGAACTTGAAGGAGTCTTGAGACATATAGATTTTAACGCAGTTAAAGGTAAAACACGCCTTAAGGACCAACAATTAATTGACCTTATCCATCATTTTAATAAGTATAGACTTACAAATGAGGACTTTGAGTTTCCAGATTTACTTGGGGCTGCATATGAATATTTACTTAAAGAATTTGCTGATTCTGCAGGAAAAAAAGGAGGGGAGTTTTATACACCTCCACATGTAAAAAAATTGATGGTAAGGCTTGTTAAACCTCAAGAAGATATGAATGTTTATGATCCAACTGTTGGCTCAGGAGGTTTCCTTATAGAAGCAAGACAGTATGTTGAGGAGCAGGGTCAGAATCCCAAAAAATTAGCTCTTTATGGACAAGAACTCAATGGGTTAACTTGGTCTATATGTAAAATGAATATGATTCTTCATGACATCAAAGATGCACACATAGAAAATGAAGACACTTTAACAACTCCTATGTTTAAGGCAAATGGATACATAAGGCAATTTGATAGAGTTTTAGCTAATCCTCCATTTTCACAAAATTATACACGTGCTAATATGGAATTTCCTGAAAGATTCAAATATGGATTTACTCCAGAAACAGGTAAAAAGGGCGATTTAATTTTTTTACAACATATGGTTGCCAGTTTAAAATCAAATGGAGTTATGGCAACTGTTATGCCTCATGGTGTGCTATTCAGAGGTGGACAGGAAAAGATTATAAGAGAAGGAATTGTAAGAGATAATCTGATTCAGGCAATTATAGGTTTACCTCCGAAACTTTTTTACAATGTAGGTATCCCTGCATGCATAATTGTTATTAATAAAAATAAGGAAGAAAATTTGAAAAACAAAATCTTGTTTATCAATGCAGACAGGGAATATGGTGAAGGTAGAAATCAAAATTATTTAAGACCAGAAGATATTGAGAAGATTGTAACAGTCTTTGAAAAAAATCTTGAGATTCGCAAATATTCAAGACTTGTGAGTTTTGAAGAGATAGTAGAAAATGATTTTAATTTAAACATTAGAAGATATGTAGACAACTCTTCAGACCTTGAGATAGAGGATGTTCGTGCCCATCTTATTTGTGGAGTTCCAAAGAGAGAGGTTGAATTCTATAAAGAAAATTTTCAAAAATTAAACATTTCACCCTATCTTTTTCTAAAAGAAAAAGATGAGGAATATTTAGAGTTTAAAGAAGATGTGGAGGAAAAGAGCAGAATAAAAGAGATAATTGAAAATGATAATAATGTAGAAGATAAAATCTCAAAACACAGAGAAAAACTTATGGAATGGTGGAATGAGGTAAAGACAGAAATTGAAAAGTTCCATGGTAATAATGACCTTTGGGTATTTAGGAATCGTGCAATAAAAAGTTTAAAAAAAAACTTGTTACCGCTTAAATCTTTTGATGAGTTTAAAATCGCCGGAATATTTGTGAACTGGTGGGAAGAGTTAAGATATGACTTTAAAACAATTGTTTCTGCAGGTTGGAGTAAGAACCTCATTGAAGATGAGAGAATAAAAGAGAAGTTTTTCAATGAAGAGGTTGAGGCAATAGAAGAGATTGAAACTAAAATTGGAGAATTGGAAGGTGATATTAGAGAACTACTTGAAGAGGTTGAAGATTGGGACGAGGAAGAAAACGGAGATAAAACATCAAACAAAGTTAAACAATATTTGGAGGAACAAATAAAAGATATTTTGTTTGTTCCAAGAAACCAAAAATTTAATAAAAATTTAGTTTCAGCATCAACAAAATTTAATGGAGAACCATTATCAGATTTGGCAAGAAAAACAATTACTGAACTATGGAAATTACATGAGAAAATTGAAGAAAAGGAAAACGGGTTGAATGAATTAAGAAAAAAATTAAAAGAAAAAACTCAGGAGTTAGAAGGAATTTATAGAAAAGATACAAAAACTAATCAACTGATAAAGATAAAAGAGGGAAAAATTGATAAGAAAAGAAACTCTCTAACAGATGAAGAAGCAAAAGAATTACTTTTTGAGAAATTTTACCAAATCATTGATGAACAACTCACAAAATATTTGAATACTGAGAAAAAAGAGGCTATAAAAATTTTTGAAAATTTATGGGATAAATATAAAGTCTCACTTTTGAAGATAAAAGAGGAAAGAGATGAGGAGGTTAAGAAGTTAGAAGATTTTTTAGAAAAGTTAGGATATTACAATGGTAAACAATGAAATTTTGGAACTCTTACAGAAAGAAGAAAGTGATAGATTAGAGTTTAAAGAGAAATTCAATGATGGTGTATTAAAGACTATAGCTGCCTTTTCAAATAGTTATGGTGGTATAGTCATTATAGGTTTAAATAAAAAAAGAGAAATAGTCGGAATTGAATTAGATGATGAGCATTTTCAAAAAATCATAAATATAGTTGTAGATAGCCTTGGTATTACTCCAGATTTTAAACTTTTGAAATTGAATGATAATAAAATATTGTTGATAGAAGTTAAAAAATCTTCTATTCCTATATCCTTTGAAGGAAGGTATTTCAAGAGAGTTGGAAATACAACAAGAGAAATGAACTTTGATAAACTCAAGAGATTTTTCCAAAAAGATTTGAGATGGGAACGTTTGATAGAAAATGAATTTACTTTTGACTTCACACTCTTGCATGCCAAGAAATCCAACAATCTTCAATATATTTTATCTTGCTGGTATTGTTGAAATTGTAGGTTCAGGTATTGAAAGAATGCTTAAGGCTTTAAAAAATTCAGGACTTTTAGAACCTAAGATTGAGGCAAATCATTCAGAATTTACAGTAATATTTTCAAAAGATATTTACACTGAGGAATATTTAAGAAGTTTAAATCTTAATGAAAGGCAGATAGAAACATTAAAATATGTAAAGAGTAAAAAGTTTATAACTCTTTCTTCTGCTAAAACTATAATTCCAACTGTAACAGAAAAGACAGTTTACAGAGATTTGCAGGATTTAATTAAAAAGAATATTTTAAAAGAAGTTGGAGAAAAGAAAGGAAGAAAACATGTTCTTATATAATGATAAATTATCAGATATAACGGACATTTTTCAGACATTTATCGGACATAAATTACAAATATTGTTTTAACCAAGGAAATTATGAGATGAGAATGAAGTTGAGGGTGATAAGTAAATGTAAAGGTAAAAGTGAGGATAAGAAGAAATGATGAAAAGTGAAGAGGGATGCCAAGGTTAGGAGTGATAAAGTTTTAATGAAGGCAAAGGTGTGAATGTAATTATGAGTGTGGATAAAGAAATGGAAGAACTTGAAGTAGAAAGTTAGAAGTGATAATGTGAATAGAAAAATGAGTGATTATAAAGAAGTGAAGAAAGGAAAAAATATTAGAATGTTGGAATTAGAGCTTAACGAAGAATTTACTCATTAAGGAGTGAGTAAATAAGAGTGATGGTGAGGATGTAAATATGAGTAGTATTGAAAGTAGTAAATTGTGTGAGGATAAAGAAATGGAAGTGGAAACATTACCAGTGGGCTGGAAAAGAGTAAGGTTATCGGATAAAAATTATTTCAAAATAGTTGGAAGTGGAATTGATTATTACAAAGGAAGTAAATATTACTTATCTACAACTTCTATTCAGGGAACAAAAATAGTCAATATTGAAGATGTAATAAGTTTCAAAAATAGACCGTCACGAGCAAATATGCAACCCAAGAAGGGAAGATTAACATTTGCAAAAATGCGCGATACAATTAAGGTTTTACTTATAGATGAAAAATTAGAAGAAGATTATATTTTATCCACAGGTTTTGCTATATTTGAAACAATAGAGGACCCTAAATTTGTATATCAATATTTATTGAGTCGTTTTTTTAATAATCAAAAAGATATCTTTGCAGAGGGAACTACACAAGAAGCAATATCTAATGATGATTTTGAAAAAATTTATATTAATCTTCCGACTCTTCCTGAACAACAAAAAATTTCTGAGATTCTTGAAACTGTTGATAATGCAATAGAAAAAACTGATAAAATCATAGAAAAATACGAAAGAATTAAGCAGGGCTTAATGCAGGATTTACTCACGAGGGGCATAGACGAAAACGGGCAGATCAGGAGCGAGGAAACGCACAGGTTTAAAGATTCACCGCTCGGCAGGATACCGGAGGAGTGGAAAGTAGTAAAATTAGGGGAAATTGGAACAATTATAACAGGCTCGACACCAAATACTTTTAAACCCGATTTTTGGGATGGTAATATTGTTTGGATTACTCCTGATGATTTAAGTAAACTCGATAGTAAATATATTTATACATCAAAAAGAAAAATTACCAAGAAAGGAATCAAAAGTTGTTCTGCAAAATTAATTCCACCAAACTCTATAATAATTTCAAGCAGGGCTCCAATTGGCTATTTAGCAATATCAAAAATATCATTCGCTACTAATCAGGGGTGCAAAAGTATAACACTTAATTCGAATAATGACCCTGAGTTTCTTTATTACTGTTTGCATAAATACATTCAGAAGATGACCACTTTAGGTTCTGGAACTACTTTTGGTGAAATATCTAAATCAAGTTTAGAAGAAATGGAAATAAGTATACCTAATTCTAAATCTGAGCAGCAGAGAATCGCATCCACCCTCTCCCAGATAGACAAGACCATAGATAAAGAAGAAAACTATAAAGAAAAACTTGAAAGAATAAAACAGGGGCTTATGGAAGATTTGCTAATGGGAAAAGTTAGAGTTAATCATTTAATTGAAAAAACAAATGAGGAGTAGAAAATGAAAGCTGAAGAAAAAGGATTAAAATTTTTGATAATGGAGGGAAAAGTAAAGATTCCATTTTTTCAAAGGACTTATGTATGGAATGAAGATAATTGGGAAGATTTACTTGAAGAGTTCCTTGATCAAGAAAAGATAAATAATTTCCTTGGAGCAATTATACTAAAGCAGATTCCTTCTACTACTGGTGAACCTAAAAAACTTGAAGTTATAGATGGTCAGCAAAGACTTACTACAATATCAATTTTATTAAAAGCGTTATATGATTCTTTTTCAAATGAAATAAAAGTAAATATAAAAAGTGAAATATTTTCCATACTCTTTTATAAAAAAGATTACACCTCTTCAGATTATGATGAGGTAAGGATTGAATCTTCTCTTGTTGATGACGAAATCTACAACAGGATAATTAAAGAATCTGAAACGATAATGTTGGAAAAAATTAATGAAAAAAGTCATAGAATGTTAAGATGTTATAATTTTTTTAGAACAAGTTTAAAAGATATTGATGAAGAGAAAAGAAAAAAGCTTTTAAATAAGATATTAGATCCAGAAAATAAAATACTCGTTGTGATAGATTTAGATGAAAAAGAGGATGAACAAACCATCTTTGATACATTAAATACTGCAGGTGTCAGATTAACCTCTGCAGAAATAATCAAAAATAATTTATTTAAAAGAGCTATAGAGCTTATAGGTGATAAGAATAAAGCCATTGACTTATATAAAAAGACATGGGAAGAAACTTTCCTAAAGGATCAGGAGATATCAGAATACTGGGAAACAGAATTGGCGACAGGTAGATTTAAAAGACAGAATATTGAAATTCTTTTTCATTCAATTGGTGTGATTGAGGGATTTTATGATCCAGATAAACACATATTATCAGACCTATCCAAACTTTATAAACAGAAAATTAATAGTTTCAAATCAAAAGAAGAGTTATTGGAATTTATTAATAAGATAATGGAATATGCGAAGATTTATAGAGAAAATATTAAATCTTTTGATAGAAATGATTTATTTTCTTTTGATGATGATAATATACGTCTATTCCATATACTTGATAATTTAGACATATCTACATTCCATCCATTTATTCTTTATGTTATGAAAGAACATAAGCAAAATGAAAATATAAAATCAAACTATCTCAAAAACCTCGAAAAATTTGTTGTACAAAATGCAGTAGCAAAAAATGTNCAAGTTAAAACTTATAATAAATTGTGCAAACAATTCATAAAAAATCCAGATAATATAATTAATGAACTAAAAAAAATAAAAATAGAATCAATTGAAAATGGATTTAAAAATTTTTCAAATAAAGAAGCGTCAATTATTTTGTTTTGGATAGAACTATATAGGCATTCCAAAGACGATAAGAGCGATATAAAGGAATTAAAATATAGTTATTCTCTTGAGCACATAATGCCTTTAAAATGGAAAGAATATTGGAATTTTGATAAAGTAACCCATCCAAAAGCAAGTGAATTAAGCGAAATTGAAGCCGAACAAGATCGTGAGAATAAAATTTATTGGATTGGTAATATGACTCTATTAAAAAGCAGGTTGAATACTGCTATAAGAAATCATAATTTTGAGAAAAAAATAGAAGGTGATGGAAAAAATAAAGGAATAAGACATTATGCTGATTTATATATTACAAAGGAAGATATTGTTGAGCCTTATGATAGAGGGGATAGAGTATGGAATGAAAATAAAATCGAAAAGAGAACTGAAAAACTCTTAGATGAATTTTTGGAAATATGGAAGAATGATTATGTATCGCAAACTTGATGAAGAGTATTATGTAGAAAATCCATTTCTTTCCCAGCTTCAAAAACTTGGCTGGAAAAATTATAGACAGAATAAGGATAACCCAGAAGATATTAGAGAAATTATATCTTTTGATTCATCCTTTGAACATTATTATGGTGATTCTTTCAAATTCAGAGAAGATTTTAGGCAAATTATTCTTGAGGATGTTCTAAAAGAATCTATTAAAAAAATAAATCCATGGATAGAGGAAGACCAGATAAATGAGGTTGTAAGAAGAATAACAACTCCATCAGTCAATTCTCTTTTGGAAGTGAACAAAGAAATACATACACTACTCCTTGAGAATACTTCTGTCTTTGAAAATAGAAAAACCAGAGAAAAAAGCCCAACAGTCAGGTTTATAGATTTTAAAAATTTAGAGAAAAACTCCTTTATGGCTATTTCACAATTTAAGGTGAATATTCCAGGAACAGAAAAACATATAATACCTGATGTTGTTTTATTTGTGAATGGATTACCTTTGATTGTTGTTGAATGTAAATCTCCTGCAATTGCAGACCCTATAAATGAAGCAATAACTCAAATTATGAGATATTCAAATAGAAGAGGTGAAAAAGAAGGAAATGAAAGACTCTTTTGGTATAACCTCTTTACCATAGTTACTTCTAATCAAACTACTAAGTATGGAACAATTACAGCAGATTATGAGAGTTTTGTTGAATGGAAAGACCCATATCCTTACTCTCTCTCAGACATTAAAACTGAAGGAAACATAACGAGCCAGCAGGTTTTAATTCAAGGTATGCTTTCTCATAATAATCTTTTAGATATTCTTCATACCTTTACAATTTTTAAAGAAGAACCTAAGAGTGGTGTTATAAAAGTTGTCGCAAGATATCAACAATTTAGAGCAGTTAAAAAAATAGTGAAGAGATTAAAAGAGGGAAGGACTCCTGAAGAAAAAGGTGGAATCATTTGGCATACTCAAGGTTCTGGTAAATCATTAACAATGATGTTCACTGTGAGAGAAATGTATTATAATCCTGAATTTGGTAATTTCAAGATTGTTTTTATAACAGATAGAAAAGATTTAGAAAAACAATTAAATGAAACATCAAAGAGTATTGGTTTTACTGTTAATCTTGCAGGTAGTGTAAGAGAACTTCAAAACCTTTTAAGAACAAACACACCTGACCTTGTTATGGGAATGATTCATAAATTTCAGGAAAGAGAGCTTAAGGCAGAATTTCCTTTACTCAACAATTCTCCAAATATTCTTATTATGATTGATGAGGCACACAGAACACAATACAAATTTTTAGGTGCTAATTTAAGGAAGGCTTTACCTAATGCTGTAAAAATAGCTTATACAGGTACACCAATTGAAAAAACAGAAATAACTTTTGGAGATTATATAGATAAATATAGCATAAGACAGGCAGTTGATGATGGTGTTACTGTTGAAATTGTTTATGAAGGTAGAGTTCATAGTGCAGAACTCTCTGATGAAGAAGCAGTAAATGCTAAATTTGAGGATGTTTTTCCAATGCTTGATGTTGAAGAGAAGTCAAAAATTATGGGAAGATATACACGGCGTGCTTATCTTGAAGATGAAAATGTGATAATGGATAAAGCAAAGGATATGATAGAACATTATGTCTCTCATATATTTCCTAATGGTTTTAAAGCTCAGGTCGTAGCAGTTTCAAGGCTTGCTGCTATAAGATATAAAAAGGCTATCGAAGATGCATTAAAAGAAAAAATAGAAAAACTAAAAATAGAAAAAGAAATTAAAATAGATATAAATCAACTTGAGAAATTAAAAGTTGGTGTAGTTATCTCTGGATTGCTTAATGATGAACTTATATACCAAACTTATACTAATTCAAATGAACATGAAAGAATAATAAAAAGTTTTAAACTTCCTTTTGATAAAAGTGATGAGAGTGGTATTTCTGGAGAGATAGGAATTTTAGTTGTTAATGAGATGCTTATAACAGGATTTGATGCTCCTATTGAACAAGTTATGTATCTTGACAATGTAATTAAGGAGCATAACTTATTACAAGCCATCGCAAGAGTAAATAGAGTTTACAAAAATAAGAGTTGTGGTTTTGTGATAGATTATGTTGGAGTTTTAAAACATTTGAAAAAGGCTCTTGCTATTTATGCTGATGAGGATATAGAAGAAATTACACAAGTTGTTAAAGATAAAGCTAAAAGCATAGATGAATTGAGATATAATTACAACCTTATAAATGATTTTTTCAAGAAATATATGATTGAAGATTGGAGAAAAAATATAGAGGAATGTATAGACCTTCTCGTAGATGAAGAGATAAGAAATGAATTTATAATGCTTGTAAGAAAATTTAATAAAGCAATGGATGCAGTACTTCCTGATCCTGAAGCACTAAAATATGTAACAGATTTAAAAATTTTAAATTTTATAAAAGAAGCAGCAAGAAATCGATATAGAGATGACAAGTTAAGTATTAAAGATGCAAGTAAAAAAATAAGGGAAATTGTTGAGGAGTACCTCATATCAAATGGTGTCGACCCTAAGATTCCGCCTACTCCTATTTTTGATGATACATTTATTAATAAAGTAAAGAGGGAAAAGTCAGATAAGGCTAAGGCTGAGGAACTTAAATATGCCATCATAGAACATATAGAGAATCATTTTGAAGAGGATCCTGAATTTTACGAAAGATTCTCAGATAAATTGAAAAGAGTTCTTGAAGAATATAAAGAAAATTGGGAAATTCTTGCTAAAGAGCTTGAAAACTTAAGAGAAGTGATGAAAAAAGGGAGAGAAGCTGAAAATACATTTGGTTTTGATCCAAAAAAAGAAATGCCATTTTTTGGATTACTGAAACAGGAGATATATGGAAAGAAATCAACTAAAGAACTAAGTGATGAAGAAGTAGATTTCCTTGTTAATTTAACCAGAGATGTAATTGAAATTATAGCGCGAGAAACTGAAGTTGTTGATTTTTGGGAAAGTTATCCCAAGCAAAAGAATTTAAAATCATATATAATATCAACATTATTAACTGCTGTTTCACCTAAAAAATTGTCTCAACAAGAAACTTATTTAGTTAGAGAAGAAGGTAATATAGATAAAGTTGGAAAAAAACAAGATTTATTTGGAAAAAGAAATGAAATAGCTCAGAAGTTGATGGAACTTGCTTACCATGTTCATAGAAGGTAATTTTTCATGTTAATAGGAGGAAATTTTTATGGATATCAAAATTGAAAAGATAATAAGATCTAAAAGAAAAACAATTGCATTAAGTATAACTGATGAATCTACATTAATTGTAAAAGCTCCTTTCAATGTAAGTAATAAGACGATTAAAGAGGTTGTTGTTAAACATAAAAAATGGATAGAGAGAAAAAAGAATGAAATAGAATTAAGAGATCCGAAATTTTCCCCGAAAGAATTTGTTAATGGTGAGGGTTTTCTATATCTTGGTAGATCTTATAGATTAAGAATAGTAGAAAATCAGGATGTACCTTTAAAATTTGAGAATGGATTTTATCTTTCAAAAAATTCTTTACCTCAAGCAAAGGAGTTATTTATAGATTGGTATAAAAAAACAGCTTATGAAAAAATTTCAGAAAGAGTTAGGTGGTATGCACAAAAAGCAGGTTTCAAATATAATAAGGTTAACATTACTAATGCACAAAAAAGATGGGGATCTTGTTCTAATAGAAACTTGAATTTTCCATGGCGACTCATTATGGCACCTCTACCCATTATAGATTATGTCATTGTCCATGAACTTGCTCATCTAAAAGAAAAAAACCATACAGAAGCCTTTTGGGATAAAGTTAAAATTTTAATACCTGATTATGAAAGATATAAGGATTGGTTGAAGAAAAATAGCTATTTATTAAAGTTATAAAATGTAAATTCGAGTTTCATTATCTTTTTACTTCTAAGTTTTTTATTTTGTTACTTTTTAAATTATCAATAAATAAATTGGGGATATTATTGAGATAAGAAAGAAATATATATTTTTTCTTGAAGATGTTGAAATCCAGACATCAATGACAACTATAGAAAATAAAAAGGAATAATCTAATTTATTATATTAAGAAAATAGAAATTTATTTTAATAATCTAAAAAATAGAAAGTTTTAATAAAATTTTAAGAGCTTAATATTAAAGAGGGTGCTTAAAGCACCCTCTAACTTTTTTTGATTTAAATCTACCCAACTTTTTTTTAAATCTTTTAAATCTGCTCCAACTATTTAATATTTAAAACCTACTCCAAATTTTTAGTTTACTCTAACTTTTAGATTTTTAAACCTACTCTAACTTCTTGGGTTTCAAATCTGCTTAAAGTCTTCTCTTAGTTTTTAAATTAGAATTCGGTTTTACC
>Ga0067045_1031648_pt1 | contig 11761 bp, 7 predicted proteins | sample TerdegcTABiofilm_FD_59184 | JGI IMG/M metagenome (GOLD analysis project Ga0067045, IMG submission 59184) | Combined Assembly of (Gp0054472, Gp0054536) Wastewater bioreactor microbial communities from Singapore -Terephthalate degrading...
TCTAACGGCCATTAACAAAGCTCCTTAAAACTAAGCAGATTATCTCGAGGATACTTCCTTGAGCATCATAGGCTGACTTCCAAATGGCGACGCAACGAGATCCCAAAGAACCGAAGATGCCCTACCATCATCAAACGTCCAAACAACGAAATCACCATATAACGAATCAGGTTCAGCATTAGCTCCTGCAAAAGAATCAAATGGTACCCACCCTACCCCTTGAAAGAAATATATGTCCTTGCCATGACTGTGGCGACTAATATCTTGCCCCCTTATGTCGGAAACTGCGAAACCGCTAACAGCTCGAGCGGGAATTCCCAAGGAACGCGCCAGGCTGGTTTTCACAATACTATGGGAGTAACAGGGTCCTCCTCCAGCTTTTAAAGTATTAGCTACACCAGCTAGGTTAGTATGAGGAGGAACGGGATGATTAAGGCGCTCTTCTGCCCACCCGAAAGCCCGTCTGAGAGTTTCTAACGTATACCCATCTCCTTTGAGCGATTGCGAAGCTCTCTGAATTTCAGGGTTGGCTGGATCTATGCTCCACATTGCTGGCACTAGCATTTTGGCCTTAGGATCCCATTTCCAATCCTCCGGCATTGCAGGTCCCAAGTAACGCTTCATACTTTCAGGAACATCAGATATTCTAAAATTTTCGATGCCAGGCCATTTGTATTCGCACTTTAAAAGATCGAGATGTAATTTAGCACCCCCTTCTTTTGGATCGTATAGCAAAACCCGCGATTCTCTATCGTTCCCAGAATTCGAATCATTGAATTCGATTCCGTACCTTCCAGCTTCAACGAGTCTCCTAAGTGGAGTTATTCCTATTACCTTCTCACCCTCAATCCTTACAATTAGAGCAGAATTTACATTGTCTAAGTACAAGCCCTTCGTCATTTGAAGTGGACAATCTTGAGGTAGTAGTGCTAGAGATTTACCCTTATGGTTACTTAAGAAATATCCCCGCAAATATGGCAAGTAATGATGCCGCGGCCAAAATCTTTCAACTAGACAAGTACGGAGTGTAGCATCTAGTGTTAAGGTCCTTTCATGTCCCGTGGGGACGCCCCAGGATTCTAATTGCGAAGGTCTTTCTGATGCAGCCCCAGAAGTGCTGCTCGCGGTCTGTCGCTGTGCGCCGCACCCTGGTAGTGGTGGCAAACAAAATAAAGCCGCTCCAAACATCAATTTAGCTAAGACAGCTCTTCGAGTTATTGGGCTTATGTGGTCCATGACATATTCCTAACAGCTTTTACTTCCAAACAATGTTATATCGCGAGCCAAGGCTAGCCAATGTGAATTAGTCGCTCAAGAAATAACTGGTATAGGGTATGAAGAATAAGCTACTGATGACAATTGCTTCGGCGATACGCAGTGAAAAACCCATTAGGAGCAGGCAGCTTGTCGTTTCAGCTCACGAATACATAGGCGAGAGGGCTCCGCGGAGGTCGGCCGAGGCCGGCTTCTCTTCGGCAACGAGGCTGGAGCGTCTCACGTGGTGGACGGTGTGACAATCGGTGCATCCCACGCCATTGCGAGCGTGCGCGGTTCGCGCCCAGCGCGCCGAATGCATGACCGTCTCGTGACAGCGCATACAGGCTGCGCTGGCCTCGGCGGGCTTGATCTTACCGTAGCGGACGATGTGCTGGCCTATCTTGGCCGGATCTTCGAGATTGGAAATATGGTTTTGGCCGGGACCATGGCATGCCTGACAGCCCCGCTTCTCCGCCGGCAGCTTCGTGTCCCTGACATGCGCTGCGTGATACGTCCGGGGAAACTCTGCCGCGATGGAGGGATGGCATCCAGCGCAGACTTCGTCGTCGAGATAGTCTTCCGACCTGGCCAGGGCGAAGAGTGTGAGAGGGAATCGCGGTGGCGGCTTTCGGTCGGCTTCCACCCAGACGGCTGCTCCGAGAAGGCAGACCGTCGAGGTCACCAGGATTAGTGCGGGCAGAAACACGCCTGCTCTTGTGCTCCGTTGCGACATACGCACCTCATCAGCCGTCTGGCCCCATCCGGTAGGCACGGCAGGGCCGCGTTACCCCCGCCGTGAATCGCACAACGCCCCACCTGCCGGGCACGGGAAAGCTTTCACAAGCTAAGTCTAACAGCTTACATGGAGATTTGGCAAGCGATAGCACGCGAGTTATCGGTAATACACGCTTTTTTTCACACCGTGGCCGCCACCGCACGGGTTACAGAGGGGGCACCCGTGAGCGCTGTCAGGCTGCCGGCGCGGATTGGATTGCCAATGTTGCAGGGATTCGTGGCCCCGCGCCCGAACACTGCGGGCGGAGGAGAGCTATGCCCGTGCGTTCAGACCTGGAGCGCTTTTGCGACTGTATGGAGTATCGCTCCTCGGACCGCCGACCGAACCATGAGCTGGGTGTCTGGCCGCAGACCGCCGAGCGATGGCGCGTCGAGGCTCCTGAGGCCGTGGCCGGATGGACATGGAACTGGTTCGAGGGCGAGGATGCCCTGGGATTGGACCGGCGCGAGTACATCCCGATCCACTACGGCTTCCTGCCGCCCTTTGAGTATGAGCTCGGCCCCACACACAAGATCGACCTGCGCCGGTTGCCGGGAGCCCCGGGCAGACCCGAGTCGTCCACGCAGGCCGAAACCCGATCGTCGGGCTGGCTCGGAGGATGCCCGGAGCATTGTGAAGGAGATGCGGCCCACGGGGCGAACATGCATCAACGGGCGGCCGCTCAATGCGCAGGGTCGGCGCGCGAAGCTATACGAGCCGAACATGCAGTTCCGTCCCTCTGTCGAAGTTCGGGAGGAGAGAGTCCATGAACCCACTCACCATTCTCGTCGTAGCGTTGCTGGCGACAGTTGCCCTTGCGGCTCAGGGCATTGTGCCCACTCGATCCGAGATGAATGCGGCCCGCGCGTGGGCCCGGGCAAACCTGGGCGCAAGCGCTACGCGGCATCCCTTCTCGTTCCTGGTGGGCGGCCGAACCGCAGCCGAGTTCCTCGCAGGCTCCATGCGTTCGGTGAAGGTCGAGAAACTGGACGGCAAGCGCACCTGCACAACGACGACGTGGCAGTCACGCGGCTCTGGACTGGAGGTCCGATGTGTCGCAGTGACCTATGACGACTACCCCGTGGTTGAGTGGACCCTCTGGTTCCGCAACATCGGAGAAGCCGACACGCCGATCATCGAGAATATCCAGGCGGTAGTCATGGAGACGACGGGGCAGTCTGGCGATCCGATCCTGCACCACAATGTCGGTTCGCCGGCCAACCGTTCGGACTACGGTCCCCTCGTCACGCCGCTGCCCGCAGGAGCGTCGAAGAGAATCTCGGCTGCCGGAGGGCGTCCCACGAACACCGACATGTCCTACTTCAACCTCGAATGGGGCGGCGCAGGACTCATCGCTTCCGTGGGATGGCCCGGTCAGTGGGCCGCAGAGTTCACGCGCACGGGCCCCGGCTCGGTGCGCTTCGTCGCAGGGCAGGAACTCGCGCGGTTCAAGCTGCACCCCGGCGAGGAGGTCCGCTCTCCCCTCATCGCCCTGCTCTGGTGGAAGGCGGGCAGAGGCGAAGACTGGATCCGAGGCCAGAACCTGTGGCGGCGATGGATGATGGCCCACTCGATGCCCATGCCGGGCGGCAAGCTCCCGCCTCCCCAGTTCGTGGCGAGCAGCTCGCGTGCCTATGAGGAGATGAAGCACGCCAACGAAGCCAACCAGATCATGCACATTGACCGCTACCTCGATCTCGGCCTGAAGCTCGACTACTGGTGGATGGATGCCGGATGGTACGTCCAGCAGCAGGGGTGGCCGCAGGTAGGCACATGGGAAGTGGACCGATCGCGCTTCCCGAATGGGTTCAAGCGCATCAGCGAGCACGCCCATCGGAAGGGCGTGAAGATACTGGTCTGGTTCGAGCCCGAGCGCGTCGCCCCCGGGACCTGGCTGGCCGAGAACCGTCCCGAATGGCTGCTCTCGACGGATCCGGCCCGCTCGAAGGCCATGGCCGGGCTCGTCGCATGGCGGTCGGATCTCGGCGGACCGGATCCGAGCGTGGCGTTCAACACATCGGACGCCGACATCACAATGGCCGGCATTCGATGGGAGCCTGGCCGCCTGTCATTCCATCCCGGACCCAACGGCGAGTTCAGCGTGGTCCGATGGACGGCTCCTGCCGATGGCGAGTATGCGCTCAAGGCAGGCTTCCGGGCCATTGACCAGCAGACCACGACCGATGTACACATCCTTTACAACGGCCAGCCGCTCTTCGACGGCTTTGTACGGCTCGAGCGATCCGGCCCATTCGTCTTGCATGAGCAGTCGTTGTCGGTAGCTCAGGGCGACACGCTGGACTTCGTCGTAGGGTGGGGCAACGGAGCGCATATCTGCGACTCCACGGGCCTCGAAGTCTCCATCACCGGCGCCGATGGAAGGGTGTATGACCCTGCGAAGGACTTCTCCTTCGAGCGCAACCCCAATGGCGTCTGGACCTACGGCTATCTGCCTCCGGCGCCGAAGCCCGATGCGGCCGGTTTCCGCCTGTACGCCCAGAAGGCCCGTGGCGCCGACGACAGCCATAAGCTCCTCAATCTGGGCAACCCCGATGCCTGGAAGTGGCTGGTCGAGCACATAGACCGGCTGATCACGGATAACGGCATCGACCTCTACCGCCAGGATTTCAACATGGACCCGCTGGGCCACTGGCGCGCGAACGATGCACCCGACCGTCAGGGCATCACCGAGATCAAGCACGTAATGGGTTACCTCGCCTACTGGGACGAGCTCCGCAAACGGCATCCCAACATGCTCATCGATTCCTGCGCTTCAGGCGGTCGGCGCAACGATCTCGAGACCATGCGCCGCGCTGTGCCCCTCTGGCGCAGCGACTACGCCTACGAGGCCATCGGCCACCAGTGCATGACCTACGGCATCTCGCTCTGGCTTCCCTATCACGGCACGGGCACCGTGGCCTGCGACAACGCTCCGTACTATGGGGGCGGCAAGACCCCGATCCAGCCCTACGCTTTCTGGAGCAATACCGCGCCGAGTCTGGGATCGGGCATTGATGTGCGCGAGGACCTCGACTTCGACGCGCTGCGCAAGCTGGTCAACGCCTGGCGGGAGTTGAGCCGCCACTATGCTGGCGACTTCTATCCGCTCACGCCCTACACACAGGAGGCGAATGCATGGATCGCGTGGCAGTTCGATCGGCCCGAGGTCGGGGAAGGGGCCGTGCAGGCCTGTCGCCGGCAGGACTGCGCCGAGGACAGCCTCCGTCTGCGGCTACGCGGCATCGACCGAAAGGCCCGGTACACGATCACCAACCTTGATACCGGAGCCCGGCAAACCGTCTCGGGACGTGCTCTTGCCGAGGCCGGGCTGCTCGTTACGTGCAGCGACCGACCCGGCGCGGTGAATCTTGTGTATGCGAGGGAAACGAAGCGACCCTAGCTCGCACGCCTGCAGCCTCGCCAGGCGGCACACTAAAGGAATCGAACCCTGCTCACGGCAACGCCCACCATGATGGCCAGGCCGATCAGCAGCGGCGTCGCGTTGCCGATGAGCATAGGAATGATCGGACCGCCCGACCAAAGCGCCGACAGCATCGCTCCCAGCAGATAACCTGCTGTGACCGAGAGGCCGGCGGTGATCTCGACGGCCGGTCCCCGCTTGCGGTCGCACGCGCGCAGGACGCTTTCTCCAGCGATCGTGCCGAAGAGGAAGGCGATCCAGAACGTTGTCAGCAGGCCGATGGGCAATCGGGCCATGATCACCGCGCCGACTGTACCCGCAAGGAAGCCCGCAGCAGCGGCTGGAGCGAGCTTCGCCGCCGACACCTGATAGATGTGCGATGAGCGCAGTGAAGCGCAATCGCGGCAGCGCGCGCCTACCGGGCCATACACAGCACAGTCCGGGCAGATGGGCTTGCCGCACCGACCGCACGAGAGGAGCGTCTCGACGCGGTGGCGCTCACACTGCGGCACGTGGCATCATCTCCGCCGTCGTTGCCGGCGACGCTCCACGGCGCCGCCCACATCGCCGCCGACAAATCCGAGCAGGAATCCCACGCCAGCAGCCGCGACGAACCACCATCCGCTCAGCATTCCGAGGAACAGGGGCGTCAGGAAGATGAAGAGCAAGCCCGTGCCGATGCCGACGGCGGATCGGACGAGCAGCTCCTCGAGAATGATCTCGACGCGACGAGGCGTCGCCGGGATGTCACCTCGTTTGGCCACGATGCACCCTCCTGTACCAGGACGGTCCAACTACCTCGCAAGAAGGCCGACGTCATGCAGACTCGCGCCATCCGGAATGTCTATCGCCAGTCCCGTAAGGCCTCCCTCATACCCCGGGCGTCCGGCCAGCGTTACGGTGATCCACTGGCGCTGGCCCGGTCGGACCTTCACGGTGACCGATCGAGCCTCGTCCCACCACTCCGATCGCCACTTGCTCCACTCGCTCGGCCTGGTTGACGCCGAGCGGGGCGGCATCCCGCGCCAGTACACCCGAACCTCGCCTGCGCGATCGGCGGTCAACCTGATGCGCACGCTGCCCGCGTCCTCTGCTCGCCAGAAGGCGTAGGGGCCGATGACGCGCATGGGCTGCCCGGCGACGTCGGCGTGGACCTTGAGGCCCCGGCCCTTGAGAGGCCAACCGTCGTCCTTGCCGTTGGCATAGTGCCATCCCTGCCGCGCCTTCTCGAAGTTCCATGCCGGAAGCTGCCTCGACGCAAGCCGCTTCGCCTCGGCGCGGATGCTGTCAAGGTTGCCCACCACGAACGTACAGGCATACTCGTAGACGATGTTGTGATCGAGGATCTCCGTGGTGATCGGCGACATGTAGCCCGTTGGCCCGTCTTTCTCCCCGCCGACGCCCCGTCGTCCCGCGAAGCCGCCGTGAAACTCCATGGGGTGCGGCACGATGACTCCGATCCCAGAGCCGTCGTCGTTCACCAGAGCGGCCCAGCCCTCCGTGGGCAGGTAGTTCACCCAGGGCCACGGCTCCCTGTGATCGTTGCGCACCTCGGTGAGGTCGCCGCCGCTGAACGGTCTGTCGCCGAGGTAGGTCATCAGCCGATGCCATGGCCCGTTGGTGTATACCGCCGGGACCTCCTGGCTGTGGGCTCGATACTGGGTGGTATCGCTGCGCTGATTCGTCAGTCGCGCGCGGTACTGGAACTTCGGGCCATCGGGAAGCAGACGTATCCACGTTTCCATCACGCATTCGCCCGGGTCGTTGTTCATGGGCCAGAGCATAGGGATCGTCTTGACGTAGAGCTCGCCGTTGACGACACGATGCTCCAGAACCTTCGATCCGTTGTGGAAAGCATCGCCGGTCTGAATCGGGTTCCACGGGAAGGATGCCCATGCAGGGCTCTTCTGCTTGCCCTCGCGCTGGTAGTTGGGCGGCCCCGAGTAGTAGGACTGCTGAATCTGCCTGCCGAGGTCGTGCGAGTTGATGATGTTCGGACCGCCGGGCGTGGAGACGTGGGTGATTGCGCCGCCCCACTTGAGGTTCACCCCAACGCGGATGTGCGCGTTCTCAACGAACGTGTCGGCTGTGGGCTGAGCGCTGCAGCCGTTCGCGATGGCCATCACGAGGCAGCATGCTCCCAGAAGTCGGATGGGCACGGGTCTTCCCCTTCAGGTCGGATTGCCATGGTAGCTTGCTGCAGTATACGCCCATCGAAGTCATGTGTGTGTCCTCTCGGCACGTTGTGACACGCGTCAGGCGAAGGACACACCGGCCTTGCCGCTGAACTGTCACCTCAGGTGCAATGACGATCCATGCACACGACGACTCGTTGTCGGGTCGGTTATGGACACCGTCGGTCATGGCGCTTCGGCATTCCCATGGTGGGAGGTAGCAATGAAGATGGCGATCATTCTGGCAATGTGCCTTGCCTGCGCGGCGACAGCGGCGACGGAGGACGACGGGACCGTCGGCGTTCGTCCGTACGAACTGGATTGGGCCGGGCGCACGCAGGACGACCATCCGCCGATCGTGGACTTTGAGGACATGACCGGCTGGACGGTTGCCGTGAACAACAGCGTCGCCACGCTGCAGCGCACCCGTGAACAGCAGATCTGGGGCCGCTATGTGGCGAAACTGACCTATCGTGGCGAAGGAACCGGTAGAGCCGAGGTGCGCATACTTCCTCCGCAGCCTATCCCGATCCGACAGCCGTTTGATGCCGTGTCGCTGTGGTGCTACGGAAACAACTGGGGATATGCCCCCGATCCCTCAACGCCGCAAGTCCAGATCAGCGCGCTGTTCCTGGATGCGGAAGGACGCGAGTTCGCCGTCTTCCTCTATCATGTGGACTGGACCGAGTGGTACCTGCTGCACCGACGCCTGACGCCAGAGCAGATCGAGCGCGTGCGCAACGGCGCGAGCTTCGTCGGTCTGCTCATTGCGGGAGGACGGCAGCCCGAGGATCGTGTGCTTTATTTCGACAATCTCGCCGTGTTCACCGAGGACTTTGCCCCCCTCACCTTTGCCCCCCGCCCCAAGCGGAATGTCACGCCGTTTCCCGGCCAGAGTGAGGGCACGAACACAGGACCGGGTCAGCTCCCGTTTCCCACCACGGAGACGACGATCCTGCCTCCGGTATCCGATCCGAAGGCCGCAACGCAAACCCTGGCAGACGGCGAGGGAGTCAGGTTCATCTGTTCCGACCGCACGGGCGTCGTCGAGTATGCCTACCGCCCGAAGACGGGACGATGGGACGACATAGAGGTTGTCTGGCGAGCAAGACCCGACACCGAGCCTCTCCGCTTCCGACCATGCATGGAGGGCGGTGTGTTGCTGGCTTCCGCGTCAGGACCCGCGTTGCCCGAACGCGGAGAGCTTCTCAGCGCAAGGTTGGAGGATGGCGTTCTCGAGGCACGGTGGCGGCTTCACGTCGCCAACGCGCAGGCGGAGGTCACCTACCGCTTCCGCCTCTGGGGCAAGTCGCTGGTCATGGACGTGCTTGCGCCCGGCGGCAACGTCGCCGAGGTACGCTACGGTCGCGCCATCGGACTGAAGAACCCGCGGCTCGTCACGCACCCCTTCTATCCCGCTGATGGCGGCAGGCCGGCAACCGCCGTCTTCGATGGACCCTCGGGCCCGCTGTTCCTCATGGGCAACACGGACTGGTGCCGTACCAACGCGTCCAGCATGTGGGCCGTGAATGTGAGCGATGAAGGCGGCGTCACGTACAACGGAGGTACGCGCTATATCCCGCTGACGAACGGCAAGCGCAACGACTGCTTCGAGCGGTTCCTCCTCACGCTATCACCCGTGTTCGAGGAATGCCTGCCGGCCATTCCCAACCCCGAGTCGCCATGGAAGAAGATCACCGGCACACACGTCTGGCGTCCCCACGGCGCGGGCAACCGAGAAGCCGACAAGCGATTCTGGGCCGATATCCGCCGTCACGGCATCACGAAGATGGTCGTTACGGACCACGAGACGATGTGGCGCGACGGAGGCGAGAGCTTCACGTTTCGCACCAGGGCTGCGCCCGGCAAGGGAGGCGACGAGGGCGCTCGCGAGTACTCCCGCTTCATGCAGGATACGCTCGGGTTCGTCTACGGACCCTACAACAACTTCACGGACTTCGCGCCGGTCAACGAGTACTGGTCGACGGACATGATCGCGCGCGATCCGCAGAATCAGCTCCAGCATGCATGGATGCGCTGCTACGCGCCCAAGCCTGCCCGCGCCGTCGAGTACTGCGAGCGCCTGTCGCCCATCAATCAGGCCAAGTTCGGTTTCAGCACCGCCTATTGCGACGTGCATACCGCCGTGGCGCCGTGGCATCGCGTGGACTATGATCCCCGCGTGCCGGGAGCCGGCACGATGGCAGCCGTCTTCTACGCCTACGGCGAGATCATGCTCCTGCAGAAGAAGGCATGGAACGGGCCCGTCTACTCCGAAGGCAACTACCACGCCTTCTACTCCGGCCTTACCGACGGCAACTACGGCCAGGATCAAGCCTACCGTCCCGCGGAGAACCCCTGGCTCGTGGACTTCGACCTGCGGAGGATGCACGACCTCGGCTGCAACTTCGGCATGGGGGCGCCGGATATGTTCTATGCCAACGTTCCGCAACCTCAGTCCAACCGCGAGGAACGCGATGCCTGGCTCGACCGGTTCCTCGCCGCGACGGTCGCGTTTGGCCATCCCGGCTTTCTCGTCACCGAAGGCGGCATGGCCAACATCCTGAAGAGCTACTACATGCTGCAGCAGCTTCATGCGCGCTACTGCCTTGCCAGAGCGCACGACATCCGCTATGTGGACGCTCAGGGCAAGCCCCTGACAACGTCGCAAGCCGTTGCATCGGGCGCCTATCGCCGCTCTCAGGTCGTGGTTCGCTACTCAGACGGCACCGTCGTGGCCGCCAACGGCAGCAAAACCGAACGGATGGTTACCCAGGCGTTCGGACGCAAGATCAATCTGCCTCCCAACGGCTACTGCGGATGGACGCCGGGTGCGGGCGCTGACAAGGCTGACTCGGTCACGGTGATCAGTTCGGATGGCTCTGGCCATCGGGCCGACTATGCCGTGACGCCGGAGTACATCTTCGTTGACGGTCGCGGACGGTTCACCCGCTTTGCGAAGGCGGCCTCGGACGGCGTCGCCGTATGCCGCAGAATAAAGACAGATGAGTGGGAGGTTATCCCGCTGGATGGAGCGCAGAGCGGCTTCGCCGTTACAGCTCGATCCGCAGTCGCGCTCGATCGCGAGCGGAAGCCCCTCGGCCCCGCCGGGCTGCGCTCCGCTCGGGGCCTGACCTATGTGATGCCAGTCCAGGGCGCCTACAGCTACCTGTTGAAAGGCGTCCAGCTTTCATCGCCGCCTTCCAGGCTTCGTGCGGCGCGCACCGAGGTCACGCCCGGCGAGAAGATCACGGTTCAGGGCTCCACGCGCCATACGGCGGCAATCCCCGCAGACGCCGCGCCGGGCAGCCGCATCTGGCAGCGATTCGAGGGCGAGTGGCTGGACTTCACGGTCGTCGAACCTTTCGCAGTGCAGCTCGACGTCGAGGGCGATGATCTGGTGGTAGCGCTCACGTCTCGATTGCCTTCGAAAGCCGCTGTCGCGGTGTCGGCCCTCGGCAAGACCGCTCAGGTGGAGGCCGAGCCCGGCACGAAAGCAACCGCAAGGTTGCCTCTCGGTACGCCTGATGCCGAATCCAACGAGCTCCTGAGCGTGCAGATTCGGTCCGGCGGCGTCTCGCTCGTCCGTGAGGCGGGCATGGTCACGAGACAGGCGCCCGCTCCGGCAGTGGCGTTGCCGGAGGGCTTCGTGGCAGGGGTTGGCCTGCGCGGAGAGCCGGATAAGCCGGGATTCCGCGAGACAGGAGCGCATGTCCACTGGGAAACGGGCGAATGTGACCGTGTCGCCAAACGGAGCCTCAAGATGCATCCCCCGTGGCTCGGCGGCACGATCGGGCGCACGTATGCCCTGTTCGATCCGGTCAAGCTGCCAGCCGAGAGGCCGTCGGCATTTCGGGCTTCCGTCGGTAAGCTCGACGGCAGCGATCCCGGAGACGGCATCCTCTACGAAGTCTACGTGCTCGACGAGAAAGGCAGCGCCACGAAGGCTGGCGCACACACCGTGCGTCAGCACCGTTGGGAGCCATTCGAGGCGGACCTGACGCCGTGGGCCGGCCAGACCATTCGCCTGAAGCTGGTGCTCGATCCAGGCACGGCTGACGACTCGTCGGGCGACTGGGGGTGCTGGGCAGATCTGCGCATTGAGACGCTCAAGCCTGTGTGGATCCGACATCT
>Ga0067045_1031650_pt1 | contig 11757 bp, 10 predicted proteins | sample TerdegcTABiofilm_FD_59184 | JGI IMG/M metagenome (GOLD analysis project Ga0067045, IMG submission 59184) | Combined Assembly of (Gp0054472, Gp0054536) Wastewater bioreactor microbial communities from Singapore -Terephthalate degrading...
GGGGTGGGCGGCAACGGCCCCTCGGCGCTGACCTCATACCCCAACGCGCGGATCACCTCATCCAGGCGGTTGCGGATGGTGGGATACGAAAGCCCCATCTCTTCCTGCACCCGGTTGAGGCGCCCCTCACACCGCAGGAAAATCTCCACAAAGGCCCATTGCTCCGGGTTCAGACGCGCCAACCGTTGCAGGAAATTCCACTGCTCGGTGGTCAACTGCGGCAGCTGCTTCAGGGCAAACTCCAGCTGGTCCTGCTTCAAAGCCGCCAGCTGGTCTAACGCGACCCCCCATTGCTCCGGCATCAATTGCGTCAATTGCTGGAGGGAAAAAGTGCCCTCCAGGGCGGTAGTACACTGTTGGCAAACCAGGCGGGCAGCATAAAGCTCTCCGCCGCAAATCGGACAGCGGGCTGGTATAGGATACATAGGTCTCTCCTTTCCAAAATTCACTCAATCCTTTAACTTATCTCAATGTAACTGATTTTATTTTAATACACAATATCAATTTTGTCAAGTATCGTCCTTAATTTTATTACAAGAAAAGGCCTGAAACCATCCAGGGTTTTCCTCTCCTGATCTCTGATTTCCCTATTTTTAGCTCTTGCCTCCCTGCTTGACCCGGTTATACTTAGGGGGGAGGCCAGCATGGATTTATTTGAGCACAGCAGAGAAGAACAGACACGCCGCGAAGCCCCCTTAGCGGCCCGGATGCGCCCGCGCACCCTGGATGAGTTCGTCGGGCAGGAGCAGATCGTCGGGCCGGGACGGTTGCTGCGCCGCGCCATTGAGGCTGACCGGCTCTTCTCCTCGCTCATTTTTTGGGGGCCGCCCGGCACAGGCAAAACGACCTTAGGCATGATCATTGCCCAAACCACCCGCGCCCACTTTGAGACGCTGAGCGCAGTGCTGGCCGGCGTGGCCGATCTGCGCAAAGTGGTGGACCAGGCCCGCGAGCGGCGCGGCATGTACGGCACCCGCACGATCCTGTTAGTGGATGAGATCCACCGTTGGAACAAGGCCCAGCAGGACGGGCTGCTGCCAATTGTGGAGGACGGCACCGTGATCCTGATCGGGGCGACGACCGAAAACCCTTACTTCTCCATCAATGCCCCGCTGGTCAGTCGCTCGCGCGTCTTCCAGTTTCACCACCTGACCGGGGCTGATATTCGGATGCTGCTCCAACGGGCGTTGCGCGACCCGGAGCGCGGTTATGGGAACCGCCGCCTGGTTGTGGAGGAAGCCGCGCTGGCGCATTTGGTGGAGATCTCCAACGGTGACGCCCGCGATGCGCTCAACGCGCTGGAGCTGGCGGTGGAATCCACCCCACCCGACGCCGACGGCGTAGTCCACATCACCTTAGCCGTAGCGGAAGAATCCATCCAGAAGCGCGTGCTCCAGTACGACCGGGCCGGAGATGAGCATTACGATACCATCAGTGCCTTTATCAAATCGGTGCGCGGCTCCGACCCTGACGCCGCGCTCTACTACCTGGCGAAGATGGTGGCCGCGGGCGAGGATCCGCGCTTCATCCTGCGGCGACTGTTAATCCTGGCCGCCGAGGATGTGGGACTGGCTGATCCATGGGCCATGCTGGTCGTGACCGCCTGCGCCGAGGCTTTTGACTGGGTGGGATTGCCGGAGGGGCAATATCACTTAGCCGAAGCGACACTCTATCTGGCCACCGCGCCGAAATCCAACAGCGTCGGCGCATACTGGCAGGCGCTGGACTACCTGGAAAAGAATGGTTACCGGCAGCCACCTATCTATCTGCGGGACAAAACTGACGTTTTCCGCGGCACGCTCGGCGACCATTATAAGCGGACTGTGGGCGACCATCCGGCTTACCAGTACCCGCACAGCTATCCGCGCGGCTGGGTTGCTCAACGCTACTTGCCAGAAGGGGTGGAGGCCGGCTGGTTCCGCCCTAAAGGACATGGCTACGAGCAACGTATCCTGGAGCGTCTGCGCGCCATGCACGGCGAGCCGCCCACCAAAAACGACCAAGAAAACAAATAAAGACCAGGGCCAGCGGGCTGTCCCCGCTGGTCCCCCATCATTTTTAACCGCCGGAGGTACACTATGATTGAGCTGACCTGGTATGGACATGCTGCCTGGGGCCTGAACATCAACGGCACGCAGGTGTTGATTGACCCCTTTTTGGAGGGCAACCCGGTAGCCGCCACCACAGCAGATGAGGTGCCGGCCGACTACATCGCCGTGACGCACGGCCACGGCGACCACATCGGCGACACCGTCGCTATCGCCCGGCGGACCGGCGCGACCGTCATCGCCAACGCCGAGATCGCGCGCTGGCTGCGGGGGCAGGGGCTCACCCATGTCCACGCCCAGCACATCGGCGGCGGCTTCCACTATCCCTTTGGTTATGTCAAGTTGACCATCGCCGTCCACGGTTCCTCCTTGCCGGACGGTTCTTACGGGGGTATGCCCGTCGGCATTCTCATCACCGCCGACGGCAAAAAGCTCTATCACGCTGGCGACACCGGCCTGTTTGCCAGCATGGCATTGATCGGCGAGGAAGGATTGGATGTCGCGATTCTCCCTATCGGCGATAACTACACCATGGGACCGGATGACGCCTTGCGAGCCGTCAAGTTGCTCAACCCGCGGGTGGTCATCCCCATGCACTACGAGACCTGGGACCTGATCGCCCAGGATCCGCAGGCCTGGGCTGCCCGCGTCCGTGCCGAAACCACCACAGAGCCGGTGGTGCTTCCGGTCGGCGCCAGCTACACCCTATGACGCTCACCGCCTGGCAAAACACCCCCCGGATAAAACGTTTGCCAAATGAAAATGTGAGCAGTGAGCAGGAAACAGGAACTGCTACCAGCTACTCTCTGCTCACTCCTTAACTGGTTTCTATATTTCAGAGGAGGTTGCTTTGGACCCAATCACCGATCGCGTCGCGCAGATTCTGGCCACCGATCCCGACATCTTTGTGCCGATGAAGCGGCTGTATTACGATTTAGTCCACGAGGGGCTGTTGACCTGGACTCCCTTAGAGACCTTCCAACAGCTCTTGGAAGCGGATGATCGCTTTGAGTTCGTGGAAGGGCCGGAAGATGAAATCATGTTGGAAGAAACCGAGGAGTTAGAGCCGTTAGGGTTCTACGGCGGCCTGCGGGTGAAGTTGCAGGCGCGCGAAGTCTCCGGCGAAGAGATCCTGGGAGTGCTGCTCCGCAACCTGCAGCGAATGAATAACGCTTTGGAAGAAGCCTGGAAGCGCCGTCCACCGGACGATCTGGAAACCGAAGCCCGGCTCACCCAAATGCTGATGCTCGGTGACATGATGGAGCGCCAGGTCAAAGAAATGCTGGAAGAACCTCCAGTAGAGTAAGTCCATGAACGGTCACTCAGCTATGTTCCATCCCGGTCCTGGTCACAAGGTGGTGCTGGTTTTGTTGTGCCTGGGGGTGCTATTCACGCCCGCTTGCGGCAAGGAGAGTCAAGACCCGGTCGCCCGCATCAAACAAGCGGGTGTCCTTCGTATTGTCATGGACCCCTCGTTCCCGCCGTTTGAATTCATTGATCAAACGGGAACCGTGGCCGGGCTGGACGTAGACCTGGGACGGGAGATCGCCCGCCAGCTGGGCGTGCAGGCTGAGTTCGTCGTCCTGGGCTACGATGGACTGTATGACGCCCTCACGGCTGGCCGCGCAGACATTATCCTCTCGGCCCTCTATCCCGACCTGGCACGCTCGGCTGATTTTGCTTTCACGCCGCCCTACTTCAACGCCGGCGAGATGCTGGTTGTCCCGGTCGGTTCCCCTATCACCACCCTGGATAACCTGGCAGGACAACGGGTCGCCGTTGTCTTCGGCACTGAGGGGCACATGGAAGCGCTACGTTGGGAGCAGACCTTTACCCCCCCACCGATACTGCTCACCCCTGATGCGCCGGACAAAGCCCTGGCGATGTTAACGACGCACGAGGCTGACGCCGCAGTGGTAGATAACGTCACCGCCCAAACAGCCCTGGCTCAGGGCGCTGCCCTGCAGGTGCTGGATCCGGCCGTCACCGATGAAGTCTATGTAGTGGCCGGTCGCCAGGCCGACGTCGCCTTGATCAAAGCCATCAGCACGATCCTGGTCCAAATGCAGGCCGACGGCACACTGGCAGCTCTGATCACCCGTTGGATGAAGTGAAACTGGCCGAATTTTCAAGGGTCCACTTGCGTTATTATTATAGGGTTGATGCGGAGAAGCCGCTTTTGGACTTCAACGCTTGCTTTCGCAGGGAGAAAAAACTGTGGCCGACGCGATTCCTTTAATTGAAACTCAAATGCTGAGCAAAAAGTTCGGCGATAAAACTGCTGTCAACAACGTCACCTTTGAGGTCCACGGGGGCGAAGTCTTCGGCTTCCTCGGTCCCAACGGTGCGGGCAAATCCACCACGATCAAAATGATCGTGGGCCTGCTCCAGCCAACCTCAGGGATGGTCAGGGTCGCAGGCTACGACGTTCAGGCGCAACCGCTGCAAGCCAAAGCGGCCAGCGGCTATGTCCCTGACGAGCCCAATCTATACCTCAAACTCTCCGGGCGCGAATTGTTGCGCTTCGTCGGCGACCTCTACGAGCTGGATCGCCAGCAAGCAGCGCGCCGCATAGAGGAACTGCTGCGCCTTTTTGACCTGGCCGCGGCCGGTGACGACACAATTGACTCCTATAGCCACGGCATGCGCCAGAAAATCTCGGTTGCCGCCGCGCTGATGCACGACCCCAAAGTGCTTGTCCTGGACGAACCGACCGTGGGGCTGGATCCCAAATCGGCCCGGCTGATCAAGGACATCCTGCGGCAAATGGCCGACCGGGGAGCGGCCGTCTTTCTCTCCACTCACATCCTGGAAATTGCCGAGCGGATGTGCGACCGGATTGGTATCATCAACCGGGGCGAGCTGGTGGCCGTAGGCACCATGGACGAATTGCGGGCACTCGGCACCGGCAAAGGGGAAACCAGCCTGGAAGATATCTTCCTGCAATTGACCGGTGGAGCAGAATACGCTGAGATCGCCGCCGTGCTGGCCTGACGAGGGCTCAAACAATGAATCAACCTTCCGCTATCCAACCCGGCAGTTCACTGGCGCGTTATGTGTGGAAACTGCTGCGCCTGCGCTGGGTGATCTATTTCAGCGGCTTCCTGCGGGCCAAACCGGCGCGCAAAGTCGGGTACGTGGTCATCTGGTTGCTGTTGTTAGGCCTCTTTGTCGGCGCCTTTGTCTTGAGCTGGCTCCTGTTGCGGGCGCTCCAATCCCCCCAGGTGGCCGTTTACGTAGATCTGAGATCCTTGCGCGACGGTCTCCCCGTGCTGGCCTTGGGGGGCGCGTTTGTGGGCATTTTGCTGACCAGCTTCGGCGTCCTGCTGCAGGCGCTTTATCTCTCCGGCGACATAGATTTTTTGCTGGCGGCTCCGGTGCCCATCCGCGCGGTCTTCATCGCCAAGCTGGTCCAGGCAATTTTACCCAACCTGGGGTTGATCAGTCTGTTAGGGTTGCCGCTGCTCTTCGGGTTGGGCGCAGCCAGCGGTTACAACGTGCTGTACTACCCCCTGCTGGTGCTCATCCTGATCGCTCTGGCCCTGGCCGCCGCCGGATTGGCTGCTCTCCTGGTCATGGGAGTGGTCCGGCTCTTCCCGGCGCGGCGCGTTGCCGAAGTGCTGGGATTTTTCGGCGGGATTCTCTCGTTGATCTGTTCGCAGGCCGGCCAATGGGGCCGTTTTGTTGACATCTCCGAATCGCAAGCCCTGCAAGCAACCCAAACCTTAGCGCGCTTCAACACCCCCTGGCTCCCGCTGGCCTGGCCTGGTCGTGGCCTGGTCGCCCTGGGGACCGGGCAATGGGGAACCGGGTTACTCCTCACCGGCTTGACGTTAGTGCTTTCCGGCGGAGCTTTTGCCCTGGCCCTGACTACCGCCGAGCGCCTCTACTACACCGGTTGGGCCCGCCTGCAGGTCGGCACGCAGAAAAAACGCCCGGCCCGTGTGAGCCGGCCGGCGGCAGCCGAGCACCGGTCCTGGCCGGTCATCCTGGCCGAACGATTGCTCCCCGCACCGGTGCGCGGCATTGTCGTCAAAGACCTGCTGGTCCTCCGGCGTGATCTGCGGAACCTCTCGCAGCTCATCAGCGCGCTGATCCTGGCTTTTATCTACGTCCTCGCCATCGGCCGTGGCACTGACGTGCCGGGCGGGCAAGGGGAGATGCCGGCCATCTTCATGCAAAGTTTGCACTACCTCAAGACCTACAGTGCCTTGATGCTGTGGATCTTCATGAGCTGGTCGTTAATCTCGCGCCTGGCATTGATGGGCTTTTCGCAAGAAGGGAAACAGTACTGGCTGCTCAAGAGCGCGCCGCTCAGCACCGGGAAACTGTTGCTGGCCAAGTACCTGGTGGCTTACCTCCCCACCCTGGGACTCAGCGGGCTTTTCTTGCTTGTGATATCGGTACTGCATGGCAATCCCGGTGACATGCTGCTGTATGGACTCCCGGTCATAGCACTAAGCAGCGCCGGCACCACCGGAATCAACCTGGCCTTCGGGGTACTGGGGGCCAAACTGGATTGGGATGATCCCCGCCGGATGGTAAGCGGCAACAGCGGTTGTCTGGGCGCCCTGGCGAGCCTGGTTTACCTGACATTCTCACTGGGATTGTTCTTCGGCCCACCGTTGGGGTTGACGCTGCTGAAGCAATCCGCCCTGCTGGGCCAGGCGCTTGGCCTCATCCTGGGCGGCGTACTGGGCGTGGCCTGCGCCCTGATCCCGCCGTGGCTGGTGCGCCAGCGCGTCTCCCACATCGGCGAAGCGTAAAGTCACCTTGATGGGAATACTGCCCTCCGGCCCAGCAACAGCATCTCCCGGCGCTGACAGCGCCGGGCAGCCCAAGCCGGCTTTTTGGGTGCGCGATCTGCCGATCTACGGCGATCTGGTACTCGCGCCGATGGCGGGCTTTTCTGACCAGCCCTACCGGAGCCTCTGCCGCCGGTTCGGCTCGGCCATGAGCTACACCGAGCTCGTCTCGGCCGATGGAATCCTCTACCAGAGCCCACGGACCCTGTCCATGCTGGCATTTGACCCGGCGGAGCGGCCTATCGTCTTCCAATTGTTCGGCCATGACGAAGACCAGCTGGAAGCGGCCGCCCGCCGCCTGCTCCCCCTTAACCCCGACCTCCTGGACCTGAACCTGGGCTGCTCCGTGGCTAAAGTTTTCGGCAAAGGGGCCGGGGCCAGTTTGCTCGGCGATCCCGCAAAGATCGGGCGTATTATGGCCCGCCTCGTTCACGCGGTTTCTATCCCGGTCACCGCCAAAATCCGCCTGGGACCGGACCGCCACGCTCTCACTTACCTGACGGTGGCCCGCGCGCTGGAGGAAAATGGCGCGGCGTTGATCGCCGTGCATGGGCGCACTCGTGCGCAATCCTACGCCGAGCCGGCCAACTGGGACGCCATCGCCGAGGTGAAACAGGCCGTCTCCGTGCCGGTGCTGGGCAACGGGGACGTCCATTGCGTTGCCGACATTGAGCGACTGAAACGCCATACCCATTGTGACGGCGTGATGGTGGCCCGTGCCGCCATCGGCAATCCCTGGCTCTTTCAACGGCGCGATTTGAACGACGTTCCCTGGGCCGAACGGCGAGCTGTCATGGAATACCATCTGGCGAAGATGACAGCCTTCTACGGCCCGCAACGAGGACTGGTCAAGTTCCGCAAACACGCCGTGCGCTACCTCCGTGGATTACCCTTGGAAGCAGCTTTCCGCACCCGCCTGACCACCTGTGACCACCCCGAAGAGTTTCTGGCTCTGTTGGCGCAAATAAAACCATGAATAGCGATGGCCTGAGAACCCATTGACTATTTCTGTTTTAAGGAGAATTCCTCCCATGGAACTACTGTTAAAATTGGGAACGCTATCACTCCCCGCGCGAATGACCACAGCTGAACCTATCCCCGGCGGATATTTACTCACCGGCGCGGAATTACGGTTCCTGCACCCCTTTGGCGCAACCCGTTTCTACCGGCAGGGTTGGCATTCATGGAGTCCCACCACCTGGGTTGAGCTGGCGACTCCCCCAACGCTCCCCCAACCATCTACCCGTTGGCCACAAATAGATGATCCGGTGGCATTCACGCAGTCTATTCACAGTGGGAGTGGTGTAGGGGCGCTGGAAGCGCCGGACGGCAACATCCTGCTGCTTGGCGCGCTGGCCCCTGGCGCGCGCGTGGAAGCCGACGCCGATCTTTTACGCGGCAGCTACTCAGGTACCGCCGGTCCCTGGTTTCTGGGCTACGGCGCAGAAGCGGACTTGTTCACACACTATGCGGCCCTGCTGGGCGACTACCTGGGGCGGCGTGGACAAGCTCCTGCGCCACGGGTCTGGTGCAGCTGGTACAGTTTCTACAATCACATCGGTGAGGAACCGCTATTAGCCACGCTACACAGCCTTCAGGGTCTGCCGTTTGACGTCTTCCAGGTGGACGATGGCTGGCAATTAGATATGGGGGATTGGAAAGCCAACCCCAAATTCCCGGCCGGGATGGCGGAGCTGGCCAACCGGATCCGGGAAGCCGGGGTGACACCGGGGCTTTGGCTGGCGCCGTTCATCGCGCGTCCCACCTCGGCACTCTACCGCGAACATCCGGATTGGATCCTGCGCGATGAGAACAACCATCCTGTTCCCGCCGGCGATAACTGGGGCGGATTTTACGCCCTGGATACCACCCATCCGCGCGTCAAAATCTGGCTGGAAGAGACTATCCGGCGCGTGTTGGACTGGGGTTACACCTATTTGAAACTGGATTTTCTCTACGCCGGCGCGCTGCCCGGTGTGCGCTACCACGACCTGCCACGTGAGGAGGCTTACCGCCAGGCATTGACCCTCATCCGGGAGGTAATGGGGCCAGAGACCTACCTGCTGGCCTGCGGCGCTCCGGTCCTGCCCAGCCTGGGGTTGGCAGATGGCCTGCGCATCGGGCCTGACGTCGCCCCCTACTGGGACAACGAAGATCGGAGCTGCTTACTGCACGACACTTCTGCGCCGGGGGCCTTGAATGCTATCCGTACCTCGCTCCACCGGCTCTGGTTGCGCCCGCTGTGCCATACCGACCCCGACGTTGTCTTTTTCCGTACTCGCTACAACCTGCTGAATCCATACCAGCAGACCCTGCTACGCGACCTGGCACTCATTGCCGGCTTCAAAGCCACTTCCGACTTGCCCACCTGGCTGGATAGGGAAGAACAGACAGCACTGGAGGATTTTTTGCAGGCCCAGCCAACTGTGGTTCGTCAAACCCGTTATCAGTTCACACTGGATGAGCGGGTAGTGGATTTCAGTCCGGCGCTCTGAACAATTATTAATTGGTTGGATAAGTTGTAAGGTTGTAGTGGTCATAGAGCGGCGGATTGTGGGGAAAACCCCATATCCCCCCTATTACTGGTGGCTTGGATGTGGTCTCCTACTATATCTTCGGGTCCATGGCCTATTGCCGGTGGGGAAAATCTGGGGAAAGGACAATCTTTGCAGGTTGCGGGTTGAATGCGCTTATTGCTAAGGGCTGGCAGCCTTAACTCCCTGGCACAGGACACCCCACCGGTTGGTTTTCTCCGCCGGTCAGCTCCAAGATACTGGGGGCGGTGCAAAAGAGTGAAACGGTCCCCCGTTTTCGCCAACCTGAGGGTAGCCGACTTTTCCCCAAAAGGGTCCATTTTTCCACCAAAAAAGCACATTTTTCCACAGGGGGACCCCAATTTACGGTTGCTTGACGGTAAGCGCTCCCAATAGTAGGGGGGCGGGAAACGATCTACCCCTTTCCCTGGGGGCCCTGTAGCGGGTGGAAAACCCGCGCATCTTTCCACCGGGTTTTAACGAGAAGCACACTGGAGGAACAAAAACACCTGACCGGCCTGTACAGGCCGGTCAGGTGTTACATGGGCGACGCAATAGCGTCTGGAGCAGGTCCTTGGTAATCCTGGCAGTTTTAGCAGATGGAAATCTCGCGGCAGAGAATCCGCTGTCGCAGCTGCGGAATGTTCTCTAATTGTTCTTCAATGACTTTTGCCACCGCTGCCTGCACGACCGATGAGAGGGCTCCGTCCTGGGAGAAAAGCTGCGCGGTCGCTACCAGCGGTTCATCCAGCGGGTGTCCGATCTGCGAGAGCAGGTAAACCGTGGCCGAGCGCACTTCTGGCACCTGCTCCACGATGGCGCGGGCAGTATCCAGCGCCAACAGGTTATAGAGCTTACCCACGTGCGAAATCGGGTTCTTGCCGGCGGCGGCCTCCAAACTGGTGGCCCGGAACGGAGCGATGACGCCGTTCACGCGATTACCGCGCCCTACCGCGCCATCATCACCCTGCTCGGCCGAAGTGCCGGTCAGGGTCAGGTAGACGGCACCGGCTTCCACATTGTCCGCCGTGTTCACATGCACCTGTACGTGCAGCGGATTTAACCCATCGGCATAAGCCTGAATTGCTGCCTGGGCGGCGTTGCGCAGTTCCAGGTACTCTGCCGCATCGTGCACCTGGGTGGAGATGAACGGCAGTGCCACGGTCAGGATGATCTGATCGCCGTGGCGGGCGCCCATGACCTTGACATCTTCCCCAACCGGGAATTCGTTGATGAGCGCGTAGTTGATATATTGAGCCGTCTCAAATACCGTCAGTTCCAGGATAGAGCGTGGCCAGTGGCTGACGCCGAAGCTGGTGTCGTTGGCGACAATGTGCTCTACCGTGTACTGCAGCTCTTCCGCACCGCGCCCGGCATACGAATCAATGACCACATGCTTCACAGGATCAAGGTACCGCATAGTCTCCCGCAGGTGCAGGCGGGCAGCTTCAATGGCGATCGTGTCCATGGGAACCTTTTTGCCCTGCCAGCTGGGCAATCCCCGGCCGGCGATCTGGATGCGAATGGGGCGGATCATTTGCCCACCACCGTAATAAGCTTCCGCCTCTCCGGCGACCAGTTGCACCTTATCAAAATTGTGGTGCAGCACAAATCCCAGGTTTTCCTGGCACCAGCGGGAGTATTCCACCGAAATCCGTTCGGCAATGCCGTCACAGAGGCTGTCGGGGTGTCCGATTCCCTTGCGTTCCACGATCTCTACCGGGAGATCATCCACGTATTGGCCGGTGGCCTCAGTGACAACAATATTGCGCTGCTTAGACATCATAACCTCCTCAGAAATGGGATTTTTGCCCCCGGGCCTGGACCTCCCAGAAAAAAAGCCTCTTCTGTGATGAAGAGGCTTGACACTATGCAGTGACAACCTCTCATCTTCCAGAACGCTGTCGTTCTGCCGGAATTAGCACCTGGATTGGCTCAACGGGGGCGCTGGGTTGATTGCAACTGCCACCCTCCCTTTGCCCTATCCAATCTGGTTGCCGAGGTTTCACAGGGCCGGTCCCTCCACCTCTCTGGATGAGTGTCCACCGGGGTATTCAATTGTGGGGCTATCTTATCATCATTTACCGGCCTGTCAAGTCAAGATTGAGCTTGCTGCAAACAGCCTGAAATTTCACGCCAGGGCGCAAAGCCCGCCAGGGTTTTCTTTCCCTTACTCAGGGGTGCCTGGCGGCTTGGCGTGAGACCTTTTGCAGCAAAATGTCGCCATTCCTGTCTATCATAAAGCCCGTCAAATCATTTGATAATCCGAGTGCAGGCGTAAGGTTCTGTCAAAAGAAAATCCGTGTGAACCGTGGTGATGCTGTCAAAAGAGAATCCGAGGATCGGGACAAGGCGCTCAGCCCGCTCGAG
>Ga0067045_1031651_pt1 | contig 11757 bp, 15 predicted proteins | sample TerdegcTABiofilm_FD_59184 | JGI IMG/M metagenome (GOLD analysis project Ga0067045, IMG submission 59184) | Combined Assembly of (Gp0054472, Gp0054536) Wastewater bioreactor microbial communities from Singapore -Terephthalate degrading...
TTGCTATAACGAGTCCGGCGAGATTGTAGGTGTCGAGCGGGTTTGGCCCGACGGACGCAAGATGCACCTGGGCTCGAAGTCCGGGGTTTTTCCCTTCGGCAAGCTCGAACCAGGTTCCCCGGTTGTTCTGGCGGAAGGGTTCGCGACCGGCGCAAGCATCCATGAAGTGACAGGCCTTCCGGCACTCAGCACCTTCGGGGCCTCCGGCATCAAGCGAACGGCTGAAGCCTTGCGGCGCAAGCATTCCAAGCTGGAGATCATTGCCGCAACGGACAACGACGAGGCCGGAAGGCTTGCAGCGGGGGAATCCGGCGCGTTGGCGGTGATCCCTGACGGGCCGGAGCGCTGTGATTGGAACGATTTTTGCCTCCAGCACGGCGCAGAGGTGACGCGGGAAGCGTTCATGCAGAGGCTTGAGGAGGCCCGGCGGGAGGGGGATGCGCTCGCGAAAGGGGTTCCTCCGGCGCGGCAACGTCGGAAGTTCACAGCCAAAGAGCTTTACGCGGCGGACATCCCAGTTCCTCAGTGGTGCGTGAACCAGCTTGTGCCTCGTGGGCTGTCCGTGCTGGCATCACCGCCGAAGATAGGCAAAAGCTATTTTTCGCTGCAAATGGCGATCGCTGTTGCACGAGGGGAGCCGTTCCTTGGACAGCAGACAACGAAGTGTAGGGTCTTACTGGCTTCGTTGGAGGATACCCCAGGCAGATTGAGGTCGAGGCTGGCGCAACTTGTCCCCGATCTTAGGGATTTGCCGGACGATCTTGACATGGTGACCGAGTTCCCGCGACTGGACGGGCTCGGGCTCCAGGAGCTGGAGCGCGAGATTGTCGAGAGCGGCTACGGGCTGGTCGTGCTGGACACCTGGGGAAAGGTCAAGCCCGTGGGCTCTGCGAAGCATGGCGAGAACTCCTACGAGACTGATGTGCGCGTCGTGGGCTCGGCGAAGGCGATCGCGGACAGACACCAGTGCTCGGTCTTGCTGGTCCACCACCTGAAAAAGGGCGGGGAGCGCGAGGGTGATTGGCTCGAATCTCTGAGCGGATCGATGGGGCTCTCCGCTACGGTGGACGGACTGCTTGCAATCCAGCGCAAGCGCGGCGATGATACCGCAATTCTCAAACGTTCCGGGCGTGATCTGGAGGACGACGAGGACTTGGGGATGAGGTGGAAGAGTCCTGGATGGGAGCCGTGCGGCAACGCCAAGGACGTCATGATCAGTGCTGCCCGTGCGCTCATCATGGAGAGCATTCAAAGGGCGAAAGAACCAGTTTCTCCGGCGTACATCGCGGTGGACGCACGGCAGAACAGCAATACCGTTCGCTGGCACCTCATGCGCATGGTGCAGGGGGGAGCTATTCTGAGGACATCGGACGGAAAATACTGGTTGTCGGATAAAGGAAAAGCCTCGTTGGCCACAAACAGTACCAACACGACAAACACCACAAACAGTACCAACACGACAAACACCACAAACAGTACCAACAGCGAATTATCTACCGACGAGACACAATTCAGTAATTGCAAGGGTTCACGTGATTCCGGCGTTGGTGGCGTTGGTGGTGGCGTTTTGGGCACCAACAGCGGAAAACCAAGTGATTGCAAGGCTTTGCTGGCTTCTGTTGGTGGTGTTGGTGCTGTTGGTGGGAAACGACACGTGGATTCCAACAAGGGGCGAGCCGGTGAAATGGCGGCGGAAAATTCTTCCCCCTCAGCCGACCCCCTCCCGCCTCCGGCGCAGGAGCGTTACCGCGATGCCTACGAGAGGATGCGACGCGCTAACATATCGCACGAAATCGCGCACGAAAGGGCGATGGGCAGGGTAGGGGATGCGCTGCGGAAACTCCAGGGGTCCGGCGAGGAGGTGGCGTGATGCGGCTCACGGTTGACAACATGCTCCGGATCGAAGGGTGTCCCGACCCTCTCCGGAGGCGGCTGTGCGGGCTGGCGCAGGCCGCGAACCCGGTTTTCCAAAGCGCGCTCCGGGTCGGGAGGAGCCCGGGTGATGCTCCGGAGACCATCCGACTCTGGCGCGAGGAGGCCGGGGTCCTTGTCCTTCCGCGAGGTTTGACGGAGGCGGCGCGGCAGGAGGCCCTTCGAATTAGGGAACCTGTGGAGATCGAGGACCGACGGCAGGTCCTTCCCTCAATCGAACTCCGGTTCCGGGGGGACCTTCGGCCCTACCAGGAAAGGGCGCTGGCCGCCCTGTGCCGCTTCGGGTCGGGCATTTTGGCCGCGCCGTGTGGTTCCGGCAAAACGGCTGCGCTCGCCGCGCTGATCGCGGCCCGGCGGCAACCGGCACTGGTTCTGGCCCACACGGTAGACCTGGCGCGGCAGCTCCGGGAGGACTTGTCCGAATGGCTCGGGACCGGGGTGGGTCTCCTCGGCGGAGGCGTCTTTTCTCCGACCGGGCGCGTGGATGTGGGGGTTTTGCAAAGCTTTTTTTCCGAGGAGCGCCGCTCGGAGGCCTCGGGGCGGTACGGACTCCTCGCGGTGGATGAGTGCCACCACACACCGGCGCGGTGCTTTTGTGAAGTAGTGCAAGCCTTCCCGGCGGTATTTCGGTACGGACTCTCCGCCACGCCGGAGCGTGGTGACGGGCTGACACGGCTGCTTGCGGCGGTCCTGGGGCATGTCCGCCACGTGGTCCGGGCGGCGGAGCTGGAGGAGGCGGGGGTCCGCGTGCGGCCAACGCTCCGGTGGGCGCAGGGCATCCAGGTCCCGGAGTGGCTCGGCCCCGAGAACTGGGCGGAACTCGTCGGGTTCCTGGCGAAAAGCCCGGAGCGACTCCGGATCGTTGCCGACATCGCCAGCGGGCTCGTCCGGGAGGGGCACTCTGTTCTGGCGTTGTTGCCACGGGTGGAGGCGGCGGAAGCGGCGGCGGCTCTTCTGACGGCGGAGGGGGTTCCTGCGGAGGTGGTGCACGGCGGCGTGCCACGGAAAGAGCGGGCATCCCGGCTGGATCGCGTCCGGTCCGGAGCGGCAAGGGTCCTCTGTGCGGTGCTCATCGCGGACGAGGGGCTGGACTTGCCGGGTCTTTCCGCCGTGGTCTTGGCGGCCCCTTCTCGAAGCGCGACGAAGGGTGTCCAGCGGACCGGGAGGGCACTGCGACCGGTGGAGGGAAAACAAGATCCGGTGATCTGCGACCTGGTTGACGACTCGCCGATCCTGCGGGCTCAGGCGCGGGACCGGTTTTTCAAGGTCCATCGGCTGACCTGCGAGGGTGCGCAGCTTCCCGAGTGGCTGGAGCGTTCCGCCAGGCGCTTCCCGGAGGGGTAGGGGGGGCCGGGGGTACCCCTCTCCAGAGGGGGGGAGGGGGGGAAACTGGAGAGGCCCGCACTCCAGTAGGGGAGGTGCCCCCGCCGGAACACAAAAATTCCAGAAACAAAGGTAAACTGCACATTATACCACAAAACCATTTGTGAAATGGTATAATAGCCTTGAAAGGAGTGATGAATGTGCCGAAAAAGACAGAACTCAGCCACGTGCAGGAGCGCGCAATCGAAGCACTTCTGTGCTGTGATACGTTGGAAGAGGTGGCGAAAACTGCCGGGTGCGGGGCTCGCACGCTGTACACGTGGCTAAAGGCCCCTGAATTCCGGGACCGGCTCCGCCAGGCACAAAACGAGGCGCTGCGGGGGAGCATCCGCCATCTGGGACGCGGTGCGGAACTTGCTGCGCGTGTCCTGATCGGAATCGCGTCGGACGAAGGTGCACCGCTCGGCCCGCGTGTTCAGGCGTGCAAGACGTTGCTCGACTGTGGGATGCGGTGGTTAGAATCCCAGGGGCTGGAGGAGCGGCTCGCCTCGCTGGAGAAAAAGCTGTTCGGGGAGGTGTCAAAAGATGCGACCTGAGTTCAAAAAGCGCATTGCCGCCATTGAGGAGGCCCTCGGCGCGGCGGGGAAGGTCGATTTTTTCTCCCTCAGCCCCGAGGAACGCCTCCAGGCGCTCATCGATCATTGCGACATGCCGCAAGAATTGGTGCACGACGAGGAGGCGCGTGACGCATGGCTGGAGGAATGCCTCTATGGCGATGTCCTTCCGCGACTGTGGACGCTGGGAGGTGAGGCGTGCTGTGGCGATCACTGATGCGACGGTGAACCCCTGGGCGAAGGCCCTCGGGCTTGTTGAGGAAGGGACTCCGTTTTCCATCTGGGACATTGTGCCGGTGTGGAATCGTCCGGACTGGGACACGAAGCCGGAAGAGGACGTGATGCCGACGGCGCCGGACTTGGTTGGAGACGATAGCATCCGAGAGGGCGATGACGCGGCGCTGCGCGCCTACGAGATCCTTGCGGAGCTTTTGTCCGAGCGGATGTCCGAGATGGGCGACGCGACGGGAAGAGCGATGGAATACATGCGGCGGAAGAGGGGGAGCGGAGAGGAGTAGCGCTAGGGGCTTCCGCCAAGGCGGGGGCTTGACGAGATGCGCTGCGAATGCGAATGTTCGAGAAGAGCCACATCTTGCGGGAACCTGGCGACAAGGGACCCATGGACGACTTTGCCTCCAGGCGAATCACAACAGGAGAGCGGAGGGACAAGTTCCGGAACCCGGAGATTTGCAAGATGGGGGGAGGCCGCGCAAGGGGGCCGCGTTTCGCGGCCTCCTCTTTTTGTGCTAGGTTGGGGGTTCCTCTCGCCCTCTTTCCCCTCGTATCCGGGCACCTGCAAGGCAATAGGGAGAATTGACCCTGGGGTCCCGTGTGATATACTGACCGCAGGAAGGAGGGGACTGGTATGGCGACAAGATCGTTTGACAAGAAGTTTGTCGTTTCGGAGAGAACTCCGGAGTTCGTCAAAGGACTGCTTTCGCCGGCGACGAAGCCCTGTGCCTTCTCCGAGAAGGAGATGTCTTTGCGTCTCGAAAATGGAAGGCGTGAAATCGCATCGTTGCTGATGAAATTTAAATGACCCCTCTGCGGGGAATCCCCGGCGGTGACGAGGAGTCTGTGCCCTCTGCTGAGAAAAATGACATCCTGATAATGCCTTTGTCTGATATTCTCGACAAAGAAGAAGCTACTGAGGAGCGGATAAATTCGATCCTCGGTAGCTTTTCTTGTCGAGACAGGGATGTAGAGCAGTTTTTGCACAAGGATGCTGTCCGTTACGAAAGAAGCAGAAAAGCAAGGACATATCTTTTGGTCAGAACGGGGGCGACCCCCTTTCTTTGTGGCTATTTTTCGCTGGCCCTAACGTGCGTGGAGATAGAAACCCTGCCGAAGAGCCAGCGGAAAAGACTTTATGGGCTCTTTGATCCTCGTGTCCCAATAGCTTGTTACCTAATCGGTCAGCTTGGGAGAAGTAGCAAAATCGAGAGGACGGTTTTGCCGGGAGGTCTGATTTTGGAACAGGCTATAGGAATAATAAAGATCGCTCAAGAGAGAGTTGCCGGAAGATTCGTCCTGGTAGAGTGCATGCCGGAGCCAAAGCTTCTGGATTTCTACAAAAGCAACGGATTCAATGTCCTCAGTCGTGACGATCATCTTTGCCAGTTGTTCAGGATGCTCAATTGATCAAGGGGCACCACTTGCCGGATTCTCAAGCCCTGAGCCTCCACCTTCCGTAGGGATTCGCCTCCGACGAGCTGTCCCCTCATCCTCCAAAAGATCACGAATCACTATTCTTGGCGGTCAAGGGTGCGAATTCGTTTCGCACCCTTTTTGTGTGGAAAGAGGTCCGGACGGTTCTTCGGGATGGGGAGCCGTGGTTTGTGGCGAAGGACGTTTGTAATGTTCTGGAAATTATTTGGACGAAAGACGCTACTGATGGTTTGGACGACGATGAAAAGGGTGGGGCTAGTATCCCTACCCCTGGAGGGAAACAGTCGATGACTGTCATCAGCGAATCCGGGCTCTACTCGCTGATCCTTCGTTCGCGCAAACCTGAAGCCCGGAAGCCAAAAGGGTGTCGGCAGTACCTACACCCTTGGCGCGAGCGCCTTGGCTCAATCGGACATGTTCCGGAGGAGTGGAAGGGTCGGAAACGGATTCCGACCCCTGGCATCGAGCACCGTTGCTCAACCGGCGGAAAGGCCCCGCAAGAATAGCGAGGGGATCAGATCCATTCTGACCCCCTCTAGGGGGGAAGGGTGTGAAACGGATTCACACCCTTGGCTGAAGAGTGGAAGGGCCGGAAACGGATTCCGACCCTGACGCGGGCGAGGTTGTGGCTACTCCCTGGTTCGGTGAGTAACACACAAAAGAGTGAGGGTGTCAAACGGATTGATACCCCTGGCGAGATGTCCTCAATTCGGCTGAGGCCATCGGCATTGTGCAAGGGTGGAAATCTGTTTTCCTCCCCCTGGTGCAGGGAGAGCTTTGCTTGCAATGGTCCGCGCTGTACAAAACCGAACGGATTTGTACGAGGACTCGAAAGGCATCTAATAAGTCTATAAGTGCTTGACATATCGCTTTTGATCTTGTATGATGCAATCATCCTGGAATGGAGGTGTTCCCCCATGACACGCAGGGCAAGAGACGAAGACGCGGCGGTTCTGTACGTTCGGGTTTCAACGCTCGACCAGGCGGAGCACGGGGTTTCCCTCCAGGCGCAGGAAGAACGGCTTGCCGCTTACGCCACGGCGAACGGCCTTCGGGTTGTGGCCGTCCTTCGGGAGAGCGGCGTTTCCGGCACCATTCCCCTCGCCCTTCGGGATGAGGGGAAAAGGCTCTCCGACCTGGCGGCCCTCGGAAAGGTTCGTCACGTCGTGGCGCTGAAACTGGACAGGCTCTTCCGGAGCGCCGTGGACGCACTGTCAACCGTCCAGGAGTGGGACAGGTGCGGGGTGGCCCTTCACCTGGTGGACATGGGCGGGCAAAGCCTCAACACGGGCTCAGCTGTGGGGCGGATGATGCTTACCATGATGGCCGGGTTTGCGCAGTTCGAGCGGGACCTGACGGCGGAGCGGACGAAGGCGGCCCTTGCTCACAAGCGCAAGAAGGGGGAAGTCTACGCACCGACGCCGTTCGGAAAAGTGCGGCGGGGGAGCCGGTTGGAGGACCACGAGGGAGAGCAGGAAGTCCTTTCCCTCATCCGGCAGTGGCGGGACGCGGGAAACACGCTCCGGGGCATCGCAGCGAGGTTGAACGCCTCCGGAGTCGCGTCGAAGCGGGGCGGGGCATGGCACGCCTCTACGGTGGGGTACATCCTGAAGCACGCATAGGGAGGTGATTGGTTGACTCCAGCGGAAAGGCTCTACACGGTGGAAGAGGCGGCGGAGCATTTGTGTGTTTCCAAAGTGACCTTGAGCAGGTGGCTCCGATCCGGGAAGATCCGAGGCGTGAAGCTTGGCCGGGCGTGGCGTATTCCGGAAAGCGCGCTGGACGAGGTGGCGCGGCAGGGGACGAGGGAAGACGAGAAGTAAGGGCGAGGGGGCCTCTCCGTCCAAGGGTACGGCCCCCTCTACACCATCCACGAAGGAGGATGCACGGATATGATAGCACAACAGAAGCCCGGATTGCTGAAGGCGGCGGAGTCTCTGGAGGGAGAGTTTCTGCAGTTGGTGGACCTGGCGCGGTTGGTTGCGCGGCTGTACGTGGAAGCGGCGGAGGTGTGGCCGTCGGAGCGGCGGCAGGCTGGACTGCGCGACGTGCTCGACCCGGCGAGACTTGCGAGGATCAACAATGGCATGCGCTTCGTTCCTGTCGCGAACGCGCTTGCGGACCAGGTAGAGCGGGCCGCGAAGGCGTGGGACGAGTTCGACACGCTTTTCTGTCTGGCTGCAAACAGAGAGGGCGGTGACGCGGCATGACCGCAAAGGCGAGGGCTCGTGGACTGGAGGAGATCCACTCGGACCTTGAGACGACGCTGGGGCTGCAGACACTCTTCCTCGATCCGCTTTTTTCGGTCACCGAAAAAACGTGGGGGAATCTCGTGTTGCTCTCATTTCGCGAAGGAGTTGTGGGGACGGAGACGGGGCGCGACCTGGGCGCGGCTTTGTCCGTTTTCGATGTGATGCGCCGCGTCGTTCCCGTGATCCTGGAGCGCATCGAGCAGACAAAAGAGGATGTGGCGGCACTTCTCGCGGAACAGTACGGGCAGGGCTCCCGCATCCAATAGTGCTTGTAGAGGGACGTTCGGGCCGCTCCGGGAGGGCGGCCCTTTTTCATGCCATTTGGGAAGGGGAGCCCCCGTACACCGCTTGGCTGATCCAACTTGATGAGGATGGGGCCTCGTTTTGAGCTTCCTTCGGGAAATACAAAATGCTATTGCTGGTATAGTGGTGATGCCCGATAATGCATATATAAGAGACGAGGGGAAAAGGAGTGTCCGCCACAAGGGGAGAGAGGGGTGTGCCATGGCGAGCGTTTTTGATGTTGCCGCATATATCTTGGAGAAATGCGGGACTTTGACGACATGGAAGCTGCAAAAACTGGTGTACTATGCGCAGGCATGGTCTCTTGTCTGGGACGAAAAACCGCTCTTCGACCAGGGGATAGAGGCATGGGCGAATGGGCCGGTTGTGCGTGAGCTATACAACGCGCACAAGGGGAAATTCACGGTGTCGAGCTTCTCTCCGGGAGACTCTGGTCGGCTGAGCAACGACCAGAAGGAAACGATTGATGCCGTAATCCGGGACTATGGGGAGTTCTCTTCCCAGCAATTGAGCGATCTGACGCACTCGGAAAAGCCATGGAAAGATGCCAGGCGCGGCATTCCGGACGGGGAGCGTGGGGACACTGTTATTGATCTTGACGCCCTGGCGGAATATTATGGCGGGCTCTAGACACAAGAAAACGAATGCCCCTCTCCCGGGAAAGCGAGAAAAAAAGGCACGAATCAGGCCAGAGGGAAGCGCCCATGAAAAAATTTCCTGGCATTTCCGGATAATGGAACAAGGTGGTCGATGGGGCCTAGAGAGTATTGAAAAGGAAGAGTGGAGGCATATTGTTTCAAAGATGAGTGACTATGAAAGCCAAACATGGGGAGAACTGGAAGGGGACAGGAACCACTCCATACCCGTGAAAGACCTGTGCCCTGAGGCTCAAAAGAGCATCCAGAAAAGGCAACTTGATGATGTTGATAGTGTTTTTTCAATACACTTTAATGGGGTAGAGCGCTTGTTCGGGATTAGGGATAGGCATGTTTTCAAAATTTTATGGTGGGATCGGAAACACGAGATTTGTCCTTGTGCCAAGAAGCATGCATAAGAGCGCGACAAGACAATTCGGACGGTTCCCCGACACGGGGAGCCGTGGTTTTTGGCGAAGGATGTCGCGGAAGTTCTGGGGTACGTGGACACGGACCAAGCTGTGCGAAACCATTGTAAAGCAGCTAAGATTCTCAAACCCGTTGAATCGACGGGGATGAAAATTCCTAATCGAGGAATGACTATCATCCCAGAACGTGACGTGTACCGTCTCATCATGCGTTCCAAGCTCCCCACCACACAACGGTTTGAAGAGTGGGTCGTTGCGGACGTCCTCCCCTCGATCCGCAAACACGGCGGGCACCTCACTCCTTCCATGGTCGAGGAGGCGCTTCTCAGCCCCGTCACGAATGACAGCGCGCCTCACGAGTTCATCCCTGGCAAGGGTAGGGGTACTATCCCTACCCTTGGGGCACCAGAAAGGGCGTCACTACTAATGACACCCTCGCCAGGTGTCGGATACCGTAACGAATCGTGACGCCATAGGGGAGCCCCGGATCGGTGCGCGGCGGAAGGGTGTCCATACTGTGGATACCCTTAGCCGAAATGGGGGCGGGAGTGGAAATCCCTCGGACCGGCACCAAAAGGCGGAAGGGTCTAAGCATTGCTTACCCCCTCGCCAAGGGAGACGAATCCGGGCTGGTACGAGGCAGGAGCCCTGTCCCTGCCTCCTTCCCCACGGCATGGATGGGCCAAGAGCACGGGTACTTCGGTGTCGCACGAGGAACCCTACCAAAAAAGAGGCCCCATGCGGGAAAGGGGCCTCTACGTCGATTTACGGGCATATTCCCCGCGAAGCGCTGGAAAAGCTGAGGCGGCGCGTCACGCCTCCGGGCTGGAGACCGCCCAGCCTGAAAAGTCGGGGATACTGGGGGAATCCTCTACCCTCTCGGCCTGGACATCCCCCAGGAGGTGCTGAATTTCGGACCGAATCAAATCACACAGTTCCGTGTGCCTGCGGAACTGATCCAAATGCATTCCCTCGGGAATCAGCCGGTACTCGTCCGTCACATCCATGAGGAAATCCCACAGAATCCTCTGCGTGGATTCCAGCATTGCCAACCTGTTGATAAGGTCACGCTCACAAATCCTCGTCGTTTCCATGCTCATTCTCCTTCCTCATCTGCCAGGACGCGCCACAAGGCCCCTAACACGTCTTCTCTCGAAGGAAACCACCTCCTCGGAATCCCATGCGAAATAGTGGCATCTACGTCGATTCTGGGGCATGTCGCGTGTGGAACGTTAGAAATACTATGCCGGTCGAATCGTTACTTTTGAGAAGATGACCGGCATAGTAAGCCGGTCACGTGTTTTGCGGAACACGACCCTCCATGCTGTGGAGGGCTGCCTCGTCGCAAGCAAGGGCAGGTGTGTCTACCAAACACACCCTCCGGGTTCTTCATGCTGTGACGCGGCATCTCTGTGCACCAGAGAATCTACGACCGTAGTACGAACGTAGTACGAACGTAGTACGTTTCGTAGCTTCTGTTCTTTTTCGCGGTGAAGTGCGTTACTCTTTTTTGAGCTTGCCCACGCGCTTCCGGGGTTCTTCTTTTTGGAGCAGGGCATTGACCGGGGACGCCTTCCCGTGCGAGGTCCGAAGGTCGTCGTCCGAGAGCGCGAGGTATTGTTTGGTCATGTCCAGGGTGGCATGTCCCATTCCCTTCTGAAGCGTCATGACATCGCCGCCGTTTCGAAGGTAGTTGATGGCGTGTTGATGGCGCAAGTCATAGGAGCTGATGCGAGAGAGCCCCGCTTTTTGCGCGTAGCGGCGGAGTTGGACCGTCCACGCGTGGGTGTCCATCGGTGTGCCGTAGGATGTGCAGAAGACGGGAGCTTTACCCTCGTGCCATTCTTCCGGACGTGCGGCGAGCAACCGTTCCAGGAGGTACCTCACGTGGTCCGAGAAGAAGACCGTTCTTCCGGTTCGCGTCTTCGCGGTGGCGGCGCGGACGCGGGCGCGGCAAGCGGAAAGGTCGATGTCTGAGGGAAGAAGCTGGAGCGCTTCCGAAGGGCGAAGGCCGCAATCAAGCGAGAGAAGGAAGAGCGTCCGGTCTCTGAGCCCGGCGAAGGTGTCCTCCGACATGACGGACAGTATCATTCGGAGATCTTCCTGTGAGTGATCCACGATGCGGGGCTCCTGGCGGCGGTACTTCAGCCCTTCGGCGGGGGACTCGTCGAAGATGCCTTGGTCCACGCAGAACCGGAAGAAAGGGTGCAACACCTTGAGCCGGACGTTGTACGTGGCGGGGCTGATGCCGTCCTGGGAGAGATATGCCAGTAGGCAATCCCGGCAAGCGGGGCTCCATGCCGTGGGGTATCGGCGGAAGAAGGCGCGGACATTCTCCTCATACCCTCGAAGGGTTCGCGGTGCAGCGCCTTGTGCCTTCCTGAGAGAGAGAAACCGGGACATGGCATCTTGCCACGATTCCGGGGCTCTTTGGGAAATGTGCGCGATTCTGGCGGCTTTCATGGGGTTCCCTCCTTCGAATGTCAATGTCCCTGGAGGAAAAAACCGCCGAATTTTGAGCATCTGCCAAGGGGGGAAATAAACCGCCTCCATCAGGAAAGAAAAAAGGGGAAACCTTTCGGTTTCCCCTTTCTTTTCAGTG
>Ga0067045_1031653_pt1 | contig 11753 bp, 10 predicted proteins | sample TerdegcTABiofilm_FD_59184 | JGI IMG/M metagenome (GOLD analysis project Ga0067045, IMG submission 59184) | Combined Assembly of (Gp0054472, Gp0054536) Wastewater bioreactor microbial communities from Singapore -Terephthalate degrading...
GGGAACGGTTTTTCCCCGGAAGTTGGAAGTGGCGCTGGTGGTGGAACCGGAGAGATTGTTGACGGAATAATAGTCGTCGGAACTTTCGAAACTGATATAATAGTATCCGTCGGAAGTGAAAAAGTCCCTGGAATCAATATACGTGCTATATGTGGGATCTTCCGACAGGGCATAGATGCAGTGGGATATACCCGCCTTGGCCATCTCCATGGCCGCCACCCGATCCCGGTAGCCCGATAAAAGATTCATATTGTAAACGTTAAGAAAAACCATACTGCTTATCAGTATAAGCAAAACCGAGGAGACTATGAGAACCGTCACCAGGGCGATTCCGCGATGACACTTTTTCATTTTAGCACCCCGCTATTCTCCCGATGCTCTTACGGTAGTGAGGGAGATTTTCCTTTCCACGGTGGAGTTTTGCGACCCTTTTTCCACATCGAAGGGGGATCGGGAATACCATTTGATCTGCAGATTGATCCGGATCAGATTGTTACCTGTATTGGGAACCGATTCGGTAGTTACGATGAAGTAGTAAGTGGTATTACCTATGGTCTTTGACGGGTAGGGGAGGGGAGGGAAGGAAGTTCCCGCCGGATCTCCGTTTTCTCCGTCATAGGAGGAGGATGCGGGGATGTCGGAGAAGTCCAGTCCCCTCATTCTTTCCATGAATTCGGAGCCTGAGTTGCTGGCGTTAACCACCTCGTTACTCTGTCGGATAGCGAAATGTCCTGATATAAACAGTTGGATGACGCAAACGAAAATAATCCCCAGCAGTGCCAGGGCAACCACAATCTCAAAAAGACTCATGCCTTTTTGCAATAAAAGTTCTCTTCCGCGACATATAAACGGGATATTCTCTGTTTTCAAAAAAACTCCCTAAAACACAAAAATTGCCAATCAAGCTAATTATAACACCGAAAGAACGATTCTTCAAATACTGCTTTGGGATTAGTTCTTTCGGCTTTTTCCGGAGTGAGTCCGACGGGTTTTTTATGCCGGCGGCAGGCAATTTGACATTTTTGTTTAATATCTATCCTGATTCCCTGCCTTGGCGGGTATAAGTTTTTGATGAGGTGATTTTATGGTTATTTCCGGAGTATATGTGTGTTATAAGTGCAAAACTCCCAGGGATTTCGGGCAAGCTTTCAATCTCCCTCCCGCCCCCTTCAAAATTCCCTGTGAAAAGTGCGGCGAACCCATCATTCAGTCGGTTCCAGAAGAGCTCATGGAAATATGGGCCCAGGATATTGAAAGAAATTTAACCCCCGAAGAGAGAAAATTGCTGGGAAGAGAATAAACCTGAAAGAAACAGCATACCAACAGTTTTGCGGTAGCGAAGGACTTCAGTCCTTCTATATCAATAAATGGAAGAACTAAAGTTCTTCGCTACAGGATCTGCTTTTTGCGGTAGCGAAGGACTTCAGTCTTTCTATATCAATAAATGGAAGAACTAAAGTTCTTCGCTACAGGATCTGCTTTTTGCGGTAGCGAAGGACTTCAGTCCTTCTATATCAATAAATGGAAGAACTAAAGTTCTTCGCTACAGGGTTTGTTTTTAATAAAGTCCGGAGTATGGGAGTAAAAATATGGAATATATAATAAGAAGAGCCAAAAAGTCCGATGTCCCCAAGATTATCGATCTTGCCCGGAGGATGGTGAAATACAGTACTTCTCCTTTCAGGGGCATCAGCGATGAGGCGGTGCAGGAGTTCCGGGAGAAGGATCTTATATCTCTTTATTCCTCCCTGGCTAATCCCGCTCTGGGGATATTTGTAGCGGAAGCGACGTCCGACGGACGGTTTCTGGGGCATGTGATTTCCTCCTCCAGTTTTCTGGAATCCACCACGGGTGAGGAGCAGGGGTATATCTTCGATCTGAGCGTGGAGGAGGAACTGTGGGGAACGGGTATTGCCAAAAATCTCATGGACATGGCGGAGGAATTCATTCTGGACAGCGGCATGAAGTATATAGCCCTGAACGTAACTTCCTCCAACGGCCGGGCGGTGGGGTTTTATGAAAAGATGGGTTTCGTGGAGGAACGCAAGAGGATGATAAAAGTCCTGAAAAGCTCCGATAAGGATGAGAGCCAATCTCCTCCCGCCTGATCTCCGCCGATAAGATACCTGATAAAAAGTTGAAGCCGGGACAAAAAATAAGGTAAAAAAACTTAATTTTTTCCTCATTATTCCGATTTTAAGAGTGAGCAATAAAATCGCGATAAACCCCCTAAAGGGTTGTTGGAAGAATAAGGAGGAAATGTTATGGCGAGAGTTCTCACCAAGGGGAACGGTGACGGGGCAAAAACCGGCAATGTGGTATCTGTTCCTTCCAAAAAGAAAGATTCCCGTAAGGATTCTCATGAAGACAAAAAATCCAGCCGCAGAGTGGAGATTCTGGAAAAAAAGAATCGCCGTATGGAGGAGGAAGCCAGGGAAAAGCATGAAATGGCGGAAAGACTGGCGGGAGCCACCGATGATATCACGTCGGGAGTGGAAAAGTCCACCAATTCGGCTACCGAGATGGTCTCCCTGGGAGAACAGCTGACCCAGAATGCGGAAGTGGTCAGTTCCGAGGCTGAAAGCAGTAAGCAGATCGCCTCCAGAGCCAATGAAAGAGCCAAGTCGATTTCCCGCATGGCGGAAGATACCGTGGGGGAAGTTGATAAGATGATCACTCTCCTGAAAAAGAATGTGGATAATATAAATTCCGGCATCAAAAGGGTAAAAGGAATTGCGGAAGTTAACATAGCTGCGGTAAAAAGCGGAGAAGACCTGATCCGTCAGGGGGACGAGATCGGAAATATAGTCCAGTCGGTGGTGGGTATCGCCGATCAGACCAACCTTCTTGCGTTAAACGCTGCTATCGAGGCCGCCAGAGCGGGAGAACACGGCCGGGGATTTGCCGTGGTCGCCGATGAGGTCAGGAATCTGGCCGCCAATGCCGAGTCCGCAGCGAAAGAGATCAGCGCTGTGGTCAACTCCATTCAGGAGGATATTGAGGGAATTTCAAAAGAGATAGAAATGTCCGGGCAGAAAGCCATGGAGGAAGTGGAGAAAGCCAACAGCATCGCCGGTGAGGTGGAACAGATCCAGAACGGTGTGGGAAGAGTGGGATTCGCCGCTCAGGAATGTATCAATGAGGCAAAGGAACAGTTGTCCATATTTTCCGAGTATCTCGCCGGTGCGGAGCAGATTGCGTCGGGAGCGGAACAGATGGCGGCCACCACCACCGAGGCTTTGAACTCTCTTAAAGAACAGTCCAAGGCCCTGGAGGAGATCCAGGTGGCATCCAACGAGCTGGCAACCATCGCCGAATCGATTCGAGAAGGAGAAAGCGACGAGGAAGTGCTGGATGAAGTGGCGTCGGCTTCCGAGGAATTGGCAGCCACGGTTCAGGAGACCAACAATGCCGCCCAGCAGATAGCCCTGGCCAACCAGGAGATCAAGGACGGCGCCGCCCAGGTTCTCAACGTTGCCCATGTTTGCAGAGCCAAGGCCGAAGCCGCCCGCAACAGCGCCCGCAATGTGGAGGAGACCTCCCGCAATGTGGAAACCCTGACCCAGGAAGTAATTCAGCAGTATCGCCACAACATCATGGAAATCGAGGGAATGATTCGCAGTTTCCATCAGGTGGCGGATTCCAACATAGGATCGGCCAAGAAATTAGCCGCCCTGGACAGCAAAACCAAAAAAATCGACAAGATTGTGGGAGCCATCGTAAATATCGCCATTCAGACCAACCTTCTGGCATTAAACGGCGCTATCGAAGCCGCCAGAGCAGGCGAATACGGCAAGGGGTTCTCGGTGGTGGCCGCCGATGTGAAAAATCTCGCCAACGAATCTTCTCAGGCCGCCGATAAGATCAAGGATCTGGTGAGAAATCTCCAGGATAAGATCGATCTGGTCAAGGCCGAGGTGGAAAAAGCCGGTCATCAGGCTCTCTCGGAAACGGAAAAGAATCAGCATATCCTCCAGGAATCCCACAAGGTGCTGGACATCGCCGACGGCGTGGAGGGAAAAGCCAGAGAACTGGTAACTTCCGCCGAGGAACAATTAAAGGATGCCCAGGTGGGTATCGAAGCCTCGGAAACCGTGGCCCGGAAAGCCGAGGAGGCCATGAGTGTGGCTCAGGATTCCTATGAGGCGTCGGAGGAACAGAGTCGGGGAATCGACGAACTGGCCAGTTCCGTGGAAGAGATTGCCCACTTTGCCGAAGACCTGCTCAAGTTCTGAGAGAGGAGGTAAGATCCTGTGGTGAAGACCGAAGAAAACCAATTGGTAAGCTTTAAACTCAGCTCGGAAGAATACGGGGTGGACATCGGTAAGGTGCGGGAAATTATCAAGGTTCCCGATATTACCAGAGTTCCCAGATCCCCCTACTTCGTGGAGGGTGTGGTAAACCTTCGGGGTAATATCCTGCCTGTGGTGGATACCCGCAAACGCTTCGAGATGCCCCCCTCGGAGAAAAACGGATCATCCCGGATCGTGGTGGTAAATACCAACGGCATGACCCTGGGATTGATTGTGGATTCGGTATCGGAAGTTCTGAGGGTTCACTCTCAGGATATTGCTCCTCCCCCGCAAATTATCGCCTCTTCCAACGCCGAGTACCTCCAGGGAATATGTAAACTGAACAAGGGAAACCGGCTTATATCCCTGCTGGATCTGGACAGATTCCTGGAAACCGGCGGTAACGGCTTTGAAAACGGTACCGGCCAGCGGCGAGGGTTTCTGGATAAGGATTCGGATTTCTTTAATCAGAAAAAGATTCGAGACGAAACCCAGTTCGTAACCTTCCAACTGGGATCGGAAAAATATGCCATCGATATCGAACTGGTGGAGGAGATCATCCGGATCCCCCCCATCACCTCCATCCCCAATACCCCCCATTATATCAAGGGAGTCATAAATCTACGGGAAAATATCCTCCCGGTGGTAAGTCTGCGACTGAGATTCAGCATGGAGGATGCCGAGGGGAACGACCTGAGCCGCATCATCGTGGTCCGAGCCGTAACCCACCGGTGCTGGGAGGACAAAAATTGTTCCCAGACCCAGTGTCCCGCCTATAACTCCTCGGTCTATGAATGTTGGAAAATACCGGGAACCTTCTGCGGGGGAAAACAACAGTGCGATATGGAGGCAAAACGGAGCAAATGCCGGGACTGCTCCTTCAAAAAACAGATGACCAGTTTCGGCATCATTGTGGACAGGGTCAATGAAGTCCAGGACGTCCCCAATAATCTCATCGAACCCCCCCCCGGCATCATCATGGGAGACAACAGCAGCTACCTGCGGGGAGTGGGCAAAATGGGCAGGGGAAAAGGTCTTCTGCTGATCCTCAACACGGGAAAGATCATCGAAAGTTATATGAGCAATATGGGCTCCTTCGCCGACTCCCAGGAGGATCACCACTCGGAGTTCCAGGAAAAGCTCAAAGGAGAAAAGAATATGGATGACTACCAGCTGGTTACCTTCCGCATCGGAAAAGAAGAATTCGGTATCAATATCATGAATGTCCAGGAAATTATCCGTATGACGGAGATTACCTCCATACCGGGATCTCCTTACTTCGTGGAGGGACTGGTCAATCTCCGGGGAGGCGTCCTGCCGGTAATCAACCTGAGAAAACGGTTCGAAATGGACGACGACGGAGGCAGAGACTCCAACCGCATCGTGGTGGTTACCTACAAGGGTTCCGCTACGGGAATTATCGTGGATTCGGTATCGGAAGTTCTCCACCTGTCCAAGAAGGACGTGGAACCCCCTCCGCCGGTGGTATCGGGCATTAATGTGGGATTTATCAAAAATATCGGCAAACTTCAACGGGGAAAACGGTTTATCATCATACTGGATCTCCCCGCAGTCCTCAATATGAGCGGAGAAGAGGATGAAGCGGAAGAAACCCACGCCACCGAGGAACTTTTCACCCCTGCCGCCAAAGCCGCTCCTCCAACCACAACGACTCCTCCGATAGAAGAAGATCCCCCGGTTATGTCTGATGTGGAAGAAGATACCGATAGTCCCGGATCTGAAGATTCCGCCCCTGCCGACCTGCAATCGGAAATAGACGACGAACTTGCCCTCATGATGGAAGAGGAATTCCGACTCATGGAAATGGCTCAGGAAGATGAAAAACCGGAAACTTTCGTAACCGAGGAACTTCCCGTTGAATCTTCGGCGAAAACCAAGAAAACTTCAAGAGCAAAAAAGAAGACTACTGTCTGATACTTGAGCGATACCGGACTGTGGTAGGAATTTGGAATTGACTGATTAAAGCCTATCTCGAAAGTTAACCATATACCGGATACCCCTTTCATTACGAGAGGGGTCTATTATTGGCAAAAACGCGGCACTGTTACAGAGAGCAACCCTTAGCATATAAACAAAGTTGCTCTCTTATTGTTTTATACTAGCTCTGAATAGAAATTTTCTCCACCCTGTAGTCTGCCGAATAGATGAAATTCCCCATCGCAAATTTTTTGTATGCATTCAGTTCTGCCGTCATTCCGAATTTATTTCGGAATCTAAGACACAAGATGTTGTATAGATCCTGAAGCGAGTTCAGGATGTAAGGGATGACGTGGTTCTCCGCCAGAGAACTGAATATATACAATTTTTTATCAGACCCACTATATCCGGTTTGACAGAAGGTTTTTTTTCTCTTTCAGGAAAATAAGGAAGGAAGAATCCATAAAGGAGAAGATAGAAATGAAAAAAATTAAATTCATAATGTGGACTTTTGCAGCAGTGCTGACGGGACTGTTTTTTATCATCGGCACTCCCGCACTGACACAGAATAAACCCGCCTCTTCACCGGCCGTAAAACCCTCTCCCTCTCCGGTGAATCCCATTGAAGAATCCGATAAACTTACCGAAAAGGCTCTCTCGGCTTTGTCCCAGGGGGATAGCGCCGCCGCATCGACTCTTCTGGATAAGGCAATCAACTATAATCCCAAAAATGAAGCCGCCTGGCTCCTCAAATCCCGCATACTGATCCAGGCTAAAAAGTATGACTTTGCCAAAGGAACTCTGGAAAAAGCGGTAAAACTGGTTCCCGACTCGGCTCCCCTCTGGTTCAATCACGGTTTCGTCATGGGAATCCTGGGCAATTCCGCCGAGGCTATCAAATCCCTGGATAGATCTATAAATTTGGATAACAGCTATACCATAGCCCACAAATATAAAGGATATGCCCTGATGAAACTTTTTAAATTCCAGGAAGCCATCCCCTGCCTGCAGACCGCCCTGAGTCAGGACCCCAAGGATTCCCGCACCAGAGTGTTTCTGGGCATCGCCCTCTTCGAAATGGGACAGGAAGACGAAGGCATCAAAAATATGAAACAGGCCGTCAGCGAAAATCCCGCACTGAAAACCGAAATCCCTTCCTCAATACTTCAACGGGCGGGAATAGAATAAAGAGATCGGAAATCGGATAGCGAAAACCGGAGAAGAGGTTGGGTAGTGCGGAAACGGCAGCACTGCCTGACTTCCGATCTCCGACCGCTGACTTCTAAATGGCGTCGTTGTCCAGGGGATCCATGGAAATGGAAATGTTGAGGGATTTTGCCAGTTTGTCCAGTTCTTCCCGGAGGGGATGGATTTTACTTTCCAGATCGGTTTCCGCTTCTATGGCGGAGATGTAGGAACCTTCCTTATTTCCGTCGATGATTCTTATACTCATATCCGAGATGTTGATGTTGTGTTGGGCGAGAAGACTGGTGATCCTATACAGAATGCCCGGCATGTCTTTACCGGTAACAGTGATGAGATAGTGCCGCAGGGAGGGAGACGGCGATGAGGGGAGCTTCTCAACGTAATTAAAGTCCTGAAGTTCCATCAATAAATTAAACTTTTTTCTTATTTCTTCCAGGTTTTTACTTAATTCTTTCGGGTGAAGAGAGGAAGATATTAACATCATCATGGCAAAATTGCCTCGCAGCAGGGTCATGGAGGAGTCTTCAAGGTTACATCCCGACTGATATAGTTTCTGAGCGATAGAGGCTATGATCCCCGGTTTGTCTTCTCCGACCACCGTCAGCAGATATTTTTGCATAAAGTCTTTCCTTTCCGCCCGATTATAGTTGATGGTTATGGCCATTACCGCCGCTGGGTTCTACAGGCTTGCGATTCCCTCTATTTCGACTATGGCTCCTTTTGGCAGAGCCGATACTTCCACAACTGCTCTGGCGGGGGGATCTTTTTCGAAATATCCTGCATAGACTTCGTTGATGTCGGCAAATTTGCTCATCCGGGTGGTGAATATGCTCACCTTGACCAGATTGTTATAGTCTCCGCCGGCTTTACGGAGGATGGCGCCCAGGTTGTTCATACATATCCGGGTGGCGTTCTTGATGTCTTCATGTTCCATGACGGAGGTATGGGGATCTATGGGAATCTGTCCTGAGATGAAAACCATATTTCCCGTTTTTATGCCCTGACTGTAAGGTCCTATGGCACCGGGAGCCAATTCGGTTTTTATGACTGTTTTCTCCATCATTCATCTCCCTTGTGGATTTTTTTATAATATAACCTTTTCTACCTTCCCGATGGGTTTTTGATAGAAGGTTTCTCCCACCTTTCGGAAGGAGTCGGGGTCTCCGCTGACAAAGAACCGGTGCCGGGGATTTTCCTCCGCTGATAACAGATCCGACATTTCCAGTATATCCCTGAGTTTGAGACTCAGGGCGGAAGCGGGGTTGATGACCCGGATGCCGTGATTCATAACCTTGCTGATGGTGGGCATCATGAAGGGGTAGTGGGTGCATCCCATGATGAGGGTGTCGATATCGGATTCGATAAGGGGTTTCAGATCTTCCGCCACCACTTCTTCTACATCTTTTCCCGTAACCCTTCCCGCTTCGATAAGGGGAACCCATCGGGGACATCCCTGTTGAAAGACCCTGGTTCCGTTAAGAGACAGATGTTTTATATTTTCAGGATAGGCTCCCGTGCTTACCGTTAGGGGATTTGCCACCACTCCTATTTTTCCGTTGCGGGTGGTTTCCAGGGCTTGCCGGGAGGCGAACTCTATGACGCCCAGGGTGGGGATCCCCTTGACTTCTCCGTTGAGTCGGGGGAGGACGATGGCCGAGGAGGTATTACATGCCATGACCAGGGCTTTTATTTTTTGTGTTTTTAAAAATTCTATTATATCTTTTACATATTTATAGACCTGTCCCGGAGTTTTGTCTCCATAGGGGACGTGGGCGGTATCGCCGAAGTAGTATATCTTCTCTTTTGGCAGGAGTTTGTTTATCTCCGATGCCACCGTCAGTCCTCCCACTCCTGAGTCAAACACGCCTATGCCGTAATTCCTGTCCATTCTGCTACCTCTGTCGTCTTATTATATTACTTCAGGTATATTATAGTTATATAACACTAAACAAGCCCTCTCTCCGGGAGAGAACCTTCTTATGTAAACTTGACTCATTCTAAATTTTTTATCCCTTTCCGTCAACCACAAATCGGACAACAAATGATTACAAAATGATTACAAATCCCTGAGAATATGCTAATATAGATAAGGAGTATTTCGTTGGCGGGGAGAAGCGGGGCTTATGGTTTGTTTTCTGTGGGGTAAAAATATCGATTCGATTCGAGGTGGGTTGTTATGGCAAATTCCCGGAATCCGATGGGGGGGATCAGGTCTCTGGAGGAAAACCCTATTTATGTCCACAACAAGATGGTGGTAAAGAGGATGAAGGGTAAACGAAAATTGTTCCCTTATTATCTGGTTTTTCCTGCCTTTAACGGTTTAATTCCGAATGTGGCATTTCTTGTGGGGATAACCATTCTCAGTATCGGCAGCGGTTTCGGGTTTTATATGATTTTGATCAGGGTGTTCTGGAATAAGACTCTCAGAGAGCTTTCCCGCCTGCCATAAAAAGAGGTTGGAAGATGGAGATTAGAATTGCAGGACTTACGCTCAAATTCGGGGAAATCGGCATGAAATCGTCATCCTAAACTCGTTTCAGGATCTCTTATAATCGGCATGAAATCCGGGTTTTGGCAGAAAATGGTGTAAGTGCTGACTTAGTTTGGTCTTACCTCCCAATGGGATAATGCTGTTTGGAACTCGAGTCAGTCTGAGATAAGAAATAATAGAACAAAAAGAGGTATAAACCCAAAGTAAATATAAGTACAAACCGCCTTCAGAGGTTATCGGTTTGTATTGACAGTCAGGACAGGAAGAATAAGAAATGTTTTATGCCAGAACAGAGCAAAAGATAAGAAAAGAGCAAAGCAAAAAATCCGACAGGATAGCCGAACAGGTGGAAATCGGCGATGAATTTGAAATTGAGGAACCCATATCCGAATCCGGAGAAGATAATGACGACAGTGCCTCTTTCAGCGAATATACCCCATCGGATTCCCCTGCACAGGAACCTGAAATTACTTCATCGGTTTCCCCGACTGCCAATCCCCTTTCGGAAGCCGACGTAAACCCCAACAGATACCCCGATAATAAAAGAGATTCCTCTCCTTCGGTTGTGAGTGGAATTCGCCCTCCCTTGGCGGAGAGGATGAGGGCAAGAAGGTTCGAGGATTTTCTGGGGCAGGAGCATATACTGGGCAAGGGGAAGATGTTGAGAAAATCTCTCGAAAATGATAATTTTCATTCTTTTATCCTGTGGGGGCCTCCCGGTTGCGGCAAAACCACTTTATCCCGGATTATCCAGAGTCTTACCAGGGGATATTTTGTCCGTATGGCGGCGGTTACTGTGGGTGTAAAGGACGTCCGGGAAGTTGTGAAGGAGGCGAAAGTCCGCAAAACCCGATTGAACCAGAAAACAATTCTTTTTCTGGATGAAATTCACCGGTTCAACAAGGCTCAGCAGGATGTTCTTCTGCCTCATGTGGAGCGGGGAGATATAATTCTTATCGGAGCCACCACCGAGAATCCCTATTTTGCCATAATCACGCCTCTTATATCCCGTGCCAGGGTGTTCAAAATGGAAGCCCTCAACGAAGAGCATCTGAAGAAACTTGTCGAAAGGGCTCTGGGCGACAAGGAACAGGGACTGGGAGAGATAAACGTTCACTTGAGTGACGAAGCCCTGGACTTTCTGATCCAGAGTTGCGGCGGCGACAGCAGGATCGTGCTAAATTCCCTGGAATCTGCCGTAGAAGGTACAACGCCCGATGAGCAGGGAGTCCGGGAAGTAACCGTTGCCCATATCATGGATGCCATGCAGTCCAAGAAGGTGCAGTATGACAAGACGGGAGATCAGCACTACGATGTGATCTCCGCGTTTATAAAAAGTATCCGGGGCTCGGATCCCGATGCGGCAATCTATTGGATGACGAGAATGTTACACGCCGGAGAAGATCCCCGGTTTATAGCCCGAAGATTGATTATATCCGCTTCCGAGGACATCGGTCTGGCAGATCCCTTCGCCATGACCATCGCATCGGCGGCGGCTCAGGCGGTGGCTTTTGTGGGACTCCCCGAATGCGCCATCCCCCTGGCGGAGGCTACTATCTATCTGGCCTCGGCTCCCAAGAGCAATTCGGCGTATAAAGCCCTGGGCAAGGCTCAGGAGGAAGTGGCCAATAATGTACAACAACCGGTTCCTCTTCATCTGCGTAATGCCGCCCACAAGGGGTTGAAGCAGTTCGGTTTCGGTATAAACTATAAATATCCTCACGATTACCCCGGTCATTTTGTGCAGGAGCAGTATTTACCCGACAACCTGAAAGACGAGATCTTCTATGAACCGGGGGATGAAGGATTTGAGAAAAAAATTCAAC
>Ga0067045_1031654_pt1 | contig 11750 bp, 8 predicted proteins | sample TerdegcTABiofilm_FD_59184 | JGI IMG/M metagenome (GOLD analysis project Ga0067045, IMG submission 59184) | Combined Assembly of (Gp0054472, Gp0054536) Wastewater bioreactor microbial communities from Singapore -Terephthalate degrading...
CCTTTAGGCAATCGATAATCCGGATAAACACAACGATCCACACCACGGGGCGTAAGAGGGGCAAGGTGACGTACCGAAAGGTCTGCCATCCCGTAGCGCCATCCACCCGGCAAGCGTCAAACACTTCCAGGGGCAGGGCGGTAAGGCCCGCGTAGAATACAAGGAAACAGAAGGGCGCCCACTGCCAAAAGTTCACGAACACAATACTGGCAAAGGCCCAGTTGAGGGAGAACGTGTTGGCCAGCCAGGGGCCGATTCCCGGGATCCCGGTTATGAATGAAAACCCTTTGGTGGAAAGCCATGTCTGAGGAGGAAGACCGAGTTTGGCGAACATGACATTGAGGAAACCGGTATCGAAATCGAAGAAATACTTCCAGATCATGGAGATCACCACGGGAGTGGTGAGGATGGGAAAGAGCATGAGAGTCTGCACGAGGGCTTTTCCCTTGAACTCCCGGAATAGGAGAATAGAGAGGAAAAGTCCTGCGGCGATCTGGGGAGTAATGGTATATATAAGAAAAAGGACTGTCTTATGCATGGAGGACCAGAACATGGGATCCTTCCTCAGCACGTCCAGGTAGTTCCCTATCCCCACGAAGGGCCAACTCCGGTTGAACACGATGGGATCGAGGCGGTAGAAGGAACTCACCACCATGTACAGGATGGGCACGATAGTAGTCAGCGTGAGCACGAGCACCGCGGGGGAAAGAAGGGCGAGGCGAAGGATTCGGTTTAAAGTGGCGATGCTTCTATTCATTGTTCCGTTCCAATTCAATCGGTTGTTCTAGTAAGGCAACTTGACAGAGTTCAAGGAGGGCTTTCGGCGCCCTCCTAAAGAACCTTTGGGAGGGCGCTCACCCTCCCCTAAGCCAATTATTCTCTTAATTCTACCAAGCGTCTTACTTCTGTTGCTTCTTCAGCTCCAGTATATCCTTTTCCGCTTTTGCCAAGATCTCCTCGATGGGAGTGTTGCTGGTGAGGAATCCTGCCACCATCACGTTGAGGATTTCATGGAGTTTGCTGTAATAGGTAACCAGGGGTTCCATCCGGGCAATCTTGTAGGTCTGGGCCATGATGGGGAAGTATTCGCCGGTGGCGTAACTTTTGTCGTTCAAGATAGAGGGGCGGTACACGCTGGAACCGGCTTTCCCTCGGATCCGGAACCCTTCCTTGCTGGTGGCGAACTTGAGAAACTCCCACGCGGCTTCCTTGTTCTTCGAGTTCGTGTTGATGATTAGACCCCATCCATGTGTTTGCGGTGTACGAAGGATAGATCCATCCGGTTGCCGCACTCCGGGAATCAGTCCGATGGCGTACTTGTCCTTGAAGGCGCTATCGGTGAGCTGAAGATTGTTCCATGCCGCGTTCCAGAAAGGAGCGGCCTGCGCGGTGAGTCCCGCTTTGAGGCTATCGAACACCTTCGTATAGTCGTAGGTGGTGACGTCCTTGGGCAGGTACTTGGCCAGGGTCCGGTAAAACTCTCCCGCTTTCTTAGCAGCGGGACTGTTGATCACTACGTTTCCTTTCTCGTCGATCACATTCCCGCCCATGGACCAGAGAACCGTATAAAAGATCTTGGGGGCTTCCGGGCCTCCGGTGAGAGCGGTAAGCATGATTCCATACTTCACAGGGCTGGAAGGATTGGTAGCTTGATCGAACTTCTTCGCGTTCTCCAGGAGTTCGTCCCATGTTTCGGGAATCTTACCGATCAGGTCCTTGCGAACGTATGTGATCTGGCTGGAAAGGTCCGTTGGAATGCAGTAGATTTTCCCATTGTATACCAGTTTCACGGGGATGTCGTCTAGATCGTACTCCGACAGATTGGTATACTTCGGATTGAAGAGGTAGGTATCGTACGGATCGATCACCCCCGCGGCGGCCAGTTCCGTGATGTAGGTAGTGTTGTCTTGCACTAAATCGAAAGCGTCCGTTCCTCCCACTAGCTGGGTGGTCACGTTGGTGAAGTATCCCATCCTGCCTTGTTCCGAAAAGACGATCTCGAAGCCGGGATTCTTCTTCTTGAACTCTTCTGCTGCCACTTTCAAGGCATTCGTCTCCGGGCTAGTGACGCATAGAATCGTGATCTTCTTGGGCCCTGCTGGTTTTGCAGGAGTTTCCTTCCCGCCTCCTGGGAAGGCTGGAACCAAGATTGCCACTACCAGTAGAATCAGGATCCATTTCTTCATAGCATCGCTCCTTATTCCTAAGATTCTTTCCGGAATACCTCCGGGAATTACCCTTGAAGGATGAACTTGAACCGAGTGTTGCTCAACGCGACCGCCACAGCTCCTAAAACCTCCTGCTTGTCTTTCAGTTTTGCGGTAGTAATCCGCAGGGTACGGGTAGGAAGGGGGGGGAGCAACCTACGAGTCTGTTCCGTCAACTTCGGAATGAAATCTTCCTGAAAATCGATTCCCCCACCCAAAATGCACAGGTGAGGATTCAATATGGCGATGATGGTAGTAAGGACTTGGGACAGACAGGAAGAAAGGAACGTAAAGATTTCCGAAGCCTCTTTCCTGTGTGCCGATAAGTATCGGTTGAACTCTTTCATTCCGGTCTGGGATAGAGGCGGCTTGAAGCGTTGGATCAATGCGTCGAGGGAAATATACGCTTCCAGGCGGGAGGGCCCTGAATCGCCGGAGATGATCAGTTTACCGAACTCGGCGAAGGCGAAATCCGCGCCTTGGGATATGTCCCCATGGTCGATATACGCTCCTCCCACCCCTTTATTCACGTACACGTAAGCGAGGGAGGGTATCGATTGCCCATGATAAAGCCAGTATTCCGCCAGCGCCAAAGCGTTCACGTCATTCTCGATATAGACGGGAAGTCCCACGTTTTTTCGCACCTCTTCGGCCAATTCCACGGGGTTATCCCACTCAAGGAGGGCGGAGTACTGCACAGTCCCGGAGATAGGGTTCACCACTCCAGACACCAGTAATCCCACAGCGAGGATCGTGGATCGTTCCACCCCTGAACGTTCGATCACTTTCAGGATGGCTTTCGAAAGGATGGGGATAAAAGAATAGGGATCGAACTTTCGGAGTTTGAAGGATTGGTAAGTGAGGATACTTCCATCCAGGTCGCAGAGCGCTACGCCTAAGTGTTCAGGCCTTGTATCAGCGCCGATGATGAAATGGCTCCGGGGGTTGAACTCCAGCAGGGTGGATTTCCTCCCCATGGAAGGGTTGCCTTTCCCTATTTCCCGTACTAACCCGTACTGTATCAGTTCTGCGACATTACTGGTTACCATCGACTTGCTACAGGAAAGGTTTCGAGCTATGTCTGCCCGAGAAAGGGGGCCTTTCGTCTTGATCTGCTTTAGGATGAGGTTCAAGTTGTGCAGTTGCGTGCTTTGCGGATCCAGGATCCTATGATACATATTTTTCGTCCTGGTTCTACTTCTCTATTAGTTCGTTCTGAGAACTTACTATCATGGTAGAACTACTACTTGCAGATGTCAAGAAGATTTGTTGTGGAAAGATGGCTGTGACCTTGTAGAAAGCAATACGAGTTGCGTATAGTGCATTCATGCATATCGATGCACAGTAAGGTAAGGAGGTGCTCATGCGACCCGCTCAGTTTCCCTATTCCCGGTTTTCCCTTTGCCAGGATATGTGGGACAGTATAGAGGTATTCCGTTCCTTTAACGCGGATTGCGCAGTCCCTTTTGTGAAAGAGCTTCAAGCAGGATCTGTGAAAGGGATATGTCTAACAGGAGAAGGATCGAGCCGCATCTTTCCCGCCAAGAGGGCCATTTATGAGTTTCTGCGATCTAGAACGGAGTTGTTCCCCCTTTACACCGAAGGGGCTACCCAGGCGCTGGAATACAATTGGGAGGGTTGTGCGGTTTTTGGGGCTAGTAATTCTGGCAGGACCAAGGAAGTAGTGCGATTGTTTCAGGTCTTGCGCCAAAGCGGGCATTTCTACTTGTATGGAGTAACTGCACAATCAGGAAGTCCCCTGGAAGGGTACAGTCGAAGGACGTATGTGCTCCAGTGTGGCAAGGAAGGTGCAGTTGCGGCCACGAAAAGTGTGATAGAGCAAGCTCTTTTCTATCAGGCGCTGATTCATAGTCTTCGGGTAGCCCTATTAGATGAAGGAGGCGTAGAGAGGCTGGAAAAGGTGGAGGGCGGAGGGTATGCAAAGACAGAAAAGGGGAGGTCCACTAAGGAAAAAATTGGAAGTTTTAAAACGGAACAGACCCTATCTAAGGAGTTGTTTTCTGCCTTCCTCTCCACGCAGGCCCTTAGTAAAATGGGGGACAAGCTGGAACATACCCTATCCCTCGAGTTGGATCCGGTAATCGTGAAGCGGATCGCAACATGCAGCACCCTTTATTTCGCGGGCCGGAACAATGGGGTGGCGGAGGAGCTCGCCCTAAAGACCAACGAGATCACCCGCAAGAAGTCCGACTATCTGGAAGGCACCTACGCGGTGCACGGGGTAGAAGAGGTGATGGACCCGAAGGACGCGGTGGTCCTGATCGATCCCTTTCCCCAGGAGGAGGAGAAGTTCCGGGAGGTGCTTCAGAAGGGAGTAGGGTGCTTCGTGTGCGCGATAGCGAGCCGGCAAACCAGTTTTCCCACGGTGCTCATCCCCGAAGACAGGGTGTTCCAGAATTACCTGGAACTGGCTGCCGGATGGAACCTCCTGGTGGAGGTAGGGTTGGCGCTGGGGGTCGATCTGGACAAACCCGCGCGGGCCCGCAAAGTGGGAAACGATGTGCAGGGGTAAGAGAGGGGCACCTTTGTACCGATCTTTCCTATACTTGTATCGTAGGGGAGTTCCTTGCGGGCGTTTTGGGGAAACTAATCGCGGCGGCGTGGCTTAGGGCATTAGCTCAGCGGAAGGCCTTAGTCTTTGAAAAAATACCAAAAGCCAGCGTTGCCTTTGCAGGAATCCGGGAGGTGAAAATGGCGTCGCCTTTATGGTTATACCGCCACGGTAATCTTTATCCTCAATAAACAGGGGTCCCTGTCACACTGAAAATGGCCTTCTATGACCACTTATTGTAGTACGAAATAACCGTTGACAACTCCCGTACCCTGGGTTTACACTTAATGCAACCGGTTGCAAAAGAAGGACTCTGCAAAGGCGGGTCATGAACATACGGAAACTGGCTAAGTTGGCAGGTACCAGTTACTCCACCGTATCGCGGGCGTTGAACGATAGCCCCCTCGTGGCCGAGGAAACCCGGCTTAAGATCAAGCAGTTGGCCTCGGAGCTGGGGTACTCCATTGATGCAGCGGCACAGGCCCTTGCGACGGGGATCAAAAAAATCATCGGTATCCTGTATCCCTTCCACTCCCTTCGGCCCCATGAATCGGCTTTCACTTCTCAAGCCATCGACATGATCCGGCAACAACTCTTGCGGTTCCACTACGACACCCTAATAGCCGGGTACGAAAACCCCGCCCAGCCGGATGAGGAATCGGAGGAAATCACCCGGCTCCTACGGCAGAAAAAGGTGGACGGGATCATCGTGTTCGGCTACGAAGTGCCTCCCCCGCAATTGATCGAACTGAAAGGGATGAACCAGCCCTTCCTGCTGGTGAACCCGCCCCCCATCCCGGAAGCGGAAGGATGCACCCGCATTATCATCGACCACGAGTACGGCGGGTTGCTAGCCGGACAGCAGCTTTTGAAAGCGGGTCGTAAAAGACTTCTCTGTTTGATGGAGAATTCGTTGCAGTTCGAAGTCCGTACCCGGGGTTTTGAACGAGCCATGCGGGAGGGAGGAAGCGGAGCGTACTGGGAAAAGCGAATGCTTCCCAACGGGCTGTACGACACGGCCTACGACTTCGTGAAACGAAATCTATCCTACGTGAAGTCCTTCGACGGTTTATTCGTGCAGTCGGACATCAGTTCCATCGGCGTTCTGAACTGTCTGATGGACCATGGGGTCCTGGTGCCCGACGAGATTTCTATCATAGGGTTCGACGATATCGTTTGGGCGCAATACACCCGTCCCCGGCTTACCACCATTCACCAGCCAAGGGAGGAACTCGCTTCCATTGCCGCCTCTGCCATCATCGACCTGGTGCTTCGGAAAAAACAGCGGGGAGAGGCGTGGTGTTTGAAACCTGTTCTCGTGGTCCGCGAGAGCTGTAAATAAACTTAGGAGGTAAGATATGAAAAAGAAAAGACTCGTGACGATTTTTTTACTGCTTGCCCTCTTGACCGCGGTGCTAGTGGGGAACCTAGGGGCGGCGGGAAAGCAGGAGGCGAAGCAACAAAAAGTTCAGATCAGCACGTACCATTTCAAAGTGCTTTGGACAGACCCGTGGAACGAACTCACCAAGGAGTTCGAAAAGCTGAACCCGAACGTGACCATCACAAACGAGATCGTGGGGGGAGGAGCGGATTGGCGCACCCTGCTGAAAACCAAGGTGAACGCAAAGACGATCCCCACCATTTTTAACATCGAAGGGGCGGCCGATTACCGAGTGTTCAAGGAGTACATCCAGGACATGCAGGGGCAACCCTGGATCAAAGACCTGGTACCCATCGCCCGGGAGAACGCCACCTTCGAAGGTTCAGTAAAAGCTATGCCCCTGGTAATCGAAGGGTACGGCTACATCTACAATAAAGACTACTTCCAAAAAGCGGGAATCACTACTCCCCCTAAAACGTTAAGTGAACTGCGGGCAGCGGCTACCGCTTTAAAGAAAATCGGCATCACCCCCTTTGCCAGCGGGTTTGGGACCTGGTGGGTCATCAGCAATCATTTCACCAACCTTCCCTTCGCCCTACAGCCGGATCCCCTGAAGTTTATCGAAGATTTGAACGCGGGCAGGGCAAAAATACCGGACAACCCCATATTCCAGCAGTGGAAAGCGTTGTTCGATCTGGTGTTGGAGAACTGCGAGAAAGAACCCCTGACCATCGATCACCAGACCCAAACCACCATGTTCCTCAACGGCGCGGTGGCCATGATCCAGCAGGGCAACTGGAAACAGCCCGCCATCTACCAGGGCAAACCGAACTTCAGCATGGGTTTCCTCCCTATGCCCATCAACGACGATGCCAAGGCCATGGATAAATTGCTTGTAGGTGTTCCCTTCTTCCTCGTGGTGAACAAGCAGGCTTCCCCGCAGGAGATCAAGGCGGCCCAGGATTTCCTCAACTGGATGGTGTCTTCGGACTTCGGAAAAACAACCATGACGGCCAAGTTCAAGTCCATCCCGGCTTTCACCACCATACCCATGGAATCGGTGGAAGGAGAACTGAGCAAGGACATCCTCCGGTACGCGAAGGAGGGCAAGACCCTTCCCTGGACCTTTGGATTGTGGCCGGACGGTGTGATCCGGGAGTTCGCCAACATAGCCCAGATGTACGTGGGCAAGAAGATCGATTTTCCCACCATGCTCCAGAGGATGCAGGAAACCTGGGATAAGCTGAAAAAGTAGACCAAGAAAGCGCGGGGTGATGAATCCCGCGCCCGTTAAAGGAGAGCCTTCGGAATGGGAAGGAACATCGGCCCAAAAAGCGCGTGGTCGGGAAAAGCAAGAATAATGGCAGAAACAAAAGAATATCTCTTTTTCACCCTGCCCGCTTTCCTGATTTTCACCCTGATTATCTTAATCCCCTTCCTCATCGGGATATACTATTCCTTCACCGAATGGAACGGGATCACGAAGGACGCCCTCTGGATCGGAGTTCGAAACTACGTGGATCTGGTCACGAAGGACGAATCGATGGGAAACGCCTTTGTGTTCACGGCCAAATTCACCTTCATGGTTCTCCTCCTTTCCAATGCGCTGGGACTCGCCCTTGCCCTTTGCCTGACCCTGCCCCTGAAGACGGCAAACCCTCTCCGGATTGTGTTCTTCATCCCCAACGTGATCGGCGGGTTGATCCTCGGCTTCATCTGGCGGTTCATTTACAACCAGGCTTTCCCAGCTATTGGAAAACTTACGGGATTATCCTTCTTCTTGTTACCCTGGCTGGGCACCCCGGAGACTGGCTTCTGGGGGCTGGTTATTGTGTACGTGTGGCGGACAGCTGGCTACTTGATGATCATCTATATCGCCGCTTTGGTAAGCGTGGACGAATCCCTCTTAGAGGCGGCTAAAATTGATGGGGCCTCTCCCATCAGGATCTTCACGAGGATTGTGGTACCCCTGATTGTGCCGGCCTTCACCGTGTGCGTGTTCCTCATGCTGTCTTGGGCCTTCAAGATCTTCGACGTGGTGTACTCCCTCACCAACGGGGATCCTTACAGGTCTACCGAATCATTGGCCCTCAACATTTACAACGAAGCGTTCATCTACAATAACTACGGGCTAGCTTCAGCCAAAGCGGTGATCTTCTTCCTCTTCGTGGGACTGATCACCCTTGTGCAAGTATCTCTTACAAAGAGCAGGGAAGTAGAGTTATGAGCAAACGATACTCACCTGCTCTTTTCATTATCGAAACGCTTGTTCTGGTTATGGGTCTTCTGTTTCTTCTTCCGTTCTTCATGATCCTGATGAACTCGGTGAAGCCTATCAGCGACATTGTGCGGAACGCGGCGGAGTTCCCCAAGAGCTTCCAGTGGAACAACTATGTGCTGGCGGTGCGGGAAATCAAGATGGAAACAGCCTTCCTCAATTCCCTCCTGATCACGGTGGCGAGCATCGTGGGAATGGTGGTGCTGGGGGCCATGGCGGCCTGGAAAATGGCCCGGGTCAAAACCCCCCTTTCCAGGATCATGTTCTTCCTATACGTGGCCGCCATGGTGATTCCTTTCCAGGCCCTGATGATCCCGTTGGTGAAAGTGGCCGTGGTGCTAGACATCATCAATAGCCGGAGTGGGCTTATCTTTATTTACGTGGGGTTTGGCTTGCCCTTCACGATCTTTCTCTACCATGGCTTCGTGAAAGGGTTACCGAGGGAACTGGAGGAAAGCGCGATGATCGACGGTTGCACCCAGGTCCGGATCTTTTCCATGATCGTGTTCCCCTTGCTCAAAACCATCACCACCACCGTGATCATCCTGCAGACCCTTTGGATCTGGAACGATTTCCTCCTTCCCGCTCTGATCCTGTACAAACGGGAGTACCACACGATCCCCTTGAGCATCAACCGGTTCTTCGGGCAGTACCTCTATCAGTGGGACAAGGCCCTTGCCGCCCTGGTGCTGAGTACCTTGCCCGTGATTCTGTTTTTCCTGGCCCTTCAAAAAAACATCGTGAAAAGCATCGCCGCTGGAGCGTTGAAAGGATAGTCCATGAAACCGAACATCGTTTTCCTCCACTCCCACAACACGGGAAGGTATATCGAACCCTACGGTCACGCGGTCCCTACCCCCGCCCTCATGGATCTGGCACGGGAAGGAGTGGTGTTCCGGAACGCCTTTTCCGCGGCCCCCACCTGCTCGCCCAGCCGATCAGCCTTCCTCACCGGCATGCATCCCCACTCGGCTGGGATGCTGGGACTGGCCCACCGGGGTTTTTCCCTGAAAACCTACGAAAACCATTTGGCCCGGATCTTGGGAAAGGCGGGGTATCACACCGTTCTTTCGGGGGTGGAACACACCGCCCCCGCCTTGAAGCAGGTGGGGTACGAAAAGGTCCTATCCAGTATTCCCGCGGACTGCCCGGAAGGAGACGCCATTCTCCGGGACCCTGCGGAAGCGGCGGAAGAGTTCCTTCTTTCCACACCCCGCGAGCCCTTTTTCCTGTCCGTAGGCTTGATGGAAACCCACCTTCCCTTTCCGGAACCTAGACCAGATCTTTCAAGAGCGGAGGACCCCCGGTACTGCGCGGTGCCCCCGCCCCTGCCGGACCATCCCGTGGTCCGCCTCGAGACGGCCTCCTTCAAAGCCTCGGCCCGGATTATGGACGAAAAGATGGGTAAGGTCTTAAAGGCCCTTTCCCAAACCAAGTTGGACCAACGCACCTACGTGTTCTGTTTCACCGACCACGGGATTCAATTTCCCCTCCATATCGGAAACCTGACCGATCGGGGCACGGGGGTCTTTTTAATTGCCCGGGGACCGCGGTTCTTTACCGGGGGAAGGGTAGAGGAGGAACTGGTGAGCTTGATGGATTTAGCTCCCACTGTCTGCGAACTCGCGGGACTACCCGTGCCCGCCTCCATGGACGGGAAATCCCTGTTACCCTTAATGGAAGGGAAAGCGAAAAAGCTGCACGAGGAACTCTTCCTGGAAACTACCTTTCACGCCGCCTACGAGCCAACCCGGGCCGTCCGTACGTCCCGGTTCAAGTACATCCGGCGCTTTGGGGACAGGACCCTGCCGGTCTTGCCCAACGTGGACGATTCGCCGACCAAAACCCTCTTAGTGGAGCGAGGGTGGGACAAACGGCCTCTAAACCGGGAGATGCTGTTTGACCTCTGGTTCGACCCCCTGGAAACCCATAACCTGATCGGGGACGGGCGTTACGATGAAATCGCGGGGGAGCTACGGAAGAGGCTGGAAGATTGGATGCTCCGAACCCAAGACCCTCTGGTGAAGGGGTGGGTGGATCCGCCCAAAGGCGCGTATTTGGACGATCCGGACGGCTACTCTCCCGATGGTTCCTTGAAGCGGGTGGAATAAAAGAGGGGAGGATCCATGAGGAAAACCGCGACTGGCAACAAAAAAATCGTGGTAATCGGAGCGGGGAGCGCCGAGTTCGGGGCCCGTTCCCTGGCAGGGATTGTTTCGCGGGAAGGCCTGCGGGGGTGCGAACTCGCCCTAGTAGACCGGGACGAGGAGAAACTGCGGCTCATGGAACGCTTGGCCCTGCTTTTGAACGAACGGTTTAAGGCGGGAATGCGGATCCTTTCCTCCACCGATCGCCGTAGGGTGTTGGAGGGAGCCGATTTCGTGATCTGCGCCGTGGCGGTAGACCGGGAAGCCCTGTGGGAGCAGGACCGGGAACTGGCCGCCCAATACGGTATCACCCACTATGGGGAAAACGGGGGGCCCGCGGCCTTCGTTCACGCGTGCCGGAACCTGGAACTGATTCTTCCCATCCTGCGGGACATGGAGAAGTACTGTCCCGAGGCCTATTTCCTCAACTTCACCAACCCCATGCAGAGGATCTGCGCCGCGGCTGCCCGGCTTACCCGGATCAGGGCCTTGGGGATCTGTCACCAGATCAGTTTCGGATACTTCATTTTAGGTGTCCTGTTACGGGATCGGCTGGGTCTATCGATTCCGGAGAACCCGCGGTTCGTGTGGGACGATGAAAGCCTCGATCTTTGGTTCTCCACCGCGGAGGAGGTAAAGAGAAGGGTGCGTATCACCGCCGCGGGGATCAACCACTTTACCTGGATGCTGCAGATAGTGGACCGGGAAACGGGGGAGGACCTGTATCCTGCCCTGCGGGCCGCGGCCGAGTCCTGGCCCTCCCTGTTCGAACCCTTGACCCGCGAGCTGTTCCGCATTTTCCCGTGCCTGCCCGTGCCCGGGGACTGTCACCTCACCGAGTACGTTCCCTATACCAGCGTGAAGGCCCAGGGGACCTGGGAAAAGTACCATATCCAAGCCTACGACACGGCCTGGGGATCCGAGCGGAGGAAAAGGATCCTCCGCCGGCTGGCCGACTATGTGGCGGGCAGAGGGGACGTGACGGAATTGAACGAGGGGCACAGCGAACGGGTGGAGTTCATTCTGGAAGCGTTGGCCACGGGAGGGGAATTGCGGGAGGAAGCCCTGAACCTGCCCAACCGGGGCTACATAGAGAACCTGCCCGAGGGCGCGATCGTGGAAGTGCCTGTCTCCGTTTCCTCGGCCGGAGCGGAGGGCGTTGGGG
>Ga0067045_1031655_pt1 | contig 11750 bp, 6 predicted proteins | sample TerdegcTABiofilm_FD_59184 | JGI IMG/M metagenome (GOLD analysis project Ga0067045, IMG submission 59184) | Combined Assembly of (Gp0054472, Gp0054536) Wastewater bioreactor microbial communities from Singapore -Terephthalate degrading...
TATCGGGATCAAGGTGACGGATATGGCGGGTGATGCGCCGTTCTACTACACGGGAGACTAGTTTATTCTGCTGATTTTTGTTGAAGTACTTGACTTCTGCGTTGCCTAGATTGGCGCATAAAATGGAAAAAGAAGGCATAGTATTACAATTGAATCTAGAGGGAATTTTATGTTGCCGCCTGTGCCAAAATTTGATCTATGATCTCTGCAGCGTAATCATAGCGATTGAAGGCTGGCATAAGGTAGATGCCTTGGACGAGTGGTTTTATCTGCTCCACCAGCTGGATAGCTAATTGAATACCGCAACGTGCCCCTTGGTCACCGGCTGAGTGAATTTGCTGCAGGATGTGTTTGGGAATCTCAATACCGGGAACTTCCTGGTTGAGAAAGGCTGCGTGACGCTCACTGGCTAATGGGAGAATACCGACTAAGAGAGGAATAGGTAGTTTTCCATATTTTTTCTCATAGGTTTCGCGGAAATGCTCAAGAGGAGCAGGATCATAAATAGGCTGGGTGAGGATGAAATCAGCCCCAGCATGCAATTTGCGCTGCAGTATTTCCAATTCACGAGACTCATCAGAGGCGAGCAGGTTGAGGGCACAACCGACGAAGAAACTAGTGGGTTGCCCGATATCCACGCCGGCATGGTCCAGACCAAGGTTGAAACCGCTCTTAATCAATTTAATTAAACCTGAAGGAGCCAAGTCATAGTTATCCATGGCTTCGGGGTAATCACCGATGGCGGTGGGGTCACCCATGACAACAAAGATGTTGCGCACACCCAACGCGTGTGCGGCAAGCAGGTCACCCTGCACGCGCAATAGGTTACGCCCACGGGTGGGAAAATGAAGCACAGTCTCAGTTTTAATTTTGTCCTGAATTAGACTGCAGACCGCCCAAGGACTCATGCGCATGCGCGCCATGGGACTATCGGCAACATCAATGACATCGGCGCCAGATTCTGCCAACAGGCTAGCACCAGCTAAGAGTTTGTGAGTGGAAAGTCCGCGAGGAGGATCCATCTCAACAGCCACCACAAATTTACCAGCAGCCAGTTTGCGTGCCAGCAGGGTAGGTTCAGCCGCTTTCTCCTGTGGTTCTGCGACCTCCGCTTCTATGAGGCCCTTTCCATTGATGCTCAATTCCCCTCCGCGTTTTTGCAGGGCAGTATGCATGGTGGCGATGTGTGCCGGGGTGGTGCCACAACAACCACCAATAATAGATGCACCAGTTTGCCAGAAAGCAAGGGCATAATCTCCAAAGTAATCGGGGGAGGCGGGATAGAAGATGCGACCGGACACCTGCTCTGGCCAACCGGCGTTGGGCTTTACCCAAAAAATCCCTTCAGGGATTTCTTGATGCATTTCCTTTAATAAACGTAACAATTGGTTTGGTCCACCAGAACAGTTTACACCAATGACATCGGCACCGAAAGATTGCAAGTCGCGCGCCACCTTACGGGGATGGTCACCCAACACTGTACGGTCATCACGGGTGAAGGTCATGGAAGCAACAATGGGGATATCGGTAGTGATCTCGCGCACCGCCTGGATGGCTTCGCGGATTTCATATAGATCAGTTTGCGTCTCAATGACCAATAAATCAGCGCCAGCCTGAAGTAGGGATTGAGCTTGCTGGCGGTAGGCGGAACGAGCCTCCTCCGGTTGGACACGACCGAAGGGTGCTAGGCGGACACCTAGGGGACCGATATCACCACCAATCAGCACATTTTTATAAGAGGCAGACACCACACGTTTTGCCAACTCAACACCTGCGGAGTTGATTTCCTCCACTTTCGCTTCCAAGCCATGGCGAGCGAGCTTGTAGCGGTTGGCACCAAAGGTGTTGGTGAGGATAATGGCTGCTCCAGCTTCGATATAATCGTTGTGAATTTGTGCTACTAGGGCGGGATTGGACAAATTCAATTCGTCAAAACAATGCTCAAAGGTTACACCACGCTCATGCAGCAGGGTGCCCATGGCACCATCTGCTAGCAAGGGAGCGGATGAGGAAAGCAGTTGTAGAAAATCATCTTTTTGCATAATAAATCCTTTCTCAATTATTCTGAATGGAAAAGTACCTGGCTGCCGGGTGGTGAACGATTAAGGCGGCAGTGGAAAGTTCAGGGATTAGCTGCCAGGCGGAAGTTAGGTCCATGCACAATGCCTGACGTGCTGGAAGGAGGAGAAAAACCACTTCATGCTGGCTGAGGTCTGGCAGGGCAGGAAAGCCCCAGGAGTAGCGCTTGCTTCTCTTTGATGGAAGCCCCAACTCTTGACGGATAAAGGCATGGACATAAGCCGCGAGAGCTTCGGTGAATTGAGAAGCCAACCCGTGCGCAAAGTATCCCTCGGTAAAGTTAGAACCATGGTAGAGCTCTTGGATATGGTTGACTGCCTCTCGCCCTACCGTAACAACTTGGATGATAAACACATCCTTTTGGGTATGTCCTACTGGGGTGAAATAATCGGCCAGGCACAGATTCTCCCCTGCAATTTGGCGGGGAAATGAGAAGCGGGCTATGGGTATTTCTCTCTCCAGGCTCTCGGGGTTATAAATTAGCACTTCGTTGCCCTGTGAATGTGCAGGGAAATAACCATAAGTGGCTTTGAGCTGAAACCAGGGGTTAGCATACCATTCAGATAGCATGCGATTCAGGCGGTTCTCAAATTCAGCGGTAAGTGACTCCCATTTCTCACCGCGAGCATTCCTAGCTCCCCAACCAAGCCGGAAGAGGGCTTTGCGGTTTAGATATGGCAGGACATTATTCATGGGAATTGCTTCGAGGACACGCGACCCCCAGAAGGGAGGTTGGGGGATAGGTGCAAACTGATGTTTGATAGATGGGGAAACAAAGTGCGGGTCACAATTATTGTGAGTAGAATTCTTTTTGGCATGGATTGTGTTTTTTGATAAAGAAGGATTAGTCTGTTTATTAAAAATTGCCTGCATTGCAGTCAAAGCATCGAAAGCATCCCGGCAATAGGTCACGCCACCAGGATATGGTGAATGTGTAGAGGATTGCGCGATGCGTTGAGCAAATTCCGAGTTAATAGCTGCACCACCTATCAATACAGGGAAAGAGAGTCCACGACGATGCAGTTCAGCGACGATGAGCGCCATTTGCTGACTGGTGCTGACCAACAAGGCACTCAGACCTATGGCATCTACTTTTTGTACAATTGCTGTTTCAATGATCTGTTCGGCTGGCACACTTTTCCCTAAGTCAGTAACCTCGTAACCATTATTGCTAAGAATGGTGTTCACCAGGTTCTTGCCAATATCATGCACGTCCCCATACACGGTGGCGAGCAATATACGACCTTTATGTGCAGTCTGTTCATGGCTGAGGTAATGCTCTAAGTGGCTGACAGCTGTTTTCATCACTTCAGCAGATTGGAGTACGAAGGGCAGAATTAATTCACCGCGGGCAAAAAGTTCACCGACCTCCTGCATGGCCGGAAGAAGAAGGTCGTTTAACACTCTAAAGGCATTTTCTTTAGGGGAGCCGGGCTTTTTATGGATGAGATTGTCCATGCTATCGCTTAACCCTTCCGTTGAATGCTCCAAGATGCAACGACGAATCTGTTCAGAAGGTGAAAGTGATTTTGAGACTTTTCGATTAACAATTTTTACTGATGGTTTATCTTGAGCCTGAAAGTATTCCACTAGACGCTGCAAGGCATCTGGTTTGCGGTTAAAGACCAGGTCTTCTGCCAGCGCGCGCTGTTGGGGTGGAATGGCGGGATAAGGTGTAATGAGGGCGGGGTTCAGGATGGCAATATCCAGACCAGCCTGTACGGCATGATAGAGAAAGATGCTATTAATCACGCCGCGCGCAGATGATTGCAGACCGTAAGAGCAATTGCTTACGCCCAGTGAGGTAAAGGTACCGGGAAGGTTTGCTTTAATCAAGCGAATACCTTCTAGTGTTTCTAATGCAGAGTTAGCAGCATCTTTATCACCGGTGGCCAAGGTAAAGGTGAGAGGATCAAAAATCAGATCCTGAGGGAGAAGCCTGAAATGTTGCAAAGCCAAGTCATGAAGGCGTTGGGCAACCTCAAGTTTGCGGGCTGCTGTTTTCGCCATACCTTCTTCATCAATAGTCAGGCAGATAACTGCAGCATGGTATCTCTTTGCCAGGGAGAAGACAGATTCGGCTCTGGCAGGTCCGCCCTCAAGGTGGGCAGAATTGAGCAAGCAGCGGCCCGGGGCAGCCTGCAACGCTACTTCCATCACATGCGGGTCGGTGGTATCGATGACCAATGGCATATCCACATTAGCAGAGAGGAGATGGACCAGGGTGTGCATGGTCTCGGCTTCGTCCGAGCGCTGGGTGAGAGCCACGCAAAGGTCCAGGGCATGGGCACCACTGGCGACCTGCTGATTGGCTATCCGCAGGGCATCCTGCCAGCGGCGGTCGAGGACGACCTGGCGAAACTGGCGGCTGCCCTGCGTATTTAGGCGCTCACCAATAATGAGGGGAGGAGGTTGCTGGTGCAGTTCGACTGCGTGCAGGGAGGAAGACAAAGAAGCACGCGGGGGGATTGCCCACTTGCGAGCGGAGAGGTTTTTCACCCTTTCCACCAATACCTCAAGATGTTTTGGTGTGGTGCCGCAGCATCCTCCCACCACATTGACACCAAAGTGTTTGACAAGTTGCGCCATCTGTGCTGCGAAATCATCCGGCTGGAGCGGATATATGGCCTGCCCATCCACACTAGTGGGAATACCGGCGTTGGGAAGGCAGGAGATGGGCAGGGGAGAATATTGGCTGAGGTACTGGATAGGAGCCAGCAACTGCTCGGGACCAGTTGAGCAGTTGATACCCAGGACATCAATAGCCAATCCCTGTAGGGAAGCCAGGACTGCGCTAATATCAGCACCCAACAGCATGCGGCCATGGGTATCCAGGGTGACCTGAACCTGAATGGGTAGTTTTTTGCCAAATTCAGAAAAAGCCTGATGAATACCAAGGATGGCTGCTTTTACTTCTAACAAATCCTGTGCTGTCTCGATCAACAAAAGATCCACACCACCCTGCAACAACCCCAATGCCTGCTGGGCATAGACATCGGAGATTTCGGTGAAGGAATGTTTACACAGATCTGGATTGGTAGATGAGAGAAGTTGCCCGGTGGGACCAAGCGAGCCAGCAACGAAGCGAGGTTGTTGGGGACTTGAGTATTCATTGACCAGACGCCTAGCGAGTTGAGCTGCAGAACGGTTGATCTCAATTACTTGATCTGAGAATCCAACCTCCTGCAAGGTAATGCGGTTGGCACGAAAGGTATTGGTCTCAATGACATCTACACCTACTGCCAGGAAGGCGCGATGAATTTTTTCAACGGTATGTGGGGCGGTAAGGACCAGAATGTCATGAAATCCGAATTGACGCTCACCACCATAATCCTGGACTTTCAGATGCAATTTTTGAAGGTTGGTGCCCATGGCACCATCAAAAACCACTACACGCTGGTTTATGAGTTCAAGATATTCTAAAGGTTGGGTGTGCGAATTCATCACTGCCATAATCCAAATAGGTTATGTATTAATTTGTTTATCCATTTATATGACTTGATAATAAAAAACCTCTCTGGATTGGAGAGGTTGACATCAATTCACCTCATCTTCCAGAACACTCGCTATAGAGCGGTCTCTGCCGGAATTGGCACCAGCATGGTTGCGGTTGCCGAGGTTTCACGGGGCCGGTCCCTCCACCTCTCTGGATGAGAATCCATCCTTTTCGGGATAGATGCAATCTTACCATAGTCCTGATAAGGGGTCAATTTTTTGACTTTTAATTTTTTTTATGCTAATCTTAAGGGTCAAAACAATTTCAGGTGGATTGATTTTATGCTGCGAGAACGGATTGCTGATAATGTCTACTGGTTTCAGAGTGAGCTATATGCCCAGGTAACTGCGGGAGTTGTGATGGGTACAAATTGGGCGGTGGTGATTGATACACTGGCTGTACCCGAAGAGACCCTAGCCATGCGAAAATTCATTGAAGATTCTCTGCAGGTGCCAGTGCGTTATGTGATCAATACCCATTATCATGCGGACCATACCTGGGGGAACTGCCTTTTCCCGGGGGCATCAGTCATAGCACATGAATTATGTCGCAAATTTACAAAGGAAAGAAATGAACCAGCATTAATAGCTGCTCAGGAAGACAACCCAATTTATGAACGGACACGACTAGTGTACCCAAACCTGACTTTTGATTCAGGCACATTTTCTCTCCAGGTAGGGAAAAAACACCTGAAAATTTTTCCCACACCCGGGAACAGCCCGGATGGAATCTCGGTTATGGTAAAAGAAGATCGCATCTTGTTTGCTGGGGATGCTTTTATGCCAATACCCTATATCGTGGAAGGTGATGTGGACCAACTGGCTGACACCATTCGGACTATAGGTAAGATGAGCCTGGAAAATATCGTGCAGGGGCATGGGGATATCATCCTACGGGGTGAAATTGAAGCAGCCACACGCTCCAACCTAAATTATCTAGCCAATATTAAAAAGATTGCCAAAGCAGCTGCTCGTATGAAAGACCCGAGTGCAAAATTACAGGCAGCAACCGTGGAGGCATGCGGCAAGAACCGAGTTATTTTGGGAGGATTGGTGGAGGAGCTGCACCGTCGCAACTTAATGGCTTTGTATCGGCGTGAAGCTAACCTGCCCACTGGTCAACTTAAATTCAATTTTTAGATTACCCAAGAATTACCGCAACAAGCCAGAAAATTCCCAGCATTAGCAGGGATTCGACGACGGCATTGCGAGGAATCGGGCGGAATTGCTGGCTAATGGCTAGATTAATAAAAGCGTAAATCAGACCGAGCAGGATCAACCCAAAACGGATGGGAGAGAGAGGCCAGTAATGCAGCCCCATGGCAACCTGGGAAGTGACCAGGGTTATAGCAACTGCCCATTCCCACAACCATTTCCCTCCTGTGCGCAGATGGATGATGCGCAAGCTGATCAACGCATAAACCGGCGCCAGGGTAATCAGTAACAGATAGAGTCGCATACCCGCGGCACGCACGGCGATGGTAGTGGTCAGGATCAATCCGTAACTCACGGCAGTGAGGATCATGACCGCAAGCGGATAGCGGATATCAGCTGTATCTATACTAATGAATTCGGTAATCAGCACGCTCAATAAGAGTAGCCCTCCCAGAGCAAACACCACCCACCACTGGATGCTGACCTGAATCAGACCGAGGGGAATGCCGAGCACCCAGCCGGTGAGTGCCGGCAGTAGATAATGGGGAAGGACGGGCTTACCGCCACGTTTAGGATGGTCACGAATCAGCCAGTCAGTACCAGCAGCAGCCAATGCGGCAGCAATTATGGAAATGAGCAGGGAATAATTCAACTGGAAATCAACGGCGATACCGAAAAGTTCAAATGAGATTTGCCGGGCGGGGGACTGCACAAAGGGCAGCAGGGCATAGGCGAGCAATATGATGGCTGACACAACGCTCAAACGGTCAGGATGTGGTGAGATATGGCTCTCGTGCATGCATTCATTGTACCCTGCATGCGGAAATTATTTGGGGAAAGATGTATGATGTGAGGGAATGAAAAATGTGCTAAATTTAATAAACCTGATAGAATTTTTATTCGTTTAATGTGAAAATATCGGAAGTATCATTCGGTGTGAAATTTTGGTGTATTCTTGATCTTTGCAGATAATAACAGGTGACAATGAAAATTATTGAAAGCGGTCGAAAAGTTCGACATTTTAACCAAAAGATTGCTCACAAAACCAAGGGATATGCCGGCATAATGCGCTTCAGCTTACTTATTTCTATCCTTGTCTTCCTCAGTCTGGCTTGCACATTAACCAGCAGGCTGACTTCCATGCCAGAGAGACAGGTGAGTCTCTCAGCCACGATGAAAGCGAGCACAAAGTCGCCCACTTCTGACCAGGCACCCACCCCTGGCAAGCCAAGCTTAGCCTGTGGAAACGGAGTCTGCGCGGAACCGGAAAACGCCCAAAACTGCCCGGCGGATTGCGCCGCCCCCTCCTTGACAAATGCAAGACCCGTTCAAGCCATCGATTCCCCCGCTGTGCTTTACTTCGGCATCATGGTACATCTGGAAGGCTGGGAAGACCACATGTACCAGGAGCGATTCGAGCGGCATGTTCAACTGATTCGCGAGTACGCCAGTTTGTTCGAGACTTACGGCGCCAAACTAACCTGGGAAAGCAAGGAAGTGACCGACGGTGCACTGAGATGGGGAGATAATGTACTACTCGAAATGCAGCAACGCGGACATGGAGTAGGTGTCCATGCCGATATTGGCGGACAGAAAACCTATGATTGCAGCCGTTTCAGCGCTGACTTGCGCGCCGAGAAGCAACAACTTGAATCGCTGGGCGTCACCGTACGCCATGTCTCCGGCATCGTCTCGCACTGCGATTGGGTGACGGCTGCCAGCGATGCTGGTTACCTCTTCACCACCGGGAATGTCGCGTATGCGGTAATGTCCATGCCAACCGAAAGCCGCCCAGCGCAATACCGGAACTGCCAGACACCCGCCTCCTGTCATGATGTCTTTCCCGCTGACCTAGAAACTCGACTGCATCCATGGCGCATGAACAGCGGCACCGATTGGCTCACTCACGACCCCAACGGAAAACTGGTAATTCTGCCTTCCAGCGGTGAACTGTGCGCAAAGGAGGGTGTTGGGGTACAGACCTGCGATGAATTCTTCCGCGAACTGGAACAGGCTATTGCCCTAGCCCAGCCAGGTCAGGTTAACATCTATTATGTCAGTTGGAGTCTGGGAGCGCCCATTGAGTCAGCCGCGTTGGAATCCTGGTTGCAGCGCCTTGATATGTATGTGAAATCCGGTCAGGTAGAATGGAAGACATTGCCGGAAATGTACGACGCGTACATCGCGAAGAACTGACCCCGGCAGTTATTCCTACGTGGCGCAAGCCTTTGGCTGCAAACGGGTCATTGTGCCTGGGAATAAATTTATCGTGATCTCAGTAAACAGATGACTGTGCTCTGTTATGAGGATGGGATAAAAAAACCAACTTTTTTATATTCATTTGGTAAGAGATTCTTCATGGCAGAGTATGCCAATCAGAATGACAAACGATGAAAAAGATGCGTATGGTAGAATTACAATCCGTATGGAAAGAAACCTAAAGTCATCTGCTATCCACCCGCCCAAATTAATTCCATCCTTTGTGGCGGGTTTTAATGCCATTGCAAGTCATGTATACCTGATTTTATTTCCGGTCTGTCTGGATGTGCTTCTCTGGTTTGGACCCCTGGTCAGAATAAAAAATATCATGCTGCCAGTTTTGGAAAACTCCCTGGCACAGATGCGCGAAATCTATACTGCTGAGACCATGCAATTGATGGAAGCCAGCAAAGATACAGTTATTGAGGTTCTGGGTCAATTGAATCTGTTATTCGGTTTGCGTACCTTCCCCATCGGGATACCCAGTCTTATGGTGGGACTGGCACCAGTGAATAACCCAATTGGTAATCTGACCGCAGTGGAACTGGGCAGTTTTAGCACTGCATTTATCTTTCTGTTGTTTCTAGTGCTGATGGGGGTGGTGATGGGTAGCGTGTTTTTCAGCCTGGTAGCGCGCACAGCCAATCCAAGGAGAAATACACAACCCAAGGATAATTTGTTTCACCAGATCCAGCAAAGTATTTTGCTCTATCTGCTCACACTGCTTCTGTTCATTGGACTGGCTTTGCCCAGCATGTGCTTTCTATCTTCCATCAGTATGTTTCTACCTAATCTGGGATTCATACCGGTGTACATCCTTGGGGTGGTTTTGGTTTGGATACTTTTGCCGCTCGTATTCTCACCACATGGGATTTTCATTACGCAATCCAATGTGTGGCCTTCGATCACAACCAGCATTCGCCTAGTGCGAAAGTATTTGCCGGGAACAGGATTATTCTTTTTGATCGCCGTTTTGCTTAGCCAGGGGTTAGATTTGTTATGGGCTACGCCAGAAACCTCGAATTGGTTTATGGCAATCGGCATCCTGGGACATGCCTTTATCGCCAGCGGAGTGCTGGCGGCTAGTTTTGTCTATTATGCTAAGGGTCTGGAATGGATGGAAGAGGTCCAGCGCAGGCTTGAAGCACAAAAACAGCAGATTGAAACCCCGCGAGTAAGTTAATCCGAAACAATTTTTTGGAGAATTCATTGGCGAACGATAAACAGGTCAATCAATCTTATGGTGCGAAAGACATCCAGGTGCTGGAAGGTCTGGAGGCAGTACGCCGCCGACCAGGGATGTATGTAGGAGGCACAGACCAAAAAGCGCTACACCACATGATTTACGAGGTAGTAGATAACTCCATTGATGAGGCACTGGCGGGTGCATGCACCCAGATTCGTATTACCATTCATCCCGACCAAAGTGTGACCGTGGAGGATAACGGACGGGGAATACCGGTGGATATTCATCCGGAAAAAAAGGTATCTGCCCTTGAAGTGGTGATGACCACCTTACATGCCGGCGGGAAGTTTGGTGGGAATATCTACAAGGTATCAGGGGGATTGCATGGTGTGGGTGTTTCAGCAGTAAACGCACTCTCGGAATGGTGCGAGGTGCACGTGAAACGCGGCGGCAAGGTGTATTATCAACGTTATGAGCGTGGCATTCCGCAGGCAGCTGTGAAGGCGGTGGGTAAGTGCAACCCGGACGAATCCGGCACAACCACACGCTTCCGCTACGACCCACAGATCTTCAAGGGGGATGTGGAATACCGCTTTGATACTTTATCCCAGCGTTTCCGTGAGATGGCTTTTGTTACCCGCCGGGTGGAAATTCGCTTTGAGGATGAGCGGGTGAAACCCCCAAACCGTATGACCTTCTATTTTGAAGGAGGGGTGCTTTCATTTGTGCGTTACCTGAACCGTAACCGGGAGGTAATGCATGACCCCTACTATGTGGAAAAAGAAGTGGACCATATTGGCATTGAGGCAGCTTTGCAATACACAGATGCATATGCTGAATCGGTGTATTGTTTTGCTAACACAATTAATACCATTGATGGCGGTACACACCTGACCGGTTTCCGAACAGCCACTACACGGGCGATTAACGATTATGCACGGCGCAACGGGCTAATCAAGGAGGGTGAAAGCAATTTCACCGGGGATGACACACGCGAGGGTATGACTGCCATTATCAGCATAAAACATCCCGACCCGCAGTTTGAGAGCCAGACCAAGGTCAAACTAATGAACCCCGAGGTGCAGACTCTGGTGCAGCAAATCGTGGGTGAGACGTTCAATGAATTCCTGGAAGAAAACCCAACAGCAGCACGGGCAATTGTTAAAAAGTGCCTGACCTCGGCACGGGCAAGAGATGCCGCCCGCAAAGCGCGCGACCTGGTCATTCGCAAATCATCACTGGAGAGCCTGACACTTCCCGGCAAACTAGCGGACTGCTCGGAGCGAGATGCAGAAAAGAGCGAGCTATACATAGTGGAGGGTGACAGTGCTGGCGGTTCAGCTAAGCAAGGTCGTGACCGACACTTTCAGGCTATCCTGCCACTGCGCGGGAAAATATTAAATACCGAGAGGGCACGGTTGGATAAAATTTTGGGCAATAACGAGGTAAAAGCCCTCATCTCTGCACTGGGCACAGGCATCGGAGACAGCTTTGACCTAGACGGCTTGCGCTATGGCAGGGTAATTATCATGACCGATGCGGACGTGGATGGCAGCCATATCCGTACACTGCTACT
>Ga0067045_1004315_pt1 | contig 11748 bp, 9 predicted proteins | sample TerdegcTABiofilm_FD_59184 | JGI IMG/M metagenome (GOLD analysis project Ga0067045, IMG submission 59184) | Combined Assembly of (Gp0054472, Gp0054536) Wastewater bioreactor microbial communities from Singapore -Terephthalate degrading...
GATTCTACTTCGCGGTCGTGGTAGCCATAGATGCCTTCGTCCGAGCGAAACTGCGTGTCCTGCCAGATCGAAAGCTCCATGGCCAGCGATGGAAACAAAACCGGCTCGCGTCCGCCCCAGCGGAGGCCGGTTCGGATGTTCACGGAGGCGCGATTCTCCGGCAGGCTAAAAGCGGGGTCGGTATCGTCGCCCTCGGCATAAGCTTGGAAGCGGGCACCGCCGCGGAGAACGCCGTGAAGGGGGATGCGTCCTTCGGGATTGAAGAGATGATAAAGCCGCAGGCTCACCTCGGCTCCGTGGCCGACGAAAGACTCGCCGGGCAGGTATTGGCCCTTGCGGATTTCGGCGTAACTGTCGGCAAAGCCGCCGCCGGCCAGGCCGATGCCCAGGTCGGTGTGTGGGCCAAAAGCCTGCCTGACGCCCAGCTCGGAGTCCAGATAGGTGGGAGCCAGGGCAACGCGGAGCGTCAGGTTGGTTCGCAGAAACTCGGGTTGGTTGTGGTAGAAGAAGGCGTAGGCGGCCAGAGGTTGGTGGCCTTGCAACGCCAGGTTATACCCGATCTGGATCAGTTCGCGCCTCACCGGGTCAATCTGCGCATGGCCCAAACACGGGGCAAAACAAGCCGCGGCAAGCGGCGTGAGCCATCGCAAGGAAGCGGTCACGGCGTTTTGGTAACCTAAAACCCATGCGCCCGCAAGGGGTTACCGGTCTGAGCGTTGCCTGAGAAATGCCTTGCCGATAACACAATGGCGGCCCGGCTTTTGACCGAGCCGCCACCGTGCAACCACAACCAACGAACAACTAACCAACCTGCGGCCGCCGGGGCCACCCCCTTCCGGCAGTTGCTCCGGACAACCGCTGTAGAACTCAATCTACAGGTTTTGGAATTGCATAGGCTGTGCCATCGCAACTCTGAGAAAACCCGCCTATTGCAAATTTCGCCGCAACCCGGCAACATGGCCGCCCGTGAATCAATGGCTGCCGCTATGTCAGACCAAACTTCTGTCAATCTGCGCGGTGCGCCCTGCCTTCTGAATACCACCTGAGCTTAGACCTATGCACCTTGTCCCTTTCTTTGCCGCTGGTGACGCCAGTCTGCTGTCACTTTCCCGGATAGACCTGGTCATTATCGCCCTTTATTTCGCCGTGGTTCTGGGCATCGGCTTCTATTTGAAGAAGTTCGCCAGTACCGGTGAGGATTTCTTCCTGGCGGGGCGGAAGATGACCGCCTGGATTGCCGGCTTGAGCTTTATCTCGGCCAACTTGAGTTCGCTCGAGACGATGGGGTGGAGCGCGATGGCCTATCAATACGGCATGTTGGGCGCGCACGCGTACCTCATCGGCGCGATTCCCGCCATCCTCTTTCTGGCGGTGGTGATGATGCCCTTCTATTACATCTGCAAAACCCATTCCGTGCCGGGTTATCTGAAGCTGCGTTACGGCGAAGGGCCTCGTTCCATTGCCGGCATTTCCTTCAGCTTTCTCACCATCATGGTCAGCGGCGCCAGCATGTTTGCCATGGCCAAGATTCTGAACCTGCTGCTTGGGTGGGACATGAACGTCAGTATTTGGGTTTCCTCAATCACCGTGGCCATCTACGTGGCGTTGGGCGGCCTGCTTTCGGCTGTCTTCAACGAGGTGCTGCAATACTTTTTGATCTGGGCCGGCTCGCTGCTCATCCCGATTCTGGGCATCATCCACGCGGGGGGCTGGACCAAAATGATGGAAACCATCCAGCGCAATGCTGCCATCATCCATCCCACCGTCTCCAACGCGGATTTTACCAGCCTGTGGCGCAATCTCGGGTCCTTCGACAGCAACCCCATGGGCATTGACTGGTTTGGCATGGTGTTCGGTCTCGGACTGGCCGTCAGCTTCGGCTACTGGTGCACCGACTTCCTCCAGGTCCAGCGCGTGATTGTCGCCAAGGACCTTCGGTCCGCCCAAAACGGCACCATCATCGGGGCGGTGCTCAAAATGCTGGTTCCGATTATCGTGACCATTCCGGGCTTGCTGGGGCTGGCGGTGCTCATGAACGCCGATGGCTCGCCCATGGTGCTGGTGCCCGAGAGCGACCCCCGGGCGGGCATTACCCACCGGACTTACAACGACGTTCTACCCCTGTTGATGGGACAATACCTGGGGCCGGGTCTGCTCGGCCTGGGCGTCACCGCGATGATCGCCGGCTTCATGTCCGGCATGGCTGGAAACATCAGCGCCTTCGCCACGGTCTGGACCTACGACGTGTACAAGCCGTTGATTCGCAAGAACGCCCCGGACGCGCATTACCTAAGCATGGGCCGGTGGTCCTCCATTCTGGGCGTCCTCATTTCGATCGGCACGGCCTATTTCCTGTTCTACTTCCAGAACATCCTGGATTACCTGCAGGTTCTGGTCTTTTTCTTCATCGTCCCGCTGTTTGGCGCCATTATTCTGGGCATGCTGTGGAAACGGGCCACGCCGGCCGGCGGCTTTTGGGGGTTCCTCTGTGCCATCCTCGTCTCGATTGGCATGTGGGTTTACGTCCACACCTTCCCGGACGGTTATCGGCCGCAACCCAAAGTCACCCTCAGCCGCGGCGCGGTCATCAACCTCGAGAAAGGACCTGACGGCAAAATCAACCGCATTGTGGTCGAGAAGGGCGAGGTGGAAACGGTAAATGTCAGCGAGGCTGGCTTGGCCGCCGGCGCGGTGATTCCGCCGTTGATCAAGGACAGGAAAGGGGAAGTGGTCGTGCAGGTCCTGGCCCCGGAAGTCGTCCTGGCGGATTCGAAGGAAACCACGCGGTTCGGAGTGGAGGGCGTGCCGGTCGTGCTCGGAACCGAGGTCAAGGCGCGGTCGGCCACGATTTCGCACAAGTTTGCGCCGGCGGCCTTCAATCCCGACCATGCCCGCCGCATCGCCCGGTCGGAAAAGGCCAAACCGATGGCGGTGAACATGTACAGCGCCTGGTGGTCGTTCGTCGTTTGCGTCGCCGTCACCATCCTGGTCAGCTTGTTTACCAAACCCAAACCCGACGCCGAGTTGAAGGACCTGGTGATGGGGTTGACGACCCTGCCGGACGAAGGCCCTTGTCCCTGGCACAAAAAGCCTCTGTTCTGGGCCACGGTCGTCGCCGTGGTCCTGGTGGTGGTGAACATTATTTTCTGGTGAGGCGTTTATGCACGATCACGAAAAACAAATTCCCATCTGGTTCTTCATTGGCTGTCTGCTGGCCGTCTATGGCGTGCTCATCACGGGCGCGGGGGTTTACGAATGGCTCAATCCGCCGCCGCCCGAAAAAATGGTCAAGCTGTGGCATTATCATGCCGACGTGTGGTGGGGCTTGGGCCTCCTGGTCTTTGGCCTCTTTTACGTCGTCAAATTCTGGCCCTCCAAGCCCGAGTCGCTCACCGGCAGGCTGCCCTCCTGACCCCCTGCCGCCATCAAACCATGGGCGAACAAAGTCAAGCCGCAAACAACGGCTGCGATCCCCTCGAGTATTTCGCCGGGATGATTGATCATTGCTACGACGCGGCGGAACTGGCCAAAAACCAGGGCCGCCCCATCGTGGGCATCCTGTGCGAGTTCACTCCCCGGGAACTGATCTTCGCGGCCGGGGGACTGCCGGTGTGTTTGTGCGGCGGCTCGGCCGAAACCATTCCGCCCGCCGAGCAGTTCCTGCCCGCCAATCTCTGCCCGCTCATCAAGTCCACCTTCGGCTATCAGGTCACCGGCCGCAATCCGTTCCTGAAATGGGCCGATTTGGTGGTTGCCGAGACCACCTGTGACGGCAAGAAGAAAATGTTCGAGCTGCTGGCCGCGCACAAACCTCTGTACGTGCTTGAACTGCCTCAGAAAGCCGACGACCCCGAGGCTTTCGAACATTGGGTGGCCGAGGTGCGCAAACTCCGGCAGCACCTTGAGGCCCGGTTCCAGGTCGTGATCACGAACGAAAAATTGGTCGAAGCCATCCACCTCATGAACCGCGAGCGGCATCTCCGCCGCCAACTCGCCGACCTGCTGACCGCCCACCCGCCGCCCCTCACGGGCCGCCAGCTCCTCGAATTCAAAAGCATCATCTCGGGTCTTCCCGGTCACTTGCAACAATATGAGCGCGCCTTCGATTATTACCGGCAGGGCGGCAGGACATCCCCCGCTTATGCCTCGGCCCGCGGCCCGGTCCGGGTGCTGCTTACGGGTGTGCCCCTCGTCCACGGCGCCGAGCGGGTGGTCGAGTTGATTGAAAGCTGCGGCGCCGTCGTCGTTTGCATGGAAAACTGCACCGGCCTCAAACCCATTCTCGAGGATGTGGATGCTGCAACCCCGGACCCCCTTCGCGCCCTTGCCGCCAAATACTATCACCTGCCTTGCTCGGTCATGACCCCCAACCGGCGGCGCTTCGACACTTTGCGTGCCTTGGCCGGGAAATTCCGTCCCGACTGCCTCATCGAACTGGTTTGGCAGGCGTGTCTCACCTACGACGTGGAATCGTTCCATGTCCGCAATCTGTGCCTGGGGGAACTCCGGCTGCCATATCTGAAAATCACGACCGACTATTCGCCAGCCGATTCCTCCAGAATCACCGCCCGCGTGGCCGCCTTGTGCGAAACCGTGCGTGACCGCGCCCCATAAACCCGTGACACACCTTCATCCCCCGCCTCGGAAGTCGTCGCTCCCTTGCCAAAAGCGCCAGTGCTTTTGCTGAGCGCACTTTCCATCCGCAGCCCCTTTGCTGAGGATTTCCGTGGAGGGCGCATGAGGGCTTCCCGGGAAAACGCACGATTTTGGCCGCGGCGCCCCCGCTTTTTGCCTGGGGGAGTACGCCGCCTGTTGCGCCGATTCGCAGCGACGGCATGATCCTGCGCGGGAGACTCGGTTTCCACCCGAAACCACCCGGAAGCAGGACGGCAAAGCGCAGCGCGACTCCAGCCTGGCCGAAAGTGGGCTCCCCGAGCCCCCGCCGAAGCTCGTCTCGACGGAAAAAGGGGGATCGTGATGGTAAATTAGGGAAGACCCCGTCACTCGCCTCCCCGGCTTTTGGATGATTTCCGCGGCCTTGGAATGTCCACCCTCGAGAACAGAGACTTCGGTTAGTACTTCTAATGCTGCAAACCCGCAACATTTTTCCACCCTGGACAGTATTTGTCCAACCCCCGCTGCCAGAATGGAAGCAAAAAGACTCGTGTTATGATGACAGCACAATTGGAACTGGGATTCGATGGCAACCCGGCTTGCGGCGGGGTTCGGCGGCGCCAGCAACGCTTGCTGCGGGCGCAATGGTGGTTTGACCGGATGCGGCAGGTGGTGGACCGGGCGTTTGAGTGGGAGACCACGCCGGGGCGGCCGGAACAGACGTGGTTGCCCGGGGCCGTGCGCCAGCCGCTGGGGGAACGGGGGACAAACGGCATGCCGTCGGAGGCCCGACGGCGCCGGTAAACGGTTCGCCGGTCAAAATCACCTCTGGCGGGCCGCGGCAGGGGTTCGGCACCCGCGCGCGGAGTGGGGCCGCGGAGTCCACGCCGCGGAGATCGGCCTTGCCCGGAGAAAGCGCGCTGTAGTAGGGTGAGCGAGGCTGCGGTGCGCGCCAAACCAGACATGCCCGCGGCCCATCAAACTTGCACGCGCGTTTTGTATCGGTTGGGCAGGCTGGCCCGTGCCCGTTGCGGGCCGGGGTGCGGGGCGCACCGACTATGCCAGGCCAAAGGCTCGATTGGGGAGGTGTAAGGCGACCTGGTGGCGCTCCTGGTCTTCAAAACCAGCGTGGGACTCAACCAAGTCCCAGGTGGGTTCGATTCCCATCCGCCTCCGCCAATTTCAACTTTTCCGGACCAATGGGGCGGTGGAAGCCGTCCCGGGCCGCGGAGGGGGCCTAGCCTCGAGAGGGAAACCCGGCATGCGACGTGTTCCACAACCTCCGGTTCAACCCGCCCTGCGGGCGAGCGAAGCGCGGAACTTCTGGCCCGGGTTTATCGCGGGCGTGGCGGGTTGTGTGTTGGTGCTGGCGGGCGCGCGGCACCTGACGGCGGTCGAGACCGTTGAGGGGGGAAACGCGCGGGAAACCCAGTTGGTCAAAGCGTTTGCCATGGGGGGCTTGCGGTATCCGGGGGATGAGGCGCCGCCCCCGCCGCCCCCGCCTTCGCCCGATGATCCGACCGGGGGGGGTGAAGCGCTCGAGCGTTGGGCGCGTCAGAACTCGGCTGCCAGCGCCGCGCTTTGGAAGGTGCGGGTGGACACCCGCGCCAAGACCCCTTGTCCCACGTGAGTGAAGTAATCCCGGGCCACAAGGTGTGGCCCTGGTCTTTCGTGATGGACCGCGGTCGCGCGCGCGGCCGCCCCGTTACTTGTCCAAGATTTCAAAGAGCCGGTTTCAAGCGAAGTGAATGAAATGCGAGACGGCAAAGTGTGAATTGCGTGAGCCGGCCGAACTGGGGCGGAGGCTGACGCGCCTTCGGCCGTGGGTGCAAACCGGGTTTCTGGCGGTGTGGCTGGCGCCGTTGGGCCGCTGGCTGCACGGCATTCCCGGCTGTGTGTTTCACTGCTATTCGTGCCCGTTGTCATCGTTCGCCTGTCCGGTGGGTGTGGCGGCCAATTACGCGGCGCTGCTGCCGGTGGTTTGGGAGGTGCCCTATCTGCTGATCGGGGTATTGGTGCTGGTGGGCGCCGTCAGCGGCTCGCTGGTCTGCGGGTGGGCGTGTCCGTTTGGTTTTTTGCAGGACCTACTGGGCCGGGTGCCGACGCCGAAACTGCTTTTGCCCGGCTGGGTGGGGTGGTTCCGCTATGGGGTGCTGGCGGGCCTGGTCTTGTTGCTGCCGGCGGTGTTGGGGTACCGCGGAATCCCCTTCGAGGAACAGGTCATTTCGATTTGCCGGCTATGCCCGGCGGGAGCGCTCGAGGCGGGGTTGCCGTATTCGGCCCAGAGTGTGATGGCGGGGAACGGGTGGATGATGAGCGGACTGAAGACCGGCATCCTGGTCACGTTTTTGCTGGCGGCGCTTTTCATCCATCGGCCCTGGTGCCGCATGTTGTGTCCGCTGGGGGGGTTTCTGGCGTTGTTCAACCGCTACAGCCTGTTTCATCTGCGATTCGAGGCGCGCCAATGTGTTGAATGCAACCTGTGCCGAAGCCGCTGCTCGATGGGGGTTAAAGTGGACGAGCGCGTCAACGTCACCGGTTGCATTCGCTGCCTGGAGTGCACCACCTGCGGAGCGATTCAACCGGCGTTCGCGCTTCCCGCAACTCCAACAACCCCCTCGCCCGCCGTTCCGCCGGCCCGGCCCAACCAGGGTTGATTTGCCCCGCCGGCCTCATCCGACGGACCGCGCGCCCTCGAACGCACGCGACTGACCCTGCCTGCTCCCGGGGGTTTCCCGGGGCCGTCTTCCTGAAAACTCCCCGGGCTACGGCCCTGTGGTGCCCCGATTGTTGCTTTTTTCAAGCGCCGTAAAGTTGAAGCAGAAAAAGCAGTGAACATTCTGCGAACGAAAAAAGAGACGATATGAAGACGATACGTTCAATGGCCCTGAGCCTGGGTTTGATCGCCACCCTGGCCGTTCCCAACGTCAGCCAGGCCATGTCCGAGTTGGTGTCTATGTCCATGGAACCGCTCTGGCCGGAGACGACCACGCCCGGCAATGTGATCACCTACAAGATCACGGCGGTGGTGCGCGAGGGGCAGGGCCTGCTGGAAGTGAATTTGAGCAGCGCCGGTTTGCCCGCCGGAACGCAGGTCGCTTTTTCGCCCGCGAAGCTGCGGTTTACCGGGCGGGTGCCCACGGTGCAGACTGCGATCATGACGATCACCTGCACGAAACCGACCCCCACGGACATTTATCCGTTCACCGTGACCGGCACGGCGCAACGGGAAGCCATCACGATTACCAACCAGGTCGTGCTGTCCCGGTCGGGGGCACTGTTGCCCTGGTTGACGCTTGATCTCCAGAGCGGCGGAAGCTTGAAAATCTGGGGTCTGGGGGTCGGTGGCCAGACTTACCAGATTCAGAGCACCGGGGATTTGAACAATCCGGTGTGGACGGACCTTGGATTGACCACGGCCGATGGAAACGGGCGGTTTATCTTCAACCTCGGCAACATGAACGAAGCGCCGATGAAGTTCTTCCGGGCGGTGGCGGTGGCCCCAATCCTGGCGCCCCTTTACTGATTCCAGGCTCCCGAAACCGTGTGGGGAGACCCTTTGGAAGGGCGCGCATGAGGGTGCGCGCCCGATTGGCGTCTAAAGGATGCGCGTCGCCTGAACCGTCTCGACCATCGCGAAGATGTTCTCCAGTGGCGTGCCTGGCTGCACATTATGGCAGGAGCAGCAGATGAAGCCCTGGCCCCCCGCGCCGAGCGTGCGCAGACATTCGCGGACCTCGGCCCGCACCTGGTCGGCAGTGCCGCGCGGCAGGATGGACTGGTTGTCCACACCGCCGTGGAAGATGACCCGATGTCCGAACTCCTGTTTCAAGCCGGCGAGGTCCATGCCCGGGCAGGCGTGCTGGATGGGGTTGAGCACGTCCACGCCGCAGTTCAGGATGGGCCGCAGAAGCGGGCGCGCCGCGCCGTCGGTGTGATAAAAGACTTTGAGGCCGTGTTCGTGGATCAGATCGCACCAGCGGCGAAGCCGCGGCTGAAGATGCCGTTGCCACGCCTTGGGCGACATCAATAGGGATTTCTGCCCGGCGATGTCGTCGCTGACAAATACCAGCGTGAGGTGCCGGGCGGCGCGGGAAAAGAAGCGCCGCATCATTTCCGTTTGAATGGCCTCAACCCGATCGAGGACGGCGTCAACCAGGGCGGGGTTTTCCACCAGGTCCATCAGCGCCTGCTCCAGGCCGCGCAACTGGCAGTAAATCTCGAAGAGCGAAACCCAGGGGCCAATCACGACATACTCGCGAGCGGCGCGCTCCGCCAGCGCGGTGGCCGCTTCGTAATCAAACCGGTCCACCTTGGGCCACCAAGGGTATTGGTCCAGAGAGGATTCGTCGTAGCCGGCGAGGGGGGCTTCGCCAAATTCGGCGTAGAGCGCTTCGCCGGCCTGAATGTTCTTTAGGGGCACGCCCCACAGGGTCCGCTCGCCGGCGGATTCGGCGCCCGCGCCGGACTGGGCCCCGGCCCGGTCGCCTTCCGCAGTGCGATAATCCATGAAATCCCAGACGATTTTGTCCAGGCCGAGCGCACGCCACATGGCGAAATCGTCCGCGACGCCAAAGTGCCGGCGCAGGGCCGCGGCGATTTCCGGGGTGTGCCACAGGTCCACGGGGAGACGGTCCACCGGTTGGCGGTCCAGCGCAGCCAAAACGCGCTCGCGAGGAGTCATGCGGGGTTCAGTGTGACGCCGCCCGCGGCGAGGATCAAGCCCCGAAGCTGTTGGCGAAGCCGGAAGCCGGGCCGGCCTTACTTTGAGCTTGGCAAGCGGGACGGTTCCCGCACCTTGAGCGGGATGATTCATCCGACCGCAATCATCCATCCCAATGCGCGCCTGGACCCGTCGGTCCAGGTCGGGCCGTATGCCGTGATTGATGCCGGGGTCCAACTTGGGCCGGAGTGCGTGGTGGGGCCTTACGTGTACCTGACCGGCCAGACGACGATTGGCCGGGGCAACCGCTTCTTTGCGGGGTGTGTCATCGGCGAGGCCCCGCAGGATTTGAAATACGCGAACGAACCCACCCGCTTGCGCATCGGTGACTTCAACGTATTCCGCGAACACGTCACCGTTCACCGCTCGAACAAGTTGTCCGAGGACACGGTGATTGGCTCGCACAATTTCCTGATGCAGCATTCGCACGTGGCGCACAACGTGTGCCTGGGGAACCATGTGATTCTGGCGGGGGGCGCGTTGCTGGCGGGGCACGTCACGGTGGGGGACCGGGCCTTCATTTCGGGCAACTGCCTGGTGCACCAGTTCGTGCGGGTCGGCACCCTGGCGCTGATGCAGGGCGGGTCGGCCATCAGCAAGGACCTCCTGCCCTACACCGTCGCGCACGGTTATAATGGCATCTGCGGCCTCAATACGGTGGGCTTGCGCCGCGCCGGCATCAGCGCCGAAGAGCGGCTCGAACTCAAGCAGCTCTACCATGCCCTCTTTCATCAGGGGCGCGGTTTCCGTCAAGCCCTCGCCGAGGCCGCCAGCCGATTCACCAGCGCCCCGGCCCGCACGCTCCTGGACTTCGCCGCCGCCGCCAAACGCGGTCTTTGCTTCGACACCACCACCCGCCACGGCAAACCACCGCGCGCCGAGCCGTCGGATTGATCCGGGTTGACCCGAGCCTGGACCTTCCGCAACGGAGGGCAATCGGGGAGAACGCGATGCGGCCCGCGCGCGGCTGGCGCCCTTGACGGTTCGAGCGGGCTCTGGAAGAGTGGGCGCATGCGGCGGCAATGTCATCTTGCGGTTTTGCTTTCCCTGAGCCTGACCGGCAGTCTGCTGGCACAATCTCCCGCCGCCGCCCCCGATCCTGCGGCCCCGATCATGACCAAGACCTCACTGGAATTCATTCGCACGCCCCGGGTCCAGAAGATTGTGGACCGAGCCGTGGAAAGCGCCCTCGCGCAGTTCGCGGAACGCAAACTGGGCCGCGACCAGATTGCGGTCACCCTCGTGGATTTGTCCGGCGCGGAGCAAAACCGCGCATCCGCCGGGCCGCTGCGACTCGAACAGGGCAGCTACCGCGGCCAGGAGCAGATTTATCCCGCCAGTGTGATTAAGCTTTTCTACCTCGTGGCAATTCACCAGTGGATGGAGGATGGGCGGGTGCAGGACACGCCCGAGGTTCGCCGGGCCATGCGGGATATGATTGTGGAATCGTATAATGAAGCCACCGGCTACCTGGTGGATTTGCTGACCGGAACCACCAGCGGCCCCGAGCTTCCGCCAGCCGAACTCGAGGAGTGGTACGAGAAGCGGAATGCGGTGAACCGGTATTTCAGTTCGCTGGGTTATGAGCGGGTTAATGTAAACCGAAAGCCTTGGTGCGAAGGACCTTACGGTCGTGAAATGCAGTCGGTCAAAGTTCACGCGCCCAACCACCGCAACTGGCTCACCACCGATGCCACCGCCCGCCTCCTCACCGAAATCGTCACCGGCCGAGCGGTAACGGCGCAACGCAGCAGCGAGATGATGGAGCTGCTCAAGCGGGAGCCCTTTGCGGAGTCAGGGGATAACCAGGCGCGCAGCTACACCGGACTGGCACTGAAACCCGGCACGCGGTTGTGGTCGAAGGCGGGCTGGACCAGCCAGACGAGGCATGACGCGGCGTATGTGGAACTGCCTGATGGCAGGCGATTTGCGCTGGTTGTCTTCACGGTGGACCACGCCAATGAGCGGGAGATCATACCGGCTGTCGCCCGCGTGGTCATCGAGGGATTGAGTCAGGGACAATGACGCGGGCCGGGTGGTTCCAGAGGTGCGGGTTGGAGGGAGCGTTTTGGAGCGGCGAACTGCAGGATTTTGTGATTTGGTGCTTGACTTCTTGCGCAGGGGTGATCAAGATGGGCTCAATCACAATCAATAGCGTAACCTTATGAAACTGAAGTATGCCGGGATTCTGGCGGTGTGTTTGCTGGCTGGTGTTTCCTTCGTTCAGGCTCAGGTGACTCTGGCCCCGATGACAACCTTTGGCGGAGGGGACGGCTGGCTGACGCCGGGGGAGGGGGGCTACACCTACCTTGGGACGGGGTCATTGGAGCGCGGCTTGGCGTATTATAACAACCACCTGTACCTGGTCAGTCGCAATGGAGGCAACAACATCCGCATCTTGGATGCAACCA
>Ga0067045_1031656_pt1 | contig 11748 bp, 12 predicted proteins | sample TerdegcTABiofilm_FD_59184 | JGI IMG/M metagenome (GOLD analysis project Ga0067045, IMG submission 59184) | Combined Assembly of (Gp0054472, Gp0054536) Wastewater bioreactor microbial communities from Singapore -Terephthalate degrading...
CATCCGCCACCGCTCGGCCGAGCGGACGGCCAAGCAAACTGACGCGATGGTTATAGCCATTTCCCAGCGGCGCGGTGTTATTACCGTATATAAAGGAAACTTGAAATATGTGTTGAGCGCCTTGAGTGTTATTCTGGCCAAGGCTAACCAGGCCATTCAGACCCTGGAAAAATACCGTTCGGTGTTGAATAAGGTTTTGGTGGAGCTGAGCATCCTTGAATTTGAGGACTCGGTGACGCTCTATGATGTTGCCAAGGCTATTCAGCGAACAGAAATGGTTTTACGGGTGGTCAGTGAAATCGAAAGGTATACCAGCGAGCTTGGTGTTGAAGGGCGGTTGATTACCATGCAGCTGGAGGAATTGACGGCCAACGTGAAAGAAGAAGGGCTGTTGGTTATTCAGGATTATGCCACCATCAGCGGGGAAAAATCTCCTTCAAACATTCTGAGTGTAATCGGGAGCTGGCCGGCGGAGGACCTTTTGGACCTGTCCCTGATTGCGCGTGCACTGGGATATCCTGGTAGTGCAAGTATCCTTGAACAGCACGTCTCCCCGCGGGGATACCGGATTTTAGAGAAAATACCCAGGTTGCCCCTGCCGGTTATTGATAACCTGGTGAAGACCTTCGGCACCTTGAATAAAATCCTGGTTGCAACCATTGAAGAGCTGGACGATGTGGAAGGCATCGGGGAGGTCCGCGCCAGGTCGATTAAGGAAGGGCTGAGTCGCTATCGCGAGCAGTTGATGCAGGAGCGGCACGGGTAGACTTACAGACTTTGCAAAAAATCGCCTGGAGAGATCGGAGAAACAGGCGAATTTTTGAAATGTTCCATATCACGCGTAACGATATTAAAAACGGAAGTAAAAATTATGTTGACAGTGCTGTATAGCTATGCTAAAATTATAATTTACTTGACAAGACTCTGCCTCTGTGTTATAATTTATACGTGGTAAATATTCGAAGGAGGAAGGAGCCTTGTTCAAGATAGGTGATAAAGTGGTATACCCGATGCACGGTGCCGGTGTTATCGAGGCCATAGAGGAGAAGGAGGTGCTGGGGGAAAAGCGGCAGTATTATATCCTGCGCCTTCCTGTCGGGGATATGAAAGTGATGATCCCTATAACAAACGGTAACGGAGTGGGCCTGAGGGAAGTTATAGACAATGAGGGCGTGCAGAAAGTCTTCCATATCCTGCGGGAACAATCTTCGGCCATGTCTCCTAACTGGAACCGGAGGTACCGTGCCAACCTGGAAAAGATAAAAAGCGGTAACATCTACGAGGTTGCAGAAGTGGTACGAAATTTGATCAACAGGGATCGGGAAAAGGGGCTCTCTTCCGGGGAAAGAAAGATGCTGGAAAATGCCAGACAGATCCTGATCAGCGAGTTGGTCCTGGCTACAGAACTTGAAGAAGATAAAGCTCAGTCACTGCTCGACGGCGCCTTCGCTTGATAGCGTCAGGTAAAACTGGCGTTTTTTATTTTATACTCCAAAAAACGGTAATGTTTTTGGTTGAAGTGGCAATCATATAAACAATATAATAAAAGGGATGGATACCTGGATAACAACAGCAAATTATCAAAATAGACCCCCATGCCGCTGATGCGGCACCAGAATTAAAGATGAAAATAAGCTGGGGGAAAGGTGGTTATCCCGGGTGAACGACTTGCGCAGCACCGGTAACAGCACCCGGCGAAGCGAGGAAGCGGAATTGGGGACGGCGAGTTGAAGTCGGCCCAATTTCGCCCGATGCGAGCCCTGGTGCTGTCGGTGCGAAAGCCAAGGAGTGAACAGGGATAACCACCCTTCCCGGATGAATTCTGTTTTCAGGATAGAAAGGAGGTGGAGAACCTGGTAAAGAAGATAATTTATGTCGTGCTGGTAGCCGGTTTTACCGGGCTGGGTTTCACTGCCGGCCTGAATCTGGTCGAAAGCGGGCTGGTGAATTTTTTAGCCAATCTCCCTCAGCAGCTCAGGTTTGGGCTGATCGGTCTTTCCACCTTGGTCGGGCTTGTTGCCGGAATCTTGCTTTCCCCTCTGCTTATGCGCGGGGCGGTCCGCCTTACCGTATTTATTGAACAGCACCTGCAGCGAGCGCCGATCCAGGATCTGGTGATGGGCTCGGTTGGTTTGATTATTGGACTTATAATAGCTAATTTAATGGGTTCTATCCTGTCTTATATGGGCTGGTTCGGCAAGGTGATCTGGCTGCTGGTCACGCTGCTTTTATCGTATCTCGGCCTGAGTATAGGGATAAAGAAGCGGGAGGAGCTCCTTGCCCTCTTTACCATTTTCCCCAGGATTGGCAAAGAACGTGGAATCAAATCGGAGGCCCGCGGCGGCAATTTAAAAATCCTGGATACCAGTGTGATTATTGACGGCCGGATTGCCGACTTATGCGAAAGCGGTTTTATAGAAGGGACGTTAATAATCCCTGCTTTTGTAATTGAGGAACTGCGCCACATTGCTGACTCTTCCGATCTCTTGAAGCGGAACAGGGGGCGGCAGGGTCTGGATATCCTGAACAGGATGCGCAAAAGGCTGGATAACAAGGTGCAGGTTTATGACAGCAACCACGGGCTTGAAAATATAGCGGAGGTAGATACAAAACTGGTTAAACTGGGCCAGAAGTTGAACGCCAAAATTATCACGAACGACTTTAATTTAAATAAAGTAGCTGAACTGCAAGGAGTAAAAGTTTTAAACATCAATGAGCTGGCTAATGCCATCAAGCCGGTGGTATTGCCGGGTGAAGAAATGGTTGTCCAGGTGGTCAAGGACGGAAAGGAAATCGGCCAGGGAGTAGCTTACCTTGACGATGGTACGATGATAGTGGTGGAGGGTGGAAAACGCTACATGCACCAGACTATTCCAGTGCTGGTGACCAGTGTGCTCCAGACGGCCGCCGGCCGGATGATTTTCGCCAAGCCGAAATCCGAGAGAAAGGGCGATACCGGCCATAACCATTATGGCGAGGTGAACGCTATTGGTTAAAGTTGCGGCAGTAGTGCCGGCTGCCGGCCGCGGCACCCGGATGGGCCTTAATGTAAAAAAGCAGTTTCTTATGTTGGAAGGCATCCCGCTGGTCGGCCACGTGCTGAAAGTTTTTGAGGAGAGCCCGGTTATCCACAGCGTTGTTCTGGTAACCGGCCGGGGTGAAGAAGATTATTGCCGCCGTTCAATTGTTGAGCGGCTGGGTATCCGTAAGGTGGCGGCTGTTGTGCCGGGCGGAAACGAGCGCCAGGAGTCTGTTTTCAGGGGGCTTATGGCGGTTTCTCCTGATACCGGTATTGTTGTCGTTCACGACGGGGCCCGCCCCCTGCTCAGCCCGGAAGGACTGGCAGCGGTTGTAGATGCTGCCGTGGCCTGCGGCGCGGCGACCCTGGCGGTGCCGGTGAAAGATACGGTCAAGCTGGCCGGCGAAGGTGGTTTCGTTGCAGAGACCCTTCCGAGGGAGCGCCTGTGGCTGACGCAGACACCACAGGCTTTTCGTTACCGTCTTATTCTTGAAGCGCACTGCAGGGCACGGGAAGCAAAGTATACCGCGACTGACGATGCCGGGCTGGTTGAGCTGCTGGGGAAGCCGGTCAGGATTGTGGCCGGCTCCTACGAAAACCTGAAAATCACAACGCCGGAGGATCTGATTGTTGCTTCTGCTATTATCCGGGCCAGGCAGGCGGCTGTTTGGGGGGGTGACTGATGCGGGTAGGCTTTGGTTATGACGTGCACCGGCTGGTGCCGGGCAGGCCTCTGGTGCTGGGCGGGGTGGACATCCCGTTTGAAAAAGGGCTTTTAGGGCACTCTGATGCAGATGTGCTGGTGCATGCTGTGATGGATGCCCTCCTGGGAGCTGCAGGCGAGGGCGACATCGGGAGACATTTCCCCGACAGTGATCCAGGATATAAGGGGATCCGCAGTTTGGTGCTGCTGTCCAAGGTGCAGGAAATCCTTGCGCGCAAGGGTTTTGCAGTGGGCAATATCGACTCGGTCATAGTGGCTCAGGAGCCCAAGCTGGCCTCTTATATGGACGAGATGAGGTCCAGAATAGCAGAATCGCTGCAGATCGACGCCTCCCTGGTAAACGTCAAGGCCACCACCACCGAGGGGCTGGGCTTTGCCGGCACCGGTGAAGGGATAGCTGCATACGCGGTAGCAATGTTGTTGCCTGCCTGTTAAATGAGGTGCTATAATAAGTTACGGTCAAGTAAAGTCGCAACTTGAGCACGGTGTTATCATCGTTCACTCCAGTGCTCCACACCGACAGCACTTACGGTTCGCTTCGGGCAAAATTGGGACGCCTTCAACTCACCGTCCTGGTTTGGTGAAGGCTTAAAATCCCGCACCAGCGTGGCAACTAAGGGGGAGCTGATTTTGTCATCTGTTCGAGTACGGTTTGCGCCCAGCCCTACCGGGCCTTTCCACATCGGAGGGGCACGGTCGGCACTGTTCAACTGGCTTTTTGCCCGCCGTTACGGCGGCACATTTATTGTGAGGATAGAAGATACCGACCTGGAAAGGTCAACCAGGGAATCGGAGGAAAATATACTCGCAGCCCTGCGCTGGCTTGGTATGGATTGGGATGAGGGTATACAGGTCGGGGGTCCGCATGGGCCCTACCGGCAGACCGAAAGGCTGGATATTTACCGGCGGTATGTGGAGCACCTGTTGCAAAACGGTCTTGCTTACCGCTGTTATTGCACAGAGGAAGAGCTTGCAGAAGAAAGGGAAGCACTTTTAAAAAAGGGTGAGATGCCCCGGTATTTGGGGCGATGCCGCAGCCTTACCCCGGAAGACTGCTCACGGCTGGAGGCCGCCGGCCGCCGTCCTGTAATCCGCTTCCGCGTGCCGGAAGACAGGGTAATAAACGTCAGGGATCTTGTTCGTGGAGATGTCGCCTTTGAGTGCAGCGGTATCGGTGACTTTATCATCTTAAAATCGGACGGCATCCCCACCTATAATTTTGCCGTTGTAGTGGACGATCATTTGATGGCAGTCAGCCATGTGATCCGGGCGGAAGAGCACCTGCCGAATACCCCGCGCCAGATCTTGCTTTACGAGGCGCTGGGCTGGGCTCCCCCGGAATTTGCCCATGTGTCGCTGATCCTGGGGAAAGACCGCAGTAAAATGAGCAAGCGCCACGGCGCTACTGCTGTTGAGCAATATCAGGAGAAAGGATACCTGCCTGAGGCCGTGGTTAATTTCCTGGCTCTTTTAGGCTGGTCGCCCGGCGGAGAAGAAGAAATACTCACCCTGGAAGAGCTGAAACAGCAGTTTTCCCTGGGAAGGGCGGCCAAAAGCCCGGCTATTTTTGATCTGGACAAGCTGAACTGGCTGAACGGGTACTACATCAGGCAGGCCCCCCTGGAGCGGATCACTGACCTGGCAATACCCTATTTGGAAAAAGCCGGGTATATCAGCACACCCCTGTCTCAGGAGAAATATGAATGGGTTAAAATGATAGTGGATGCCGTGCGGGAATACCTCAGCTGTCTGGAGGAAATCACCAGGCATGTGAGTGTCTTTTTTGCGGAAGAGGTTGAAATTGAAGAAAAAGAGGCAAGAGAAGTCCTGGCGGGAGAACAAGTCCCGGCAGTGCTGGCAGCTCTGCAAGAGAAAGTGGCAGCATCGGGTGAGCTGACTGATTCTGCAGTTAAAAGCATATTAAAAGAAGTGAGCAAAGAACTTGGGGTCAAGGGTAAGCAAATCTTTATGCCTGTGCGTGTGGCCCTGACTGGAAGCACACACGGGCCTGATCTCAACCAGGTTATGGTCATCCTGGGTAAAGATAAAATTAACACCCGCCTGGCCGGGGCCCTAAGAAGGATTTCGGAGCGTTGTTAAGTATTTGAAGCCATCCGGTAAAGATGTTTTAGCAGTAATACTGAGGAGGCCTTAATTATGGAAGTTTATAATACCATCACCAGGCGCAAGCAAACCTTTGAGCCACGGGAGCCAGGCAAGGTCGGCATTTACGTCTGCGGCCCCACCACCTATAACTATATCCACCTGGGTAACGCGCGGCCGCTGGTTTTTTTCGATACTGTCCGGAGGTACTTCAAATATAAAGGCTATGATGTTACTTATGTTCAAAATTTTACCGATATGGACGATAAAATCATTAATCGTGCCCGGGAGGAGGGGATAGAGCCTCTCGCGCTGTCCCGCAAGTATATTGCTGAGTATTTTAAAGACGCTGACGGGCTTAATGTGCTGCGTGCCGACCATCAACCTAAAGTATCCGAGCATATTCCTGATATTATCGCCTTGATCGACAGGCTGGTCAAAAACGGCATAGCCTATGTGGTAGACGGCGATGTTTACTTTGAAGTCCGGAAGTTTGCCGGCTACGGCAAGCTTTCTGGGCGGGCGCTTGAGGACATGCGGGCCGGCGCCCGAATCGACGTGGATGAGCGGAAGCGGGACCCCATGGATTTTGCTCTGTGGAAATCGGCAAAGCCAGGCGAGCCCTCGTGGGATAGTCCCTGGGGGCCGGGCAGGCCAGGCTGGCATATCGAGTGTTCCGCCATGTCGCTTAAATACCTGGGGAGCGGTTTTGACATTCACGGCGGCGGTTTTGATCTAATTTTTCCCCATCACGAGAACGAAATTGCCCAGAGTGAAGCCGCCACCGGCGAGCCTTTTGTCCGCTACTGGATGCATAACGGATTTATTACAGTAAAAGAAGAAAAGATGTCCAAATCATCCGGCAATTTTTTTCTTGTAAGGGACATCCTGGCAAAATATTCTGGAGAACTGGTCCGCTTTTTCCTGCTTTCCACTCATTACCGGAGTCCCCTGGACTTTGACGATGAGAAACTGGCCGCTGCCGGTCGCGGTCTGGAGAGAATCAAGACCAGCATCCGCCTGTTGAATGAGGCCCTGGCGAGGCCGGAAGGAGAAGGGGGCACGGGAATAAGCGCGGATTTTGACGCCGCTTTGGATTCTTTTAAAGCATCATTTGAAGCTGCCATGGACGACGATTTTAACACCGCCCTGGCCATCGGAGCTGTCTTTGACCTTGCCAGGGAGGTTAACACTGCTGTTCAGCAAATGGGGCCGGAATTGACGCCTTCAGCCCGCGTGTCCCTGCTGAAGGCGAGGAGATTGTTTAATACTTTTAATGAAGTGCTTGGTATCTTTAAGGTTGACCGGAATACAGGTGAGATGCTTCTGGACGGCATGCCGGGTGACACTTCCGGTCTGGCCGAAGGGCTGATCAACCTGATTATTGAAGTGCGTCAGGAGGCCCGGAAAAAAAAGGATTGGGCGTATGCCGACCGGATCAGGGACGGGCTCAAACAACTCGGGATTATTCTGGAAGATACCCCTCAGGGCGTCCGCTGGAAAAAGCAGGGGTAGGTTTGCTGTTTAATATGGAGGATATTGAGGCTGGTAAAATAGAACACCCGGGCGACCTGCCGGTGCTGGTGCTGGCTTATGTCGGTGACGCTGTTTATGAGCTGGCGGTGCGCTGCCATCTTGTAAAAAGCGGCGTAGTTAAGGTAAACCACCTGCACAAAAAGGCGGTAAAGTATGTCAATGCTGCCGCCCAGGCCCGGGTTTTGCGCGCTCTGGACGGGAGGCTTACGGAAGAAGAGACGGCAGTTGTGCGCCGGGGACGGAACACGAAGTCTCCTCATTCCCCCCGCAGCGCCGGAATAATTGAATACCGGCACAGCACCGCCCTGGAGTGCCTGATCGGCTACCTGTATCTGAAAGGAGACACCACCCGGCTTGGCGAGATTATGAAAACGGTGTTCGAAGTGGCAGGGGCAGGTAAGCCGCCGGAAGACGGGCGCCGGCCGTAAGATAGTTTTGCTGAAATAAAAGTGGCGCAAGCCACTTTTTTAAAATATTACTATCTCATTAAAAACAGTGGAGGCGCGACATGTATACATTTATTGAAGCGGTAGCACGTGTGGCGAAGCGTTGTCCTTAGCGAACGACGCAGCTTAAGCGGCGGTAACAGCACCCGGCGAGGCTGAGGATGCGAAATTGGGGGCGCGGACAGGATGTCCGCGCCAGCCTTCACCGAACCAGGACGGTGAGTTGAAGGCGGCCCAATTTCGCCCGAAGCGAGCCGTGATGCTGTCGACGCGGAGCACTGGAGTGAGCGGGGACAACGCTTCGCCTGCACCGGGTTAATTCAATAATTACTGCGCGAGCCACTTTTTGCGAAATAACCGATATTTTCCGGAAAGGCAGTTGTTTGTTTTGGAAATAAAATTAATTTCCATCACCCCAAACTATCTGAAAACCATTTGGGTTGCGGCCAGGACCTGTTACAGCCCGCTGTCCCCGCTTGAGCTTCTGGAGCAGGACCCTCCGGAAGAGGAGATGCTGCGCATCGCGGACAGAATCATTTCTATGAAGCACCTCAGCGTGCTTGAGCACTGCCATATGACTTTCGCCGTCAAGAACGTTTCCCGGACCCTGCTGGCTCAGTACTCCCGGCACCGTATCGGGGTCAGTTTATCCGTGCAGAGCCAGCGCTGGGTATCCGAACAGTCATGCAAGAACGAAGGCGGCATTTTTGATTTTATCATTCCGCCGGAAATTGAGCATAATGAATATGCCAGGGATATTTTTTTGAAGTCAATGAGCAGGGCCCAGGAAGATTACGACCGCCTGTTGAGTGCCGGGATAAAAAAAGAGGACGCGAGATTTGTTTTACCCGGGGGCGTGGGGACAAATTTTGTCACCTCCTTAAACCTGCGATCATTTTTCGACGTTTACCAGAAACGCGTGCTGGTGCCGGGTGCCCAGTGGGAAATCAAGCAAATGCTGGTCACGATGGCGGACTTGCTCATTGAGCGGGAACCATGGCTGCGGAAATATCTGGCCGGACAGCAGTCCGTGAAGCATGTTCCGGATGCGGAATAACTTGACTGATTGTTGCACAAAGACTATATTTATGTGAAAGGTTTTTTACATGCCAGCAAAGGAGAGAGCCCGCCTGGAAGATGTTATAGCAGGCCGCAACCCGGTGCGCGAGGCACTGCGGGCCGGAAGGCCGATTAACAAAATTTTGATGGTCAGAGACTACTATTCCGGCCCCTTACTGGAAATTTTTGCTCTGGCAAGGGAAAAGGGTATCCCGGTTCAGAAAGTGGAAAAGCACAGCTTGAACAGGTTTGTTCCGGAGACCGCCCACCAGGGAGTGATTGCCCTGGTAGCTCCCAAAGCTTATGTTACGGTTGAAGACATCCTTGCGGCGGTGCAGCCAGGCGAGGAGCCATTTTTAATTCTGCTCGATGAAATCAGCGACCCCCGTAACCTGGGGGCAGTTCTTCGTACAGCAGACGCGGCGGGTGTGCATGGCGTGATTATCCCCCGCCGCCGCTCCGCCCCGTTAACCCTCATTGTAGCCAAAGCCTCTGCCGGTGCAATCGAATACGTGCCTGTAGCCAGAGTGGCCAATATAGCCCAGACTATTGATACCTTGAAGAAAAATGGAATTTGGCTTGTCGGAGCGGATCCGGACGGGCAAGAGGTATATTGGGACGCCCGTCTGGACGGACCGCTGGCGCTGGTCATCGGCGGCGAAGATAAGGGTCTGGGCCGGCTGGTAAAAGAGCGGTGTGATATTTTGGTCCGGCTGCCGATGTCCGGTCATGTGAATTCTTTAAATGCTTCTGTTGCTGCCGCCCTGCTTGTCTACGAAGTGGTCCGGCAGAGGAGAAAGGCTTTAAATCATGAAGGAGTACCTCATAGTTGACGGCTATAATATAATTTTTGCCTGGCCCGAGTTTGAGGAGCTGAAAGACTTCAGCCTGGAGTACGCCAGGTCGAAATTGGTGGAGATTATGGCCAATTATTCACCTCTTTCCGGGCAAAAAATCGTGGTGGTGTTTGACGCTTACCAGCAAAAAAACGCTGCCTGCAGGTCAGAGGTAATCGACGGGATAGAGGTAATTTATACTCAGCGGGGGGAAACCGCAGACGCTTTAATTGAGCGGCTGGCAGGAGAGCTTTCTAAAGAAGGGACAGTTTATGTTGCCACTTCGGACTGGGAAGAACAAAGGATCATATTCGGCAGGGGCGCTTACCGCCTTACCCCCGGCGAGCTGCGCGCGCAGGTATACCGGGTTAAACAGGAGAGCGAAAGGCACTGGGTGGAGAATAATCCGGCAGACAGTTACCTGGAAAACCGGCTGCTGGGAAAAATCCGGTCAAGGCTGGAAAAGTGGCGCCGGGAAAAAAAGTAGCCCTGATAGGGCTTGTTCTAATTTTCCTTGACGTTTTGTCACCCCTTCGTTATAATTATTACTGGTACTTTCAGCCGGGGAAAAATTAAATGAAAAAAATAACGATACCTTGACCAGTAGGAGTAAAAAAGCGTTATCCGGGGTGTTCGCCCGGAACTTATTATTAGACAGGGAGAGGTTTTTTGTTTTTTTATTGTGGGGACAAGAGATAGAGCGGGGGGATAATGTGAGCCTTCAAGCCCAAAGGGAAGTTGTGAACGGGTTTCAGGTGATGGTTGACGAAGAGGTGGTGGAGTTTGCCCGCGAAGGTGATGATGAAGCGCTGGAGTTTTTAATTAACAAATATAAGAACTTCGTCCGGGCCAAAGCACGCTCTTATTTCCTGATCGGGGCCGACCGGGAGGACATTATCCAGGAGGGCATGATTGGTCTTTACAAAGCTATCCGGGACTTTCGGGTGGATAAGCTGTCCTCGTTCCGCGCCTTCGCCGAGTTATGCATCACCAGGCAAATTATTACTGCCATCAAGACAGCTACCAGGCAAAAACATATCCCTTTAAACTCATATGTTTCTTTGAACAGGCCTATATATGATGAAGATTCAGACCGCACTTTAATGGATATCATTTCCGGCTCCAAAATTGCCGATCCTGAAGAATTAATTGTATCCAAGGAAGAGTTTGATAATATAGAGGAAAAAATGGGCGAGATTCTCAGCTCATTGGAGTGGAAGGTGCTGATGTCCTATCTCGAAGGCAAGTCCTACCAGGAAATAGCCGAAGATCTAAAGCGCCATGTCAAATCTATTGATAACGCTCTACAGCGCGTAAAGCGCAAGTTGGAACGTTACCTGGAAAAGCGGGAGCTTTAACTGGTCAATCAGTCAGTTGTTTATTCTGGGTAAATTTGGCGGTTGTTGCAGGAGAATTTTGTTGCTTGCGGCGAGCCGGCAGCGTGGCGGTAATGGTGACGAATGGCGAGAACAATGGTCTTGACAGGAATGTTATTATCGCTTATAATGACTATTGTGCTGCCGCCGGCGTAGCTCAATTGGCAGAGCAGCTGATTTGTAATCAGCAGGTTGCGGGTTCGAGTCCCATCGCCGGCTCCACATTAGGAAGCAGGTGAAGTTTTTTTTTGAGTAAAATTACCAATATCGCGGGGTAGAGCAGCTGGTAGCTCGTCGGGCTCATAACCCGAAGGTCAGGGGTTCAAATCCCCTCCCCGCAACCAAAGAACACCTCTCGCAAGCGGTTGCGAGTTTTTTGTTTTTGGTACATTATCTGTTACCAGCCTGTTGGCTTTTTTTTGGTCGGGGCTTGACACACGTTCCCCGGTTATGCTAGACTATACTACGCAAGGCGGATTGATCTGCAAATTTCGGAGATGGAGTTTGAAGTAGGGATGTGCCACTATAGCTCAGTAGGTAGAGCGCATCCTTGGTAAGGATGAGGTCACCGGTTCAATCCCGGTTAGTGGCTCCAGAATTAGAAGTGAGATGTGAGAAGTTAGAAGTGAGATTAAGAAGGAATTCGCTT
>Ga0067045_1031657_pt1 | contig 11747 bp, 9 predicted proteins | sample TerdegcTABiofilm_FD_59184 | JGI IMG/M metagenome (GOLD analysis project Ga0067045, IMG submission 59184) | Combined Assembly of (Gp0054472, Gp0054536) Wastewater bioreactor microbial communities from Singapore -Terephthalate degrading...
GGTTTACCGGACGTACACAGCTTGTAACTGTGGATGGTGCCTATTACGGTGAAACTGGTTTTTCTGTTTCACTGTCGGATGGCGATAAAAAGAAAACCTTTGGGCAGATACCTGATATTGCCACTATCCCGTTTGGCAACATACAGGCACTGGAAGAAAGAATAACAACAAAAACTGCCGCCGTTATCACCGAGACAATACAGGTAGAAAATGCATGCCGCAGTGCCAGTGAAGGCTTTTTTAAGATTATGCGTACCGTGTGCAACAAAACAGGCGCACTCATGATACTTGATGAAACACAAACCGGTATGGGCCGCACCGGTAAAAAATTTGCCTTTGAACATTATGGTGTAGAACCTGATATTCTGGTTATTGGTGAAGCACTGGGTGCTGGCATATTCCCCATTGCAGCAACAGCATTTACAAAGAAAGTTCAGAAGTTTATGAATCAGCATCCACTTATCCATCTTTCAACGTTTGGCGGACATGATTTAGGATGCAGGGTTGCCTATGAAGCACTTGAGTTATACGAAAAAACAAAACCATGGGAAAATGCTGGCAATATTGGTCAAAAGCTTCTGGTAGAACTTACTGCCTTGCAAAAACAATATCCGGGAAAAATCCTATCGGTTCACGGAATGGGACTTGCTATTGCTGTTACGTTGCGCAGTAGTGAGGTGGCACAGAAAGCTGTTACAAAACTTATGAAAGAAGGAATTTTTACAACAACCGGAAAAGTAGCCCGCGATACAATTATTATACGACCGGCATTAACAATAACCGAATCAATAGCGTTGCAAATTGTAAAAGGGATAGTGAAAGTTATAAAAACTCTATAACAGTACAATCTGATAATGTACAGCAATCATCTTTGGAAGATGATGTAATTGTATATTGTTTTGTATTTACACATTTTTAATGGTGTTGCAGTCACGCCACGAAAGTATATGTTGAATTATATTATTTTTACATTTTTTCTTGACGAAATATGAGTATGATGTACTCTTGTAAAAAATAAAAAAAAGATAGTATTTTTTTGTGACATACATGATTTTTTATAGTATATTTTATGAAAAGAACATATGTTAAACGAGTTGCCTTCCTGCTGAAAGAGTTTGTTAAATAACATTTTTTAGATTATGATATATGTATTAAATAATTACAGCAAAAACAAATCATCATGGAAAAATCCTCTTAATAAAGTAATAAGGAACTGTACAATATCGTTAACATAAAGTTATTTGTTATTTTAAACCATTGATATTCATTTTCGTGTAAATTTTACACAATCCATACGATTTAATCAGTTATTGTATAGCAAAGACAATTCTTGTTTTTAAAGAAGCTTTTTTAAAATAAATTCCAAACTTAAATATTCTAAAGGTGTGTTATGACAAAAGTATCAAATGAAACCGTTGAAAAGAACAACAATAATAACAGAAAAAACGGGAACGGAAATGGAGATTATGCAAAAAAAGGCAACGGGACCATTCAGGAAGGCCGTTTGGATTTAGCTGAACTTAAATCAAAAACTATCAGCTCCCTTATGGAAATTGCCCGTTCCATGGGAATTGAGGGAGTATCAGGACTAAAAAAACAGGACCTTATATTTGAAATATTAAAAGCTCAAACTGAACGCAGCGGTTTAATCTTCTCAAGCGGTGTACTGGAAGTACTTAACGATGGATACGGTTTCCTGCGTTCACCTAACTACAGCTACCTGCCTGGCCCTGACGATATCTATGTATCACCTTCACAGATACGGCTATTTGGCTTACGAACAGGAGATACTGTTGCAGGTCAAATTAGGCCACCCAAGGATAATGAACGCTTTTTTGCTCTGCTCCGTATTGAAGCAGTCAATTACGAAAACCCTGAAAAGTTGCAAAACCGTGTATTATTTGATAACCTCACACCACTGTATCCTGAAACACGCATAAACTTAGAAACATCTCCTGATGAAATAGATATGCGCATTCTTAATATTATTGCTCCCATTGGTATGGGACAGCGTGCATTGATTGTTGCTCCTCCCCGTACCGGTAAAACCATAATCTTACAGAAGATAGCAAATGCTATCACCACAAATCATCCTGATATTATACTGATAGTATTGCTCATTGATGAGCGGCCTGAAGAAGTAACCGACATGGAGCGTTCGGTTAAGGGTGAGGTTATTTCATCAACATTTGATGAACCTGCTTCTCGCCACGTTCAGGTAAGTGAGATGGTACTTGAAAAAGCAAAAAGGCTTGTTGAGCATAAAAAAGATGTGGTTATACTTCTTGATTCAATCACCCGTCTGGCACGCGCATATAACCAGGTGGTGCCAACAAGCGGTAAGATTTTATCTGGTGGTGTTGACTCAAACGCATTGCATAAACCAAAACGTTTCTTTGGGGCAGCCCGAAACATTGAAGGTGGCGGCAGCCTGACCATTATAGCAACCGCTCTCATTGAAACAGGAAGCCGTATGGATGAGGTTATCTTTGAAGAGTTCAAAGGCACTGGAAATTGTGAAATCGTACTTGACAGAAAATTAGCCGATAGAAGAATATTCCCCGCAATTGATATCAACAAGTCCGGCACCCGAAAAGAAGAGCTTCTGGTTGATGCCGAAGAGCTCAACAAGATATGGATTTTGCGAAAAGTCCTTTCCTCAATGAGTTCAACTGAGGCAATGGAATTTTTAATTGAAAAAATGCGCGGCACAAAGAATAACAGGGCATTTTTCAAAGCAATGCAGGGATAATTGTGATATATTTATTTCTATAAGGATAAGGAGATAGTTATGAAAAAGGGAATACATCCTGAATATTACGATACTGTGATAAAGTGCGCATGCGGTAATGAAATACCAACACGTTCAACGGTAAAAGATCTTCATGTTGAAATATGTTCAAACTGTCATCCGTTTTATACCAAAAAGCAGAAGATTGTAGACACAACTGGACGTGTAGAAAAATTTAAGAAGAAATACAATATCAAATAATTTTTAGTAACATTTAGTACTGATTATTTACGATATAGTATGAGTACGTAAACATGCGTCACCTTAAAAAAGGTGGCGAAGTTTTTTATACAGTTTGCCGTATTTCTTCATAAATACGATATACTAACGTGCTTTTAATGCATTATATTCTTTTTATCTAACCCATAAAAAGCAAGTTTAATTGTATAAAATTTACACACTCATATGTCGTGCTGTATAAATTTTATACAACTGTTACTTTTTTTAAAAATTTGATGGGTAAAATATTGACGATTTAAGATAATATCTGTATATTTGGCTAAGTATTTTAGCAACTAATTATTTTATTTTTTACTATTTTAGCTATACATTCTGATTTTTCAAATTATTTTAATAAACATTTTAAAAAAATTACTCAGGTATACCTGTTTTTATAGTATTTATAACGAATTATCTCACATAATTATAACTTTATGAAAATTTTGGCACATATATTGCTATTTAATATAAGTAGAGCGAAATTCATGGAGAGGAGGCAGCCATGAAAAAATACAATGACTTTGAAGATTTGTCAATAAATCAGTACTTTAATGCAATCAATCAGGTAGAACTTCTTACACCTGAAGAAGAGATTGAACTTGCAAAGAAAAAATGCAAAGGTGATGAAAAGGCAAAAGAAGCCCTGATTAATGCCAATTTGCGACTTGTGGTAAAGATTGCAAAAAATTATACTAATTTGGAATCTTCATTGATTGACCTTATCCAGGAAGGTAATCTGGGATTAATCAGAGCAGCAGAAAAGTTTGATTACAAGATGGGCTGCCGATTCTCAACGTATGCTTCATACTGGATTAAACACTATATTACACGATTTATTGCAAAGCGAAGCCGTACCATTCGTGTTCCTATACGGAAAGGTGACCTTTTCAAGAAGATTAAAAGGGCTCAGGATGAGCTTACCAACGAATTAGGTAAAGAACCTTCGTATAAAGATATTGCTGATATGTTAGGTATTGATGAGCGTAGCGTAAGCGATATATTAGAGGTATTTCAACCAACAGTGTCATTAGAGTATCCACTTAATGACGAAGAGTTCAATCTTTACGAAGTGGTAAGCGATGAAAAGTTCTTATCACCTGATACCAGCATTTCACGCCGCGATCTCAAGAAAGAGTTAGAGATAGCAATGGAATCGCTGATGGAAAACGAACGGCTGATATTAACAAAACGGTTTGGCCTTGATGGCAATGAACCCGTGACATTGAAAGACGTTGGCAACGAGTTTGGCATCTCTGCTGAAACTGTACGCCAGATAGAAGCCCGTGCAATGCAGAAGATAAAGCAGCGATTTGCATATTTAGCAGATTACATTGAATAGAATATACATTGCGTTGTAAAAAAAGCCCTGCTGAATGGAGGGCTTTTTTATTTTTTTATCCTTCTATAGTATATCTTGTTGAAGTATGGTTACGCAATCAGATAAATCATAAATGACAATACCTACGTTATAAGTAAAATCCCTGACTTTATCTAAATTTTTATTTACAAAACACCTGTTTTATTATATTAACATCCATAGTAATATTATCATCCATTTTTGGGGGCTTTATGAAAAATCACAAGAAGCTGATTATACTTTCTATACTTATGGTAGTGTGCATTGCCATTATAGTGTATTTAACTGATGGGTATCAAGAAAAAGATAATACCAGCATGTTGTTCTTCAATGGCAATATCATAACCGTTGACAATACCACACTCAAACCTGAAGCGGTTTTTATAAAGGGAAGCAGAATCTATTTTACCGGCACATTGCAGGATGCACTCACACTAACAGATGCCAATACCATAAAAATAAATCTGAAAGGGCGCACGCTTATTCCTGGTTTTAACGATAATCATACACATACACTTGCTGCTGGTTCATTCTATTCTGAAGCAATATTATGGAACAAAACCTGTGAAGAGATAGCAGCTATTATAGCACAAGAAGCTAAAACAAAAAAACCCGGGGAACTTATTTCAGGTAACTCATGGGACTATACCACATGCCCTAAACCTCATAAATCACTACTTGATAAAGCAGCCCCCAATAATCCGGTTTTTTTAACACAATATTCCGGACATGCTGCATGGGTTAACTCACGGATGCTTGAAGAAATGGGAATAGATAAAAATACACCTGACCCTAAAGGTGGTCAGATTGTACGTGATGGAAAGGGAGAACCAACAGGGATACTGCGAGATACTGCTATGGGAACATCTGAATACGGCAAATTCATTAAACAGATACTATCGCCAGGCTTACATAAAAAACTCATTACTAAGGCTCTGACCCTTTACAAAGAAGCTGGCATCACATCAGTTCAGGACAACACGTGGGAACCCTTCACGGTAAGATTATTAAAAAAATATCGCAATACACAGGAACTATCGACCAGATTTACCTGCTGGCCCATGGGCAACTCACCATTGTACTATGCCTTCAACTGGTTTGCATCATTTGACAAAAACGATTACTGGGTTAGGAAAGGATTGGTTAAATACTTTGCAGATGGTGCATTTTCAACACGGACTGCATGGCTTTCACAGGAATATGCTGATGAACCGGGGAACTTTGGCTCACCACGGTATACAACCCAGGAATTAGAAACAATTGTTATGGAAGCTGCTAAAGAAAAACAACAGATAACCTTTCATGCCATTGGTGATAGAGCGGTAACTGAAGTGCTTAATGCTGTTGAAAAAGCACAGGCTGCATACCCATGGACAAAAACATTGCGTTTCAGAATTGAACATATTCAAATAATTAATCCCAACGACATTAAGCGAATGAAAAACTTAGGTATTGTTGCCTGTGTTCAACCATTTACACTTTGCAATCCCAAAAAAGATGAAACGCTATTAGGGAAAGCACGAGCAAAAAACGCATACATGTTTTATTCAATATATAAAGCGGGAGTCCCTGTTTCATTTGGCTCAGATATACCCGCCGAAGTGGATTATCAGCCTCTTTTGGGCATCTATTACGCTGTAACCCGTAAAAGTAAAGACGGCACTATGGGGCCTCTCAACAAAAATGAATGTTTTTCTCCATATGAAGCGCTGTATTGTTACACAATGGGTTCGGCGTATGCAGAATTTATGGAAAACGAGAAAGGCTCCATTACAAAAGGGAAACTGGCTGATTTTGTGGTTCTTTCGGATAATCTTTTGAATGTTCCAGTACACACTATTAAAGATATTAAAGTATTAATGACAGTAACCGGGGGAAGGATAGTGTATAAACATAGTGATTTTTAAGTATTGTGATAGGGGTTTTGCCAAAATCCCTTTCATTGTTTTTAATATTTTTAAAATAGCTATTCAGCACCCGCAGGCATAAACGGTTTGTTTTAAAAAAGCCCCTGCAAAGAGCTCAACGCATGTGCATTTGCTTCTGCGTTTTTCTCACAATGAGTACGGCAATCACTATGATGGAAAATCCGGAAAGCACCCACTTTGTGATTGATGCACCACCGCTGAGCAAAGCTGTCATAGAGGTTATGGTAGATTTGTCCGTGATGAACATAACATACATGATATTTTCCACCAGGTCCATACCAGCAGCAAAGAGTGGAGCTACAAGGAGCTTATTCCAACGAGATGTCACCTTCTCTTCGTTGAAGAGATGCGACATGAGTGCAAGGAGCAATACTCCGTAAAACACGGGATGGAAAAAGTCAATGTAGAAGTGCGTAATGAATATATGGAGAGCACCACCAGCCCTCCATTGATCAAGCACCAAAGCGATAAACTTTGGCGAGACGCTCGTTTGAAGCTTTAGCACCCGGGCAAGACCTAACGGCAACAGTATCAACCCAATTGAAATCTGCGAGATGGTGTAAATTATTGCCAAGCCCAGTATGATGCGTTCCGAATCACATAACACCCTGATTTTTTCAAGCATTGTCATCGAATAATCCTACGTAATACCATGATGTAAACCAAATGTCCGTCCGTTGTGCCATTGAAATCACTTCTTAAATGATGATATATTTGTTAAAAAAACATTTCACGCATGTGCAAAAATCTCTATTATAATATATAATAACGCAGAAAATATCATTCTGTCAATAAAAAGCGTGGGGTGACAGCATTATGTTTATACAAAGGCATTCCTTAAGTGCATCATTTAGTTGCTCCCGTAAAATATTATACTATGATTCATATTATTTAAACTTTCGTGAAGGTTAGTACTATAATCTATTTCCTCATTATTTATATATAGAAGTTTTTTCTTTGGAAAAAATGACCTGTTGATATTTCCTACACATCCACTCTAAAGAAAGTGTCATGTACGAAATTACTTCTTTTGCAGTTAGTGATGTACTTTATTCTTGACAAAATCAATATGTGATGGACTTATAAAAGAGATAAAAGTTGAAAAAAGGAATTGAAAGAAGAGTTATGGTGGATTTTTCGTAACATAATTCCTCTCAAGTATTTAAAATAACAACCATTTATGGTTACAGGCATCTGAAAGAAAAATATTGGAGTTCGTTAAATACTTATGGAAAATGCGGTGGTGTTTTGAATATTTATTAAACCTAATAATGATTTTTCACAGGTCAGAAGGAAGACAAACATATCACGACAGGAGCTATTGAGAGAATATTTGAAGTTAAGCAGGATAAATAGGAGCAACTTTAGGGTAGTATATCTAAATTTTTTTGGATATGAAAAAGCTATGTGCAAAGGTAATCTAAAGTTTCACAAAGAAAAGAACACAAAACTGCAAGTAACAAGTAAAAAAATAGTAAAATTGAAACATTAAAATAACATAGGTAAGGATAAGAAATGACACTTTGGAACAAAAACATTGAGATACAATTTTTTATTGAAGCATTGAAGAATTTTGCTTCCCCAGAGCAGTTATTTTACACCTTACAAGGTGGCTACTTTGCATATGTTCCAAAAGGTTCAGACGCAGAAGGACAAACCTTGCAAAGCAGGAATTCACTAATAGGACAGTTTACCGAAAAATGGTGCAAAACACTTTTTGAACCAATTGCCAAAGAATTAGGGTTACATGCAGTAAATGGCGTAGTTTGTGAAGACCTTGGTTTAACACGACAATCAAGTGCAGACCTTGCCTTTTGTACAACAAACAATATTGTTCAAAAACCTGAAAACATAAAACTTTTGTTCGAAATTAAAATGAGTGTGGTTTCTAATTATATATTCACGCACCCAAACAATATTAAATATGCAGGCGATTATAAACAACATAAAGGAAATCCTTCTTTGTTACGTTCAGACTCAATGCTTAAAGCAATTGGTAAATCAATAAATATCCGTGTTTCAGGTATTGCCTCCACAAAAATACCTATTGTTGTTTTAGGGAACAGTCCTATAACTGACAGTTATATTAAAAAAGTTGATTTCTTAAAAACTTCAGGTGTTGTTCAAGGTTTTTGGTCATTAAACCCTGAACCTACCAAATCTGACTATATAAAGAGTACACCAAAATTAGGTTTTCAAACAATTTTAGACGAAGAGCAACTCTTTAAAAACTGTAAAGAACTCGTAACCAATGATATGAATTACTTTTCTTCAATGATTTCAAAATCGAAACTTGGAGAAATTATAAGAATTGCAAACATAGAAATCACAGACATTGCAAAAGCAGAAAAATTTTTGACTCTAATCAGAGGCTAAAATGAAAAGATCAAAAGGAACAGAAACAAGTGCTTTCGGAACAAACGGGAGAATAAATCACGACAGCTCAAAGTTTTATAATTCTAAACTTTACAAAGAAATTGAAATCAAAAAAATTCTTAATAAAAATGAGAATGTCTTTCCAAAAGAATTAGAAAATAAATTTATTCTTGGCTCAGCAGAGAATATGAAAGAGTTGCCTGATAACTCAGTTCATTTAATGATTACTTCACCACCCTATAATGTTTCAAAAGAATATGATGAAGATTTATCATTAAAAGAATATTTACAACTTTTAGAGAACTCATTTAGAGAAACGTATAGGGTTTTAGTAAATGGTGGTCGGGCTTGCATAAATGTAGCCAATCTTGGAAGAAAACCATATATACCACTTTCTGACTATATTTCTAAAATGATGATAGACATTGGCTTTAATATGCGTGGAGAAATCATTTGGAACAAGGCAGCAAGTGCAAGTCCTTCAACAGCTTGGGGCAGTTGGCAAAGTGCAGCTAATCCAATTTTAAGAGATATACACGAATATATTTTAGTTTTCTCTAAAGGAGACTACAAAAGGGAAAAGGGGAAAAAAGAAAATACCATCACTAAAGAACAGTTTATAGAATGGACAAAATCTATCTGGACAATAAATGCAGAAAGCGCAAGAAGAATCGGGCACCCTGCACCATTTCCGGAAGAATTACCCTATAGGCTAATTCAACTTTATTCGTTTAAAGGTGACATAATTCTTGATCCTTTTATGGGTAGTGGAACAACAGCAGTTGCTGCTATCAAGTCAGAAAGAAAATTTGTTGGTTATGATATTTCACAAGAATATATTGACTTAGCAGAAAAGAGACTAAAACCATTTTTAGAACAGACAACTATAAGATTTGCAACGAGGTAAATTGCGAGGGAAAAAACACTGTACATAAAAGCGTCTATGTGACAATAGGCGCTGAAATGTTAAATTAAAAGTCTGTGCTTCTATAAAAACTTTATATTTAACAGACAAATAAGTGCTTCTAATCGAACCCGTCAAATTAACCCCATCTTTACAGGTGAATAGAACTATGCATATATTCCGTATATAATGTAAAGTAAAAAACGTACATACGGAGGAAAATAACTATGGAAAAAACATCTACAACACACCACAGCAAGCGCACGTATTGGGAAGAGCACGTAACACAGTACAATGCAAGTTGTATGAGTAAAGCAGCGTATTGTAGGAAGCATAATTTAGTGTATCATCAATTTGTATGGTGGCAGCGTAAGTTGCAAACTGAGGAAGATACAAGCACTACGCACTTTATTGAATTAGGAGGCAGATTAAAAGCACAAGCACAAGTACATGAGTATCCCCTGGTAATAGATATTGGCGGGATACACCTAAAGGTGGCAGAGGTCAGTGACACTCTTATTAAAGCAATATGGAATGCTTATGCAAATAGTGTTTGGCAAAAGCGCGAGAAGGTGAAGGAAGAGGACAGCGGGCAATTATAATTCCTTTGCCATAGAGTGCTATCTCTGCGAACAGGAGTATGATGACCAGTTGTTTGTGAGGATACGAAGAGAGATGGTTGATCCCGTACTTGATGTATTACACAGGCATTGTCGTACGCATATACAGACGACAGCACCTCGCAGTAAAACAGGGGAAGCATTGGAATATTGTCTTTTGCAATGGGAGAAGCTTATACGGTATACTGAGCATCCCTGGTGTAGACCTGATAACAATGCGGTGGAGCGGGCAATACGCCACTTTGTGGTGGGAAGAAAAAACTGGTTATTTGCCAATACCAAACGGGGAGCAACGGCCAGTGCTATTCTCTACAGTCTGCTGCAAAGCGCAAAGGAAAACAATAAAGAGCCCTATGAATACCTATGCCATCTCTTGAGTCGACTACCCTATGCCACCAGTGATGAAGATTACTATGCACTTTTGCCACATAGAATAAAAATGTAACAAGCCATCCTTTATCTTTTGTAGTAATAAAAATAAATACCATAGTACACGGGGATATGATGTATCTTCCGTGTATTTTTGCATTTATACCATTGTAAAGATTAACACCACACCATAAAAAAATTGTCATGCCATGTTATTGTGTTACTACTACCCTGTAGTTAATTTGACAGTTACTTTCAATTTATATTACCGCTTCAGATTAATTAACTCCTGTAGCATCTGGTCTGATGTCGTAATAGTCCTGGAATTTGCCTGGAAGCCTCGCTGGGTAATAATCATATCAGTAAACTGCTCGGACAGGTCAACATTTGACATTTCAAGCGTACCGGCTACAATCTTCCCTCTTCCTGCCTCACCTGCCGGTCCTATTAATGGTAGCCCTGAGTTGTTGGATACCTCAAACATATTGTCACCAGCTGCAATTAAGCCCTGCGGATTAGTAAAGACTGCAGTTGCCACCTGCCCCACCATCTGCTTGGTTCCATTGGAATATACAGCAGTGATGATACCGGAATTATCAATAGTAAATGATTCCATATAACCCATTGAATAGCCATCCTGTTCCACTGCCTTTGTTGTTGATGGCGATGAAAACTGCGTTATTCCTTCAACAAGGCCAGAACTGCCCAAATCAAGCCGTATATTGCGCAGTGTGGGATCACCTGCTACCTTGTAGCTTAAATTTACTTCCAGCTTGCCCTGATTAATCTCATCCGGGCTGTTAGCATCAGCAACCGACACAATACGCCCTTCAGGCGAAAATTTCAGCACAATACGGGTTGAACCGTTTATCTGATTGGGTTGATTGCCACCATTGGGCACATCCAGTGTCACAAGTTCCGTATCGGTAATTGCAGCTGAAGCTGTCCACTCATTTACCCCGCTTTTCCAGAAGTTAAGTGTTAACCGGTGTGGATTGCCCAATTTATCGTACACGTCAATATTTGTAGTCACTCCTGCAGATGTTCGCATAATTGCATTGGCATCATTGGGGACAACGGGCAGCTTTGAATCCAGATTGCATTTATATTTTACATAGTTGGTTTCTTTAGCAGGCACCTTTCCATAAATAGGAACAATGATATCCTCAACAGTACCGGATGT
>Ga0067045_1031660_pt1 | contig 11743 bp, 5 predicted proteins | sample TerdegcTABiofilm_FD_59184 | JGI IMG/M metagenome (GOLD analysis project Ga0067045, IMG submission 59184) | Combined Assembly of (Gp0054472, Gp0054536) Wastewater bioreactor microbial communities from Singapore -Terephthalate degrading...
GGCGTGGCCGAGAGCATGACCATGTTCTGGGCCGCCGGCCGCAGCAGAGCGCCCAGACGGTAGGTCTGGGTGTCCTGGTTACGCAGGTAGTGCGTCTCGTCGATGATCACCATGTCGAGCAAAGGCTCGTCCAGATCGGACTCATCGAGCAGGCGGGCCAGGCGTGCCGCTGCCGCATTGGAGGGCTCGTCCTCATCGTTCCAGCCGCGCGGCGGACGAATGCCTTGCAGACTGGCAATGAGGGCGAACTCCTGCTGAGGCTGGCGCTTGACTTCTTCAAGCTGCTGCAGCAACTCGTGCGCGTCCACGATGCTGGCCTTGACGCCGAAGCGGTGGGCCAGCTCGCGCTTCCACTTGTCGCACAGCATGGCGGGGCACACCACTAGCAGGCGGCGCGCATCCTCACGCGCCTGCAGTTCTGTCCAGATAAGGCCCGCCTCGATGGTCTTGCCCAGCCCAACCTCATCGGCAATCAGGATGCCGTTGGTGGGCGAATCCAAAAACTGCAGCACCGGCTTGAACTGGTAGGCGAGGAACTCCGTGTTGGTGGAGTTCATGCTGTAGATCAGGTTGGCCAGCTTGCCGCTGAGCCGGTAGTAAGTGATGGCACCGCGCAGGTCGTTGGTGCGGCCATAGCGGCCCTGCTTGATCAACTCGTAAGGCCCGGGTGCCCTTTTCTCCACCTTTTCCAGTGCGCCAGGCAGGAAGAACTCTTCGGTACCGTCCAAAAAATTCACCAGCACGCGCTGGCGCGCAGGGGGGCCGTCGGTCTCACTTCCCAGGATGCCAATGCGGCCTGGATTTGCCTTCAGTCTGACCTTGTCACCTGCCTGCATACCGTCCCTTATCCCTTGAGCTATCCATTAAACGTTGGCGTATTACCAGGGCACGCTGGATCTTGGAACGCTGTACGGCTGTTCAGCTTGGCCCATTCGGGCAACAAACGACGCGAGAACCGACAGACGCTGACCAGCTTGCTCAAGAACCGCCTGCTGTTTGTGCAGTTTGTCCATTTCATCCTCACGGCTCGCAATCAGCCTTGCTCTACACGAAGCAATGGCAATCACACCGGGAACTGTTTTTTTGTACTCCGCACCACCAAACTTGAAGATTGCAGCCAACGCCAGCGCGGCCCAGCCAACCGGGCCAGTGACTACACCAAGAACACTGCTCAGCCCGGTGTAAACCGCAAACGGCAACGTCAAACCAACAGCGCCCGTAATGGCAGCCAGAGAGCTGGACGCTGCCATGTACAAGCCAAATCCGCTGAGATTTGCCAACACCAGTCCACCGGTTGCTGTCATCAGCCCTGTCGACGATGTAGTTTGGCCCTTTGCAAGTTCAGCCAGCATGGCCATACGCTCATCTGGCGAGGCCTTGGCAAGCATTTGCTCCAACGCGGCACCCACCGCGTGCTTTTCTAGGTCGGCAGCCGGCATGTTTTCGCCGACCGCTTTTGCCCCTAGTTTTCTCGCCACATCCTTGACGACCTCTTCATATGGCACATACCCGCCCCGGATGGCAGACATCAGACCGTGGCTGCCAGCTTTTCGCAAAGCATCAACAATGGCACTCGGCCCAGCCCCAGCGTTGACCCCAAGAATCACCGCGAGATTTCCACGCTCCTCATCGGTGGCGTGCTCCAGCAAATCACCAGCACCCATCTGGCGATAGTCCAAAGCGTTCAGCACGCGCAGCCGTCTGAGCACCTGATGGGTCGACTGTTGCCAGAGCTGGTGGCGGCGCTCGTACTCTTTCTTTACCTCGGCATACGTGGCCATGGGAACCGCCTGCGGCATTTGGTCCGGTGGAGTTTCTCGTGCCCGATGCCTGCCATCTCCTACAAAGTGATTGCCAAGACGTCTCTCGCTTCGTTGCCGCAAAAATGACAACAGGGTGGGAACAAAGGTAAGGGCAAACAGCACGACAGAAATGCCAAGCCCAATCCACATCCAAGTCAAAGTCGTGGTGCCCACAGTTACACCTTGAACACCTTCATCACCTCATCCCCCAGGTGATTGATCACTTTCACGGCAATGCGGCCCGACTTGGGCTTATCAAACGGGCGCGACGTGTCGCTGTTCAGCGTGTCCCATGCTTCCTTGTCGATCTCGGCCTTCAAGGTGGTCTTGAGGGCGCTGTAGGGGTCATTGGCACCCAGAAAGTACGCGTGGCGCACGAAGAAGCTCTCTTCGTTGTAGTCGGTGTCGATGAACCAGCAGGCGATGCCGTCCGCTCCATCGCTAACCACTTCGCCGGTCTGGGGCTTGAATACATCCACGCCGTTGACCTTGATGCACATCTGGCCGTTGGGCTGGGGCAGCAAGGTGATGTCGGGTTCGCCAAAAATCACGAACAGGTTGCCCTTGCCGGTGTTCTTGAGGTCTTCGGCCATGTGCAGGTCGGCGTTCATGCGGGCCTTGAGCACAGGGATGCGGCCCAGCTTTGAAAACTCGGTGGCGTGCGCTTCGTAGTTGAAGGCGCAGGCAATCAGCACGTCAAAGCCTGCGTCGCCACACTCGCGGGCGGCCTCGACCAGGTCGCTGCGCTGCACGGTGCCAAACTCGGGGCCGATGAAGATGCCGGCGCGCTTTTCCACGTCGCCTTCCATGTACCGGCCCTCGGCACACACCGCACCTTCGCCCGGCCAGGGCGTGAGGGATGTAAAGGTGATGCGGTCGGCCTTGTGCGCCTGCTGCACGCCAGCGGTTTTGAGGTTGTCCAGAATCATCTGCGGGAAGGACTGGCGGGCGTGGTAGTCGGCACCCCGCTCTTGGGCCACGTCCATCAGCTCGTCGTTCTCGTCCACGGCCAGCATACGGTGCGGGCTGAGGGATTCGACAGTGAAGGGGCCAGCCACGCGCACCGCCTTTTTGTTCTCATAGGGTTTGTCGTACAGGTACTCAAACTCGGCCTTGGCAGCAATCGAGGCGTCAATCTCGCGCTGGCGGGCAATGCGGGCCTGCCACCACTCAGAATGCAGCTTGGCTTGATCTTCTGGCCACGGGTCAGCGGGGCGCTCAGGCAGGGTTTGCAGCGTGTAGCTGCGTTTCAGGTTGTGGTTGATGGCGTGCAGACAGTCTGCGATTTTGGCCGGGCTGGCATTGTTTTGCAGCGCCTGCTCGGCTTTCAGGGAATAGAAAGCGGTCTGGGCCGCTTTGTCCCAAGCATCCTCAGCCACCCGAGGAGTTTCCCATTCTTGCCATGCCACCTGACGGGCAGCGTTCAACTGTTCACGCAGCGGCTCCAGTGTGGTTTGCCATTGGTCCCAAATCACGTCGATTTCGGCGTTGTTGGCGATGGATTTGAGGGTGATATGTGGCACGCGCTCATAAACAAAACCGTGGCGGATATTGCCCTGCACCGGCTGCGTGCTGGGTGCCGTGCGGGTGACTTCGGCTTCTTTTTGCTGGCCTTCGCGCGAATCTGCCAGCAGGTAGAACGGATAGCGTGCGCCCATGATGCGGGCGCGTGCCAGGGCCAGTGCCACACGCGAGGTGTCGATGGTGATCCAGCGGCGGCCCCATTGCTCGGCGACGGTGGCCGTGGTGCCGCTGCCGCAGGTGGGGTCGAGCACCAGATCGCCGGGGTCGGTGGCCATGAGGATGCAGCGTTCGACTAACTTGTTGGCCGTCTGAACAACGTAAATCTTGTCACCCCCAAACTGATTCTGGCCCACAGCATCAGTCCAAATATTGTTGTAAGGGAAGGCAGGAAAGTCGATGAGATAACGAACGTAGCCGAGATTGTTGCCAGACCCAGCATGCACGCGATTTGCTGCAATCAAGTTCAACATCCCAGACTGCCCGGTCTTCCATACGCCGGATGTAGGCCGATACTCCTTGCCAATTAGCGAAACTGGATACTTGGTCTTCTCTACCCCGGATGAAGACATCAAGTTGTCTATCCCAAAGATGCGAGCACCTGCAGGAAGCGGTTTGCCGTTTTTCTCATCTTTGCTTAGCGGTCTGCGAGAGCCGTCAGCCTCTTCGACTTGCGTGTAAAGGCTACCGCCTGCGGCACCGGCAACTTTCTCCCGCCAAAGTTGCCGATATTTCAAGGTTTCTTGCTTTTTTGCATACCAAAGTATGTGATCTGCGACCCCAGGAAGGGTTTTAAGCTCACCAGGGCTACCTGCACCAGTGGTCTTTTGCGCAACCACCGAAACCACAAAATTTTCATCCCCAAACACCTCATCCATCACCGCCCGCACCCGGTGCACGTTCTCATCCCCAATCTGTACAAAAATCGACCCCGAATCGGTCAACAAATCCCGCGCCACCGTCAGCCGGTCGCGCAGATAGGTCAGGTAGGAATGGATGCCATCGCGCCAGGTGTCCCGAAACGCCTTGACCTGCTCGGGCTCGCGAGTGATGTGCTCCTGCTTGCCGTCTTTCACATCCCTGCTCGTCGTGCTCCACTGAAAGTTGCTGTTGAATTTGATGCCATAGGGCGGGTCAAAGTAGATGCACTGCACCTTGCCGCGCAGACCCTCGCGCTCGGCCAGGCTGGCCATGACTTGTAGGCTGTCGCCCAGAATCATGCGGTTGGTCCAGTTCTGGTCGTGCTGGTAGAACTCGGTTTTGTCGGCACCCTTGGGAATACCGTTGAAGTCTGAAAACAAATCCGCCGTGGACTGTCCGGCCTCGTGCTCGCGCTCGCGGGTGGTGCGCAGCAGGTCGTCAATCAGCACCTTGGGGTGTACTTTTTCCTGGATGTAGAGGGGGGGAGCGTTAACCACCAGGTCGCTCCAGTCCTGCTCGTCCTTGCCGCGCCATACCAGTTGCGGGTCCATATCGGTATTGCGCGGGTAGCGGATTTGCCGCGGCGCGATGTGTTCTTGCGAGGCAATGGATTGCTGCTCGACCGACGGAATGTTCTTGCGCTTGGCCTCGTCGTGGGTAAGGGTTTCGACGTGTTTGGTGCTGGGGGCTTTGGCCATCAGGCAACCTCTTCAGTGATGGATTCTTCCTCGTCCTCGTTCCCGGCGTCGTCGAGGTCTAGGCCCCGCTCGGTCTCGTTGGTACCGTGATCCTGAACAACAACCTTACCCATTGCGCCAGCAATCAGCTCAGTCAATGCAGTCGTGCGCGCTGCCATGAAGGCGTCGAAGTCGTCATTGCGCAGGTGCTGAGGATTGATGAGATGGCTGCGCAGTATGTCGTCCAGGGCACTGGCGCTGATCCCTTGCTCCTGCTCGATCTTCTTCAGGTACGCCGATGGCGCATCACCGCTGATTGCGATGTTCGATCTTTTGAAAAGCGGTGACTTGTTGACGATGGAATCGAACACGGCGGGCTTGATGCCCTTGCTAAGGCACCACTTTTTTGGGAATACGTGGTGGATGTCGATCTTGTCGTTGAAAAAGGTCATTAACTCGACGCCACGGCCGGTAATGAAGTCCCGGCAACCATGACGCATCAACAGCGCGTGCAGGCCCTTGTAAGCGGCGGACAGGCGTGAACGCAGAGACTTGAGTCGGTCCTGCTGGAACAATGCCTCATCCAGCGACTGCGGCCTTTCAGCGTCGTCGCGTATCCAGTTGACGAGTTGCGGCACATCTTTCGCAAGCCGCGAATCCGTGCTGGAACCATACAGTTCACCGAGCGTTACGCACCAGAACCACTGCGCCAGCTTCTGCTTGGCCGCTGCGGTCTGTGCTGTCTTCCCCAGAATGGCGAAGGCGCTGGCAAGCCCCACGACCAGCGGGGGGTAGGGAATGTCGCGGTGCCAGATGATCTTTTGCTCGTTCAGGAAGGCGCCAGCCTCAATGAAGCCAGACTCAACGAGCGGGGCATGCCGCTGGTATGCAGCAAGGGGAAGCGCAAGCAGCGCGTCACGATTGCAGGAGATCTGGGGTAGCTCCTTGCCGGTTTTGCCCTGCTCTTGACGCGCCAGCCGATTCTCGCGCGTGTGCAGCAAGGTGCAGGCTTGCAGGAAATCGGTGCTGGCGATCTCGGTCAGCACATCGCGCCGATTGGGGCTGCCGATCATGCGTGCGCGGCGGCCGGGACATGCTGGCTTGCCAGTGCCCAACCAGTCTTCCCGTAGATCGTAGTTGTCCGACGCGTAAATTGCCGTCACCAACTCGAAAGCATCCAGCTTCTTGCCTCCCACATTGACTTTTTCAAAGACGAGGCAGATGGCTTCGCGGCTATTGCCCTTGTCCAGACAGATGATCGGCATCTTGTAGCGTTCGATACTGTCGAGGACGGTGCGTACGAAACTTCTCTCCAGGTCCGACACATCGCGGCCCTTTGCTCTCCAGTAGTCGCGCCAGTCGTAGAACCAGTCGCGTCCACCATTATTGAAAACTTGGTTGACAGGAAAGTGGTCATGCTCGAACTCATGCTGCCGCGTAGACAAGTCCAGCTTGATATCGCGCCCGAAATTTTCGCGAATGATGCGATCAGCTGGAACGCCGACGATGGCATCGTCGATCGAAGCAGAATCGGAGAGCGCTAGTTTGATGTCGAGATAGTAGTAGCGCTCAATTTCTGTGCCCTTGGGTGTTTTCGTCTTGACCGAAGCCTGCGAATAGGCGACCTGATAGAGGGATGTGATGCGTTGCTGCCCATCCAACAGCAACTCGGCCGGCGCGACCTCGACCTGCGGGACACCAGCCAACAGGCGAGGCTTGAAGCGCACTTCACCGCCACTTTCCAATGTCAGCAGGGCACCAACAGGGAAGCCCTTCGCGATGGAGGCAATGAGACTGCGTACATCCTCATCGCCCCAGACATAGTCGCGCTGAAAGTCGGGCAGTTGTAGACGCCCTTCATGCGCCTTGCGCAGGATGTCTTTCAGATCCTCCTTCGTCGTATCAAACATCTTCGTTCCCTGTGTGAATTGATTGCTCGCTGGCTATAGCGATCATTTTGTTGAATTTGCCCTCGACCTTGGCCTTGAAGTCGGCCTCGATCTGGAACACCTCGGTGAACTCGGCAAATGCCCAGCGGCCGTAGCTCCCGAGGTGGTTGACGCCGGGCACCCAGTAGGTGTCCATGGTGGACTTTTTTTCGATGGCGTCTTCACCCCGGTAGCCCTTGATTTCGACCACCAGATGCAGCGGGTCGGCAGGGCCATGCCCGTCATCGACCAGCACCACAAAGTCGGGCAGGTATTTGCGAAGAGTGGAGCCAAAGCGGTACGGTACTTCCAGCCCCAGGTTGTGGTTTTTGACGTAAGCGAGCACTTTTGGGTGCGATTCGGCCACGCGGCAGAATTCGGCCTCCCAGTCGCTGTCCAGAATCACCCAGTTCAGGTGACAGTGTTTGGAGCTGGTTTGCCACCGGTCGGTCTTGCTGGTGTTGAAGCGCACATGGGCGCTGGAGCCGGTGGGGTTGTAGGCATCGAGCAGCGCCTTGATGGGGCGCTCGCCCAGAAACTGGCGGGTGATGGCGGCGGTGATCTTGTTGCAGGCCATGTCGGCCAGCTCTTGGTACATCAGCAGCGCAGGGTAGGTGTCACCTTTGCAGACCAGGTATTTGGGGTTGCCGTGTTCGTCCACCGCATCCAGCCATTCTTTGACGATGCGCTTGAGCTGGCCAAACAGGTGGAGTTTGGGGGCTTCGCCAGGGTCGCGCCACTTGGTGTAGAGCAGGCGCTGGGTGAGGTTGAATAGCAGCGTGCTGGGGCGCATGTCGCCCAGGTGCTTCAGGCTCATGTCGGCACCTTCGCCGATGATGCCGGAGTTGCGGGTGATGGATGGGCCGACCAGCGCTGGGCTCAGCGTCAATATGGATTCGTCATTGAAACTCGCGCTGAGCCGCTCTTCGGGCAGCTCGACGCGGTAGCCTTCCACGCGAGGGAATTGAATCTCCAGCGCATCGCGTTCCGGGCGCATGGCCTTGACCTGCACGGTTTCGCGCGGCGGCTGGGGCGGCCCAATGACGGGCTTGGCGGTAAAGTTGAAGGGGATGCCAAATACGTCGGCGTATTCGACGTTGAACAGCCCCTTGTTCGGTCCATCCTCGTTCAACTCGTAAGACTGACGGCGCAGCGCCCGGCCAATGACTTGCTCGCACAGCAACTGCGTGCCAAAGGCGCGAATGCCCAACACATGGGTGACGGTGTTCGCGTCCCAGCCTTCGGTCAGCATGGAGACCGACACCACGCAGCGGATGCTGCCACCGAGTTGCCCTGCCTTGCCCACGGTATTCATCACTTCGCGCAGCAGTTCCTGATCGGTGATGTTGTCGCCGGCACGGGCGTCGCCACTGCGCTCGACGATCTCGCGGCGGAAGCGCTCAATCTCATCGGCCGCCATGTTGCGAAAGCTCGCATCCAGCGCGTCACCGGCTTCGAGCTGTTCGCTGTCGATCAGCAGTGTGTTGGGGCGCGGCAGCGGGTTGCCGGTGGTGTCGTCAAAGTTGCGGAACAGCGCGAGGCGGCCGTTTTCCAGCGTCGTTGTGTCATCGTCGTTTTTGCGGTGAAACCCCGAGACAAAGTCATACACCAGCTTGGAGATGGCGGTGTTCTGGCAGACGATGATGAAGCACGGCGGCACTTTTATGCCGTGCTCTTCCCACAGCTTGTGGGTTTTTTCGTAGTGGCCGTAGAGCGCCAGCAACGCAGTTTGCAGGCGCAGGGGCAGTTTGAGCGGGTCCAGCTCACCACCGGTGCCACGGCCCTTTTTGGGCATATCTTTGCGAATGTGTTCCCAAAGGTTGCGAAACACCGGCATTTCTTCGCCGGGGATGTTTTCGGCCACCGGAACGCGGGGCAGCTTGACAATGCCGCATTCAATGGCGTCCATCAGCGAGAAATCGCTCATGGTCCAGGGGAACAAGGTGCCTTCGGCGTAGCCTGAGCCGCTCAAGAAGAACGGTGTGGCGGACAGGTCCATCACTCGCGTGACACCCAGCTTACGGTTGACGGCTTCAATGCCTGAAATCCATAGGCGGGCGGCCTCGTTGTTCTTGTCGGCCTCTTTCTTCTCATCGCCCTTGAGAGCTTCATCATCTTCCGGCGTGGGCTTTTCGCGGTAGCAGTGGTGGGCCTCGTCGTTGATGACCATGACGTTTTTCAGGCCCATCAGGTCGGGCATGACACGCTGGATCATCTGGCCTTCGGTTTCCAGCGTTAGAGGGGCATCGCCGGTGCGGCCTTGCAGTAGTTGGCGCCCGCCCTTGGACAACTCGATGCGCTCGCGCAGCTTGAAGGCATGGTAGTTGGTGATGACGATCTTGGCCTTCCCCATGTCATCGAGCATGTCGCTGGGCAGCAGCTCACGGTCTTTGTAGTAGCTGTTGGGGTCGCCCGGCTGCAAGACGCGCAGACGGTCTTTGATGGTCAGGCCGGGGGCACAGATCAGAAAGCCCCGGGTGAAGTTCTTGCTGGTGGGGCGGCGCACCGCATTGATGGTCTGCCAGGCAATCAGCATGGCCATGACGGTGGTCTTGCCCGCACCCGTGGCCAGCTTGAGGGCCAGGCGCATCAGCTCGGGGTTAGCGTCTTTGTTGGCACTGGCCAGGTGGTCGAGCAAGAGCTTGCCGGCTTTGGATTGCGGCGCAACTTCGGTAAGCCAGATGGCTGTTTCGGCGGCTTCGACCTGGCAGAAAAACGGACGCACGCCGCTGAAGCGGTGGTGCCGCCAGTGTTGCAGCAGGCGTGCCGTCTCGGGCGTCACCTGCCATTGCGCCGGGCTTGGCAGGCTGCGCCAGGTGTCTACCGCCTGGCGCACCTGGTTGATGATGGATGTGATGTCGTATTGCTGGGCCGCAGTGGAGAGGTCTTTACCCTCGTCAAACACCATCTCGTCCTGTGTAACGGCTTTTTTGCGTTTCTTCGGTTTGGGGATGGGTGTGATGAATTCCGCGCGCCTTCGGCTTTCAGTCACTTGCTGGGTGGGCTGTCCGTCGGCGTCAAGCTCCCAGTGCCGTTGCGGGCAGTCGTACGGAGAATTGAGAATGGGGCGGTCGAAGAAGGGGTTCGAAGAGGGGAGTTCCATGGGTTTACGTTGGGGCTGACGCGCGTCCTCTGATACGGACTTCCTGTTGAGGGCAGCTCAAAGCCCCTTGTATGCCGACGCACTGTATGGTGGTTCTAACCCTTCCATTCAATTCGTTACGACTCGCGGTGTGTGTTGAAATGTATCCGATGGGTAGGTTTTTCCATGCCCGCGCCACGCACATCGGCTCCTTGCACGGCGCGAGTTCTAGACGCGGTTCTACAGTATCCTGGCGTATGAACGAAGAGATTTTTGAACTAGCGGCATCGAGCCCAAGACTGCCTGTCGTAGCCGTTCTTGCGTGACTGAATCATTCAGTCTCGCAATCGGGCAAGGATCGCATAGCGGTGTGGCGCGACTTAGTCGATGAGACCAAAAGCGGCTGGGGGACGTCTTGAGTAAAGTCGGGTGATGCGAAGGTAGGCCGACATTTGAACTGCAGATGTCAGCAGTCGTCGTACCGCATCCAGAATTGGTCTTACATCCGCCCTTACATCGACCGGAAAAAGAAAAACCCCGCTATCTTTTGGATAGCGGGGTTTCCTTTACTGACTTGGTGCCGGAGAGATGAATCGAACACCCGACCTTCTCATTACGAATGAGCTGCTCTACCGACTGAGCTACACCGGCTTAGCCTCGAATTATAGCGTGGAATGGTAGCTGGTCACGCGCTCGACCTCATTTTTTGAGCCGAGGATCACGCTGACGCGCTCATGGAGCTGGGTGGGCTGGATGTCGAGGATGCGTTGCTTGCCATTGGTGGCGGCGCCGCCAGCTTGCTCGACGAGCCAGCCCATGGGGTTGGCTTCATACATCAGGCGCAGCTTGCCGGGCTTGTTCGGCTCGCGCTTGTCCCAGGGGTACATGAAGACGCCACCCCGGGTCAGGATGCGGTGCACATCGGCCACCATGCTGGCAATCCAGCGCATGTTGAAGTCCTTGCCGCGCGGGCCGTCCTTGCCCTGCAGGCATTCGTCGATGTAGCGCTTCACGGGTTCGTCCCAGTGGCGCATGTTGCTCATATTGATGGCGAATTCCTTGGTGTCTTCGGGAATGCGCACGTTCTCTTCGGTTAGCACGAAGGAGCCCTGTTCGCGGTCCAGCGTGAACATGGCCACGCCGTCGCCCACGGTGAGCACCAGCGTGGTCTGCGGGCCGTAGATGCAGTAGCCCGCAGCCACTTGCGCGGTGCCGGGCTGCAGGAAGTCGCCGGCCTCCACGCCGCGGTCGTCGTCGGGCTTTTTCAGCACGCTGAAGATGGTGCCGATGCTCACGTTCACGTCGATGTTGCTCGAACCATCGAGAGGATCGAACAGCAGCAGGTATTCACCTTGCGGATAGCGGTTGGGCACCAGGTAGATGCCGTCCATTTCTTCCGAGGCCATGGCCGCCAGGTGGCCGCCCCATTCGTTAGCTTCGATCAGCACCTCGTTGGCGATGATGTCGAGCTTTTTCTGGATCTCGCCCTGCACGTTTTCGCTGCTGGCCGTGCCCAGCACGCCGCCCAGCGCGCCTTTGTTCACGGCGTGGCTGATGCTCTTACAGGCGCGTGCCACCACTTCCAGGAGTAGGCGCAGTTGCGAGGGGATGAGTCCGTCCACCCGTTGCTGTTCAACAAGGTAGCGGGTCAGGCTGATGCTTTTTGCCATGTCGGTCTCTTCTCGGTCGTGGTTTATTCGGCGAGTGCGCGGGTCACCACCTCGCGCACGTCGTTGGATAGATCCGGCTTGGCGGCTACGCGGGCAATGGCTTCGCGCGCGGCGCTGCGCCAGGGTTCGGCCAGCTTCTTCC
>Ga0067045_1031663_pt1 | contig 11738 bp, 12 predicted proteins | sample TerdegcTABiofilm_FD_59184 | JGI IMG/M metagenome (GOLD analysis project Ga0067045, IMG submission 59184) | Combined Assembly of (Gp0054472, Gp0054536) Wastewater bioreactor microbial communities from Singapore -Terephthalate degrading...
CTGGCGGCGGCACTGCCGCCCGCCCCTCTTTCTGCGCTCACTTCCCGACGAGTTCTATATGCATCCTCAGGTAGTCCTTGATCCCCTTCGTTATCAGAAAGTTGAGCTTTACATGCTGCGTCCCGGCAACTCCCAGTTCACGGGCCAGCCACGGCTTCTTGAGGAGCATAGTCGCCTTCTCTGCGGCGTCCTCCAGGCTCTCGACGAGGTAGCCGTTCACGCCGTCGATCACCTGGAGGGTGATCCCCCCCACCTTAGTTCCGACGACGGGCACGCCCTTCCAGAGCGCCTCCGTCACGGTAAGCCCGAAGCCCTCTCTAGTCGAGAGCTGCGTTACGACGGATGAGGCACGCTGGAAGGAGTTGATCTCCTTATCGCCCACGCCGTCGATGTTGGTCAGGACATGTATATCGCGGTCGCCCTTGGCATAGTCAACGGTCTTCTCGTACTGATCCGTCCCTTCCGGATCATCGCGGGCGAACGAACCCGCAAGTATCAGCTGCGCATCCGGGACCCTGCCCCTGACCTTCCTGTAGACGTCGATCGTCCCTAAGAGGTTCTTCCAAGGGTCAAACCTCGAGACGGTGGTGATGATGGGCCGCTCGGGATCTATACCGTACCGCTCCAGCGCCTGCTGGATCTCGGTAGGTGACAGTCCGCAGTTCTTGGGCGAGAGCGGATCGATCGTCGGGTAGTGGATCAGCGTCCTCATGTCGGAGAGGTCCTTTGGGACGTACCTCTCGAGGGAGAAGACGAGTGCGTCGTACTTTCTTACCAGGCCGCATATGGTCGGCCAGACGGCAGGGTTCAGCGTCGAGGTGTCAATGTGGCAGCGCCAGACCCACTTACCGTTGTTGCGGTACTCGATCAGTGGGAGGGGTTGGGGGTCGTGGATTACCACCACCTCGCCGTCCAGGTTAAGGTGCGAAGCGTTCAGACGGTTATTCTTGAAGTAGTGGTCCAGCTCTTCCTTCGAGAGGTTGATCCGCATGTCTCCCTGGAGTGCGTTGTGGATCTTCTTGGTCGTCACAAAGAACTCGAGGTCAGCCCTGAGGGTCTCCCAGGAGGTGTTTATCCCGAGGGTATTTGCCAGGGGGATAAGGCGGCGGAGTATCTCGGCCACCCCTCCGCCGAAAGTGGTCGCGTTCACGTGTATGACCTTTGAGCCTTTCACCCTCTCGGCCAACTGCTTGATGCTCTCCACTTCGCTGGAGCCTACTATCGGAACATATTCGTCGATCGTTGTCATTGCCCCATCATCCTGACGACCTCGACCGAGCCCATCTTCCGGACGATCCCCTCGATAATATCGATCCTCGACAGGATCCCAATCAGGCGTCCGTCCTCAGATGCGACCGGGAAGCCGCTGACATCGAGATCCACCGCTTTCTCGAGCGCCTCTCCGACATCGGCTCCGGACCGCAGGCAGACAACGTCCCCGATCATGACCTCCTCCACCTTCTCGCCGAGGATCTCAGCGATCTCTTTCTCGTCGGGTATGAGCTCCTCCCGAGCCTCTGCGAGCATATGCCTGAGGACGTCGTTCACGGTGATAATGCCGACGACCTTCTCCATGACGACCGGGAGGCGGCGCACCCTTGCATTCACCATGGTGTGGGCAGCCTCCAGCAGGGAAGCATCGGGGCAGATCCGGTAGACCTCGTGCCGCATCACCTCCCCGACGGTTACCCCAAAGCGCCTACCCCTCATCCTCTTCAGTATATTAGCTTCCTCCAGAATTCCCCTAAAGACCGATGACTGATCGACGATGACAAGGTACCCAAGGCGGTTCTCGGCCATGAATTTTAGGACGGCCTCTACGCCGATATCGTTCAGGAAGATCTGGTGCAGCTCATCCATGAAGAGGTTGACGGGCTCTAGGAAGACCTGGCGCAGATCCTTCTTCGCCCGGATGGAAGAGCCCCTCTTGCCCAGGATCAGTTCGAGTATGCGCCTGCCGCTGATCACCCCTGCAACCTTGCCCGCGCCGTCTACCACGATCGCCCTGTAGTGCCCCTTCCCCTCCACGAAGGAGGTCACCGCCGAGATGAGGGGGGCGTCCTCGCGTATGGCGTTTTTTGATGGCTCTAGGTCGAAGATGTTCATGGAGAAGTCAAGGGATACTATCCCTTACCTGTTATTTAGAGGTTATTGCAGTTGGCTAGGAGGAGGTGGTATCGGGGGCGGCAGAGGGATGAGTGTTGCGCGAGCGGCATATGTGGATGTTCATAGGGAACGCCTCACCCATGCCCCGGCAGCCGGGCGGGGGAGTGGCGGACCTCAGCCGATAAGTTAAATTTGTCGGTAACGGAATTAATGATCGCACCGGGTTTTAGGGGAAAAAGGCTGTTTTGTACGTAATGAACTTTGCGTTCTACGTCAAAGACGGTGAGAAGAAGCGGGCCCTCTCCCCCATGGCGGGCGACGTCCTGGCCCTCATGGAGGCGCTCGATATACTCAGAGGCAGGTGGCGGAATACCGTCAGGTTCTTCTTCGAGGATGAGACGCAGAAAAGGATCAATTTCGTCTACAAGCTGTACTATCCGATCCTGCTGGTCAGGGAGGGGGACAACGTGATCCCCATAGACGGCATGAACCTGCACAAGATGAGGGTCAACGACTACCTGAAGACCGACAGGGGGTATGAAGTCATGAACGTCAGGGTCTACGAGCTTCCAGTAGTGGAGGAGGGTGAGGGTTTCAGGCTCTCCGAATGGATAATAGCCTCGGCGAAGGGGGAGATAGACGATGGATTCGCTCTTCCGCCAGCCCTTCAGGAGCATGAGGCCAGGGACGCCGCCCACGAATTCCTGAGGCTGCTCCGCAGGACCGAGGAGAGGGCAACGAGGATAAGGGCAGAGATAGCCGGGGCCGAGGGCGAGTTCAAGGAGGCGCTGAGGCAGAAGAGTGAGGACTATGCCAGGATCGAGAGCGCCTACGAGGAGAAGATCAGGCGGAAGAGGGACGAGATCGAGGGCTTGATTGCCGACGAGGAGAGGATAATCACCGAGTCGAGGCGGGAGGGGGTGAGGGTAGTTGCAGAGCTAAGCGGAGAGTGCAGGAGGCTGAGCGACGATATCGCGACCCTCAGGAAGGAGATTGCCGCCCTCAATGAGAAGTATGCCGAGTGTGAGAGGAGGTGGGACGAGGCCAGAAAGGAGCTCGATCGGTCGGAAGCCAGGTTCAAGGAGATCGTCGAGAAGGCAGGCGCAGAGCGCGGTGCTGGGCAGGATCGGTCAGCCGTCCAAGTGGAAGAGGCCTTGAGAGGCATCGAGGGGCTGAGAAAGAAGGTTGAGGCGCTGCGGGAGGAGGGGGACGGCATGAGGGAAAGGCGTGAGCAGCTCGCCAGGAGGCTCGCCGATCTCGAGAGGGAGCTCCCGAGCTGGCAGGAGAGGGAGAGGCTCATCACCGTCCGTGAAGACCTTGAGGCCAAGAGGGTGAGGGGGGACCTCGCGAGGAAGAGGGAGAGCCTGCCCCGGGAGCTCTTAGATCTCATCTCCGAGAGGAACCGCGCCCTGCTCGAGTTGAAGACTAACGAGAGCAGGATCAAGCGGGAGTATGAGAGGGAGATCGGTAGGATGAAGCTCTCGCTCGAGGCGGTCGAGGCGGAGCTGAAGAGGAACCGGGACGTCCTGATCAGGGACGACCGGATAGCCGGGATCGAGACCCTCTACATCCCGTTCTACCTTGTCTCATCCAGGGAGAGGCTCAGCGTAGTTGAGCCGCCCATCGTAATAAGAGGGGGCAGGGCAGAGGAGTCCAAGGGAACCGGAATAATAGGGGCGGCGCTGCGCCATATTGAAGGGGACTGGACCACCCTCTCGACGCTTGAGGAGGCGCGGGAGATCTTCAATGTGCTTAGCGAGGGTAACAGAGATAGGGTACTTAAGGGGATAGAGGAACTGGAGGAGATAGGAGCTCTGGGCAGGATCCAGAAGTTCATACTCCTCAGCAGAGGTTCCTCTACATGAAGATACTGTATGTCAGCCAATCTTTCTTTCCGAGCACTGGTGGAGTCTCTTACTACCTCATATGGCTAGCAAGGAAGCTGAGATCTGCAGGGCACGATGTTGCATTTGTCAACATGCGGCCTGCCGGCAAGCCGATAGAGGAGCGGATAGAGGGCTTTAACGTCTACAGGGTCTCCCTGAGCGGCCTGATAAACGAGAAGGACACCGCGGGGTATACAAAGTTTAAGGAGATGATCCTGAAGGTCTTCCACGGTCGGGACGTCCCGCTGGACAGGCTTTACAACAGGCACCTCTACGGCTTTAATGAGTACCTCAATGTAAACAGACAGTTTGAGAGGAGGATCCGCGAGGTTGCGAAGATCGAGCTGCCGGACATAATACATGTCCACGACTTCCAGCTCCTGCCGCTGGGAGGGCTCCTGAAGAACCTCGGGATACCGATGCCGTTCACCTGGCACATCCCTTTCACGGAGGAGGCACACCGCGGCTGGAGGGAGTTCGTTGTCAAGTATCTGGTGGACTATTCCAACACTGTCTTCTCCACCAAACCATACATAAACGTAGCCCTCAGATCAGGTCTGCCATGGAACAAGGTGACGTGCATACCACCCTTCATAGATGTCAGAGAGCCCACGGCCAGCTTCAAGCAGAAGTTTGGGATCGCCCCAGACCTGAAGATGGTGATCTGTGTCGCCAGGCTGGATAGGCTGAAGGGGCAGAGCGTCCTGATAAAGGCCTCCTCGAAGATCAGGGAGAAGTTTGCCTTGGCGCTGATCGGCAACGGCTCGTTCAGTAAGGAGACGCTCAAGGTTAAGGAGAAGGAGGAGTATCACAGGGACCTCCACGCCCTCGCCGAGGAGCAGGGGAACTCGAAGAAGATCGTCTTCGCCGGAGCCATCGACAGGGATCTTCTCATGTCGGCCTACAAGGAGTGCGACCTGGTGGTGCTCCCCTCGCTGCAGGAAGGGTTCGGCCTCGCGATAACGGAGGGGATGGCATTCGGCAAGCCCGTCGTAGGCACCGCGGTGGGGGGCATACCCGTGCAGATCTGGCCGGGAATAAACGGGTTCCTCGTCAATCCCAATGATCCGGACTCGCTCGCGAGCGCGATCGAGCATATTCTAAGGAACAGGGACGTCGCAGAGAGGATGGGCGAAAACAGTAAAAAGATCTACCAAGCAAACTTCTCTACGGACAGAGGGATGGCTGACCACCTTGCCCTCTACGACAATGTCCTGAGGGCGGGATAGGACAGTCGGCGGATACTATGTCCAAGCAGATCGGGGGTTACCAGTTGAAAATCAATGCAGATGTAGTGGTAATGGACTATGACAGGACGGTGGCCAGCGAGAGTCTGGGATTTATGATAAGCGATCAGGTACTGGAGGCACTCTCGAGGTCGGAGTGCAAGCTGATCCTGGCGACAGGGAGGAGGTTCCAGAGCATACCCGACCGGAGGGTCCGGGATGTCTTCCACGTAATACTCACGGAGAACGGGACTATATTCAACTCAGGCAGCGGCGATGTAAAGCGCATACTGGTCGAGGAGGCGTGGTTCCCGAAGAAGGAGAAGATCAGCGAGGTTCTGAAGGAGGCGGGAATAGCCTATCACAGCGGTGAGGCGATACTCGCGGCCCACAGGAGGGACCTGGGGGCGGTCCAGATCGCCCTGGAGGAGACGGGGCTCAGGAAGGAGGTCTCGCTCGAGTTCAACAGGGAGGGGCTAATGGTACTGCCGGCGGGCTGGGGGAAGGGCAGGGGGACCCTGCTCGCGCTCAGGGAGCTCGGCGGCGGGCGCCTACTGGCGATGGGCGACGACTTTAACGACCTCTCCCTCTTCGACGTAGCCGATGTCAGGGTGGCTGTGAAGAATGCGGTGCCGGAGCTGAAGATGAGGGCGGACGTCATCTGCGAGGAGGAGAACGGGATGGGGGTAGCGGAGATCCTCGGCAGCATATGGAGGGGGGAGTGAGCGCCCTGTCCCAGATACCGGGATTTTACAATATGAGCCTGGAGGAGAGGCTCGGCCTCGTCAGGGAGAGGGCGGGGCTAACAGAGGAGGACGTAGCGGTGCTCAGGAAAGGGCTGGGGTTGCCTGTGGCGGAGAGGATGGTCGAGAACGTGGTGGGTCTCATCCAGATCCCGGTCGGGATAGCCACCAACTTTAGGATAAACGGTAGGGACGTCCTCATCCCAATGGCGACAGAGGAGCCTTCGGTTGTGGCTGCCGCCAGCCACGCCGCAAAGCTTGCCCTGCCGGACGGCTTCTTCACTTCAAGCACGAGGCCGGTCATGAGAGGGCAGATCCACATCGTGGGGGCCGACGGGGGGGCTGCCGGCAGGATCCTGGAGAAGAAGGGGGAGCTGATCGATCAGGCGAACCGGCTTGCAGGGTCTCTCTCATCGCTCGGAGGGGGGGTCCTGGATCTGACGGTCAGGGAGACCTGCGCAGACGACCTGGTGGTGGAGGTTTACGTCGACTGCAGGGACGCTATGGGTGCCAATGCCGTCGACCGGATAGCCGAGGGGATCGCCCCGGAGATTGAGGGACTGAGCGGAGGTAGGGCCCTGCTCAGGATCCTCTCAAACCTCGCCACGGAGAGGATCGCGACCGCGAGGGTCGCTTTCGCGGAGGGGCGCATCGGGGGCGATGTGGCAGAGGGGATCGCCAAGGCGTGTGAGATCGCGATGTGCGATCCCTACCGTGCGGTGACGCATAACAAGGGCATAATGAACGGCGTCACAGCCGTCGTACTGGCTACGGCCAACGATACGCGGGCAGTTGAGGCGGGGGCCCACGCCTACGCATCCCTCTCAGGGAGGTACCTCCCCCTCTCGAGGTGGAGGCGGGAGGGGGGCAGCCTGATCGGCGAGCTTGAGATGCCGCTGGCGTTGGGCATTGTCGGGGGCGCAACGAGGAGCCACCCTGTTGCCCAGGTATGCCTCAAGATCCTTGGCGTCCGGAGCGCCTCGGAGCTTGCGGGGGTGGCGTGCGCGGTTGGTCTGGCTCAGAACTTTGCCGCGCTCAGGGCGCTGGTCACCGAGGGGATACAGAAAGGCCACATGGAGCTCCACGCTAGAAATGTGGCGATAATGGCGGGGGCTACAGGAAGCATGATCGACGCGGTGGCCGAGGCCCTCATCAGGGAGAAGGACATCAGGGTTGCGAGGGCAAGGGAGATACTGGGCAAGGTCCAGTAAACTAACTCTACGGTCGGTTCTATGGCTGGATGAACGCTTTTGGGCGCCTCTCGCCTGCAAGGAATGCTCGACGAGCCTGCAGGGCTCCCGCGCGGCATGTGGGCGCTATACCCGGATGCGCAGGGAGGCGTGCGGGGGCGAGGTGGGCGAGGTGGGCGAGGTGGGCGAGGTGGGCGAGGGGCAATGTGCGCCACCGGCGCAGGGCAGGGTCTGCTTAAGGGAGTAAGCGGAGCAGTGAAGGGGGCTTCCCTTCCCCACACCTGTCCTAATTACTCCTTCCCGACGAGGGAGATGGCCTTGGCAGGGCATGACTCCGCGACGAGCTCCAAATCACAGTCGCCTTCCTCACCTATCACGCGTGCCTTGCCCTCGGCATCTAGCTCGAAGATCTCAGGGCAGAGGGCGACGCAGGATCCGTCGCCTATGCACTTGTCCCTATCCACGCGAGGAACTTTCAATGGGAGCACCAAGGTAGATACTATGCAAGATTATATTTTAGGGTTTGTTGATAACGAGAGGATGAGCGGGGTAATAGGTTGGATCCAAAGCTCCTGGCAGAGGCGGTGACGGTCCTCAAGAATATGCCACGAACGGGCTGGCTGCAGAGGGGGGTACCACCGTCAGAGGCGGAGACGATAGCGGAGCATACGTTCGAGGTTGTATCCATCCTCACCATGATCTCGACCGTCTCCGGGGCAGACGCCGAGAAGATGCTGGTCATGGGCATAATCCATGATTGGGGCGAATCGGTAACCGGCGACATCCCCCGAAGCCTGACGGAGAGGCTCGGCAGGGAAGCGAAGAGCAGGGCGGAGAAGGAGGTCGTGGGCGAACTCTCAGTGCTGAGCGGCTTCAAACAGCTCAGGGAGGTCTTCGAGGAGTATGAGGAGCGGGGGACGAGGGAGGCGATCTACGTCAAGCTCGCGGACCTGCTCGCCACCCTGAGGCAGGCACGATCATACGCTGCCAGGGGGTTCCGGGTCATGGACATCGCCGATACATGCGCCAGGGAGCTTGAGGCCCTCCTGGCGGGGGTCGGGGAGGAGGGGGTACGCGTCTTGGTATCCAAGCTATCTGAGGCGGAGGGGGCAGCGTCCCGGCCGAATACGGCGCCCGCTGACGCCTGATGCAGGGGCCTCGGCCCCGCAGGCGGCATTCCTTTGGCCCTGCCGGGCGGGATGGTGCACGGTGTCGCAGTCAGGCTTTTCTGATCCTGCGTCTCTCCAGGAGGGCATAGGCAGGCACGCCCACCAAGAGGACGGCGCCGATAAGGAGGGCGGCGGTCAGGGCAGAGTTTCCGGAGGCGGCTTCTCTACTGCTGCTGGTCAGGCCCGCCGGCGGGGTGTATGAGAAGCTGCCGACGTATTCCCTGAAGAGGCGCCCTGCTGCCTCCTTATCGCCCGCGATGACGTCGATGGAGAAGGACATCCCTGAAGCGTCCCAGACTCCGATGACCCCGTATATATTGGCTCCGTCGGGGAAGAGGATCGTGAAATTCTGGTAAGCGATGGTATAATTGTTGATGACGGAAGTGCCGAGAGGGGTGCTGCTCATATTTGCATCCTTGAGGGAGGCGTTCATCCCATTGAAGAATTCGTCCAGATAGGCCTTGGCGTCCCTGTACTGCTGGCCGCCCTTGAACCAGGCCACCCCGAGGGCGTGGCTATCCCTGTAACTGGTCTCGTTCAGGCATGTTCCGAAGAGCGCCCCTGTCTCGGCTGAATAGTCGAGGCGTTCGCTCTTCTCTAGCTTCATGCTGCTCGGATAGCTGAAAGAGATCCCGAACTCGGAGAAGTTGTTATCCAGGGAGACCTCAGACCGGACTGCTGGAGGCGCCCGGAGGGCAAACAGGAAGATGATTACCGCTACGGCCGCGATAGCCTGGACTCCTCTCTTGAAGCGCAAAAAGCAATCACTGTAAATCTATCCGTAGAGAGGGTAATAATTCTATCCTGAGGCTCGCACCGGGATCGGCCGTCGGTGGCGTCTCATCCCCGCGCGGGAATGCCGGGCGGCGAGGGGCTGCCCCAGCAGCCAGGCATGTATCGCCGCGTATCAGGCGAGGACGCCGGGGGACCGGCGGGGCTGATTCCCGCTGACGGAGACGGTCTTCCTGAAATGGCGCTCCCGCACCCAATCCTCGTAATAAATGCCGCCCTCTGTGTGCCATGCCCTCTGGTGTTCTCGGTAATCCCGCTCTGATGAGAATTTGGCGTCGCACTCGCGGCACAGAATGGTCTTTTCCATGGTACCCACTACTCTAGCGGTATCTGTGCTGATCCTAATTAAGGCCTCGGGCAGATAACGGCACAGATCCCGGGAGGGGGTCCTCCGTGAAAGTAATCGCCTCGAAGGAATGGCGCTTTCCCATGATCCGACGATGGTGGTAAAACGGATTTATCCCGAAAATGAGGATCTGGATCTATGGTGTCGGGATGGGGTTGATGATCTCTACCAAACTTTCCAAGCTCGAGGATTTTGCACTGGCAAGGCACAGAGACCAGATAAAATGCAGGGTCTGCGGCAGGTGGTGCCTGTCCTGGCTGGGGCTCAGGATCCATATCGCCAAGAAGCACGGGGTGACAGCTGCGCAGAGGGAGCCGTTCGACCCGTACAGATCGCTGGGCGGAGAGCTCCGGGCCGCAGGGCCGGACTCGGCTCACAAGTAGCCGTCGAGTGTCCCCTGTATGTTCTTGCTGCGCTCCGCCAAGGCTTCTTTAGCTGATGCGGCATTAGCGCTGCCATCCCCTCTTTTACGGCGGGGCCCGGATCGGCCTTTGGCTTGAGAGACGCCCCCTGAGACCGCTCCGAGAGCTGCACCGGGGGCTGCCGGAGGAGCAGGCGGTCCGGTGACCGTACCGGCGGCGCCCCTGCCTGAAGCAGTGCGACCGTCTCCCCCGCCCTCCGCTGCCGAGCCCGCCGATAGGGGCTCTGTCAAAAGTGATCCGCCGCTTTCAGGCGCCTCAATACCCGCTCCGACTTGTGCCGGCGCCAGGTCGTATCCGCCGGCTGCAGCAGGAGGCGCGAGGTCGGCCAGAGGTCTGGCCGGCATAGGCGCGACCCCGGCGTCTTCGATCTTAGCGATCCCTCCGGCCTGTTCGGCTGGTTCGGCCGTTACTTTTCCTTTCTCTTTTTCTTCCTCTTCCTCTTTCTCTTCCGCCGCCTCTCTCTTTTCCTCGCCGCCCCCACCTGAGGCGGCATCCTTCTTCCTGCCCTTTGCGGCATTGATGAGCCTCTCGAAGAGGAGGCCCTCGCCCACGTTGGAGAGCATGGAGAGATCCCGCGCTACCTCCTTCCCGTACACCTGGAAGATATTCTGGCGGTGCATCTCATACTCCTGCCTCTTACGGCGCCTGATGAAAGAGTGGATCGCCCTCCCGAGCTCCTGCAGCGCCAGCTTCAGCTGCTCCCTTATCTCATCGTGGTAGGCTATGGCGAACTTGCCGGGGGCGGTATAGGGCACCTTTGTTGCCACTAGGGAGACGACCAGCACCATGGGGGCATACGGGAGGTTTCCTTCGTCTTGAGGGAGATCATAGTTACGCCAGTTGACCTCCTTAACCACCTTGTACAGGAGGCAGTCCTTCGAGTCGTAGATGAGGGGGCACTTGTTCCCCAGGCGGATGACCTTGGACTTGAATACCGCCTCCCGGACAGTGTCACATGCCTTGATGACCGCGGCACCGCCGTAGGCCACGCCCACCTCGACCTGGAAGGGGACGCCCCTGTACGACCAGGGGTAGCGGGAGACCGTCGCAATAAACTCTGCGTCAGGGAAGACCCTCCTCAGCGAGGCCTTGAGCTCGGCCTCTCCTATGGGGCTGAGGACGTCCAGCGGCGGGCGCATGAGGTCACACTCCCTTGCTGCCTTGAGGAGGGCCTCGACGTTGATCTCTTTGGGCAGCGCGGTGGGCGCTACCCCGGCGGTCTTGAGGAGGGCCAAGGCCTTCTCGTCAGATATCCTGACGAAGTGCTCGGTCAGGAAGCGCTTGGCCTTCTTGCAGCACGCGTCCTTGGTAACCATCTCCAGGAGGGCCCCCGGCTCCATGGAGAGGAGGTGGGGCTTGATCTCCTTCGGCGCAGGGGGGATCGTGCTGACCGCCCGCTTGTAGTGAACGAACCTTGCCTCCTGATCCGGGTCCGTCTTTATAGTGAACTTCAGGTCAGCGTGGGGGTTTGCGAGCAGCAGCTCACTTATGAAAGACTCTACCTTCTCTGTGAAATCGCCGGCGACCATTAGCTCGATCCTCGTGCCGTGCTTCTTGTAGCCTAGCGTCACTTCCTCGTTCGAGAAGATTATCGGAGTGTTCGTATCGGTATCTATCTTCAGGACGATCTTCCGCCCCTTGACGTCCTTCGCCGTCTTCGTTATTATCACTGCGGGCTCGAGGGATGTGAGCTGGGCGTATATTATGGCCGCGTGGGCGCCTATGCCCTGCTGCCCCCTGGACTGCTTGAATGAGAAGAACTTGGAGCCGTACAGGACTGTGCCGAAGCACTTTGCGACCTTCTCCTTAACTATGCCGCAGCCGTTGTCCTCCACGGCTATGCGGAAGATGGGGAAGG
>Ga0067045_1004238_pt1 | contig 11735 bp, 8 predicted proteins | sample TerdegcTABiofilm_FD_59184 | JGI IMG/M metagenome (GOLD analysis project Ga0067045, IMG submission 59184) | Combined Assembly of (Gp0054472, Gp0054536) Wastewater bioreactor microbial communities from Singapore -Terephthalate degrading...
AGTAGTAAGGATTTCATTTAGTTGTTTTCCTGTAGTAGGTGATCGATGCGGACAAAGGTATAGCCCTTCGATTTTAGATAGGTCAGGAGCTCCGCCAGACGCCAGTAGAATTTGTCGGTACGCTCTGGATTGGTGCCAATATGCAGAAGCAGGATAAAGCCATTCAAGCCGTTTGGCTGGTGCTGCTCGTAATTGATAATGCTTTGATAAATCTGCTCGGTACTGCGGTAATTCTGGGCGCTGGGAATGGTGTAATCGGCGTTGGCAAGCGTTCCGGGAGTGAAATTGACTAGCTGTAGGCCCAATTCCTTAGTCCAGGCGGCGATGGTATCGTTGTACCATTCGTAAGGCGGCATGAAATAGGGGGCTTGTGGTTTTTTAATCCCGAACTGGGCCATAATCTGATAATTGGCTTGTAAATCCTGGAAAAATTCGGCTTTGGTCACCAGGAGGGAATCACGCTGCTCCCAGGCGCAATACAGCAGATGTTTATCAGAGTGAGCGCCGAGGTAGTGCCCGTCGCGGAGCAGAGTCCGAATGAGCTTCCGATTTGACTTTTGTCGATAGAAATCACCTGTGAAGAAAAAAGTCGCTGGAGTCTGGGTTTGCTTGAGCACCCGGCGGATATGCCAGCCGCCATCATTGTAATCACCGCCAGTGAAAACCAACGCGAGACTTTTTTGGCTGGAATTGCCTCTGATTATTGCACCGTGGGAATATACAAAAGGTGACTGGGCAAGCCCGGAAGCCAAAAGACTTGCAATGGTTATAATTAGAATGATTTTTTTCATGACGCTGTTCTTCAGTACATAACCGGAAGCAATTTAAGACGAATTATTTTTGGGAAACAAAATTTTTTTAAGATGGATGAAACCTTTTTGAATTTTGCATGTCTAATAGATAGCATTTTTGAAAGCAACCCCTCTCTCATAGATTCTTCCTCCTCAAGGTCCGCTCCCCGCGGACCTTTTTTATTCGACNCGAATTGGTAAATTTAAGCGTAATGATCGACAGAGAGACCTTGGCTATNCGACCGTACTTAATGGTCAATCCCATCCAACCTTACCATTGGGGGGTACGAGGCCCCGAGGCGCTAATACCCCAACTACTGCACTTGGCTCCCGAGGCTGATCGTCCTTATGCGGAACTCTGGATGGGAGCGCATCCCACCGCACCCAGCCAGGTCATTATCGATGAGCAATTAGTTCCGCTAAACCAATTAATCTCCCAGGCTCCGCGCGTTTTTCTGGGAGAGCGTACTGCCGCAAATTTTAGAGAACAGTTGCCCTTTTTAGGCAAAATTTTGTCGGCAGGCGAGATGCTTTCGATTCAGGTTCATCCTGATAAAACGTTAGCCAGGGTTTTGCATCAAAAAGATCCTAAGAATTACCCCGACCAGAATCATAAACCGGAAATAGCCTATGTCCTCGATGAACTCGAGTGTCTGGCCGGATTTCGACCGGTGTCCGAGATTCTTGACCTGGTAACAGCCAATGCCGAATTGCAAGCCATCTTCCCCACAATCCGAGAATGGGCTTGGGATAAAAAGAAAGAGTTTTTAAATATTCTTTGGCAAGCATGTATCGCGATATTCCAGCAGTCACCAGAGCAAGTAGATCAGCAATTACGGTTGCTGGCCAAACGCTATCGACAGCAGGAATCAATTAGCGATCCCAACTGTAAGCTCTTCTTAGAACTAAGTGAAAAGTATTCCTCGCCAGATATCGGTCTGCTGCTTAGTCTCTTGCTGCAGTATCGCCGGTTGACTGCTGGTCAGGCTATTTACTTGCCCCCGCGGAGTCTGCATGCCTACATTCGAGGCAATATCCTGGAATGTATGGCCAATTCGGATAATGTTGTGCGGGCAGGATTGACGCCGAAGTATGTGGATTTAACAGCCCTGAAAGATGTGGTTGACCCACTGGTCCAATCGCAACTGTTAGTGCCGAAAACCAGCCAAAGCAAGCAGGTCTATCAAATTCCTGCTTCTGATTTTATGCTCCAGCGCGTTGAATTAAAGGCTAGGCAAAATCTTGAATGGGAATTCAGCGAAGGGCAGATTCTTTTTGTCTGGGAAGGGAAGGTAGCGGTCCACTGGGATCAGGGGGAAATGTTAATTGAGCGAGGCAGCAGCCTCTTTCTGCCAGCGATCTTAGGCAAAATTATGGTCAAACCTCTTACTTCAGCCACGCTTTTTATCATCTGCCCGGGGACAGTTGAATAGCTTTTCGGGTTAACTATCTATTCAAATAGGATTTTGCCCTTGGTCAAGAAATCCTGAAAGCCATTGTTCCCCTTTGCGATCCTTTGACATCGTTGATCGTAACCGAGAGAAGGCTCCGGTCTATTGTTAACTTGCCAAAGGAAGAGCAAAGGCAAATAGCTGAGACTATTCTGGCAAGGAGTGAAAGCAACCACTCCAACGTTTAGGCTTGGATGGGGAGGTATCTTTTAATCGCGACGCAATTATGCAGAGGATATTTCAAGTAAACGATTTTCTTCGAGGATTTGGTTTAATAAACGTTCGGCCATCTGTTGATCAAGGGTGCGGTTTAGCAGGGCTTTTGCCATCTCATCTTTGAGGTACCGAAGATAGTTTTCGTAATTCTTGACTGTCTTGAAAAGAGGCATAGTTTCAGTGGGAACAAGGACTTTCTTAACGCCAGGTCTTTGTGAATAGATCAAGTACTTTGCCTCCACAGGATTTTTTGCCTTATAGACAAAACCGTTATCCGTGATAACCTCTTGTTCACCAAAGAAGTAGTTGCCAAGTCGCAAGGTCTCATCTGGTAAGGAGACCTCTTTCATCTTATCTGCTTTAACTGAGGGATCAAGGAAATCCTTAGGAAAGCGTTTGGGACCGTTAGGCAGAAACTCCTCTATCACCTCTCGCTTAACCTTTTCAATGTCCCGTTCTGGCCTTGCCTTCTTGACCTTCTTTCGCATCTTGGCAAGCTCAATCCGCTCTTTCACAAGTTCGCATAAGCCATCGTAGAGAGGCTTAAGATACTTCTTCGGGTCAAGACCCAGGGCTTCAAGGACAAGGCTATCAAACTTCTGCCGATCAGGCATCTTGACCTCCTCAAAGATGGGTCTGATGGGGCGGGTAGAAAGAGAATTAAAAGAATTATAAATTGCAAGTGGAATTAATTTTAATTTATGATCAGGAACCAAGATATCGTCAGCCTCATATACTTTAAAGTCTAAAGCACCATCACCTAAATTAACTCTCCCCCCCAATTCAACTGAATAGAAGGATAGTGAAGAGTTTAGAAATGCCCCTATCAAATCGGCTGAGACACCTTTTTTCAAATAAATGTCGTATAGCCTTGCATCAGCTAACACGCCTGGATTCATCCAAAAAATGAATCTTTCATTCCAGCTCATCATGCAAAGCAATTGACTATGTTCACCGATGTCAAGTGCCCACCATCCTGGCTTCCTACCTTTTACAGTCGGCACATCGGGCCAGGGGACGCCATCTTTCGTTTTCTGTTTCTCTCCCCATTCAATATACTTCAGGGCACCAGCCTTCCCCTCCCGTCTTAATTCCTCTTTGCTTTTCTGGCATAAAAATACCTTTGTTGTAAGTTTTGCAGGGTCAATTAAAATGCCTTCAAACTCCTTTGGAGATTTGAGCACAGGTTTTAAAAACTCCTCCTCAATCCCAAACTCCTTAATCCGCTCGTCGGTGAGGTAGAAGAACTCATTGATACCTGTCGTGTATCCACGCCGTATCTCTGCCACCTCTTTCAGCGGTACCAATTTGTCTTTGCACTTTTCCAGAATCTCAAAATAGACCTTCGGTGCCCTCAAATATTTTCCCCACTTCACGGTCTTGCCTGTTTGCTCTGCTTCGTCGAGCAATTCACCTTGTCTGATGCAGCGAATTCTGAAATCTGCATCTTCATATGTCTTTAGCCCCTTCAGAGTATTGACAACCTCTGTCCCTTTAATTTGGATATGCTCGCGACCTGCGCTTTCAATCCTTGTGACTAAGTTATCTAGTCCCTGCCAGCGCTTTTGAGCATCCAATTTCATATCCCAGGGGATGAGTTCTCTTAAGGGCTTTTTAATTTTTACGAACTTGACGATGTGGTCTTCTCTTTCCTTTCGGTTTTCACACCTCTCCAATACGGTTACAATCGTATTCACCGAAACATCCTCAAACCAGGGTTCACAACGGGACTCAAGGATAGCGATAATCTTGAACTTCTTGAGAAAGAATTTCTGGAGTTCATAACCATATGCAACATCGAGCCACGCATTGGAGGTAACAATGCCCATCCGCCCACTGGGCTTTAAGAATCTCGCGGTTTGAAAAAATAAATAAGCATAAATGTCTGCCTGACCGGAGAGTTTCAGGTTTCCATTCCTATCAAAGAGTTCACGGTAGTCTGCCCTCCAACCCTCTTCAAGGACCTTTTTGAGAAACTTTTTATAGCCTTTGACTTGTTTTTCTATTAGTTCCTGCCTGATGTAAGGGAAATTTCCGACAGCGGCATCAAAAACTGGTAAAGGTTCTTCAATGAACGGTTCACCATTTTCTACTGACTTTGGTGGAGGAAAACGAAAGGTCTTGTTGGGTCTGACATCAAAGAAATCCTGTGACACAATTCTGGGGAAGTTGGCATAGTCTGTGAGATTTTGGCGGTAAAGGTTGATTGTAGCAAGCTCTGCTGGAAATCTGGCAATGTCTATCCCCCAGAGAGATTCCAAAAGCTTTTGGTGATTGTGCTCACCTAATGTCTTTTTACGGTCATACGCCCTGAGGAGAAAAGTTCCTGTACCACAGGTTGGGTCAAGGACATTTGCATCATGCGAGCGTATGCAGAAAGCAGTTATTAGGTCTACCAAATCTTCACGGGTGAAATATTGTCCCAAGGCATGTCGCTCTTCTGGAGGTATCAGGCGTTCAAAGACCTGCCCGATAATATCCTGTGGGACGCTAAAGAAGTTATAGTAATTTAGGTCTGAGATGAGGCTTCGCAGTTCATCAACGGCGGCTTGAGGATAAGGAATCCTCTCAGTTAACTCTTCTTCAAAGATTGCCTGGTAGTCAATGGAACGAGCAAGTTCAAAATAATGTCGGAGCCTTGATACTATCATCGCATCATCAACGCCAGAAAAGTCCATCTCGGGGAGTGTAGAGACATGGCGCCTCAGGCTTTGATAGAAAATGATCTTTCCCAAGGTGCGATAGACAATCTGACGGGAGAGGGATTCAAAGAAGGGCTCCTCACCAAAGTTGGCGATCCCTTGCTTAACTGCCCATTCTTCCAACGCCTTTTTGAAATTTGGGTAATGGCTTATGGTGGTAGCAAGGGACCGTTTGAGTGGTTCTCTCATTGTCTCTGCTGCCCTTGCCAGGCGATTTACAAAGAAGGTAGCATCTGCCTCGATGCCCCTTAGACGCCCATCATGCTGGATGGTATACAAGTCTTCCGCAATTTCCTGAGCTCTTTTTCTGAGGGAGATCACAGAAATTTCATCAATGACCCCTGCTGGGACAATTTGATAAAGGGTGGGATAGATCTTTATTTGGTCTTCACGGGCGGGTGGTTTTCCCTTCTTAAATGTTTGCCAGAGGATAGCATCTTTCAGATTGATGGTCAGAAAATAGGGTTTATCAGCCTTGCGTGCAGCCTCAGCTGCACTTTGAACAGCCTGAGGATGATCCACGGGTGTATTTGAAGAAAATATCTCTATATGACATAGGGACAAAGAACTGATGACTTGCTGTATAATTTCTGTAAGGATGATTTTATCTTCATCGGTGTTGCCCCAGCTCATAGCTACGTCCTTTTGGCTCTCAGGTCGAGTCTGTTTGCTATGATATCTGTAAGAGATTCGGCTTTTTCTTCATCGTTAGTAAACTCAATAAATAACTCGAACGACTCTTTCATTACATCATAACAATATTTCTCATAGGCTTTAACCGCTTTGAATAGAGTAAGATTGTCTTTTGGGATTTTGACCTTTTTGGAGCCTACTTTGTGGGCATAAAGGATGTATTTGGCTTCGGGAGGGTTCTTTGCCTGATAACGGAAATACCCTTTTGGGGAAGTAATAATTGTTTCTGATAGAGGGGCAAGACGAAGTTGTATCCCTGGTAAGTCTAGTTCATAGAAGTCTGAGCAGTTGTTATCAAGAAAATCATCAGGAAATCTTTTTGGCCCATCCGGGGCTATTTCATCAAGTATGAGGTCCAAAATTTCTTCATCATCCGATTTCAACTCTTTTATACCTTTGGTAGTGGTTGTAATACTTTGATCCTGATAAGATTTAGAGTTAGGGAAAGGTTTATCTATCAGGCCTAAGCGGGAAAGTTCCCTTCTGCCTTTTTCTGTGATTTTCCAGATGCCTCGTATAGATCTATCCAAGAAGCCTTGATCGCAAAGCATATTCCTTACCCAGGCTACTCTGTTTTCAAACATTATATTGACTCCAGAAGGCTGCAATTGCTGACGCTCTTTTTCAGTAAGCGCAAAATATTTGGCAAGTATATCATAAACAAGTGGCGGTTTTGCTTCTCCACCAAGACTATGGATTAGGTGTAGAAGTGGGACAATGATCTCTTTTTGAGAAGGAATAGACATGCCTTTATTCTCCTGCTGCCTTCATTATGTTATTATTGAATTTTACAAAGGTGAGTACTCCCCATCGATCTACATTGAACCTTACTAATTCTGGTTTTTCTTTCTGAAGGGACTTAAGGGTATCTAAAGATTCAGAGAGTTCAAAATAGGCATTTGATTCGGTTATAGAGTGAATTCCAGCAAGAAGAGATACCTCAAGAATTGGGGCATAGCCAAGAGGACTCTTAAGGTCAGTATAGGCTTTTTGGATTGCAGGAAGGATTATTTCTCTATCTGTTCTGTGCTCGCCAGTAAGGTTTAATGCTCTTTTTGCCGTATCAAAAAAGGAATGCTGAAGAAAGTGCTCAATGCTTTCCGCATTTATCAGTGGCTCAAAAAATTTACGCGTAGCTTCTGTTATTTGATATCTATAAGCAAAAGGATCTGGTTTTGAGAGAAGACCGAAATCAACTAATGGTTCGAGTCTTAATGCTATTGTCTCATGCCTTACACCGCCACCGCCAGTTGAAGGTTTACCTTTAACCTTTTCGAGCCTTTCAATAGTTTTCTCTATTCTTTGTATACGACGGAGATCGTCACCGCTTCTTACTCGAGCTTTTGATTCTTTTAAAATCTGTTCGAACACTTCAGATAAATACTCAGCTGCCTCTATATCTGAAAAAGTATCACTTTTATTTATTAGTTTAGTATAAAGGTGTCTTAGTGTTTGTCCATCGTTCTCAATCAAACAATAAAGTAATAATAGATTTTGTTCCTTGGAACATAATAATGGGTTTGAACTAGGCTTAAATTCTTTAAAACTATAAATTTCATCTTGAGGGACTAAACTAAGAAATGAAAGACCTCTTACCGAAAGTGAATACGTACCTTTTTTTATCAAAGACAACCCTATGGCAAACGATGGATATTCGAACCATTCATCTTTTGCAAGTCTACCTCTTCGGGAAGGTATATTAGAAGAAGATAAATATGCGTCCTGTAACTCTATGGATATGTTTTCTAATTTTCCTGCTTTTTCTAGTTTTTTTACATTATTGAATACTTCTCGGTGTGCTGGTGAAGTAAGTGCTGACTTTATATATAATGTTATTTCTGGAGTGATTGGGACAACAACTTTACGTGAAATAACTTCGATTAAATTTGTGCCTAAATTTTTTAAATTAGATGTAGCGCTTCTTGAACAGCTATAAATTAACCATTTTAAAAAACCTACTCGTTGCATACATTTTCTAGGATTTTCTATTATCCTCATAAATTCCATCATACTCCAAACCCTCCGTGAACACTCACCCGAGGACGGACATCCATAATAAAAGTTCTGTTGGCCTCAGTATTAGAAACGATTGCTTGGCCAATATCCAAAGACCTTAACAGATCATCAAATGAAAGGGTACTGTTACCGTATTTAACCTCCTCTGGCAGGGCTGATTTTAGATTACGCTTAATGTATTCGATGTCCCCCTGGACGGTTAGTTTGTGAACTATAAGGGTATCTACCTGGGCGAGGATTCGTGGATCAATAGCAGATGGCTGCTGCGTTGTCAACATAAAGGAAAGCCCAAAGTTTCTACCTTCCCGGACAAGCCTGATGAGAACATCAGATGCCGTAGTTTTTCGCTCTGAAGGAAGGAAATTCTGAGCCTCATCAGCAACAATCCAGGTGGGGGGAATTCCTTGCTCAATTTTTTCTTTAATATTTTTTCTTTCTTCCTCTGATAGGTCAGGTAAGATTCGTAAATTTTTCTCCATTTCCGATGTTTCTATGCGTGCCTGCATAATCTTACGAATTAAAGAAACGATAAGGACGAAACGCAATTCATCGGACATCTTATGAAGAAGTAGGATACTTAGCTTCCCAGGGCTCAAAAGTGAAGTTAGGGATGTCCCTTCAATGGACTCATATGCCTTGATGTCTTGCTCTGAAACTTCACCTTTCTCTATTAACCACTTCAATGATGTAGGAATCCTTCGTTTTGGCTGAAAGAGCGGGTTTCGCCAGTAAACAGAGAGCTGCTGTAATACTGCTCTTCTTGTTTCGCTATGATAGGTGGTTGAGAGTTCCGTATCCCCCTGAACACAATCCATTAGATCTTCTATCGCATATCGCTTCTTAGGCGGGTAGGTAGAGGATCCATCTGACCAACCTTCGTTTACCACTTTTTCAAAGGCATCATTAAGAAGCTGACCCATTCGATCCTGAAGAATATCCACACCGAAAAGATATCCCCAATCAGAAGATGTGAAATCGGCACAGTTAATAGTGAACTCTTTGTGCTGCCTTGATGATGAGGACGTTCCTCGCGGTGTCCAGATTTGTACATTTAAGGGTTCACTTCGAATATCCCAGCCTTTCTGTGCCAGAGCTTGTTCGTGAAGAAGTTTCTGCGAAGAATTTGATGACAATGGAACATCCAGCCACTGAAAAATGCCCAGGGTATCAAATAAAAGTGCGGCATGGCTTTTAGTAATAGCGGAGATTGTAGTCTCGGATTCTTTTGTGCATAATCCTTCAAGAAAACTCCCTAGGGTATAGGATTTTCCTGATCCCCTTTTACCAAAGATTGCAACTACATGGGGGAGGAAAAGATCAAAATCCACTCTAACCAGTTGGCCTGCTTCCGCAAGACGCCCAAGAAAGACATATTCATTCCCCTCATATTGATTCCCTATCAGGATACGCCTTGCTTGAGTTAGCCTGGGTTTTACCGTAAACTTCTTCATGGCAATCATCCAAATATCAGAGGAGCGATTTCGTTGACAATATTCGGTTCAATGATGGGCTTTCTCTCGTCCCAGGCGGAGATAGCGCATTCGTTGACAGCCTTAATGAGATTTCTGGGCAATGATTTTATAGTGTCCTGCGAAGCAAACTCGCAGAGCATCTCAAATGCCTCTGCCGTGAAAGGATAAGTCTCGGGGCTAACTCCAAGGGATTCGTTTTGAATCTTCTGCTTCGCCTTGTTTTGCTCAACCAGTTCTGCTAAAAGTTCCTTCAAGAATATCTGTACATCCCGAATAGAAGGAAGGGGAGAAATCTCAACGAAGTTGTTTTCGCCTATACGGGTGCGGACATCTGCCCTAACAAGAAGTTCTGCCATGTCGTCTTGAGTCAAAGCGTATGATGCGATGATAAACCCCACGGAAGAGTTTGAAGGCTCAGATAGTTTTCTTATATAGGTGTGCAGTGATTCAGTCGCATCGCCGGTTTTGACATTTTTGAATTGCTCTGCCTCATCCATAAGGAAAATAAGCTTTTCTTCATTTTTCTCAGCCAGACGGCCAATACCCACCAAGGCATTAACCATATCTCCTGCACCGAGATCGCCCAAAGATCTGGTAACATTGAGTCGTTCCAGTTCATTAGGTTTTAATTCGTAGCCACAGAACCAACGCCAGGCAAGGAGGCCGATATCTCCACCGGCTCTTAAGTTTTTTGCCGCCTCCGCCATATTGATATTGCTAAATATATTTCTGAGTTCTGTGTCTAGGTTTTGAGTATGGCTGAATAGTCTATCTATCCAGGTGGAAACAGTGGCCTTTCCTAAAGTTTCAACCAATTGAAGGTGCCAACCTTTATGATCGGATTTACTATGCATTTCAAGGTCAAGGTGAAGGATCTTGGGAATCAGCCGACATGCCTCCGGACGCTCATTCTGTAGGTAATGTTCTAAATGGAAAAGGGTCTGGGTTTTACCAGATCCAAAAGAACCATAAATAACCATCTTTGGAACCCCAGGCTCAACAAAAGAGCGTCTCAGTTGCCCTTTTATCCTATTCTTAATCTCCTCCCTGCCGAAATAGAATCTGGCATCGTCGGGGTTCACCTTGGGATCAATTGTGAAGCTCTCACGCCCATTCAGGCAAAACCATTCTTTAAAATCCATGACATTACCTCCTTTGAAGTTTCATCTTTTTTACAAGCCTTGTTTCATTGAGGGTTCTTAGCCTTTCGAGTCCCCAGTGGGAAAGCTCCCTCAAGATTTCCCGACCTCGACCTCGGCCATAAATCATCATGGCGATTTCAATGTTCTTTTCTATGGAATTCCGAGTTAGGTTTGCTGAACCGATGAGTGCAAAGCTCTGCGATTCATCCTGACATAAGCAAAGATAAAGTTTAGCGTGGAGTGATTCATTATAACGCAATTCGATAGGGTCATAACTTAAAAGGGTATTTATCGCTTGCTGATGATATTCTTCTTGCGGTGAACGAGTGATAACGTAAAAGGGAATACTTTTCTCAACAGCCTTTTTACAAATACTGTCTAACGTTACTCGCGTCCCCTCAAGATTACTAACATAGGGGCTAATGAGTATGAGATTCTCTATTGGAATATCAGACAAATAAAACTTTAAGAGGAATCTCTGAACAGGTTTATCAGAGACAACTTCAGCATATTCAAGCTGCATCCCTAACCCTTCATAGATACCATAATTTTTCCACTTTGGATTTCTTGCATTACTTCTACTCCTGCCGGTCTTTCTCAACAAGGTGTCGGATGATGTAAACGATGGACGAGTTCTGATTATGATTCAGGAGTTCCAGGGCTTTCTCCTTACATGGTAAAATACTACTAATCGGTAAAATCAATAGTAGTCTTCCGCATATTCGTTAGACTTCTAGCTACCGCCATATGGTTTCTTGCTCTGTCCACAATGCATAAAAAATATATAGATACAGACTGAGAAAATCAAGGGAAAATTACCCTTCATACCCCGATAGCCTTAAACCTGCTTATTAATAGAGGGGCAAGTTTTCTTAGGTGCATCTGTACTTTTAAGGAGGTAGAAAACCTGGGACCTTAAGATCAAATGAGCTACAGGTACAGATAGATTACCTTAAGACTCTCCTTGGTATGGTGTCCATCGTGGAGCAAAAGTCCTGGCGCCGATCCTTTGTGAAGCGGATCGAGATGAACATGCCTCAGTTTCCATTTACTACACCATCCCGCTTTAAACGAAAAAGGTAGAACCACTCACCAGGGAAGTTCTACCTTTTGAATATTCTGGCTCTGGAGGAGGGACTCGAACCCCCAACCTAGTGGTTAACAGCCACCCGCTCCACCATTGAGCTACTCCAGAATCGCATTTGAAAAAGCGGCCCAAATTTAATGCTTTTGGTCGAATATTTCAATCATT
>Ga0067045_1031664_pt1 | contig 11735 bp, 8 predicted proteins | sample TerdegcTABiofilm_FD_59184 | JGI IMG/M metagenome (GOLD analysis project Ga0067045, IMG submission 59184) | Combined Assembly of (Gp0054472, Gp0054536) Wastewater bioreactor microbial communities from Singapore -Terephthalate degrading...
AAAATTTCCACGAATTCCCTACCGTGAAACGATGGAAAAATATGGCACTGACAAGCCTGATTTGCGTTATGGATTAGAAATGCATGATTGCACAGATATTTTTGCACATTCAGAACTCAAGGTTTTCAGTGCACAGGTAGCCACAGGAGGGGTTATAAAGGTAATTCATTTGCCCCATGCTGACCAGCAACCTCGAAAATTCTTTGATGATGCAGAAGAATATGCGAAAAGTGAAGGAGCAAAAGGTTTAGCATGGCTTATCTTAAAAGAGGGAGACTTCAAAGGTCCTATAGCAAAATTCATGAAGGAAGAAGAGAAAAAAGCCCTTATACAAAAACTTCAAATGAATGAAGGAGATGCCATTTTCTTTGGGGCAGGTTCAAGAAATGAAACAAATGCACTTATGGGTAAAGTTCGTACATATCTCGCGCGTCAATTGAACATGATAGATTCGAATCAAGTGGCTTTCTGCTGGATTGTTGATTTCCCCATGTTCGAATGGAATGAAGAGGAGAAACATTACGATTTTTCACATAATCCCTTCTCTATGCCTCAGGGTGGAATGGATGCCTTACTAAACAAAAACCCGCTGGATATACTGGCATACCAATATGATATTGTTTGCAATGGCGTTGAACTTTCTTCCGGTGCCATTCGTAACCATAAACCCGAAATTATGTTAAAAGCATTTGAAATTGTTGGGTATCCTCCTGAAGTTGTTAAAAACAAATTTCCGGCATTATGGAAAGCATTTCATTATGGAGCCCCTCCTCACGGAGGTATAGCTCCAGGTTTTGACCGAATACTGATGCTCCTGACAGACTCTCCCAATATTCGCGAAGTTATTGCCTTCCCATTAAATCAAAAAGCACGCGACCTTCTTATGGGTGCGCCCAGTGAAGTAACACCAAAACAACTCCAAGAACTCTATATTAGTATTGTTCCACCCAAAAGCAAATAAAACTAATCATTTACAAACACAATATGGAGAATTCTTATCTCTCCAAACCTCACTCCCTATTTTTATATGACCTTCTTCAAGCCAAAAGAAGTCAACTTCCTTTGACAACTGCATATTAGGCCTTCGATAAACATAAAAAGGTAAATCGTGTTTTTTTATTTCTTCTGTTTTATCGAAATATTCATCTTTAGAAATATTTAGTATGTCTGCGTTTTTATATCCATTTCTCCCCCAAGGTAGAAAACGATATAAGTGCCATGCATGAATTCTTGCTCCTTTTTCCCATAAATGAAGTAATAAGGCAGTTATTCCGTTTAACATGTCCAAATTTATTTTACAAACAACTGTAGAAACAGTAAAAGGAATTCTCTTTTCTGTTAAATATTTTAGCCTTTCCCTTATTATATCGTAGTGTTTTCGAAAGCCCTTTCGCAGATAATTATGAACCTGGGGATTGTTTGAGTCAAGAGGTAGGACATATCGGTCAGCATTCAATTTTTCTATCAAATTCGGAGTTAAACCAACTCCATTGGTTCCTACCTGAGTGTGGAGACCCATCGCCTTGGCTAAATTTATTGAATCAGATAAAGAATATTTCCATTGCAAAGGCTCTCCACCGCCAAAAACGACACTTTCCATCTCTCGTCCTTTGATTATTCCCAAAACTTCCTCTACTTGTTTCGATGTCATTTCTGATAGAGCATTCTCTGTAATACAGAATAGGCAACTCATGGAACAGGCACCATGAAGCATGATGACTCCTACCCTGCAATGTTGAATATTTATTTCTTGCATATTTTACTTCATCCGAACTGCTGATATAGCGAATCTCAATCCTGTAAAAATTTCAAAAAATAACACTTCTGGAATATAAAACATATTTCGCCATCGAAATCTTCCAATAGACAAATCTTGTTTTAATCCCATCCACCAACGATTAATTTTTCTTCGATGTGCCACTGATTTTATCATTATTTCTTCATAACTACAAATTATTCTTTTCTTTACCAGCGAATCAAATCGAATTAAGTTTTCAAAATTAGGGACACAGAACTTAAAACTGTTGATTTGTTCTTTTAATCCACTTAATTGTTGTTCTAACTTTCGTTGTATTCTATGATTTATCTGTCCCGATGTTTGGGTTAATTGTAATAACAACTCGTTGGTCTTTTGAATAATTTGCTCATACTCCTGAGAGATAAATTGAGTATATTGGTTGGACTGCAATATTTGTGTTAAACAAGCACGGATTTCCTGAAGATAAGAATACGCAGAGGCTAAAGATTCCCGTTTTTCTTTCAACTGCTTCCGTGTTAATAACCATATTTCCTGATATTCATAAAATACCTGAATAATCACTTTAATTTGATTGACAAAGTCCTTAATTCTTCTGTGTAAAAATGCACGGATACTTTCCGTTTCCATTGTTGGACGACGCTCCTTCCGCCTCTTTCTTCTTAAAAAACCCATACTCATAGGATGATTGTTTAATAGCGTAGAATAGCGATTCCATAAGGTTAACCAAAAAGCATTCCAATATTGTTCCGGTGGGCAACGAAGTAAAATATCAATAATATTGTCCTTAGAATAGAAAAGAGACCATGCTTTTAGCCATGATTTTTTTAACTCTCCTGTTTTGAAATTAGGATGAGGGAAAGTTTCATGACAACTATCATAGTGGTTATAATCCTCTGATATTTTTTCCCCTTTTTCGAGCCTTTCTTTATGGTCTCTTGAACCTGGAATCGGCGTCATAATGAAAAAAGAGGCTTCATCAACCTTTACTTCACTCTTTAACAATCTTACATCACGGATAACACTTTGTGGAGTATCACAAGGCATACCTACTATATAACCTACATGAACGAGGATGCCTGCCTTATGCCATGTTTCTACCATTTTAGTATATTCTGATGTCTTATTTTGTGTTTTCCCCATCAATACCAAATTTTGTGGATTAATACTCTCCATCCCAATAAAAACAAGATAACATCCCGCTTCTGATGCCATACGAACAAAATCAGGTATTTTCCATGATTGTGTATCAATTTGCATCATGAATCGAATTTTTTTACCTTTTTGTTTTAATTCTATAAGTCCTGTAAAGAGTTCTTTCCAGATAGGAGAACGAGACATGTTATCATCTGTGAAAAAATAACTAAAAAAACCATTATCATAATTCTGTTCGACTACTTGTAAAATCTTTTCTGCGGAACGGCACCTAATTTTCCTTCCCTGAACATTAATTATAGTGCAGAAAGAACAATTATATGGACATCCACGGCTTGTATCTATCGTACACATCGGTTGCATAAAGTGTTTCAAATATTCAGGGTCTGCTAAAGGAATAGGGGCATCCTGAATATTCGGGGATTCAGGAATCATATAATAAGGTTGTAGTTTATCGTTTATAGCATCATTCAATATACGAGCAAGAACTCCGTCCCCTTCTACTTCGCCACAAACTAAACTCACACCGTTATCCATTAACAATTTCAAATCAGGGACATCAGACCCGAACAATTTCATGACCCCGCTAACATGAAATCCTCCTATTATCACATGTACTTGATATTTTCGAAACATCATAGCCAAATCACTTGCCCGTGCGAACATATTGGTCTGAACACCTACCAATCCTACTACTAAAATCTCATCTCGTTTTTTACTTTCATTGACAATTTTATTCACATCTATCTTCTGAACAAACTCATCTCTTATCTCAACATGAACCTCATACTGTTCTCCAAATTTCTTCTCATCAATTAATTTTTGAGTTAAACATCTCATACAAACAAGTGTATTGGAGGGCAATAATCCTTTCCAAAAATGATACGGATATCCATCATCATCATAATGTGAAGGAAGAATATAAAGAATTTTTACATTTTTCTTTTTTGTTGTTTTATAAGAAAAAAATTTCATAGCGAAAATCCTCTTTGCAATGTATTAAAATTAGTGAGTTTCCACTTCAAAGTTGTATTATAATACTTCTGTTTTAATTTTCTAAAAAACAAAATATGTTATTAACGATTAACAAAAGGAGAAAAAATATGACAAAGACAATGTTCGTTATAGGTTTATCTTTTTTGATGTCCTTTTTATTTTCTTCTTATAATACCGCTCACGCCGATTCTCGTTTCAAAGATGATGTGGAATTTTTGAAACAATATGTAACCGTTATTCTGTTAAAGGATACAGAATCAAACGGAGAGGTAGCCATTGTTCCTGAATATCAGGGACGGATAATGACGAGTACAGCGGAAGGACCTGAAGGTTTAAGTTTTGGCTGGATTAACCGTGAACTAATCGCCTCAAAAAAATTTGAACCTCATATTAATGTCTTTGGAGGTGAAGACCGCTTTTGGATTGGTCCAGAAGGAGGACAATATGGTATTTTCTTTCCTCCCAATGCACCTTTTGATTTAGAACACTGGCAAACACCTGCCGTTATTGATACAGAATCATATGAAGTTGTTTCACAGAACGATAAACAAGTTTCTTTCCGAAAAGAAGCAAAGTTAAAAAACTGGACAGGAACTGATTTTCAGATTTTAATTGAGCGAACCGTTAGTATTTTATCTAAGGAACAAATTGCAGGAGCATTGGGAGTTCGAATTCCTCCAAGTATCAAATATATTGGCGTTGAATCAAAAAATAAAATTACTAATACAGGGACAGAAGATTGGAATAAAGAAAAGGGCTTACTCTCTATCTGGATATTAGGAATGTTTAACCCATCTCCTGAAACAACCATCGTTATACCCTTTTTACCCGGTTCCGAAGAAAATTTAGGTCCGAAAGTAAACGATGCCTATTTTGGCAAAGTTCCTGAAGACCGATTGGTTGTAAGGGATAATGTGGTATTCTTCCGCGGTGATGGTCAGTATCGTAGTAAAATTGGAATTTCACCTAAACGCGCGCTATCTGTTTGCGGAAGTTTTGATGCAAAAAATAAAGTTTTAACTGTTGTTCAATATAGTAAACCCGATACGCTAAAACCCTATGTAAATTCCATGTGGGAACTTCAAAAAGAACCGTATGGAGGCGATGTAATTAATTCGTATAATGACGGTCCATTAGGTCCCGGGAAAAAGCCATTAGGACCGTTTTATGAGCTCGAAACTTCTTCGCCAGCAGAAGAATTAAAAAAGGGAGAACATGTTGAACATACACATCGCACATTTCACTTTATAGGAAGTGAAAAAGAATTAAACTATCTGGCAGAAGAGATATTAGGGATTGATTTACAGACCATCCAAAGTGTTTTTACAAATAAATAATTTATCCTTAAAAAAACAGGGCAAAAACTTTTTATCGTCTTTGCCCTGTTTTTTTTATTTATGAATTTGTTAGACGCTGGCGTTCGTTATCTGTTCTATCATACTAATCATTGGATAGAACAAGGAAACAAATAAAGTAACCACGATAATACCTACAACAATTGTAAATATCGGTTGCAATGCTTCTCCTAAAGAATCAACCGCCACCTGGACTTCGCTATCATATATATCGGCTATTTGTTCTGCTATCTTATCTATACTTCCGGATTCTTCACCCGTTATCAACATATCTGCAACCACAGGAGGTATTACATCAGCAGAAGCCCGTAAGGGTACTTCCAAACCACCTCCCCGCTCAATGGAATCTCGCAAAGATTGTAAACTTTGAGCCACCGCTTGATTATGAATAGAATATTTTGTGAGTTCCAATGATGACATCATAGAAAGCCCACTTCTCAATAGTAATGCCCAAGTTCTCATCATTTCAACGATAGCATATTTATGGATAATCTTTCCTATAATAGGGATTTTTAACTTGAAACGGTCAGCAGATAATCGGCGAAGTGGGTTTCGGATAAACCATACCTGATATAACAATATCAGAACAAGTATTAGAACAATGGGCAACCACCACCAGACACGGAACCAATCAGAAATATTGAAGAACAATTCTGTGGCAGGTGGTATTCTAATGTTTTGTTTTTCATACATATCTTTAAATTGTGGAACAACAAAATTGGTGAGCAGCAACAATACTCCTAAACATGCGATTACAAGAACTATCGGATAGAAAAGAGCACCACGCACCTTTCTACGAAGTAAATCTCTTCTCTGACGATAATCTACCAATCGTTGTAAAACTGTAGTAAGAGTACCACTGGCTTCACTGGCTTTAATCAAATTAACAAAGACGGTATCAAAATAACGCGGGTGTCTGTCGAATGCCTGCCATAAAGGATTTCCCTCTTCCACATACAACGCCATATCATTAATTAGCCCTCGTATGGCTTCCGATTGACCCCGTTGTGCCAGAGTCTTTAATGATTTCAACAAAGGTGTTCCAGACTCTAAAAGCATTATTAATTGTCGGAGAAAATCCGTAATTTCCTGATAACGAACGGTACTTCTTCTCATAAAGGATAGACTTGTCGAGAGAGTATTGCTAATGACAGGTTCTCGTCGAATTACTTCTTCTTCGCTAACGATTTGAGAGAGACTTTGTACCTTTCCCTTTGTAGATTTCCGAATTTTTTTAATTCCTTCGGCATTTTTCTCAGCCATTGCTGTTCTCCTTATATCATTATCAATTTTTTATTTTTTCTACCGGGATACTTCTATTCCAAACAAGCATTGGATTACCTTCTACAAACACAACACCTGCTTCTTTTGAAGCAAAAACTCGGTTGTATTTCTTACCCAAAGCTACTCTACTCAGTTCTGCTACAACTACAATCTTGAAACTGTTTGACTTTTCCACAAAAGGAAACTGCCAACTTGACATATCATCAATTTTCACATTATACCCTGTTGGGGGTTTTTCCAATACCGTAATGAGGTCATTTGGTGATTTTATCGGACGAGCACTTACAATCTTCTGTGCATCATCGGAATTTATGTTAAACAAAGCCATTAAAACTTCAACAGGCGCTTTATTAATATTCAAATAAGAAATTGGGTTATTCGGATTGCCCGCATTCCATGTAGAAACAAAATTTGTTATTTGTTCATTATACTCTCCCTGAATTATTCCATTTGTTCCATATAATTCTTCTACCAGATAAAACCATCTCCCTGAGGACGAGGCTATCCCTGAATTAGGCAAATTTGAAACAATTCTCCTTGCTACTTCGCCACTTGTATTTAATATTTTCTGAAGTACACTCGCTGGACTGCAATTTAAATTTATCTTTCCACTTTCATCTGTTATCATGACTTTAACATTGATATTTATTGTATCCGATGGTTCTAAAGAAAAACCCCCATTCCCTTTATATTCTTGTTTGTAGTAAGGGTAACTAAACTCAAGAGGGCATTTATCTAATAATTCCTGAACCGTGTCTGTTCGCCATGCCTTTTCTAACTCTACCAATGCAGAACTTATACCGGTTTTTGTATATTCTCTTACCCTCATTTCATCTAAAAGCAGGCTTGTTTTTCTTAATTCAGTTTCTGCATCGCGCACATAATACATTCCTAATAAAGCAAAAACTCCTAACAAGGATATGGCTATCATTAAAGCCACACCTTTTTTATTAGATGTATAAAATGATTTCTGGATTTTTTTGAACATGGTTTTCATAGAATATTCCCTAACCAAAAAGTGCTTTCACGCACCACTTGTTCCCATATCCTGTTTTCATCTGCTAAAACGAAACTCACTTTCACTGCTTTTGGATAGAAAGGCTTATCCCACTGTTCCAACCAATTGTTCCCATCATAACAATGAATTTTCATTGCAAGCACGCCTGTCATAATAATTTCCCTTGCTCCACTTGGCTCTTTTTGCCCTAAAGGACTTACTACTCTAACAAGTGATGGAACACCCCCCAAACTTCGGTCTATATAGTAGAAAACTTGCATAATCGCATTCTTTTCTTCAGAATTTACATAAAGGATTGGAAATGATATTTTATCATCATCCAAAGGAACGGATTGGTATCGTTTTTCATTTTCAATATGTCGAACTGTGGTTAGACGACCTTTTGTAAATGTTGGAGAAACGAGCTGGTCAAAATCCAATTGTAACCGATTTATTAATCTCAAATAATTAATGTTAATAGCCTGCCGAATTTCCGATTGTCGCCGATAATCCATAATCTTACCGAACATAACTACACCAATAGTTGACAGCACCGAAAGAACTGCCAAAACTGTAATAATCTCAATTAAAGAAAAACCTTTATTATATACTCGTTTAGTTTGCTTCATTTCTTAATTACCTTATCAACTTGGAAACGAGGGATAATTGAGTTGACTGTATAATACTTCGTTCGCCCAAACTCTTTATAAATAACTGTTATTACTATTTCGTAATAACCACTATCTTCAGGTAATAGCTTTCCAAATGCTTTCCATCGAAATTTTTGTGAGACATTTTTATAATTCCTAAAACTTGCCCAATCCGGAGGGGCAATAATAGGTATCTCCGCAACATTCCCTGCTTTTGCTTCGTCTTCGGATGTTAAAATAGGAAAAATTTCTTCCTTATCGGTAGTGTTAGGAATTTTCCAGATAAATTTTTCCGGACAATTTTTTAAATAATTTAATTTCTCATTCGCCAAATTACTGGCTAATAGAGTATTTTGAGATGTTTGAGCCAGATTTAAACTTAGTGTAAACATCTGCACCAGTGCAGTTACTGCTATGCTTACCACTGCCAGAGCAACAATTAACTCAATTAAAGTAAAGCCCTTGGTTGTTTTAATCCCTAACATTTGGTTTTCTTTATAATTTTTTCTTGCCATAGGAAATACCATTAATCACTCTTTAATGTTCTATAATAACTTATCTGACAAATAATATTCTTATTCAAATCAACACTTATATGCAAAAAAAATATAACATAAATAGTTTGTTAAATAAAATGCCCATTTCATTATTTTACAACAATCAAGAGATAGAAACATCTCTTCCCCAAGACGGATTTAAAGGGATTTTTGAATTACAGTTTTCAAAAACACAAAATTTACCTGAAAAACTATTTGAGGAAGCAGTTCAAAATCCTATTGGAAACCCCATAAATCCTTTTTTTCAAAAAATAAATGATTTAAATATCTCGATAGCCATTTCGGATTCTTTTCGATATACAGGTCTTGAACAATTTATCGAAGTAATGATAAACAAACTACTTGCTTGCGGAGCCAGTCCTGAAAAATTAAAGTTCTTAGTATCTGTAGGTTCTCACCGCCCTCCAACAGAAACTGAATTACAGTTAATATTGACACCTAAAATATATAATGCTTTCAAACAAAATATCTATATTCCTAAACCGGACGATTTAGAACAATACGAATTTTTAGGAACAACAAAAAGGGGAACCCCTGTATATGTTTTCAAAGAAGTTATGAAAAGCGACCTTTTAATTTTAACAGGAACCATTTTATACCATTATTTTGCAGGTTTTGGAGGAGGAAGAAAACTAATAGTCCCCGGATTATCAGCATTACCTACCATTCGTCATAACCATGCATTAAGTATCCATCCAGAAAAATGTGAAATCCACCCGGATGTAAGACTTGGAAGATTAGAAGGAAATCCTGTTGCAGAGGATTTAATGGAAGCAACATTACTTACTCAAAAAAATTATTTTATTGTTAATACCGTACTTTCTCCTGATAAAAAAATATTAAAAATTTTTTGTGGAGATTTGATTAAAGCACATCAAACTGGGGCTGAGTTTGCACAAAAAGTATATTCAATTCATGTCCCCGAATTTGCAGATATAGTAATTGCCTCAGCAGGGGAAGCAAAAAATTTTCTCCAAAGTCATAAAGCACTTGTAAATGCGTGGCAAGCAAGAAAAAAACCCTATGGGAAAATAATTTTTATTGCTCCTTGTATTGAAGGATTGGGTGGTTATCAATTTCAACAATGGCTCGAAATAGGAGACCCAGAACAATTAGTTGCTCATCTACGAAAAAATGGAGAAGTCAATGGACAAACTGTAATATCCACTTTGGAAAAATCTCCCCATACATATTTCCTCACAGAAATGGATGATAAAATGGTAAGTCTATTGGGCGGTAAAAAAATTAATAGTATTGAAGAGGGTTTTCGATTAGCCTGTGAAGAACTCAAAAAAGTGGGGATTTCAAAGCCATCATGGATATTCCTACCGCACGCTTCATATTCTGTTCCTTATATTTCAGAAGGAAAATAATATTACATTCTTTCGGGGACAGAAATCCCTAATAGATGCAGAGCATTTTGCATGGTTTGTAATGTAGCAAAACATATTTGCAAGCGTGCTACTTTAACTTCTTCTTTTTCTGCCTGTAAAACTGGACATGTGTGATAAAAAGAGGTAAAAGTATGGGCTAAATCTAAGGCATAACCTGCAATTATTGCGGGGCTGTGTTGTTCAATACTATTTATTACCGTCATCGGAAACTCTGATATTTTTCGAACCAATATCCATTCTTCATCTTGTTGTATCGGAATTCGGTCATTGACATCCCAAGGGATTTCCTTTCCATATTTGCGAAGGATAGACTTTATTCGGGCACAACTATACTGCAAGTACGGACCTGTATCCCCTTCAAAAGATAAGGCACTTTCTATATCAAAGATAACATTTTTAGTTGGAGTTACTCGAAGCACAGCAAAACGAATAGCAGAAACAGCCACTTGCTCTGCAATAAGTTGTTGTTCTTCCTCTGAAAGTTCTTTACATTGTTCTTGCACCCTCTTGAGCGCTAAATCCGAAGCGGCATCTAAAAACTCGGAAAGAAGCACTACATTGCCCTGTCTTGTAGACATTTTTCCTTCTTTTAACAAAATATAAGAATAGAATACAGGGACAGGGGATTTATAACCAGCACCAGACAGAATTAAAGAAATTTGTTGTAAATATAACTTGTGGTCTTCACCTAAAACGATAATATTCTCATCAGCGCCCCGATGTCCTTTATATATGGTATATGCTAAATCACGATAGCCATACATGGAACTTCCATTGGCTCGACGCAAAACAAAATACCGACCTTCTTCCTGTGTATATCCTAACGGAGCCAAATCCACCGTCAATCGTTGTTCTTCATCAACAAACAGAGCCCCTTTTGTTTTCAATACCTCTAATACTTTATTTAACTCATCCGATTCAATAAAATTAGATTCCCTATCAAAATAATCATAATCTACACCTAATCGTTTCAATACCTGTAATTGTCCTTGCAAACACATCTCTGTTACACGGAAAAATTTTTGACGGACATCTTCATCCCCTTGTTCCATCTTTGCTAATAAATCATATCCTTTTTGAGCAAACTCTGGGTCATTTTCTGCCCGTTGATTGGCTCGAACATAAGCCTGCAATATCCCGTTAAAATCTAAACTCTCAATTTCGTCCGAAATAAGAACTAACAAACCTATCTGCCGTCCCATGTCATTTACATAGTAATGAACTTCTGTATCATAACCCTCAAAACGAAAAATACGAGACAAACTATCCCCTATCATGGCATTTCTTGCACGTCCCACATGAGGGCTTGCATTAGGATTAATACTCGTATGCTCGATGAGAGCCTTCTTACCTTTTCCTGAAAATGAAGAGCCAAACCGTTTTTTGTTTGTGAATACCTGTTTAATAATTTTCCCCGCAGTAACATCTCTATTAAGAAATAAATTTAAATAACCACCTAGCCGTTCAACTTTATCAACAAAAGTTTCTATTTTCACCAGCGGTATGCACTTTTCGGCTAATTCAGGTAATGGGATATTCAGTTTTTTAGATAATGCAAATAGAGGGACAGAAACATCCCCCATTTTTATTT
>Ga0067045_1000171_pt1 | contig 11733 bp, 10 predicted proteins | sample TerdegcTABiofilm_FD_59184 | JGI IMG/M metagenome (GOLD analysis project Ga0067045, IMG submission 59184) | Combined Assembly of (Gp0054472, Gp0054536) Wastewater bioreactor microbial communities from Singapore -Terephthalate degrading...
TCGGTCTCCTCCGCCGAGGATTGTAGCACCTGGAGAAAGGCCTTCAGATCTTTATCGAACCTTTCTATACGATCCCTGTAAAAGGAAAATGCTCCACGCAAGCCCCTCATCTCTGAAAGTCTCAATTTTAAAGGATTGATTTTCAAATCAGCCACCTCTTATAATCGTGATTGGTACCATTTATTCGGTTTGAATCATGCTTGTTTATATAGATAATTCTAGCATCTCCAGGTCCGTAATGACAGTTCGAAGGAACGAAGTGAGAGGTGTTTCTCATTATAGTGCACAGTGTAAGCAGCACTTTCCAGGCAACTCGGCATAGTTTTGCATTATAATAACAATAACCAGTACGTTTTACAGGCTGGAGGGTTTTCTTATGTCTATCCATTCAGGCAAATTGATTTCCCAGTATCGAAAAAATAAGCTCTTTGCCGATTCTGGAAGGTGAAGAAATCAACGTGGCCATGGAGATTCTGTCGCTCGCCGGTAGATCAATATCGGCCGACTGTCTTTACTTTTACCGGACAGGGTACATCGAGAAAGGGAAAAAAACCGACTTCCCTTTAGTCGAATGGATCAGCCCATCGATATCGGAGATATGTTCGAGCTTGAGAAAGACTCACGAATATACTGAAGAAGACATTGAAACTCTTTCACGTCTGGAAAAGGGGGAGATTGTTTTCAGCCAGTCGGGATCGCGTGTATCGATACCGGTTATGAAGGACCGTTTTTATGGCGTGATCTGTTGCGAAGATTATTCCGAGAACAGGATATGGTCAGACGATGAAATTGCATTTCTGAGGATAGTTGGTCATTCAGTTGCTTCCCTCTTCATTTTTCACTCGCTGACATCTGCAGAGGACTCCAAAGATTTGCAACTACTGAAGGACACGGAATATCAGCTTATATTACGCGATAGCGTTATTGGGACGATAAACGAAATATCCATGCTATCCCTGAAAGCCAAGACATTGGAGGAGGCGGCTGGGATAATCATCGCAGAAATATCCGGAAAGCCTGGCGTTTACAGATGCCGGCTATCAATTTCAAGGAATATAAATAATAACATCGATGTTTCAAGCGACGAGAGCTTCGGCATTCCTTCCAGCGTAGGTCAGATAGAAGACCAAACAATAGAAGTGGACGGACCGGGATATCTTCTTTCAAGATATCTAAAAAATGGTGCCGCCTACAGAAAACTCTGCATATCTATGGAGCTGGACAGCGACAGCACGGGAACGCTGGAAGTGATCTTCGACGGATCGGGTAAGCTGGATGGCAGTATTAGCTGTCTCCTCGGTTTAGTCGGCAATTTCTTGAAACTCGCGCTCAACAGAGTGAAGTATCTCAGCGAAAACGAAAGGTCCAGAAAGATCTCAGAATCGCTGCGCCGCTCCACGGAGATCATCACCAAGAGTCTCAGAATGGAAAGAACGATAAAAATTATAGTAAAGGAGCTCAGCAAGGTCATCCCCTTCTACAGTGCCTCATTACAGCTTCTTGATGGAAACGAATTGGTGGTGGTAGGTGGTAAGTGGCCAAATCAGCTGGACTTCACCGGAAGGCATTTCACAATAGAAGAGGGCAGTCCCGGATACGATGTGTTATACAGGTCCAAAGCGATTCTTTCGACACAGGCGCAGAAGGATTACCCGCAATTCAACATCCCCGACTTTCGCTTCATCAAATCGTGGATGGGCGTGCCCTTAATCATTAAAGAGAAACCTATCGGTATTATAGCCGTCGACAGCGATCGCGAAAATGCCTTCGATTGTCTCCACCTTGAAGCACTGAAAGCCTTCGCCGATATCGCGTCTATCGGGATCAACAATTCCAGGCTTCACGAAGAAGTCGAGCAACAGGCGATAAGGGACTATCTGACAGGCATATACAATAGAAGAGGCCTATTCGAGCTGGGAGAGAGTGAGCTAAAAAAGGCTCAAAGGTATCACACCGATACTGGACTCATCATGTTCGATATAGATAACTTCAAGAAACTGAACGACAAATACGGTCATCTGGCGGGTGATTTTGTTTTAAAGGCCGCTACAAAGATATGTGGTTCCGAACTGAGATCGGCCGATATATTTGCCAGATACGGCGGCGACGAATTCGTGGTGATCCTGCCGATGACGGACCTCGCTAGGACGCGAGAAGCAGCGAAAAGATTATGCAACGCTCTATGTTCCAACACTTTGGAATATAATGAAACTACGTTTAATATATGTGCCAGCTTCGGGGTAACCTCTTACCAGCGGGAAGATACCCTCGAAGGAATGATCAAGAGGGCAGATAGATCGCTGTATATTTCCAAGAATGCAGGTGGAAACCGGGTTAGTGAAGGAGAAAGCAGTGATTGAAAACACCGGAAAGCATTTGGAAATTGATTTTACGGACCGCAACTTCGAGGAACTCATCTGGGAGTACGATCTGGCAAACGGAGTAGCTACCTTCAACCAGGGATGGCAAAAGCGGCTCGGATACTTAACAGAAGAGATAAAACCGACCATAGACAATTGGAAAAAACTAATTCACCCGGACGATCGTGAACGAACGATCAAATCCCTTACGGATTTTTTTGAAGGAAGATCGGAAAAGTACGAAGCCATATACAGAATGAAGGCAAGCGATGGAAGCGACGTATGGGTTCTATCTTCGGGGAGAGCTCTCCGAACAGACAAGTCCGGTAAGATCTTGAAAGTAGGCGGTATTCAACGGTTGATATCGGACATTGAGACGGTCGAGCTGGACTTACGCGAGAGAAAGAAGGAACTGGAATTCTTCTTCGCTTTTTCGAAATTGATCGACGATTGTGGAGATTCTATGGAAGAAATATGCGCCGGGTTGACCGAACTCTTGCCGAAGGCCTTTTTTGATACCGAACACACAGGTGTCGAGATAGTCTATCGTGACGGAGTGTACAGCTCTAAAAACCTGCTCAAAGACTCAAGATTAATCAAAAAACCTCTCAAGAGAGGAGCCGAGAAAATTGGATCGATCAGCGTCTATTACTCCGGTTACAGAGATGTCCGATTCCTCAGCGAAGAGGATAAGGTTATTTCATCCGTAGCCGAAAGACTCGGGAAGATAGCGATAAGAATCGAGAATTCGAAGGCTTTGAAAAAGAGCGAAGAACTCTTCAGGGTTACTCTCGCGAGTGTGGGGGACGCCGTTCTGGCGACGGATGCGTTTGGAATAGTCACTTTCGTGAACGATACGGCCTGTGAAATGCTCGGTCTGGAAATGCAAAAGATCCTTGGGCAACAAGTGAACTCGGTGATGCATATCTTCAACGAACTCACGGGAGAGCCGGCCGAAATACCCATAGATCTCGTACTCAGCTCCGGCAAGAAAGTCGGACTCGCAAATCACACCTGCCTCAAATCACGAAACGGGAAAATCTACTTCATATCCGATGCGGCATCCCCTATAGTTATGGAGAACGGCGAAATCGCAGGCGTCGTGATGAACTTCAGGGACGTAACCTCCGAAAAAGAGAGAGAAAGACGCATGCTCGAAAGTGAAGAGAAATTCAGACACCTCATCGAAAACATGATCGGTGGAATGATTATCCTGTACAGCGACAACGGCGGGAAGACTTTTAAGATAAGGGATATCAAGTCGGGAATTAGCGGTCTTCACTTCGACAGAGAATCGCTCGAGGGAAAGGATATCGTGGAAGTCTTACCCGCCATTNCATCAACTCCTCTGCTGGCGGCCATCGAGAGCGTATGGGAAAGCGGCAAACCCATATCCCTGGATCCAATCTATTACGACGATGGTGTATTGAAAGGCTGGTTGGAGAACTACATCTACCGGCTCCCCTCCGGAGACGTAGCGACCCTCAACTACGATGTAACTGAAAGGAAAGAGCTGGAGGAGTTCCAGAGAATCTCACACAGCAAACTGGTCGAATTGTCCAACTCCGTTGCGTCGGGAAACTTTGACATACAGTCTTTCATGGAGAAGGCCGTTGAGACTGTTGGCAGAATTCTAAAGGTTGATCGGGCCGGCATATATATGCTCAACGAAAACAACGAGTTCGATATAAGACTCCTATATGAAGCATCGACCGGTAAAATCTCCTCCAACGCCGGAAGGGCTATGGATCAGAAGTTGGCCGAAAAGTATCTCAACCATATCAGAGGTAGAAGAGTTCTTTCGATTGAGAACGTGTTAGGGGAAAATATCGATGATCCTTTCATACTAAGCCTCATAGACGTTCATGTTTACGGAATACTTGACATACCCCTGAATGTCAAGAGGGAGGTCATTGGTTCGCTCTATTGCGACATGGGAAGACCTAGGAATTGGTCATACGAAGAGATATCTTTCGCCGCTTCCGTCGGCGACATACTCACGATGGCCTTCGAAGAGAACAGGCTCGTTAAAAGCGAAATACGTTACCGCAACATGTTTGAAGCAAGCAGTGCCATGATGGTTCTCATCGATCCAGATAGCGGTAGAATAGTCGATTCCAATCCCGTAGCGTGCAACTTTTATGGATATGGCAGAGAAGAGATGAAGCAGCATTACATTTCTCACATAGGGCTCGGAGATCTTGAAATGATGAGAGATCTTAAGAACGGCCGTTCGAGACGTTTCACAACTAGGCATCTCCTCACAGGTGGCGAAGTACGCGACCTGGAAATCTTCGTCGGCCCGGTCGAGATCGATGAAAAGATACTGCTAAACTGCATCGTAAACGACATAACCGATAGAGTCAACGCCGAGAACAAAGTCAGAGAAACCATGGTAGAACTAGAACGTTCCCTGAAAGATACGGTGCTACTTATAAGCAAAATAGTGGAAGCTCGCGATCCATACACGGCAGGTCACCAGTCGAACGTTAGCAGGCTTGCCGGCGAAATAGCCGAAAAGATGCGGCTGGACAAAAAGAGGGTCCAATGGGTAAAGACGGCCGGAATGTTGCACGATATTGGGAAGGTATCGATACCTGCCGAGATACTTTCCAAACCAGGAAAGCTGAACGAACTCGAATGGTCGCTCATAAAGAATCATCCTCTGCTGGGCAGAGAGATTCTGAGCGAGGTTCACCTCGGAGGTCCCATCTCAGAGATAGTCCTTCAACACCACGAAAAGATTAATGGATCAGGTTATCCTAACGGTCTTAAAGGTGATGAAATACTCCTGGAAGCCCGTATAATAGCGGTGGCCGATGTTATCGAAGCTATGAGTTCACACAGGCCTTATCGTGCATCGCGCGGGCTTGAGGAAGCTATACGAGAGATAGAGATGAACTCTGGCAAACTGTACGATCCCGCGGTCGTGAAGACCTGCATCANGATCCTCGAATCGGGATTCGATCTTTCGGGCAAATGAAAAATTGAAAGGAGTGTTCNANATGNTNCTGACGATTATCGTGATATTCCTGGGGCTCGTGTTTCTGGGTCTGGCGATAAAGCTCGCCTTTTTCGCTCTCACAGTTATCTTCGGACTGGCCGCGTTGGGCTTCGTGGTCTTCGGCGTTTTCTGGTTACTGACCAGAGTACTGTCGATCTTCTGAGGATCAAAAGTCCAACGTACAAAACGACAACGGGGCAATGCTATCGCTGTTGCATGCCACGAGTCCGATGATTCTCTCTGTGATGTTCCGGTTCAGATTTTAAATTTAGGTTGAAACCCCCTCTCGAAAGGCGCGAAGGCCTTTTTGCTTTGCAGTTAACCCAATACTATCTCTTTGAAATTCGGGAGTCTACCGGCCTCTTCATCGCTTCTGACAAGCGTTTCGTAGCCAGAGACTCCTATTATCTCGCCTGCCGGTATGGCCTGCCCTTTGGGAATTATCGGTGAGTCTCCTTGTCTCTATACTGTCTGAATACAGCACCTTTCCCTCCAGGACTACCGCGAAGGAACCGGCGATTTCTTCAAGATCGTAGATTTCGTGCGAGGATATTATCATAGTTTTGTTCCGCTGGAGAACGTAGTCTCTCAACTCACCCATCACCTCTTGTCTGATCAGCGGGTCGAGATTCTGAGTGGGCTCGTCGAGAATGAGCAGGTCGGCTCCGCTGGCGACCGTAAGGGCTATGTGGAAGAGCGTTTCATTCCAATCGAATGCGTTTCCACTCTCTCGTTGAGATCGACCTGTAATGCACTGCGAGACTGGTGAAGACCTTTTCCTGCCAGCCGGGGTAAAGTATTCTCCACATTCTTGTGTTCGTCCAANAGCATGTACCCGTCCTTCGTAAGAGCGGAGCCAACAACTGCTCCTATAAGGATCTAAGGCGACTGGTATTGCGAAAGGATTAAGGTTTTGGAGAACCCGTTGCCCTCTAGAAGGTGTATCCCTCTTCGATGAGCTCTATGAGTGCCGAGACCACCGCCGGGTCGTACAGCTTTCCTGAATTTTTCTTTATTTCCTTGAGAGCTTCTTCCAATCCCTGAGCGGGTCGATAAGGCCTGTGGGATGTCATAGCCTCTACCACATCGGCAACCGCTATAATTCTGGCCTCCAAAATGATCTCATCACCGGATAGACCACGTGGATAACCGCTGCCGTCGAGCCTCTCGTGATGCTGGTATATGATCTCGGCGACTGGCCAGGGAAACTCGATGCCTTCGAATAGAGCATGCCCGGCGCCGGGGTGCATCTTTATCATTTCATATTCGAGGGCACTAAGTCTTCTGGGAGAGCTCAATATTTCAGCCGGCACCTGGATCTTCCCCACATCGTGAACCGACGCCGCCAGACGTAATCCGTTGATCGTTTCGCTGTTTAGGTTCATTCTTTCGGCTATGGCCACGGCCAGTGCTGTCACGCGTCGCTGGTGGCCAGACGTGTAAGGATCGCGAAGGTCCACCGCCGAGGCCAGCGCTCTGACCGAACCTTCCATGGTCCGGGTGAGTTTATCCAAACTAGTTTGCAGGTCTTCCGTCCTCTGCTGGACCTCTCTTTGGAGACGATAACTGCGGTTGTTGAGCGAACCGACCACCACTGTCAGAAACAGCGAGATAATCGCTCCGATAGCCAGTGTCATCCAACCTTGCTGAAGAGGATATAACCTTTCGTAATCGAAGCTTGGATGTACAACGATCATAAAGACCTTCCCGAACTCAAAGATCGGCATAACAACGTTCATTTCATCCGAGTGATAGTGACGCAACTCGCTCACCGAGTTGTATATTTCATCGTGTTCACTGACCGTCGATGCGAGAAAAACCGGTCTGCCTTCATCATCGAGCAAGTAGATACCCACCACGGTCATTCCATCGTTCATAGAGATCGACTCTATCAATTTCATGAAAACTTCGGGCCGGAAAAAAGCCAGCGTGAACCCATGAAAAGCGTCAGAAATTCCTTTGTAGGAGGGATTCAGAATCAAGACTCCCTTTACCTCGCTCGTACTCTCAAACGGAGTCGTAGGATCGGAAGCCGTCATGTAACCGGTTTCAACCGCCTCTTCGATAACCGCCTTTGTTATAGCGTTCGAACCTAAATCGAATCCCAACAATTCTCGTTTATCTTCTAGCGGTTCCAGATAAAGAATCGGATAGTAAAGATCCCTCTCACCGGCTCTGACATGCTTTCCTTGGCTGTCCGTTTCCCAGATCTCGAAACTGCCAGAGAGCTCCGTGGAGACTTTCGACTCGAATTCATATCTTTCAGCGGAAGTGATAGCCGGTACCCAGCCCCAGATGGTCATATCACCCCTAGAAATGATGGGATGCACGAAGGTTTCGAACTCATAGCGCTCAACACTTTCGCTGGACTCGAAAAGCAACGAGAGGCTCTCGAGCTCGTAGGCGCGCATATCGCGAAGCGCCTGCAAGACAAAAGTCGCCTTGCTTATCGCCAGGCTTTCGAAGGTTTCATTTCTCGAGCTTTTCTGGCTTTCGTTCACTGAAAAAGCGGCCATAAAGGTTATTGTCAGAGAGATGAAAAAAACAGTTATAGCGTCAAGGTATCTGGCGAAACGACCCTTACGCCTCTCCTGGGGAAGAGCCTTCTTCCACCACATAAGTAAAAGACCGATTACTGAAAGAAGCAGGAGCAGTACAGAGAGAATTACCATAGGGAGAGTCTTTTCCATTATAATGCCGTTCCAATTCTTTATATCCATATCTATACCAAGCGCTGCGATGACCTTGTCGGAGAGTCTATCAAAAACTGGAATCATCGCGTTTGCCCACGTCCCCCAACTGTCTTTAATTGGTGAAACGATTGTCGATCTTTTCTGCCAAAAGACATTTCGATCGTTTTCCGTGGCCTCCCAATACGGGTCTCCCGGTAGAGATTCATCGGGTGATCCCGGAAGCTCCGAATCCACAAAAAAGAAAACTTCTCCATCCGTTCTTATTCCCATGAGGTAGATGAAACGGTACTGAGGAAAAATCTTTTTGACCTGAATCAGCTGTTGCTTCAACCTCAGATAGGCGGGATTGGCAAGATCGTCGATAGTGCCGTGTAGAGATTCAAGGTGAGCTTTGTTCAACGCAGCTTCTAGAAGCTTGGCCTCGTTCAGCAATTTGTCGCTAAGGCTTTTCCTGGCGCTTTCAGCAGTTATAAAACACAGAGAAATTCCGACAGATGAAACGACCAGAACGATCATGATCATTGTCAAGATTCTTCCGGTTTTCTTTCGAAAAGTCACACTTTCACTCCTGCTAAGACTATTGGAACTGCTCATGGCCAACCGTCCCTTTTTATAGCCCCACAATGTATGATTTTATCATGCCGCCATCGGTCAATTGTATCCTGAATCGATCTGTTCCTCCAGAGCGGTTCAAATGAGACATTTAGAACGATCGAAAAGTTGAGAAAACTGGCAACGCGATGAGGNGAAAATGAATGGAAGTAGAAGACCGATCTGTATCTTCATATGTATGGAGTGTTTTGAAACGATCATCTTCATATCGGGAATTTGGGTATAATTTTCTGGAAGGGAGATGATAACGATGAGTATATCTACCATGACGGGCGACGGGGGTCAGACGAGTCTCTGGAGTGGTGAACGCGTGGATAAGGACAGTCTGAGAGTGGAGGCCTACGGTACTGTCGATGAGCTGAATTCATTTCTTGGAGAGGCAAAACACTATACCAGTGAAGAGGTGAGCCAGCTCATACTTTCTGTGCAGAGGTTCCTTTTCAGAGTCGGAGGTCAGCTGGCATCCAAGGACGTTCAATACATCGAGCCTGTGAGCGAAGAGGATGTTGAAAAGCTTACGAAAGGCGTCCATCGCTTCGAGGAGATCGTTGGCCTCAAAGGATTCGTGATTCCAGGGAGCACGGTCGCCTCTGCGAAGCTGGACATATGCAGAACGATAGCCAGGAGAGCCGAGAGAAGGATAATAGCGCTCTCCAGACTTGAAAAGGTCCCAGATCCAGTCAGAAAGTACATCAACAGACTATCGGATTTCCTTTATATCCTGGCCAGGTACGAGGAATTTAAAGAGAAGAAACTCCTTTATAAGAACGATATAGATTAAAAGAGCAAAAACCGCTTCAAGCATTTCGCGGTTAAAAATGGCCGATCAGTTTCTTGAAATTGATTATAGCCCTTCGAAAGGTGATTCGGCGCGGTTACCTGTAGCTGATTTTGGGTATGCCGTCCTTCATACATGAACCGAAACTGTAAGCTACCGAATCGGTATTCATTCCAGGTAGAAAGAAAACGGTTATCATCTCGTCCACATCTTGACCGTTTTCTTCCCATAGTTGAAGTGTGATATTCTTCAGTTCCTCTTCGGTGACAGAAGGTTTCTTGAGCATTACTCTGGCTGTGCGCCGTTTCCAGGCCTTTCCGAAATCGCGCATCACAACTACAGAATAGTTTCCATCCCGTTCGACTGCCATGATACTACCTCCATCGTATCAATGCATATATAATACATCATGTTACAAAAAATTTCCAAGAGCCATTAATACTTAATTAATTAAGTAGAGATCAATCTTAGTAAGATATGGAAATTATAATCGTTCCGTTTGTCGCCGACTGAAGAGATAATTATTTCTTCCTTTTCAGTCATTTATTACGAAGATAGCTAAACGAACTATATCAGAATCGGTCAATTCTATACTGACTATACGTGGCTGCAAATAGGAACTATAAAGTTAATATGTTAAAGAAACTATGTATTACACATGGGGAAGCGAAGCAACAAGAAATCTCAGGCGAGCAGTTGGGAGCGGGAAGAGTCGTCCCTGGTTGTTTCTTTCCAGTTCATGGACCCGTCCTTGGGGACCTGAGGCTAGAGGTAAGAGGCGGGAGGTGTGAAGAGCGTGAAGATTTTGATCTTCTTACCTCTGACCTCATACCTCTTACCTCTGTTTAGAGACTGACGAGAAGAGCGAGATCCCGTATAAAACCATTATGGGATGACAGTCTTACTCCCTTCCCGTCATGCCGGACCACGATCAGGCATTGCGATCTTTCCCACAAACTTACTACAAAATTGCTCGACAGTAGTCTGACCATATGAAGCAGCTGTCATTGTGAAAGATACTTTCTCTTTCGGTATTNAGGTCAATTTNCCTGACAACATTATTCAAGCACGTGATCTATAAACCTTCATCTTCGTTGAAAAACACATTTAACATATACTNTACTANTTCGTNATAATAATACNGTGTGATATACAGTATAATCGTATCAACACAATACCGAGGTGATGATATGGATATAGGAAAGCTTGCCACGGAAATGAACAGGGGATTCATCCAGTTGCTGATGATGGTCATGCTCGATGAGCCGATGTACGGGTACGAAATCGTGAGAACACTCCAGGAACGCAACTTCATCATAGACGAGAACACTCTTTACCCTCTATTAAGACGCCTGGAGGAGAAAGAGATACTGGCGAGCGAGTGGAGAGTCGAGGAAAATAAACCGAGGAAGTACTATTCAATCTCTGATGCTGGTAGAAAAGTTAGAGAGGAATTACTGAAGATCTGGCAAGAGCAGGATAGACTGATAAAAAGCTTCGTTGGGGAGGAATGAAAATGGAAAGACTGAAAAAGTACCTGGACAACATTAGGACTTTTCTACCGGGGAGGCAGCCGGAAAAAGTCGATGAGATCTTGAGAGAGATAGAGAGCCACATACTGGAAAGAGCCGAGCGCGAACACGGAGAGATAAACGATACCAGCCTCGCAATCGTGATAAAGGAGTACGGTTCACCCGAGCAGGTCGCTGCCAGGTACTACGAGGATGGCCCTATAATAGCCCCTCATCTTAAGAATTATCTATTCATGTACACTGGAATAATCTTCGCGATCCACATTGGACTACATCTTTTGAGCCTGATCTTCGGAGAGAACGGTGCAATCTTCAGATTCAGCAGCACTGATTTGCTGGGTGTCCTGTCACAGCTTCCGGTAACTTTTATCTTCGATTTCGGTTTGGTCAGTCTTGTCCTTTACTTTGTCACCAAGGCGGGTGCCACATCGAGACTCCCGTACTTCACATGGTTTCTGAAGAACGAGAAGGTCCCCTCGCTGGCCCAGAGAATAGCCACTCTTGTGGCATCGATAGTAGGAGTCGCGATCACATATCTGGGCTTCACTTACGGACCGGTTTATTTCGTTGACGGTCAGATGAATACGCTGGCCATCGCAGCGCTCGACACTATGAAATACGGACTTTTCCTCGGCTTTGGAATATTGACGATCTCGTCGATCTTCAACTTTATAAACGTGTTCAACTACTCAAGGATTGTGAAGATAGCCTCCGACATCGCCGGGCTGATTTTTCTTCTGATCGTAGTCTCACC
>Ga0067045_1000526_pt1 | contig 11733 bp, 9 predicted proteins | sample TerdegcTABiofilm_FD_59184 | JGI IMG/M metagenome (GOLD analysis project Ga0067045, IMG submission 59184) | Combined Assembly of (Gp0054472, Gp0054536) Wastewater bioreactor microbial communities from Singapore -Terephthalate degrading...
AGGCGGTTATATATGCCCGGTTCTCCAGCGACAACCAGCGGGAGGAAAGCATCACCGCCCAGGTGCGGGCATGCAACGAGTACGCCGGGCGGCGGGGTTTTTCTGTTGTAAAGGTTTATACCGATGAGGCTCGCTCCGCTACAACTGACGACAGGCCCGGATTCCTCAAAATGATTAAGGATATTAAGAGCGGCAGGATGAAAGTTGATTTTCTGCTTGTCCACAAGCTGGATCGTTTTGCCCGCAACCGGTACGACAGCGCCTTTTATAAGCGGGAGCTGCGCCAGTCTGGTGTTCGTGTGGAATCGGCGCTTGAACACCTTGACGACAGCCCGGAATCCATTTTAATGGAATCTGTTATCGAAGGCATGGCCGAGTATTATTCGCGCAACCTTGCACGCGAGGTGATGAAAGGAATGAAAGAAACAGCGTTACAGGGGAAACATAACGGGGGAAAGCCGCCACTAGGTTTTGATGTTGACAGTGAAGGAAGGTATATCATAAACGAAACAGAAGCCAGGGCGGTAAAGATAATTTTTGAAATGTACAGCCAGGGTAAAAGCTACGGCAATATAATCAATACGTTAAACTCTTATGGCTACAAAACAAAAGCCGGACGTGAGTTCGGCAAAAACAGCCTGCATGACATCCTTTGCAACAAAAAATACATCGGCACGTACATATTTAACCGTAGCGCAGCAAAGAATGACGGCTGCAGGAATAACCACAAAAGCAAGCCCCAAGATGAGATTATCGAAATCCCCGACGCTTTGCCTCCAATCGTTGACAAGGAAACATTTTCGTTGGTACAGAAGCGAATGAATGAAAACCATAAAGGCCCTGCCCGTTCAAAGGCAAAGGTTCTTTACCTGCTGACAGGTTTGATCTGGTGTGGGGAATGCGATCACCGTATGACCGGAGATTCTTCCAGTTATCTGACAAAAAAGAGCAAGGAATATAAAAAGAGTTATTATTATAATTGCAACTACGGTAACCGTACAAAAGATTGTTCAAATAAAAAAATTAATAAAGAGATTGTTGAGAACTATGTTCTTGCAGAGATGGAACGGCAAATTTTTAATGAAAACGTAATTCCTACCCTGACAGAAAAGATCGTGTGTTATCACCGCCGGCAATGTGGAAACTATGCAGATGAACTGCGCCACCTTGAGAAAGAACTTGCCAGTATAAAGGGCCAAATTGACAACCTAGTGAATGCCCTTGCCGCCGGAGGCATACCCATAGAGCCGGTAATAGAAAAACTGAAAGACTTGGAGACTAAAAAAGTAACTTTGGAAAACCAGCTTCAAGAGTGGCGGATCAAGGCGGAAACAGATATTATCACGGAATAGACAGTGGTTAAGTACCTGCTGGAAAACATGCGCTTGCTTAAAAACAAAAACCTGGATACCTGCAAAAGGCTGATCCAGGAGTTTGTAGAAAAGGTTATAGTAAAAAAGACAATGTCGAGGTTGTGTTTAAAATTACTGTGGATTTGAATGGTGGAGGCGGGCCGTACCTTATTGAAACCACAGACAAAAGAACCGCTATTTGTTAACAATTCACCCATAGATGGACGTGTGCAGTACAGACGATTTAATCTCCCCTTCTACTTTTAAGCTGGGATTTTGTATGTGTTTGTCCACCATTGGCCTGTAAAATACCATCTGTATTGGACTTCCAAAAAAAAACCGGGTTTAGGTAGTTTATTTCTTTACGAGGAAATCCATGATTTTTAATTTTACCATGTCAAGCTGTTTCTCTACTTCACACTCCCATATCACAAGTACTTTCCATCCCATTTTTTGGAGTTCCTCATAATGAAGTTTGTCCCGTTCTACATTCCTCTCAAGTTTTAGCTTCCATTTCTCGTGCTGCGTCTTAGGAATTGTCCCGTCCCGGCATCCTTCATGCAGATGCCAGAAACACCCGTGTACAAAAATGACACAATTGTATTTTGGGAGGACAATGTCAGGGCATCCAGGAAGCTCCCGCTTATGTAGCCTGAAACGGTAACCCATTCTGTGAAGTAGTGACCGGACGGCCATTTCAGGTTTTGTGTCCTTTGAATGTATGTGTGACATGACCTGGCTACGCTTTTCTTTACTCCAGATGTCCATGACAGTTCACCTAAAATTGAAAATTTACTGCTGCGGTTGTCCTTCAAACTGTAATACGCTCTGTCCGGAAGCCTCCGGAGAATCCTTGGAAATCTCCGGAGTTATATTTTTACGGGGCTGCCCCTTTGAATGCTTTGGCTCCTTCGCCATTTCCAGCATCATGTCGTAAAGATGGTGCAAAATCCAGGCTATCTGGCTCTCCCGCTGCCGATCCCGTGCAATATAACCCAATAGACCGAACCATCTTGCATCCCGTGGGTCGTTCATCGGGAACAATAGCTGGTTTAAAGGGTTGGGTGCCCGTAAAGGCAATTTAGCTGTATCAAACAGCTTTAACTGTTCTCCTGTAGACCTCCCGATCGCCCAGCCAACAAACGGCGGTACAGCATTGCCGATCTGTGACAACTGGGCGCACTGGGGCCCCAAAAAAACATAAGCATCATCAAAAGATTGCAGCCTGGCTGCCTCACGGACTGTAATCCACCGGTCAACCAGGGGGTGAATAAATTCCTTCAAATCCTTTCCCATATGTGCCTGCAAGGTATGAGCATGACGGTTCCAGCTCAGGCGGCGCCAGGCATTGTCCCTGCCCCCTGATGCACGGACGCCGCCCTCTGGTATCAAGGATACCTTATCAAGACGCCCCTGTGACATCCCCTTCGTATGACTGTTATAAATACCGCCGGACTGGCGCCTCATTGCCTGCTGGTAACCTGTCAACTGCCGGGCTTCCGGATAAGGATAAGGTTCATCCTCCCGGCTCTTCTCATGAATTTCACCATCCGTTACCCATATCCGGGATTCCAGGGCAACCGCATCACCGGCGGGCAGATCAGAAAGCGCCTCACTCAAGGTTATTGTCTGACCCGCTTTGTAAAACATATTAATTAAATCCGGCATGCAAGGGGCAGGAGCAGACAGAAAGGGAATTCCCAATTCATCTGCTACGTCCCGCCTTATTCCGGAAAAAATAACACGCATACGGTCCTGCGGAACTCCAAATTCCAAAGAATCAACTACATCAAAAGACAGGTTGTAACCTAACCTGTCAAAGACCTGCCCGAGCAGTTTCGGCATTCCTTTTTTTGCGAATGAAAGGATGCCCTTGACATTCTCTGCAATGAATGCTTTTGGCCTTACGATATTAATAATGCGGATATACTCCAGGAACAGCCTGTTCCGCGAATCGTTTAATGCCCGCGGGCCAATATAGGAAAACCCCTGGCACGGGGGGCCGCCTGCTATAAGGTCCACTTCTTCCAGGGAAATGCCCCTGGATTCAAACAATGCGGTTTGAAGCTCCCCCCGTCCTATTTTTTCAATCTCACACCGCAATATTTTTGTATTCCGGTTTTGTCTGACATTATGGTTAAAATTATAGGTATCCGCGGCATGGACATCTTTTTCAACAGCCACAGCCACATCCCAGCCGGCCAGGTGAAGTCCTTCGCTCAACCCGCCTGCACCTGCAAAAAGATCAATCGCTACCGGTTTTTGCCGCGTCATTATTAAACACCACCTGGTTCAGCTTTCCTGCCCCTTAATAATTTACTATTTTAACACTGATTTTCCCTTTAACCCAGGGTAAAAAATCCTAAATTCCGGTTTGTAACATCTCCAACAACAAGTGCCCGGTCCAGAAACCTGTTAAAGTCCTCACAGGCTGTTTCCGGTACCAGTGCACAGTTATGGCAGGCAGCCAGGTTACATGACTCCGGGCCTTGCCCGCCGCTGGCTCCCATCTCCATACACACCGGGTCGGCCGAGCACCACAGTGCTCCTTCAAGGGATCTGCGGATTAATGGCTCCAGGTACCCCGCCTTCCCCATTCTCACAAGCCCTCCCATAGTCCCTTCCGAGTCCCCGGCAGCTGTATAAATGAGCACTCCGGCCATCGGGGCATCCGGGTTACTAGACATATAAATCCGCTCCCTCAGGGATGCCGAGCTGTAGCCGCATTCAAAGGTAAGACGGTTCATCAGGAGGTGGGCCAATGTGTGCAAGAGGACATACCGTGGCTCGACAGGCCTGTCCTGCAACCTCCTTTCCGCTTGAAGCCGCCGGTAATTGGCGGCCAGCGGCTGAACCCGCCGGATAACACCGTCACGGCGCTCCCATTCCTGAAGCAGTGATTCGTCCAGCTCCAGGAAAATTCCCTCCCCGAAAACAATGCAGGCCGGCAGCCAAGACTCATTTTCCGGCGGTACAGTCCGCCACATCCGGGCACGCAGTTCCTCCAGGGTCTGACTGTTTTGCGGGTATACGCGTGTAAAGCCGGCCAGTGCGCGTGTTTCCCTCAACTTGCTGACCAGCATGATGCGGGAGAAAAAAACGGATTATATCCCTTTCATATGCATCAAGTTCCGTCTCTCTAATCCGGAGCATCTCTTCATCCCTGGGTGTTCTCAAGACGTTAAACTCGGCCCTGCGGTAAGCAGTTTCCCAGTCATCGCCGGCCACTGCGGTTTCAGGTCCGGTATCCTGATTCTCACCCTGTACAATCCGCAAGGCCGCTACAAGTTGTTCGTCTGAATATGGCCGCACCATGTCAGGGTATTGGAGCCTCAGGACATCCGGGGTTACAGCCGTTCCGGTCCCGGCAAGAAGCTTAATTAGTGTTGCCAGTGGAGGCTGTTCGAGAAGTGTTACGAGTTCCGCGGGTACAGTGCCTGTACCCCGGGGAAGGTAAATGGAACTGCGCACCTGTGCGTAATACACATTGGACGCGCTGCGCAGGGAGCCCCTTAAGTGCCCGGGGCAATACTCCCCCTCCTCTGTGCCAAGCCACGGCCTTTTCCCTTGACAATAAAAGATTTTTGATTTATCACTGTCAAGGTTTTTGCTTAGAAAGGTAGTCCCGTCTGGATCTGCAGCGGTAATCTGGGCGAGCGAACGTGGTGGAACGCCACATTCACATTTGACGACCTGCCCGGAAAGCGATGCCCCGCCGGTGGCAATAAGGCGCATCGTCTTGTCACAGGCGGGATTGCTTGACCTGTGAACCCACTCCCTCCACGGGAAGTCCTGGATATGCCCGTGCTCGCACATTGCAACAAACGGTACCTGGACCATAATCCGCTTCTTTCCTTTTTTGGCACACTCGGTGCACCTGGGGATTTCCCTCATGGAAAGCGGGAATTTTTCAAGGCGGTTACAGGCAGGGCAAAAATGCCATAATGGAAAACGTAAAAAAGGTACGTTCAGGTAACAATTTGGTGTTTGCTCCCCGGGCCTTTTTTTTCTGTAATCGGGCGGCAGCCGGAAATGATCCACCCTAAGCTGCCGCTGCAAGCGCCATTCTTCGATCTTGAACTCTTCAAGGTCCAGCTTGCGCGGGTCGTTGTCGCCATCCTCATACTTGTACCAGTGATCCAGTCCTCCCGATATTAAAGACGTTCCGTCCCTCACAACGATCATCGCACCAACCCCGAAAGGGGCAATCAATTGCGCACGGCGGATCGGCCCGCTAGGCATCGCTTTCATCCTCCCCTGGCAAATACAGTCTGGTTATTACCGCCTGGCATTGCGCATCCACATTACGCATGGACTGCTGCGTAGGCCACGAGTAGCGGGCTCCCTCCCTGCTGACGTATGCCCCGGCCACTCTTAGCTGCGGTATGTCACTGCCCTGGAGTTCCCCGCTCCACCGGGTGCGCTCCCATTGCTCCCATTCACTGGCGCGTTTTTCAAAAACACGTAAAAAATTAGGAGCTTCATCAGGATCAACCACATTGACACGGGGGAGAATAATACTCTGGAAGTACTTAACAGCGTCCTCCGGGTAAGGAAATGGCCTTTCCGCCATACCGGCGGTTCCGGCCTGGCGGACGTAGGCTGCCATGACGGCATGCAGCGCCCTGTCCAGTACCGGAGGTGAAAATGGTGTAACGCTGGTGGGCTCAACCTGGGCATAAAGTTTTTCATGGTAGCTGCGGAATTTTTCAAAATGTGACCTGTCCCGCGGCTTTGAGGCGCTGTACAGGGTAACCACCAGGCCTGGACGTTCACGCCAGTTCCGTCCCACACGCCCGGTTACCTGAATATATTGCGAGGTCGTTTTGGGCTGGCCTATCACGGACATAAGGGAAAGCCTGTCAATATCGACCCCGACTTCTATTATATTTGAGGCAAGGCAGGCGTCGACAGGGTACTTCCCGGAACTGGTACAACTAATTTCCAGGGCAGAGATAGCTTCCGGAACTTCGTCCTCCTTCAGGCGGCCCGTGAGTTCAATTATGTTGTACAGCCGCCTTAAATCACCGGCTTTCAAACCCTGGCGGTTTCTGAGCACCGCCAGGTAATCCGGAATGTCGGACTGGAATAACGAAAGGGTGGTACCCAGCTCCCTCAGGCTGTTAAAAAAGATTAACAGTGACCACCACGGATCCCGGCCGGCGGCAGGCAACAGGACAGGAGCCTGCAACAGGGTTGTAAAAGTACGTACCTGCACAGTCTGCATGGAGCCAAGCCCCGGCGCGTGGACCCCCACGTAGATCCTTCCACGGCACAGTGACCCGTCCGGGTTTCTGGCATAGCGCGCAAAAAAGGAATCGCCGGCGTCCAGCCCGGGTGGTGGGAATAAGGCCGTGTCCTCCCGGGCATACAAAGCCTTTACTTGTTCCTTATACCGTCTAATTGTGGCTGTGGAGCAGACAATTTTTGGAACAACCGCTTTTTCTACGCGCCTGTCGGTACAGAGCTCCTCGATAACTGTCTCGTAAAGGCCGGCCATAGAGCCGAGCGGTCCGGAAATCAAGTGGAGTTCGTCCTGCAGGATCAGTCCCGGCGGTGAGCTGCTGCGCTCCCCGTCCGGGCTTAGTCCAAAGATAGCCCTTGCCTCGGGCCGCCACGCCAGCATGGCAAATTTGTCTACGGTGCCTATGACAAGCGACGGCTTCTTGATGTAAATGTCCTCGTCAATAACATAAATGGGAAGCCCGCCGGAAAAGTCGCACCTGTTGTCTGGACAGTTAAAAACAACCGTATCGCCACTCCGTTCGTAACCCGGAACCTGCGGCGCGTTCTTCGGCCTCTTGCCTTTATATTTTAATGGACCCATTTGTGCCCCGCACCAGGGACAACGGCCAAGTACAAACTTGTTACCCGTACTCCGGTCCCCTCTCACCAGACCCCTGTAAATTGAAACTGCTTCCTTCCTGCTGTTTGGCGTGGTATCACCGCCAAGCCACAGGCCGATAGAAAACTCATCCTCCCCAAGTTCCCCGGGGTTTTGGCGCCTGAGGTGTTCCAGGGCACAGAGAAGTCCCGCCGCGCGCAGGAATTGCTGGGCAGTCAAAAGGCGGAGAGTGTAGCGCATCAGAACATGGACGCCGGCATCATGACGGTTTTTAAGACGGCGCATAGCAATGGCAAAGGCAGCCAGGCCCAGGTATGCCTCAGTTTTACCGCCGCCTGTGGGAAACCAGATCAGGTCTACAGTACGGCGGTCCGGTGCATCACTCTCTGCGGCGGAACGGACTGCCGCCAGTAAAAAAGCTGCCTGGAAGGCACGCCATTTACCCCTGCCGGTTCCGGCGCTCAAGTCACTTGAAGGAATATAGGGGTCAGAAAACTTGATCCGCTGCTCTTTCTGGTCGTACTGGATCCACCTTGGTTCGCGCCTGCTGCGGACCTGCTGGAGGAGAACGGCATGGTTAGCCAGTTGAAAAGCCCTCCTGGCCAGGGGGTCCCCCTCCAGGTAGCGCAGGCCGTCTACCATCCTGTCAAGGCAACGCCGGCATTCTTCCATATGGCGGTTTGCCGCGTCATGATAATCTGGTTCTAAAAAGGGAATTTCGCTCTCCTTTTCTTGAATCCATTCTTCATAAAGCTGAACCAGTTCTTTAAGCGCTCCAACACCGTCGTCCCCATCAACAAGCCCGGCCAGCGGGGCCATCGGTATTTCGACCGGCGTTCCGTCCCGGCGTGTAATATCCGGTGTTATACTGGGCGCTTCGAAAACAGGCAGGCATTCGGCGCTGACGGTCCTTGCCTTCGGCTCCCCTTCCGCGGCATCCCAGTCCGCGGCACAGCCATGACCGGCTGCAAAAGTTTCCAGGCGGTGGTAGAGGAGGGCCAGTGACTGCTCCTCATTGTCCATCTTTTCCATTGGCGGACCCGGATAAGGCAGGATATGCCCGCCACCGTCCGGCGCCTTGACCGTTGCAGTAAAATATGACTGGAACAGGCAGTCTTCATCTTTTGAAACCGTGGCCTGTTTCCGGTTGACCAGGCATACGGTTACCAGCCTTTGTCTTGTGTTGCCGCACGGCCTTGAGAACACCTCGATACGGATGTCCATACCGTCAAGATTACTGCAGGTGTACCTGGACGGCTTTACAACCGTCCCGTCATTAGAACAGATTACATCCGCAGGAAACTCCGCCCTGATAGATACGGGGCTCCGGAGCCACCATGCACGCTCCTTGCCGGCCAGTTGCACAATAACCTTGCGGTAACGTCCGTTAACTGGAAACCCTCCCGCTGGCTCAAAGGACGGCACATCTACAACCAGTGACGAGCCCTTAGGAAACTCGGCGAGAAAACTGATCCCCATACTGCTGGGCTTATATTTGTTAGCCGCGGACAAATCGAAGTCGTCAGGATCAGCCCCTTCCCCGCCTGTCCCAGGTCTTTCACCGATTTCTTCAAGGCATTGAAGGGCCTCATCGGATAAAGGGCTTGCGGCAGAATCAAGTCCGGCGCCTTCTTCTTCCTGCTCCGTAACATCCACTCTTGCAGCGCCGCCATTGGATTCACCGTCGTCCCCGGAGAGCATGCCCGCCGGGTAGAGAACCCCTGTCCCGTACCTCCCGCAAGGCGGGTCGCGCTGGAGTATTTCGTCCCCTGTTCCTTTCTGGCGCCAGGGCTTATAAAAATTATCCGCTTCCTCAAAGGCTATTTTTTCGCTGCAATCAATTTCCCCGCCTTGCGGCGACGGCCCCACAAGCTCCTCACGGAGGGCCCGGATCAATAACTCCCTGTTTTCAATATGACTGGTCAACCTTTACATACCTCCTTAACCGGTGACGGCTGTACGGTTCAGCAGGACACTGGCAACCTCCTTTTTAACTGATTGATGGCATAATATAACAAGCTTTTGCAAAGACCGGGTGGCGCCGGTATAAAAAAGGGAACCGTCTGCAATCCGGTCGATGTCAGTTATAATAACGCACGGAGCTTCCAGCCCTTTAAATGAATGGATCGTACAATACCCGGTATGCCCCTTGTCCGCTCCCTCAAAGGGGCGGAGCCTGTCCCTCCAGGGGCTTTGTTCTATCCTGGCGGCACAAGCGCCATCCCCCTGGGGGGGAGAGGACAACTATATCCTTTCCGGAAAAGCCTTCCCGGTAGAACCTTTCAAGTACATTAACCAGTAACTGCTCTTGTTCGTTTTCATCCAAATAATAAACTAACTCCGAATCCGACCTGTCATCCGGGCGCAAAACCCTGCTGTAACCCGGGTCTAGACCACCCAGCAAATGGGCAAGTGAAGCAACCCGGGGGGTATTGCGGCAATTCACCCGCAGGGAATAAACCGGAACATTCAACCCGCGGGACTGAATAAACTTGTCAAGTGAAAGGCTGGCAGCATCATAAATCGCCTGCTTTTCAAAATCCCCGAACAGCCGCCACCTGCCTGCTGAAAGCCCGCCTTTGAGATTCAGGTCGAGAAAGTCCAAATAACTTTCCCTCAGGATGTCTTGAGCCTCGTCAACCACCAGTTCATCATACAGGTTTTGATCATCCATTTTATCCAGCAGTTTGTCAATAGCAAGAAGGGGCAGTTGTGTTTGTTCTGTGATAATGTCACCTTGAAATATTTCTGAGAAAATGTCACCCCCTTGGGTGTACAATGAAAGGATGATATTATCAATGACACAGGACGAACGAAACAAGCTTTATGTTGCCCGGTGCTTACTAGACGGGAAAATGACCATCAGTGAAGCTGCAGAGATTCTCGGCCTCAGCGAACGCCAGGTAAAACGCATTAAAAAGGGGGTCAAAGAACAAGGCGAACCGTTTGTAATCCATAAAAATAGGGGCCGGAAACCTTCCCATGCTTTAACTGATGAAGTTCGAGACTTAGTGATTGACCATAAGAAATCGGAGAAATATTGTAAAGCTAATTTTTCGCATTTCCAGGAGTTGCTTGAGGAGCATGAATCTATCAGCCTTAGCAAGTCGTCGGTCTACAGAATACTTGTTTCCAATGGGTTTACAAGCCCCAAAAAGCATAGCAAAGTAAAACGTCACAAGCGCAGGAAAAGAAAGCCCCAAAGAGGTATGCTGGTGATTATTGATGCCAGTCCCCACACCTGGTTTTTTAACAATGAGGAATGTTCACTGCATGGCGCTGTTGATGATGCCACAGGGGAGATTTTGGCCCTGTTCTTTACTCCTCATGAATGCCTTGAAGGTTATTTCCGGATTATGAAAACTGTAATCTCGAATAATGGTGTGCCGCTGGCCGTCTATGCCGACCGGCATACCATCTTCCGCTCTCCCAAAGCAGATAAGTTATCAATTGAAGATGAGTTGAACGGCAANAAGGTTAACGATACCCAATTTGGCAGGGCTATGTCTGAACTAAGTATTAATCTTATCTGGGCAAAAACTGCCCAAGCAAAGGGCCGCATTGAAAGNCTNTGGGAAACTTTGCAAAGCCGGCTTCCCGTTGAGTTGAGTATCGCCGGCATAACCTCTATGGAGGAAGCTAACGCTTTCCTGGCTNTGTTTATTAAAAAGTACAATGAAAAGTTTGCTGTTGNGCCTGGAGATCCTCGGTCNGCTTACCGCAAGCTTGCGGATGATATTAATCTCGACCATATCTTATGCATCAAAGAAACCAGACAGGTTGANAACGGTTCNGCGTTTTCTTACGGAGGTGTTTATTACAGGGTTATTCGNAACGGTAAAACGATGCCGATAATTCCTAAAGCTAAAATTACTGTATTAAAAANCTCTCANTTTGGCTTAAAGGTGAAGTACAGCGGCTCAATCTATGANGTTGAGGTATTGGAATCGTTACCACCAAAAGATGCAGTTCCCAAACAGCCAAGGCAGCCTCGCAAACCTGTTACGCCGGCAGCAAATCACCCTTGGCGGACTAAAACCACTAAATTCCCTGTCTCCGTGTACGATGAATCGGACCGGGAAATCCTTGAGGCTCTATACAGTTCAAGGCTTGCCTGGAGGTAAATCACCCCCAGGCTTGTGCTTTGGCAATATTACAGCTCGAGGGAGGAAGGGAGGGAGGGTTGCTTCCCTTTCTTATTCCCTCATATCTCTACTAGCCTTAGTCCGTAAGGTCAACCACGCTAGTGGCGCGGAACGAAGTAAAGCGGCCTTGATCCGGTATGCTAAACTGTTAAAACCCGACCGACCAGAACTTTGTTCAGCTCTCGGTCGTCGGTCGGTCGGGTGCATACCGCACAGCATACCGGGTCAAGGCTTGACCTGGAGGACGATTTTTTAAGTGAGTACAACTATTCACAATGGAAAACTCTATACTTTCTTTGCCATTTTCTGGTTCCCAATGTCATTGAGAGGGTGACATTTTCTCAGAATAAAACCACCCCTTTTTAGGTGACATTTTCTCAGAACATTGACA
>Ga0067045_1031665_pt1 | contig 11729 bp, 10 predicted proteins | sample TerdegcTABiofilm_FD_59184 | JGI IMG/M metagenome (GOLD analysis project Ga0067045, IMG submission 59184) | Combined Assembly of (Gp0054472, Gp0054536) Wastewater bioreactor microbial communities from Singapore -Terephthalate degrading...
GCAGGCCGGAAAAATCCGTTGTCGCCAGAAAAGCGAGCGCCCGGACGACAGGTCCGGGCAGAACGGCTTCGTCCATCTTTCGAAAACGCAGACTTCCACAGAGCATAAAAAGGCCTCCTTCGGGGCGTTCAGGTGTCTTCATTTTCGGGGTGTTTCCGTGTTCTCCTCCCAGAAGCGCCAGAGATTCCGTCCGTCGTTCTTCGCCCTGTACATGGCCATGTCCGCCCGCTTCATCAGGGTCCGGACATCTCTCCCGTCCAGGGGGTAGAGGCTGACGCCGAGGCTGGCGCTCACCTCCAGAACTCTGTCGCCGAGCGAATACGGGCGGGCGATGGCTCCGCGGATTCGTTCGGCGACCTGCTCCGCGTCCTTTCTGCCGTGCAGTTCGGGGAGGATGAGGGTGAATTCGTCTCCGCCCATGCGGGCCACCGTATCGACCTCGCGGACTTCCTTCTTGAGACGTTTCGACACAGCTTTGAGGAGCAGGTCCCCTACATCGTGCCCGAGGGTGTCGTTGATCTCCTTGAAATCGTCCAGATCCAGGAAGACGACGGCGACGACGGTCTTGTTCCGGCGCGCCTGCGCCATGGCGAGAAGGAGATGGTCGTTGAAGAGCGTTCTGTTGGGAAGCCCGGTGAGGGGATCGTGGGTGCCCGCGTGACGGAGGTTCTCCTCCACCTGGACCTGTTCGGTGATGTCCCTGTGTGTCCCCACGATGCGCAGGGGTTTTCCCTCCGCGTTTCGTGACATGATTTTGCCTCTCGCGAGAATCCACTTGTAGCTTCCATCCTTGCAGCGCAGCCGATGTCTGGCTTCGTAGAAAGGGACCTCCCCCCGGATATGCCGTTGTGTTTCCTTGACGGCATGTTCCCGGTCCTCGGGATGGACCCGGTCGTACCACTCGGAGAAACGTTCCCGAATTTCTCCCGGGCCGTATCCCAACATTTCGAGCCAGCGGGGGGAGAAATACACGTCGTTCGTGAGAAGATTCCAGTCCCACACGCCCAGGTCGGAGCCCTCCAGGGCGAACTGTCCGCGTTCTTCGCTTCGTCGCAATGCCTCCTCGGCCTTTACCCGCTCCGTGATCTGGGTTCCGAGGAGGGCGTTCGCGTTCTGGAGGGAGGCGTTGAGAAAGGCCATCTGCCGCCGATGGGCGCCCGCCTCCGCGATCAGGTTCGCCAGGATGCGAAAATGCCGCAACGCCGCGTCGGCCCGTTCTCTGGAGATGACGGGGACGGTTCGGAGAGCTTCCTCATAGGCCGCTTCGTCGAGATGGTTCGCCCGCGCTCTGTCGAGAAACGCTGTCTTGTCGGGAGGCACGAGAAAAAACTGTCCGATGACGACGTAGCCGAGGAGTTCGCCCTCGACACGGATCGGAACGGCGCCGTCCATGAGACCATTCTCGCAACGGTGGAGATATTCCTCGGCACCGTTCTCGATGGCTCTGCCGATTTCTTCCCAGCTCGCCTCGCAGTATTTCCGATACTCCGGATGTGTCCGGTGGAAATGATGACAGAGCATCTGGCCTCCCGCCGAGGCCAGGGGAGAACCGTCCTTCCTGCAAAAGGCACAGGGAATTCCCGAGGCGGTGTAAAAATGCCGGAGCATTTCCGAGCAGAGCGGGACATTCACCACGTCCGAGAAAGAGTAGTCCACGGCGAAGACTCCTTTCGAGGCGCTTTGGCGTTACTGTCCGGTGTCGCACGGTCTTTTCCGCAGTTCCCGCCGCGACGGCGGGAAAATACCGGTCCGTCCAAGGCTCTCGCTGACGGAAACTCGCAGAAATTCTCCCGTGGACGATACCTCGAAGAATGGGTCGTGCGTTCACGGAAGAAACGTCCTTCCGGTGCGGGCCGGGAAATTCCGTTCGATCTAGAGTCTCCGGGCCAGGTTGAGCGCCTCGTAGGTGATGATCAGGTCCGCTCCCGCCCGGCGGCATGCCCGGTGCGCTTCGAGAAGTGCCGCGCCCTCGTCGAGAAGCCCTCCGGCGATGGCGCTCCGGAGCATCATGTACTCGCCGCTCACCAGGTAGCACGCCAGGGGGAGAAGCGTCTTTTCCCGAAGGCGGGCCAGGATGTCGAGGCAGGTGAGAGCCGGTTTGACCATGAGCAGATCCGCCCCCTCGTCCTCGTCGAGAAGCGCTTCTCGAAGCGCTTCCCGGGCGTTGCCGGGAGGCATCTGGTAGCTTTTGCGGTCGCCGGATTTTGGGGCGCTTTCCGCCGCGTCCCGGAAGGGACCGTAGAAGGCGGAACTCATCTTCGCCGCGTAGCTCATGATGGCCGTTCCGGAGAACCCCGCCTCGTCCAGGGCGGCCCGAATCCGCCCCACCCGTCCGTCCATCATGTCCGAGGGGGCCACCATGTGCGCCCCCGCTCGGGCGTGGCTCACCGAGGCCCGGGCGAGCTGCTCCAGGGAGGAGTCGTTGTCCACCTCGCCCTCGGGAGTGAGGTGGCCGCAATGACCGTGGTCCGTGTACTGGCAGAGACAGACGTCGGTGATGCAGTACGCCTGGGGAAAACGCTCCCGCAAGAACGAGCAGGCCCTCTGGGTGGGTTGGTCCGCGTCGGCGGCGCTGGTGCCGAGAGCGTCCTTGTAGGTCGGAAGGCCGAAGAGGATGAAGGCTTTGACGCCCGCGTCAAGAGCGGGTTGTACGATGCGGGAAAGACGGTCGACGCTCCAGTGGTTCACGTTCTCCATGGACGGGATCGGTTCCTCCACGCCCTCGCCGGGAACGACGAAGAGGGGGAGCACCAAATGGCGGGGTTCCAGAACGGTTTCTGCGAGCATGTCCCGAAGTGCCGGGTGGGAACGGAGCCGCCGCATCCGGAGAGCGGGAAAACCTGCGGTCATGAACAGGACCTCCTTCGGAGAAAGCCATAGAAAGGGACGAACCTCTCTTGAAATCCGATGTCCTATGGTATCTCTCGGAATACCTGTGAGCAAGAGGCGGGGCTGAAATCTCACTGAAAAATACGAAGGAGGGACAAAAAAAGGAAGGGTGTGATGCCGGAGCGGAGACGAAAAACGGGGTGCGCGCCCGTGTTCGCACACCCCGGCGGAATTCCGAGGGAGCCGGTTTCGCTCCCGTTGTGTCCGAGCGGAAAAAATCGAAACGGCGAGAGTTCTTCTTCAGAAAGTGACCAGTGTCCGCAGCCGGACCAGGCTGTCGTCGTCGGTCATCGCGCCTCCCTGTCCCCAGTCGACCTTGTCGTAGGTGAGTTCGAAGCTGATTGCCGGCGAGAGCCGGTATTCCACGCCGAAGGTGACATTCGTGGTGTCGTCCACGCCGTCGCGGGCAAAGTCCGCTGCAAAGTAGCGTTGGAAGGTTCCCCAGGTGTCGTTCCACTTCTGGGAAGCCCGGACATAGAGGATGGTCGTCTCGTCGTAGTCCCGGTTGGCGAGCACTCTGGTCCCGTAGGTGTCGTCCATCAGGGAACTCATGCCCACGTAGTCGTAGGCGTGGGCGTTCATCTCGAATCCACGGCCGATCTTCCCGTATTCGACCCACAGGCCCGTGAATCCCAGAGCTTCCTGTTTCACGTCCAGGATGGCCTTCCACGCGTCGGGAGCGTCCTCGCCTGTGGCTTGCCGGGCATCCGTGTTCGCGTCGTGCTTTTCCGTGTAGTAGGCGCCCTTGAAGGCGATGTTCGGGGTGACGTTGACCGTGAAGTCCGCGTACAGCACGTGCCAGTTGCTGTCGTCGAGGTTGTCGTAGGTGGTGGCGAGACCGCTGAGGGCGAAGCGGAAGGTCTCGTTGAGGTTGAAGTCGAAACGGGCGCCGTAGATGAAGCTGTCGTCCACGCCGTCCTCGGTGTCGTCGCGGTTCACCGTCAGGATCATGTCCGCCATGCCGAGGGCCTTTTTCGCGTAGAAGCCCTTGGTCGTGAGATCGCCGATCCACGCGTCGTCGTTGTAGGCATCGTAGAGGCCGGCGTCATCCTCCCAGTCGAATTCGAAGAGGCCGGCGGTGAGTTCCACGTCCCAGGGAAGAACCGTTTCGACGTAGTAAAGTTCCCAGGCGAGGCGGTCGGTGTTGTTCTCGTCACGCCCGATACGGGTGGTGAAGCTCGTGTTTTCGTCGATCTGCTTCTTCAGAAAGAGACGATAGCGGTCCAGATCGAACTCGTTCTTGCCCTCCACATAGGTGCTGCCGCCCGTGCCCTGGTAGTTCTTTCCGAACTTCGCGTCGAAGCGGAGTTCTCCGTAGATCTTCCAGCCGCCGATGTTTTCCTCCAGAAGGGTGACGCGCCGGTCGATCCGGTCGACCTGTACGCCCAGCGCGTTCAGCTCGTCCTTGAACTCCACGACGAGCTTCTTCAGCATCTCCACATCCTGTTTGCTCGCCTTGTTCATGTCCACCACGGCGAGACCGCGGGCGACGAGGGTGGCCATTTCGTAGCGGGTCATGGGCTGATTGCCCTTGTAGGTGCCGTCGGGATAGCCGTTGACGATGCCGGAGGCGGCGAGCTGTCCGATGGCATCGTAGGCCCAGTGGTTCATGGGAACGTCCATGAAGGGATTCGCCGCAAACGCCGGCGCGGCGAACGCCATGAGCGCTGCCGCCGCCAAAAGTGCCAGGATCTTTCTCATGTGGGAAATGACCTCTTTTCTCTCCAGGTGTGTAGAACCGGCGTTCCTCACGTTGTCGGGCATTCCCGCTGTGACCTTTTTTCTTCAGGTGCGCAGAATCCACAGTGCGGTGGTACCGCTTTATGCGAGGATAGATCCGTCGTCCCCGGACATCCGTTTTTCGGAGGCTGAATGAGGAGATGCCCCGGAGAAGCCCCCGGAGAATCTCCTCATTGCTTCAGGACGTACCCTCTCCCGGGCGATGCCCGTGTCTCGATGCCGAGCGCGGTACCGGAAGTCCGGTGCCGCGGCCTCTATGCTACTCGTCGATGCGGAAAGTCAGGGTTGCGATGAGCACAACCTCGTCGCAGGCGGCCTTGTTTTCGTGCTCTAAGGTCTGATCGACTTTGGCGAACCAGTAGCCGGCCTTCAGGGGAATGATGTCGATCATGCCGTTCAGGTCGGTCCTGCCCTGAAAGGCTTTGTAATCCTTGTCCGAGAAACCGGCGAAGGTGGCTTCAAGCTTCACGGTTTTCGCCGGTTTTCCGTCCACGAGCACCTGCACGGGAAATTTTCCGCCGGGCTTCACCGTCGAGGGGTGCACCTGGGGAACGATCTCGATCCGCTGTCCCGTGGGTTTGGAGATGAAGTCGCTCTCCTGCCCCCCCGCGACGTCAAGGATTGCCTTGGCGGTCATGGTGACTTCCTCGCAGTAGGTGGCGTCAGGCCGTTCGGTCCGGTTTTTCTGTGCCCAGCCGTCAGGCCCCTTGGACCAGAACGTGGGGTGGTAAAAGCCGAGAACCAGGTAGCTTCCTTTTTTCAGATCCGCTTTGCCCTCGTAGGCGTAGTTCGTTCCCCCCGGGGTCAGTTTCACCGTTCCCTCCGGTGTCGCCAGCTGCAGCACGTCGAAGAGGTGCGTTCGGTCCTCGGGAATGGGTTCCGGTTTCGGAAAATCGTGACCATAGCCGATTTCGGCCTTGACGAGGCCGTCCTTCGGCTCAAATGCGTTCACCCAGAAATCGTGGGCGAAGGCGCCGGAGGCGGCCAGTGCGAGGGAAAACACCAGAGAGACCACTGCGAGACGAAATGCACCGTGTTTCTGTACCGAACAAGACATGCCAATTCCTCCTTATACGAGTAACGAGTGATATTGAGCGCAGAGCACGCTCAAAGTTCGATGACTCTAACTCCTCCTCCCTCCAGCTGTCAACCCCTGCTTCGTGCAGGGAAGCGATACCTTTTTCCCATGCGACATTTTCTCTTTTGAGGCAAGATGGTATCTTGTAGAAGTGTTTTTTGATGGTGCGTCTGGTTCATGGTGTTGTGTCGCAAAGGATGAATCTCTTCAAGGGCTCGGGGCGGGTTCATCCGGGCAGTCACGTGTTCGGAGGAGGGAAGGGAGCATGCGGAAGAACATTGTGCCGCTGTTCGCGGGAATGTTGATGCTGTCCTTGGCTTTCGTCTCGGGAGCGCTCGGTGCCGTGAGCGACGCGACGTTTCTGGAGCTGTGCGGAACCGGCACGCCCGAGGAGGTGCGGGTCGCCCTCGCGGAGGGTGCGGACGTGAACCTCCGCGACGAGAACGACAGCACGCCCCTGATGACGGCGGCGGAGAGAAATCCGAATCCGGAGGTCGTCACCGTCCTTGCCGGAGCGGGCGCGGACATTCATGCCCGAACCGAGCAGGGCATGACGGCTCTCCTCCTCGCCGCCGGACAAAACCCGAATCCCGAGGTGGTCATGGCCCTTCTCCGGTCCGGAGCGGACGTGAAGGCTCGTGATGCGGAGGGTTTTTCCGCCCTGATGGTGGCGGCGGGGAAAAACCCCAATCCCGCAGTTTCCACTGCCCTCGTCGAAGCGGGAGCGGAGGTGAATATCCGGAACGTTCTCGGTGTCACCCCGCTCATGCTCGCCGCCGGATACGGAGCCGATGCAGGAATCGTCTCGTCCCTCATCCGGGCGGGAGCGGACGTGAACGCCCGGGACGAGAGCGGCGAGACGGCGCTGATGTTCGCCTCCGGAGAGAATGCCGATTCCGAGGTCGTCGTCGCTCTTCTGGGGGCGGGGGCGAACATCCATGCGAGAAATCACGAAGGCTGGACCTCTTTGATGAAGGCCGCGGCGTTCAACCGCAATCCCCGGGTCGTCGCCGTTCTCTTGGAGGCCGGAGCGGAGATCGAAGCACGAAGCGAAGAGAACGAGACGGCGTTGATGAAGGCCGCGACGCACACGCGCAATCCCGAAATTCTTCTGACCCTCATCAACGCCGGCGCGGAGGTGAATGCCCGGACCCGGACCGGCTGGACGGCTCTCTTCTATGCCGCGCGATTCACATCGCATCCCGAGGTGGTGGTCGCACTTCTGCAGGCGGGGGCGGATGCGGCCCTCGTGGACAACCGGGGCGAGCGGGCCGTCGATATCGCCCGGCGCAACAAGAGGCTGAAGAATACGGAGGCCTTGCAGAAGCTCGAGAACATGAGTCAGTGAGCCGGTTCGGGGTCGGAGCGGAGAATGGGAGAGAAGAGATGGGAGGGCCGATAACAGCACACGCAGGGAGAGATCATCTTCGCGTCCTTTCCTCATTTTCCTGCAAGCTCTCGTTTCGTTTTACACTCGACGAAAAGAAGTTGGAATGTCCGCTTCGGGTGGAGTATCTGGAGCTTCGAGAGGCTACGGCCTTCTCTGGAGACGTCAGGCGGTTCGCGCGCCTCTCCGGGGCGCCTTTCGACGAGAGGAACCTGCTGCGCATCCTTTTTCCAGACCCGGCCCCGCTTGTGTCTCTTTGGCTCTTGGATGCCTTCCCGGCTCTTGCCTGCTCCAGTGTGCGCATCCTTGTCACCGATGCGGTCATGCGTGGTCTTTCCTATCCGAAGTATCTTGAAACGCTGAAGAAAGAATTGGAACGCTGTAAACCCCTGATCGTTCCGGTTGGTTCGGGAGAAACGCGGCGTATTTTTTGGAAATGGAAGCCCAGAAGACGCTCGAGGAGGCGATGGGAAAAAGGGCGGAGGAGGATCTTCGCCAAGCCGACCCCTCCTTCCGCAGATCGCTTTTTCTCGCCCTCGCCAGGCATCTGCTCGAATCCGGCCAAGGACGCGACCTCAGAGCGGGAGCATCGCCGGTTTTTGCGGTTGTGGAAGATCCTACCCTTGAACGGGTGCGCACCCCAAGATTCTGCAGGATTCTCTCCTGCGAGGCGCTTCTCACGGGCCTTGAAAGGATGGGAAAGCTCCATGCACTCGATGACAGGCCCGTAGCGGCAAAAGAGTTTATAGGCAGGATTCCCAAGGAGAAACGAGATCTTGTGCGAGCGTAGGGGTACGACAGGAGGAGGAGGCGTGTTTGTCACCGGTGATGTTCACGGAACGCTTGAATATGGGCGTATCGCATGCAATCTTGCGAAGGTCGCGCAGAATGAGCGGCAGGGCGGGGACGAGCGAGCGTCCCTTCTTGTCGCCGGCGATTTCGGGTTGCTCTGGAAACGCGAGCCTGACAGCGCGGAGATGTCTGCTCTCGATCAACTCGAAGCGTTGGCTCGCGATACCCTGTTCATCGACGGCAACCATGAGAATTTCGACAAGCTTGATGCGCTCCATACGAAATTCCGTTGGGGTGCGGATGTAGGGATGGTGCGCAAAAACATTTTTCACCTCCGGAGCGGCCGCATCTGCGAAATTGCCGGGCGTTCAGTCTGGTGCTTCGGAGGCACCTTTTCCATAGACAGAAAATACAGGAGGCTGGGGGAATCCTGGTGGGATTAGGAAATTCCGAGTCAGGAGGAAATGAAGCTGGGCGAAAAAGCTCTCGAAGCGAGGGAATGGCGAGTGGATCTGGTGCTGACACACACCGCGCCTAAATCGGTGTACGCCTTTCTCTGCGGAGAACGATTTAAGGATCCCGTCGCCGAATGGCTGGAGGAAATTGCGAAAAAGATGCAAACGCGCCTCTGGATCTTCGGGCACCTCCACAACGACGACGGCGAATATCTCCCGAGAGAGCCTTTCCAGGAAATCTTTCCTGGTGTCGATCGTTTTCTTTCGGTGTGCCGAAATGTACGGTAAATCTAGAGTATTACGAAAAAAGGAGCTGTTCAAGGTGCATCCTTCCTCGAAGAAGGACGGGGCGGCGTTTCGCCTGGACCTCCAAACCGACATGTTTCCCCTGTTTCTTTCGGCGGACCATCATTTCGGACACGCAAACATCATCGTTTATGCGAAACGGCCTTTCAAGGACACGGAGGTGATGGAAACGGCACTCATGGAGCGGCACAACGCCCTGGTTCCCAAAAAGGAATCAGTCGTTCTGTTCCTTGGGGATTTTCTCTGGGGAAAGCCGAACGACACCGCAAACCTTGCTCACAGGCTCCGTCGACTTGTCCCCCGTTTGCACGGCGAGGTAAAGATCCTCCTCTTGGGCAATCACGACAAGCTCTCTCCGAAGACCTATCTCGAAGCAGGATTTTCCGCCGTAGTGGAGCGGGAAGGTGACCTGCGGCTTGTTACGCGCTGCGGAGAGGTGCGGGCTTGCCACTCACCCATGCGGCTCTACCGGCAGTACTTGGACGACCTGCCCGACGAGGCGGATCATGAACTCTACGACTTGCTCAAGGGTGAGGATCTGTCGGCGATTCGGGGACGCTGGTTCTGTGGCCATGTGCACACCTGCTTCCGGAAGCTCGGTCCCGTGATCAACGTGGGCGTGGATGTGTGGGACTATGCACCGGTTCCCTTTGAAGAGGCCGCCAAGCTTTTCTCCGGGAGATAAGGGGCATGATCCTTGCGGCCCGGCGACATTGCCGAGGCGAATCTTGGTGTGGCCTGTACGGACAGCAATCGTAAGAACGTTGACGTGGATGCACTGTGCTCCATGTAGATGCGTATCGATTCGACGCTGACAACGCAAAAAAACAAGGGCGATCCTCGAAAAAGGCCTGCTGCCGGAATTCATGATAGATTCAGAAATGCTATCGATGAAAACCGAAGAAAACATACTGTGGCGGGCAAGATGGCAATGTCCCAGAAGCTTTCTGCGTGGCGCCTCTCCGAAGAAGTTTTCTCCCTTGCCAATAACGAAGGATGAACTGTGGCGCACTCCCTGGCAGAGAAAAAACTGCCCGAAGCACAGCTGCGGAGGTGCTTGCGCTCCGGGAAACGTTGACGGGAACCACCGTCGCGCATCTCATCGCGGCTTACCGGGTCGCCTCGTGTCGTCAGTGTGGTTCCATTCTGGGAGAAGAATGAGTTCTTGAAAGAAAATCCTCCGTCAGGTAGACTTGCGATGAATGTTTTTTTGAGATGAGTCATGAATTAATGCTAGGGTTTTGTTTAAAAAATTTACCTTTCAAGGAGGACTTCACAGATGCGTTGTGCTCTATCTCTCTTTCTGCTCTTTTTGATAGCGGGTGTTTTCTCCAGTTCCGCCTTTGCGGCTGCACCGCGACTCTCCGCGGACGACCCCGTCGTCCGAAAGGCGCTTGCGTCGCTCGAAGGCAAGAGAATTCTCGTGGAACTGCGCGTTCCAGAGGGACTCGTCTCCGCAGAGGAACGGAAGACCCGCATATCCGTCGCACAGGAACAGGTACTTGTGCACCTCGAATCGTTCGGGGTCAATGCGGAGGAAGGGACCGTGCGCCGCTACGAAACGTTTCCCTTTCTCGCCATGTCCGCGCCCGGCGAAACGGGAATGAAAGCCCTTGCCGCATCCTCTCTCGTCAAAGGGATTTATCCCGACCGGATCAATCTCCCTTCGCTGAAGGAAAGCGTTCCTCTTATCGGAGGAACGACGGCGCAATCCATGGGCGCTACGGGAGAAGGCTATGCCGTGGCCATCCTCGACACCGGAGTGGACCTGGACCATCCGTTCCTCAAGGGAAGAATCGTCGGGGAGGGATGTTACTCCACCCACGACCCCGCACACGGCATCTATTCCGTCTGCCCGAACCGGGAATCTTCCTCGATAGTCCCTGGATCCGGGAACAACTGCGACCTGAGCATCATCGGATGCAATCACGGCACTCACGTCGCGGGCATCGCCGCTGGAAACGGCAACGGAGGACGGGTGATCGACTTCTCCGGTGTCGCTCCCCTCGCGGGAATCGTTGCCATTCAAGTATTCTGCTCACAGGAACTTGTGGATACAGAAACAGGAGAAATCTTTTATGCGACGATAGCCTTTGACTCGGACATTATTGCGGGTATCGAACGCGTGCTCGAACTCTCGAAGACGATCCAGATCGCTGCGGTAAACCTAAGTCTCGGTGGCAGCGAAGAAATCGAAGGATCCTGCGATCTTCAAAATCCCGCCATGAAAACGGCATTCGACGCGCTCCGGGCCGCAGGAATAGCTCCAGTGGTCGCCGCCGGAAACGAAGGCTTCTCGGGGGGCATCAACATGCCCGCATGTCTTTCCAACGCCGTCTCCGTGGGGGCCGTAACGAAGAACGACGAAATCGCCGTTTATTCGAACTCCTCCGCGTACCTGACTCTCCTTGCTCCGGGCGGACAAGTCTGGCACGAGGAAGGATCCGTCGCCCCCGCCGACGACGGAGGCATCGTGTCCTCCGTTCCCGTCACTCCCGACTGGGAATATATGGGTTTCGACGGAACATCCATGGCGACTCCCCACGTGGCAGGCGCCTTTGCGGCGCTGCGCTCCAGAGCGCCGAATGCGGACGTGGATACGATCCTTGACGCGCTGCGGGGAACGGGTAAGGGGATTTACGATAACCGAAACGGGGTGACCGTCCCTCGCATCCGGGTGGACAATGCGCTTGCCGCACTGACGGGCGACGCACCTCCTTCGGCGACACCGACAACGGATCCCGGAAGCGGCGGAGGATGTACTGTGGGCGCAGCTCCTTCGGTAGTCGGGGCAGTCCTCTGCGGGTTGCTGCCCCTCCTCTTTTCTGGACGAAGGAGGAAATAATCAGCACCAAAGTGTTTGTTGCATAATAGAAATGGCCCAAAAAGGGGGGTGCGGACGTTTATTTGGACTGCTGTGCTGCCGGATCCATCCTCCTGTATTCCAGCGGACTCTTCGCACCCAACGATATCTTGATTCTTTTTCCGTTATACCAGTACAAGTACTCATTCAATGTGTTCATGAACTCGGAGCCGTTATCGGAACGCAGATATTCCGGCATCCCGTTTCGAGCAAAAAGTT
>Ga0067045_1031666_pt1 | contig 11726 bp, 17 predicted proteins | sample TerdegcTABiofilm_FD_59184 | JGI IMG/M metagenome (GOLD analysis project Ga0067045, IMG submission 59184) | Combined Assembly of (Gp0054472, Gp0054536) Wastewater bioreactor microbial communities from Singapore -Terephthalate degrading...
CACGCGGCCAGCTGGCCGGAGGCGGAGGAGAAATATTTAGCGGAGGGGGTGGTGACGGTTCCGGTGGCGGTGAATGGGAAAGTTAGAGAACAGATAAGAGTCGAAAGCCAAAAGTCTAAAGTTGGAAGCGAGGTTTTAGAGGCGGCCAAGAAGCTGCCGAAAATTAAACAATGGATTGGGGGAAAGAAAATAGTAAAAGAGATTTATGTACCGGGAAGAATGGTTAATTTAGTGGTGGAATAGAAATGGCAGAAAAAGGAGTATACGGGTTGTTGGATCCGAATGGCCTTAAAAAGGGGAGCTGGGCAAATGTGGGGGTGGGGATGGATGGCGGCGGCGAAAGGAATTGTACGGCTTGTAGAGGAAGGGGGGTGGTAGGGATATTAAGAAGATCAAGCGGGAGACCAGGTGATTTGGTTGAAGCACAGATTGTGGAGTGTCCGGTTTGTAGAGGAAAGAAGAGAGTCGGTGGTGATTTGGTGGTTTTTTATAGACTGGCAGAAGCGGTATGAGGTTGCGGGAGAATATAAGGTATTAGTAATTTTGATAAGGAGCGGCGAAGATTCGAGGGCGGTACTGCTGGGTGTAACTGACGAGGCCAATTTAATTAGTTGGACCAAGGATAAAAACGTTGGTGTATTAAAAGGAGATATTTGTGGAGTTGTTGTGTTATATTAATGGGTGAGGTTAAAATAAGTGTAAGTGTATCAGAATATCTAAAGCAGAGCAGGTAAGTGTCTGCTAAGATATAAAAGTTTAGCCAAAAGATGGAAGTATTCGAGTTAAATAATGGGATTCGGGGGATTTGTATTCCGATGGAGGGTAGAACAGGTTTGGTGGTGGAGTTAATGGTGAAGATGGGGGCGAAGTATGAAAAGAAAGGAGAATTTGGAATTAGCCATTTTCTGGAACATATGGCTTTTAAGGGAACTGAAAATTGGCAGAGAGTGGAAGATTTAAATAAGGAAATTGACAGTAAAGGGGCAATACCAGGCGCAGAGACGAGCGAGGAAATGATTTCCTATAGTTTTAAGACGACGGCGGATAAGCTGGATTGGGCTTTGAGGTTGTTATCAGAGATAGTGTTGAAGCCGACAATACCGAGCAATGAGGTAGACAAGGAGAGAGGGGTGATTGCGGAGGAAATTAAGATGTATCAGGATAATCCGCTAGTGGGATTGTTGGATGAGTTTATGCGTTATGTTTTGGAAAAAACGGAGATTGGCTGCTGGGATGTAGCTGGATCGGTGGCGGATGTGGCTAAAATCAGGCGGGAGAGTTTGGTGGCTTATCGGGAGAAATATTTAAATCCAAGGGAGATGCTGGTAGTGGCGGCGGGAGGAGGATTTGGGATTTTGGCGTTGAAACTGGGATTAGAGAAATATTTTGCCTGGTTTGATAATAAAAGAGCGGAGCAGTTGCCTAAGGTGAAGATGGTTTATAATGGGGTTAAGGAGAAGAGGATAGAAAAAGTTTCGGTAGAACAGGGACATTTTATAATTGGAGGCCAGGGAATTGGAAGGATGGATAAGAGAAGGCCTGTTTTTAGGCTTTTAGAGCAGGTATTGGCTGGTTCGATGTCTGCTAGACTTTATACTGAATTAAGAGAAAAAAGAGGCTGGGCTTATTATGTCTACCCCCAAAGCAAGATATTGAGGGAAGGAGGAATTTTTGGAATTCAAACTGGAGTGAGAAGGGAGGTATTGGAGGAGGCGATAGCTTTAGTAGAGAAGCAAATTATAGGATTGGGTGAGACCCTAAAAGCGGAGGAGTTTGAGAGGGCAAAAGAACAAATAGTGAATAGATTATTGATGGGGACTGACGAAATAGATTTTTGGACTGGGATGGTAGGAGAGAGGGCGTTGTTGGAGGATAAGGAGTTTGATTTAGCCAATGAGATAGAAATGTATCGAAAGGTAAATTTGAAACAGGCAAAAGGTCTAGCAGAGGAGCTGTTTTCCAGAGAAAGGCTAAGGAGATTAGTAGTTTGCAGCAAATAAATTTTTAGCTTGGAAAGTAATAACAGAGGGTTGTTGTGATGGCTATTTAGCAATTGAGAGCGGGATTGCTAATGGATAAGATTATTTATTTTTGGTGGATTTTAAGATAAGAAGGATAATTTGGATAAGAAAATGAAATGTTAATAAGTGATTAAACTGTATCAGAAATAGAGATATGGATTGTTATATAAAAAGGTGTCTTATAAGATTGAGGGGGGAGAGTGGGAGAAAAAGGAGAAATGGGAGATGGAATGGGTTAAGAACTGACAATTTATGCGGTTAATAAGATATATAAAATAGATTAATTGTTATACTAAGGTAGTATAAATCTTTGAGTTTTAAGCGGTAATTTTTAAGTTTGAAATTGGCGGGAGAAGGTGCGGTGGAAAAGCGGGATAAAAGGGAGTTTGTGCGGAGATAAGTAAAAATTGGAAACAAAAAATGCGGAGATTGTTTGATTTGTGCTGGTTTACATTTAGGTGTGTCCTCACCAAGAATCGAACTTGGATTTGCCCCTTAGGGGGGGGCTGTTCTATCCGTTGAACTATGAGGACTTAACTAGTTTTCAAAATCCAATTTTTTTAAAGAAACTGAAAACAACGTAATCACTCTTGGCGAAAACGTTGTCGGGGATGGGGGATTCGAACCCCCAGCCTCTAGTACCCGAAACTAGCGCGCTAGCCAATTGCGCCAATCCCCGCCTTCGCTAACGCTTTGGCGGGCAAGCCCGCTTTGGGTTAGAGAATTAAGATATTATATCGAATCAATGATGGTTTGGTTGGTTATTAAATAGGCAGAGAGAGATTACAAATGATATATTGACCGAAATTTTTAGAGGGGAGTTTTTGGCAGATTTTTTGAATTTCTGCCAAGAGGATTTTTTTTTAGATTGTTAGATATTAATGAGCAAAAATGACAAATAAAAGGTGTGTAGTAAATGTGCGGATTATATATTTAAATATAATAAAAATATAGGATATAGTAAATATTTACTATTGACTTATTTGAAGTTGTAATCTAGACTGATTTAATGACTGACCAAGAAAGAAACGTGAGAACTTTGATAGTTTGTTTTACGATAGCGGTTATGGTTTTGGTGCCGTTGAGATTTGTGGAGGTAGGTAATTCGCTGACAGCGACGAAAGGGAATGAGGCGGTTTTAGGAGAGATAACCTTACCGGATGCGGGTGACCAAATGTTGGAAGCACCTTATAAGCAGATAGAGAGCCAGGGAGAGTGTATTGGCGGGGATGAAGCCGATGCGAGAATTAGGGCGATTACTGAAATCATGTTGAATGAAGAAGTGGGGCCGGAAAAACTGGAGCAGTTGAAGAATGAGTTACGGGATATTGAAGTGAGGCGGTGTAAATAGCTAGCGGATGGTAATAGAGTAGAGGTTTTCGGGAGCACCAGGATAAGGAGAAAGGAGGGTAATGATGCGAGAGCCGTCTGACCAGGGGAAAACGAGGGCGGGATCGAAGTTGCCACGAAAAAGAGTCAGTTGATTAGTACTGTCGTAGTCTACTGCCTTAATTTCGTTATTTTCAACAAAGATGATACTGTTAGAGTTGGGCAACCAAAGCGGATGTTGCAGCATGGAACTGGGACCGAGAAGAAAATTAGTATCATCTTGGAGATTATAGACATAGTAATTGCCGGATTGGAGTTCTCTAGCTTGGGTTTGGGTGCTTTGATTAGGCGGAGGGGTGATGAGGTGGGGTGGAAGATTACCGTTAGATTTGGCCAAATAAAGGATCTTATCTTCGGAATGTGAGATTTGCAAAGCAGATTCGGTGGAAACTAAAGGACGAAGGACGGGGGGGAGGCGTTCGAGCTTTGACTGGACGAGGACGGCGGCTTGCTGTTGCCATTCTTGATTGATAATGGAGAGACGGGGGGTGGCGTCAAAGAGCTGGTTGGAATTGATGGGATTATCTAGGTTCAAAAGATAGTTAAGGTGGCGATTGGAGGCAAGGACGGATTTACCGTTAGGGGAAAAAGTAAAAGTGAATTTCGACCAATCAATAGTGGGGAGGTTTTGGGCGATTTGGCGCGGTGAATTACGGTTGAGAGGAAGAGGATTGTCGTAGAGGTCAATTTGGTAAAGCCCGTTATCTTTGGCGGCGGAGGCAGAGGCGACGGCGTAGATGATTTTAGATCCGTCAGGACTGGCTTTGGGATGGATGGCACCGCTGACAGTGATGGGTTTAAGATCGGTGACAGAGCGGTAAAGCTGGGCGTCGGTCTGAAAGACGAGTTCCTTTTTGATGGAGATGAGCTTGGTCCAGGGAAGATAGCCATCTTTGACGATTTTGATAGAGTATTGACCGGGAGGGAGATTAATAGTATCGTCGGTAGCGGTAACCAGCCGGTCATTGATATAAACGGAGGCAGATTTGGGCTGGGAAGTAGCAGAGAGGAGCCCGGTTGATTCAAGCGAGGGGGTTTGGGTGAGATTGATCCGATAACCTCTGGCAAAAAGTGAAATCAGGTAAGTGAGGCTGACGATAAGAGTAAAAACAGAGAGGATGACCAGAAGGCTTTTGCGGTCGGAAGCGGAAGGCATTAGGGTTATTATAAATGAAATTGCTAGAATAAAATATGAAGTTGTTTAAAAAGTTAGGAATAGATTTGGGAACGGCAAACTCAATTATTTGGGAGGCGGGAAGAGGGGTGGTATTAAACGAACCGACAGTGGTGGCGGTAGGGATTGAGGACAGAAAGGTATTGGCGGTAGGGAATGAGGCGAAGAAAATGTTGGGGAAGACCCCAGAATACATTGAGGTGATTCATCCGTTGGAGGACGGGGTGGTGGCGGATTATGAGGTAACAGAGGCAGTGTTGAGGTATTTTTTGCGGCAAGTTATGGGAAGAAGTTGGTTTGTGGGCCCAGAGGTAATGATGTCGGTACCGGCAGGAGTGAGCCAGGTGGAGCAAAGGGCGGTGCTGGATGCGGTATTGGCGGCAGGAGCGAGGAAAGCATATTTGATCGATAAACCACTGGCGGCGGCGATAGGGGCCAAGATTCCGGTTACAGACAGTTTGGGAAATATGATTGTTGATTTTGGAGGAGGAGCGACTGAAGCGGCGGTAATTGCTTTGGGCGGGGTGGTGGCACATAAAAGCATAAGGATTGGGGGAGATAAACTTGACGAGGCGATAAGCGAGATGATGAAGAAGAAATATAATTTGGCAGTGGGGGAGCAGACGGCGGAAATGATAAAGATTAAACTAGGGAGCGGGGTGAAGTTAAAGAGACCGGAAACTTTGGAAGTTAGCGGGAGAGACGTGATTGGTGGGTTGCCAAAAAATGTGACACTGAATTCGGATGAGGTTTATGAGGTGATGCGGCCGATACTGGATTTGATGTTGTCGTCGATTAGGGATGCTTTGAAATTGACCCCGCCGGAGCTGGTAGCAGACATTGCCGACAGGGGAATAGTGATGACGGGAGGAGGGTCGGAATTAAGGGGTTTAAATGTTTTGGTGACAAGAGAGATCGGGGTTTCGGCACATGTGGTGTTGGAGCCGCAGTTATGTGTGGTAAAAGGCTTGGGAATGGCGATTGAAAATTTGGAAATATACAGGAGAGCGTTAAAATAAATAAGACCTATAAGTTATTATTTGGCAGGAGATGATAAAAAATAATATAATTAAAGAACTTAATTCTTATAATAGGGAATATTTAGTGAGTAATAAAAGTGTTCAAGCAGGAATAAATTTGATTTTAATAATAATTAATTCTATATGTATAATGTATTTGTTAGAAGGTAGTTGATATATTTGATTAAAAGAGCTTATAAAAATGGCGATAATGATGGAAAATTGTTATAGTTTGATGGCATAAAGGGGAAAAATGGCGCGAAAAATGAAAAAGAGAGAAGAGAAATATGCCAACAAGTTTTGGGAATTGTATGGTATTAGACTGTTTGGCGGATCAATGGAGGAAGTGATAAATATTATAGGAGGATGGATTGATACAGTTAGGGCGAAGCCCTACTGGATAGCCACAGTAAACCCAGAATTTGTGATGAAAGCTTGTAAAGACAGGCAGTTTATGGAAATTCTTAGAAAGACAGACTTGAATATTATAGATGGCATAGGAATTATATGGGCGAGGAAGTTGAAGGAAAGAGTTGAGGTTGATGATTTAAGATTTATAAATAAAATTAGAAATATATTTTATGGAATAAAAATCGGGGGAGAGATTTTAAGAGGGAGGCACAGGGAAGGCTTGGTTCCGGGGGCGGACTTGATGAAAGAATTAGTAAAAAGTCTGAAAGTCGAAAGGTCTAAAAGCCTAAAAGCGTTTTTTCTGGGGGGGTGGAATAATCGAGCAGAGAGGACAGCGAAAAACTTGATGGGTGGAGATAAGAATATAGAAATTGATTGGAGCCCAGGGGAGCCAACAGTGAGTAATGAAGAGATAATAAGAAAGATTAATGGTTTTAGGCCGCATCTTCTATTTGTGGCTTATGGGATGGGAAAGCAGGAGGAATGGATTAAGAATAATTTAGCTAAAATTAAGACGAGGTTGGTGATGGGGGTGGGGAGAAGTTTTGATTATTATTCTGGTGATTTGAAGAGGGCACCGGAGGGGGTGAGAAGGATGGGGTTGGAGTGGCTGTATAGTTTAATGAAGGAGCCGAGGAGATGGAGAAGACAGGTAGAGCTGATTAGATTTGTGTGGAGAGTTTTGAGTGAATAAGTGGGTATTGAATGTGTAAATATTTTTTGAGATAATTGCTATTGTGCCGGAAGAATTGGTTTTATGTTTTTGTTTTGCTGATCCAAGGTCTTTGCCTCCTGATCTGTTAAAATAAAAAGAGTGAAACAGGCGAAGGCTTGTTCTTTGGGAATGGAGATTAGGGGAGAAGGTGGTTGGCAGAAAGTGTGTAATTGTTCGACTGTTACTGGTGGTTTGTATAGAGGCTGTCCGTTTGTTGATAAACCAAGAGAGGAGGAATAATGCCAAGAAATTGCGAGTGCCAACCGAGAAAGGAGATGGGTGGGCGCCAAAGAAAAGAAGTTTGTGGAGGGTGTGATTTGTTAAGGAAAAAAGTGGAAGAGAGAAGGGTAAGTTTTACAAGTGATGGTGAAATTGGATGTTTAAAAGGGGTAGATTGCGGAGGGTGAGATGAAGGAATGGGGGTGTCCGTGCCCGTATAGGCGTGGCCAGTGTGTGTTTGGCGATAATGTAGGCAAGAGGCCTTGTTTAAATTGCGCTATTGCGGCGGAAAACAAGGGATCAAGTGAGACAAGAAAAGGGGTTAAGAAGAAAAATCGCCGAGGAGCTTGATTTCAAGTTCGAGGTTGAGATTTAGTTTGGATTTGGCGGCGGATTGGATAAAATGGACGAGAGAAAGATAATCTTTAGCGGTGCAATTGCCGGTGTTGACGATAAAATTGGCATGAAGAGGGGAAATTTGGGCGTGGCCGAGGGGATAGCCTTTGAGATGCAATTCCTGATCGATGATTCGGCCGGCGGAATCGTGGGGCGGATTTTTAAAGACGCAGCCGGCGGAATTCATGGGTTGATTTTGGGATTTGGCGCGGACGATTTCATCGTATTTTAGTTTGGCGGCGGTTCCATCGCCTTTGGGAAGATTAAAAGTGGCAGAAAGGATGATCAGGTTGGGTTTGTTTTGGAATTCGGAGTAATCATAGTCCCATTCGAGGTCAGCAGATTTTAGGTCGTAGATGGCAGAGGTTAACAGGTCGTAGACTCTGATGGTGTTTAGATACTGGTTGAAGTTAGTCTTGTCGACTCCGTGGATGTTGCTAACGATGGCGCCGCCAAGAGAAGCGGGGATATAGGCAAAGTTTTCCAGACCGACGAGGTTTTGGGAGAGAGTGTCTTGAATAATGGTTTGGAGGGGTTGGAAATAGCGGATAACGATGCCGCGGAGGCCGGAGTCAGAAATGAGAACATTAGAGCCGGCGCCGAGAATGGTAAGCGGAATTTGGTTCGTCAACGAATTTTTGCGAGGCTTGCTACCTTTTTCGGTTATGTTTGGATCCTTTTTATTTATAAAGTTAATTATTGATATTAATTGATCGGGGGTAGAGACATCAATAAAGATGTCGGCGGGGCCGCCGATTTTGAGAGTGGTATAGGGAGCAAGGGGGTGGTCTTTATATATAGTATAAGCGGGGAAGGCAGAGACTAATTGGTTATAGAGGCGGTTTGGGTCCATAAAATAGTATAGCTTAAACTGGAAGAAAGAATCAATGTATCTTATATAAATGGTGTTTATGATATGATGTGTGGATAAGTGGAAAAAAGATAGATAATCCTATAATGTATGGTTTGTTAGAATAAGGAATGAAATGGTTGAAAATGGCAGTGGTGTTGATGGGGGTGAGCTTGGTACTTTGGGGATGGGTTTATGATGGCAAGGACAGGGAGGTAAAAAATGAACAGGTAGAGACAGAGGAAGAAAAAGTTGAAGAATTAAGTTTTGCGGTAATGGCGGATATACATAATGACATAAAGCATCTAGAAAGGGCGTTGATAAAGGCAAGGGAGAAGGGTGTAGAATTGGTGATTGTGGCAGGCGATTTGACGAATACAGGGACAGCCGGCGAGTTAAGAGCGGTAAAAGAAGTTTTGGACCAAAGCAAGATGGAATATTATGCCATTCCGGGGAACCATGATAAGAATTTGGCGGTGTTTAAAGAGTTATTTGGGGACAATTATCGGACTTTTAAGAAGGAGGGAAATAAGTTTATTTTGGTGGACAACAGCAGTTGGAAAGGTTTGGGAGGGGAACAAAGAAGGTGGCTGGAAGGAGAGATAGGAGAATGCCAAAAGATAAGGTGCGTGGTAGTGATGCATATGCCGCTAAACCACGGATTTTCGGAACATATAATGGGGGAAGACAATAAGATGGTGGCGGCTGAAGCTAAAGAATTAATAGCTTTGTTGAGAGATAATGGAGTAAAAGAGATTATGGCAGGGCATTTGCATTATGCCGGTTCGTATGAATTAGAGGGATTAAGGACGAATTTGGTTGGGGCGATTAACGGGTTTAGGTTTAGTGAATTTGGGGTAGGGGTAAGCGGAATAAGGAGGGAGGTACATGATATTGGGAATTGACCCGGGGGTGGCGAACTTGGGATGGGCAGTTCTGCAAAGCAGAAGTGATAATGAGGTGATCAAGTTGGTTGATTATGGTTGTTTGAAGACCAAGAAGGGCGAGGAGAGATTAAAAATGATAGATGAAAAGATAGATAATGTAATAGAAAGGTATGAGATAGATAGGGTAGCGGTGGAAGGTTTGTATTTTGCTAAAAATGCCAAGTCGGCGATTAAGGTGGCAGAGGTGATTGGGGTGATAAAGATAGGGGCGATAAGAAAAGGGATTGAAGTGAAAGAATATACCCCTTTGCAGATTAAGATGGCCTTAACTGGTTACGGCCGAGCGGAAAAATTTCAGGTGGAAGCGATGGTAAAAAATTTGCTGGGGTTAGAAAAGGCTATCAGTCCGTCTCATGCGGCGGACGCGGCGGCGGTGGGCTTGACTGGTATAATGAGTTGTGATTTCGAGCTTAAGAGGGAAGATCAATAAGATTTGGGGAAACTATGCAGAAGTGGAGGTGAATAATGTGGGGTATTGGGTATATTTGGGAACGAATTATTTGAGAAAGCACAATGAAGGGGAGGAAGTTAAGATTCAGACATACATGGCGGTAGGCGAGAATGAGATAGCGCTTTATGGGTTTGAGAGCGGGGATGAACTGGAGTTATTTAAAATGCTAATTACGGTATCTGGGGTAGGGCCAAAGACGGCGGCGGGAATATTGTCGGGGTGCAATAGTTTGGATTTGATGAAGGCGATCGGGGATGCCGATGTGGAATATTTTGCCAAAATAAGAGGGGTAGGAAAAAGGACGGCGCAGAAAATTATTATTGAACTAAAGTCAAGGGTTGGCGGATTGGGGGAGTTAGATTTAAAACAGGATTATCCCTTACTAGAGGACGAGGTTTATTTGAGCTTAAAGCAATTGGGGTTTGAGAGGAGAGAGATAGAGAAGGTGATGGGAAAGATGCCAAAGGATTTGAAAGAGACAGGGGATAGATTGGGGTGGTGCTTGAGAAATTTAGGGTGATATAATTAGGTTATGAAAAGACAAAAAATTTTTGGAGTTTGTTTGGTGTTGGCAATATTGGGATTTTTAGTGAGTTTTTGGCCAAAAGGATTGGCAAGCAAAGAAGAAGATCGGGGACCGTTGACCAAAATTACCTTTATCCACTATAAAAAGAATCAAGCCAGAGGGGGTGGGCCGTCAAAACCCAAGCCGGCGCCGGCTTCGAATTGTTACGGTTTTTTGAGTAATGGAGCGAAATGGAAAACGGTAGAGCCATATGTGGTTAACCCGAATAATTTAAGCGGTTTGACAAGCGAAGAGGTGATAAGCAGAATAGAAGCAGGAGTAGCTGAATGGGAGATATACGGCGGGGAGATTTTTGGGGCAGTGAGAGTGGGGAATTCGATGGCTTATGGAATTTATGATAATCAGAATACAGTCCAGTTTGGTAATTACGGGGATCCAAATGTGATTGCGATGACATCGGTTTGGGGTTATTTTTATGGAGCACCAAAAACCAGAGAATTGGTGGAATGGGATATGCTGTTTAACGAAGGTTCGGATTGGAAATGGGGGGATGCAGAGGCGAATCAGAGTTTGATGGATTTACAAAATATTGCGACACACGAGTTAGGGCATAGCGCGGGAATGGACGATCTTTATGAAACGAGTTGTATGGCAGAGACGATGTATGGTTATTCAATCGAGGGAGAGACAAGCAAGCGGGATTTAAACGCAGGAGATATAGCCGGGATTAAAAAATTGTATCAATAAGAAGTGAGTAGATTTGGGTTTTGTTTGGTATAGTAGTGGTATGCTGGATCCGAAACTGAATAAGGAAGAAAAAGTGGTGGAACGGAGTTTAAGGCCGCAGAGTTTGGCGGAATTTATCGGCCAGGAGAATATCAAAAAACAATTAAAAATATTTTTGCAGGCAGCCAAGGAGAGAGGTGAGCCGTTAGACCACATTTTGTTTTATGGGCCGCCGGGGCTAGGGAAAACAACTTTAGCGTTCTTAATGGCTAAAGAAATGGGGAGCAACATTAAAACAACTTCTGGTCCGGCTTTAACCAGAGCCGGAGATTTGGCCTCGATTTTAACCGGGTTAAGAAAGGGAGATTTTTTGTTTATAGATGAGATCCATAGATTGAATAAGCTAGTAGAAGAAACTTTGTATGGCGCGATGGAGGATTTTGTTTTGGATATAGTATTAGGCAAAGGACCGTCGGCAAAAACAGTGAGGTTGAACTTGCAGAAATTTACGATTGTTGGGGCAACGACTAGGATTGGCTTAATATCGGGGCCGATGAGAGACAGGTTTGGTTATATCCAACAGATTGATTTTTATGAAGAGGAAGATTTGAAAGAGATTATAGAGAGAACGGCAGAGCTGCTGAAGGTAAGGATTGAGCCGGGGGCGGCGGAGGAAATTGCTAGAAGATCAAGAGGAACACCGAGAATTGCCAACAGATTGTTGAGGAGGGTGAGGGATTACGCACAGATAAATAACGATGGTTTGATAACAGAAAGGGAAGTTAGGGAAGCGTTAAAGATGTTGGGAGTGGACGAAATGGGATTGTCAGAAGCGGATAGGAAGTATTTGGAAGTGGTAAAGAAGATGTACGGCGGGGGCCC
>Ga0067045_1031668_pt1 | contig 11725 bp, 8 predicted proteins | sample TerdegcTABiofilm_FD_59184 | JGI IMG/M metagenome (GOLD analysis project Ga0067045, IMG submission 59184) | Combined Assembly of (Gp0054472, Gp0054536) Wastewater bioreactor microbial communities from Singapore -Terephthalate degrading...
CTCCAGTCTCATTACGGCGGGGGTGGTGTGTGGAGGCATGGGTAGCCTCACGGGGCCCATCACGGCCGTGGCCCTGTTCGTTATCATCCCCGAACTGTTCCGCGGATTCGCGCTTTGGAGGCTCGTCTTCTATGGAATGCTTTTGGTGATCATCATCAACTGGCGTCCAAAGGGTCTATTTGGATACGAAGAGCTGAATCGGAAGAACCTGCCAAAACTCTTTTCAATCCTAGGGATTACGTTGGGGCTTTCCCTTTTCATGCCTATGTACCGGTGGGTAATCGAATCTCGCGGATACGAGATTTTTGCCTTTTTCGTGGCCGGGATCACCGTGGGACTGGTAACGGTGGTGTTTGGCTTCATGGGAAAAGGGCTCTCCCTTGCCCTAACTCCAGTGGCGGAACGGTACCATTCTTTTCGAATTAGGCTAACAAAAGGGTTTACAAAGGTTGGAGAGCTGGATATAGATAGCTCCTTCTCCCGGGAGCGCCAAATAGAAAACGGAGGGACAAATAGCTTATCTCGCACCCATGTGAACAATCAGGCTCCTATCCTCGAAGTGAAAGAGCTACGAAAGAATTTCGGGGGTGTGGTAGCGGTGGATGGGTTGAGCTTCCAGCTACGGGAAGGGGAACTGCTGGGGCTAATCGGTCCCAACGGATCGGGAAAAACCACTGTCTTTAATCTGATCAGTTCGGTGTACCCGGTAGATGGAGGGAAGATCCTCTTTCGAGGTGATGATATTACCGAGTGGGGACCTACCGAAGTAGTAGAAGCGGGAGTCGCTCGAACCTTTCAGAACATCCGGTTGTTCGGTTCCATGACGGTGCTGGAAAACGTGCAAGCGGCCCTTCACAGGGAAGGAACCTATACTCTTGTGGAAGGGTTCTTGCGATGGCCGAACAGTGTCCCTAAGGTGGAACGACGGCTTCGGGATGAATCCCTGTACCTCTTATCGATCGTGGGGTTGGAGAAGGAAGCGGACCTGCGGGCTTCCACCTTGCCCTATGGGCTGCAACGCAAGTTGGAGATCGCGCGAGCCCTCGCCTTACGGCCTAAGCTCCTTCTCCTCGATGAACCCGCGGCGGGGATGAACCCGCGGGAAGCAACGGAACTGGTGGAATTGATCCAGAAGATCCACAGGGACGAACGTCTTTCCATCATTCTGATCGAACATCACATGGATGTGGTGATGAGTCTATGCCGAAGGATCCTGGTACTGAACTTTGGACAGTTGATCGCCGAGGGAACTCCTCTGGAGATCCAGAAAGACCCATTGGTCCTGCAAGCCTACCTGGGAGAGAAAGCGTATGCTGTTGTCCGTTGAGGGATTGAACGTCTTCTATGGGGAAGCCATCCACGCCCTTCGGGATGTAAGCTTCAGCGTGGAAGAGGGGGAGATCGTTTCTATCATTGGGGCCAACGGGGCGGGGAAATCCACCCTCATGTGGACGTTGGTGGGTTTACTGAAACCAAAGTCTGGAAGGATCCTCATGCGGGGAAAACCCATCCGGCCTATACCCCATCTCTCAGTGGCGGCGGGAATCGCTTTAGTACCTGAACGGAGGCGGCTGTTTCCCCATCTTACCGTGCGGGAAAACCTGATTCTGGGAGCGTACTTACGGAAGGATCGGAAGGGAGTAGAGGAGGACGCAGAGCGGGTGTACCAGTTGTTTCCCATCCTGAAGGAACGGCTTTCACAGTACGCCGGTACCCTATCGGGTGGTCAGCAACAGATGTTGGCCATTGGCCGTGCTCTCATGTCTCGGCCCAAGGTCCTTCTTCTCGATGAACCCTCATTGGGATTGGCGCCTGTTTTAGTGGAACAAGTGTTTAAGGCAATCCAGGATATTGCCTCAAGCGGTACCACGATCCTTCTGGTGGAACAGAATGCCTTGGAAGCGTTACAGATCGCTCACAGGGCCTACGTATTGGAAGTGGGTCGAATCGTGCTGGAAGGAAAGGGAAGAGAACTCCTGGACAATCCTATCGTGAGGGCCGCTTACCTGGGAGTGGCCCAACACACGGAGATTTTGTTGGAACGAACGGACAACAAGGTTTAGGGGGCGCCCGTGAATACTCAGGAGGTAAACGGTGAGTCTTATTCCAAAAACTATCCCTCGAGTGCAGTTAGGATTTTTCCCCACACCCATTCATGAATTGCAAAGGCTGAGCCGGTTCCTGGGAGGACCTAAACTGTATGTAAAACGAGATGACCTTACGGGGTTGGCCTGCGGGGGTAACAAAACCCGGAAGTTAGAGTTCAGCGTGGCCGAAGCGTTAGCCCAGGGAGCGGATACTCTTGTCACCTTGGGTGGAGTACAATCTAACCACTGCCGGCAAACCGCGGCGGCAGCCGCTCGATACGGGCTTCGATGCGTGTTGGTGCTTCGGGGACATCCGCCCGCGGAATGGAATGGAAACCTGCTTCTAGACAAGATCCTGGGCGCGAAAATCAGCTTTTCCGGAGACCGTACCCGGGAAGAGGTGGCAGCCGAAGTGGTGGAAGAGGAGAAGCGCGCGGGCAGGAAGCCGTTCTTCATTCCCCTAGGAGCTTCGGATGGGATCGGTTCGGTGGGATATGTAGCTGCCATGGAAGAGTTGGATAAGCAATTGAAAACTTCTGGACTCCAGTTCGATCGGATCGTGTTCGCTTCCAGTAGCTATGGTACCCAAGCGGGCATCTGCGTGGGAGCCAAAGCGCTGGGTCTGGATATAGAAATCTCCCCCATTTCCATCGACAGCTCGAAGGAGGATCTACAGGCAGGAGTCTCTGAGGTTGCTTATGCCATCGTGAAGCGGTTAGGTCTTTCCGTGCAGATTAAGCCCGAGGAGGTCCATTGCTGGGACGGCTACCTTGGGGAAGGGTATGCGGTGATGGGCCCGCCCGAGAAAGAAGCGATTGATCTATGTGGAATGTATGAGGGGCTAGTACTAGATCCCGTGTACACGGGGCGGGCCATGGCTGGATTGATCGATTTAATCCGAAAGGGCATATTTCGTAAGGATGAAAAGATCCTTTTCTGGCACACGGGGGGCTCACCAGCCCTTTACGCGTACGCGGAACACTGGGGCAAGGAGGAAACATGATTATGCTGAATACGCCGTTGCCTTTCGCTAAAATGTCTGGATTAGGGAACGATTTCATCATTATCGACAATCGGGATCGGATCCTAAAAGAAAAGGATATTCCCTTTTTGGCTCAAAAACTCTGCACCCCAAGGCTTTCTTTGGGCGGCGACGAACTGATGCTGATCGAACTACCCCGTTCCGGGGGAAACTACACGATGCGGACCATAAACCCCGATGGAACCGAGGTGAAGATGTGCGGGAACGCTTCCCGTTGTGTGGCTCGATACGCTTTTACCCATGGGATCGCGGGGAGGTCACAGGTGATCGATACGCTGGGAGGGCCAGTTGAGGCCTACGTCGATGAAGCAGAGGTGCGGGTGGGGTTGCAAATCACCTCTGGTCCGGTGTTCAACATACAGTTAGAAGTTGAGGGACAAGAGTTCATCCTGCACACGGCAGAGATTTCAGGCGCCCCGCACGCGGTAGTGTTCCTGGAAAACGCCTTTGAAGCGCCGAAGGATATGATCCATCGATTAGGCTCCGCCATTCGACACCATCCGTATTTCCCTGAAGGAACAAACGTGAACTTCATCGAAGTGAAGGATCGGAGTACGATCTACCAACGCACCTTTGAGCGAGGGGTAGAAGGGGAAACGATGGCTTGCGGGACTGGAGCTACTGCTTCAGGGGTAGTATGCGGAGCGTTGGGGTTAGTGGATTCGCCAGTAACGGTACGGGTGCTGGGGGGACGCTTGAGTGTTTCCTTTGAACGGGTAGCAAGCGACTTGATTACCGCCTCCCAAAAGCCCTATAAACCCCTATTCAAAGTCTCCAGGCCTTTCCTGGGAGGCGGCGCTCGGTTTGTGGCAGAAGGAACTTTACATCCGGAAGCGTGGCAGTGGTAACGGGCGATTTCTGGGCAGTAGAATGAGTGCGAGAGCTGATTATTTCCCGCACACTTCCAAGGCCGCTTCCGCTGCGGTAGCCGCGTCAGGTCGGTAGATATCAGCTCCGATGCTCTTGCAGTAGCTTTCCGTAACGGGAGCGCCTCCGATCATGATCACCACCTTGTCCCGAATTCCGCTATCTTTCGCTTTTTCCACCACATTCTTCATCTCCGTCATGGTGGTGGTGAGAAGGGCGGAGCAGGCGATAATGTTGGCATTGTGTTCTTTTGCCATCGTGATGAACTTTTCCGCGGGAACATCGGTGCCGAGATCGATCACTTCCAACCCTTTGCCTTCCATCATCATTTTGACGAGGTTTTTGCCAATGTCGTGGAGGTCTCCCTTCACGGTGCCGAGAATCACTTTTCCCTTTGCCTTGACTCCCTCTTTCACAAGGAGGGGGCGTAGTAGAGCGATCCCCGCGTTCATGGCTCGGGCGGCGATTAAAACTTCAGGTACATACACTTGATTGTTCTTGAACTTGATGCCCACCACGTTCATTCCCGCCATGAGGCCTTCTTCCAAGATCGTCTTGGCGTCCAATCCTTCGTCGATGGCTTTCTGCACGAGGGTTTTTACCTCATTGGCCTTTCCCTTCTGTAGGAATTCACTGATCTCTTCCAAAATCGCCATACGTTCCTCCGAGATGTTGGATTCCAAAGATATATCACAATCTTGGCGCTAAGTGTAAGCTCCTAAAGCTTATCTTGTCTAATAAAATGTTACTGTTTTTTGTAGTTTTTTTAAGAGGGAAACATCATCTCCTCCACGTACAGTTCCTGAAACTCGGGGGAGGAGGAGAGTTCGATGTAGGAAGTCCGTTCCCTTACCTGCTGGAAGAGAGAGAACACCTTCTCTGAAAGGAGGGCTAATGAAGCGCCCAAGCCGGCCGCGTTGCCAATACTTTGGATCTTCCCCTCCAGCTCTTTAGGGATGAGGCCGATCCGTAAGGCGGAACGGGGATTTAGGTAGTTGCCAAACCCTCCGGCGAGATACAGGGTGCGGATCTCGTCAAAGGTGAGGTTCGCCTTCTGGAGAAGGGTTCGGATCCCCGCGGCGATAGCCGCCTTGGCTAGCTGTATTTCCCGCACATCCTGCTGGGTCAGGATAAGGGGCATCCCGGTACTGGACTTCTCGGCAGGCACCAATTGAAAAGCGGGTTCCTCCTCAAAGGTAAAGAGCCCCTCGGCAAGGGGGAGACCCTTCCGTGCTGCTTCCTCCCGGCTGAGCATCCGGCCGGTCTCGTCCACGATACCCTCATCCAGTAGAATAGCCAGGAGGTCCACGATCCCTGCACCGCAGATCCCTACCGGGGGCGCGTCCAGGATGGTGGTGTAAGACAGGGGGCCCTCGGGACCTTCGGGAGGAATGGGCCGTTTTCTCCGGGAAGCGCTATCGATGGCCCCCGCCACGCCCCCGACTCCGCAGGTGATCTGAGCGCCCTCGAAAGCGGGACCCGCGGCAGTGGAGCAGGCGATGAACCGGTCTCCAAGCCCTAACACGATTTCCCCGTTAGTACCAATGTCGATCAGGAGCGCGGGAGATGGTGAAGAAAAGTTAGGTGTATGCGGGGCGCGGGGAGTTTCAGGTACGGATCGTTGGCCCGAAAGAGGGGGGGCTGCGCTTTTGGTGCCTTCATTTATCCTTTCCCGCAACGATCTCGCCATTCCTGAGGCCACCACTCCCGCCAGGATATCGGAGCCCACGTAGGCTGAAACCGCGGGGGGAATGCGCACGATTCCTCCCGAAGAGATAGAAAGTCCGAGCTCATGGGCAGGCAGGACAAGGGGTTCGGTGGTCACGGGGATGAAGGGAGATTCCGCGATGTATTTGGGATTTAGTCCAAGGGATAGATGAATCATCGTGGGGTTTCCCACTAGACACGCCATGCAGATTTGGGCAGGGTGGATACCCGTGCGAATGGTCATTCGATGGATCAACTCGTCGATCTGGGTGAGGATCTTTTCCTGTAAACGCTTGAGATTGTCTGGACCCTCCAACGCGTATTGGATCCGGGAAATCACGTCTCCGCCAAAAGATCTCTGCGCGTTGAGTTCGGACTGCGAATCCAGATGTTCTCCTGTGTGCAGGTCGAACAGGTATACAGCAACAGTAGTCGTTCCAATATCCACCGCCACTCCAAAGATTCTGGAAGATAGCTTAGAGGTTGGAATCTCGGCGGACGCACCAGGCACGATGGAAAGTACCCGGTTCTTATGTACGATGAGGGTAACCTTCCAATTGCCTTCTCGCAATACCTGGGGAAGATCCGGAAGAAGGTCTGTGGGTATCTCTAAGCCTTCGGTAACCAGTGCGGAAAGGAGTCGGGAGTGATCGGACCGTTGGTCCTCCAGAGAGGGAGGAACCACCTCCAATACGAGAGTACGCAGCGAACCATCCAATGGAAGGGGGTGAGAAAAGAGGAAGGACTTGTTGCCTTGCAACTTCTTTTCTCCTTCGAGGGAAATAAAAAGGTCTGTTTCGGGTTTTGTCATGCAGGCGAGTCGTATTCCCGCGGATAATTCATCGGGCCTTAAGAGGGTTCGTTCTGCTTCGGTAACGGGTGAGGGATCCCCATCGAGGATTCGGATCTTGCATTTCCCGCATTTCCCCTTTCCTCCGCAGGGGGCTTGCAGGATGAAGGGGGTGTGTTTGGCAAGGTAGTCTAGGAGGTTCGTAGAACTGCCGTACTCTCCAAAATGTTCTTTTCCATCTTGAAGTGTATGAATCGTGATTGCCCGTTGCGTATCCATGCTTGGATTCTATCACTTTCCGCGTTGCTCATGAAAGAGTAGTACCTTCAATACGGGGGTCAGGATCATAGTCCTTGCCGATTCCTTTAAGCGAGTATATGCTTTGAAGTCGAACAAACCTTTGAATAGCCACCAGCAACCAGGGAGTTCGATACATGAGAAGGAGAACGAGAGGCTGAGGGTAAGGATTACTATGGAGTTAAAACCTGATTTACCCTTAGCCCTCCTCATTCAACCGCCCGTGTATGATTTTGCCTTGTACGACCTGTACTTGAGACCTTATGGGCTTCTCAGGATCGGGAGATGGTTGGCGGAGGGTGGATGGGATGTGGTATTCATTGATGGCCTTTCTTGCCAGCTGGGGATAGAGTCCGGGGGACTTTCTGCTTTTTCGGAAGATGGACCTATCCTTGGGGACGCCTCCCTAGTGCGGCCTCGTGCGCCAAGGAGAAAACCGGATGGAACGGGGAAATTCTTTCGACAGCCTGTGGAAACGCCCAGAATTTTAGAGCCCTTGTTGAAGCCTCGCGTGGAGAGGGGCGAATGGACAAAAAGATTCGCTCGATATGGGATGTCTGTAGAGGAGTTTCGCCTACGCGTGAGGAACCTGTGGGGAGAGAACAGGGTCGGTGGGGCTTTGGGGGTCTTAAGGAAAGGCCGACATCCCGATCTCATCCTGATCAGTTCCGGAATGACTTACTGGTATTTAGGGGTTGAGGAAGCGGCACGGATCTGTCGGGAGGAGCATTCGGAAAGTCCTCTATTCGTGGGCGGGGTGTACGTTACTTTATTGCCCGAGCACTGTCTAAAGGTTACCGGCGCGGATGGGGTAATACGGGGGGAGGACATGGAACCCCTAAGACAGGCGTTGGCCGCGCGAGGACTCCCCATACCAAACGAACCGATACCGGATCGGCCTATTCCGTTTCCATCGGTATGGAAAGAAGCGGGGGTAATCCGTTTGAATACAGGGTGCCCCCTACGCTGCTCCTACTGCGCTTCAGGACTCCTTAGCCCGCGGTTCACGCCAGGAAGTCCAGATAAAGCGTGGGAAGCCTTTTGGGAGTTGTACGAGTTCTGCGGCACACGGAATTTCGCCTTCTATGATGACGCCCTATTGTATCGAAAGGAGGAAGTACTTCTGCCCTTCCTGGAACAGGTAATCCGGTACCAGGAGCATCGCGGGAAGGGAAACGGCACCAATCGGGTTGTTGAGGGGGCCTCAGCCTTCGAGAGTATGCCGATGGCTAAGCAGCTTGGCACGGACCCAAAAGTTCGGTTATTCCTCCCCAACGGCGTTCATGTGAGCGGCCTAGACCTTCCAACTGCTAAACTCATGCGGCGAGCCGGAGTAGCGGAAATTCGGTTGGGGTTGGAAAGCACATCGGAAGAGTTTCACCGTAAATACGATGGAAAAGTAGCTTCTGAACAGTTCCTAGAAGCTGTGTCAATATTGAAACAGGGAGGGTACGAAGCACAAAAAATTTCTGTGTATTTACTAGCTGGGTTACCTGGCCAGAAAGCGGAAGAGGTAGAAGCCTCGATTCGGTTCGTGAAACCGTTGGGAGTGCGGGTTCGTTTAGCCGAATATTCCCCTGTGCCTTCTACTCAATTGTGGAAGTATTGTGTGGACCGATGCCCCTTTCCTCTCGAAGAGGAGCCTCTTTTCCACAACAATTCCCTTTTTACTCTCGAATGGGAGGGTTTCCCCTATCGGAGGTTGCTAGAGTTAAAAGGAATGGCAACAGGTGATTCTTCCCATACTAAATCGGTTACATCTACACGGTGAAAACCTCTACCTCAAACCATGCGAATCTCTTGACTCCCTTCTCCCCCCCTCTTATAGTTATGTGAAAAACATCTTAACAGATAGGATCGTACATCATTGTTGGTTCGATACGGTAAAACAAAAGACGGATCTGCAGTAAAGCGGGCTGAAATCTACACGAAGCAGGAACATCCCATCCGAAGGCAGGACATCGATCCGGATGCCGTATCCATTATCCTTCGATTGAAAGCGGCGGGACATGCGGCCTATATCGTGGGGGGAGCCATACGGGACCTCCTCGTGGGTAAGGTGCCGAAGGATTTCGACATCGCTACCGATGCCCATCCTCGAAAGATCAAACGACTGTTCCGAAACTCACGAATCATCGGAAGACGGTTTCGTTTGGTCCATGTGTACTTTGGATCTAAGATTATCGAAGTGTCCACCTTTCGCTCTCTCCATGCGGTGGGGGAGATGAACCAGTATGGAACAATCCAAGAGGATGTGCTGAGGAGGGATTTTTCCCTCAATGCCTTATACTACTGTCCTGTAGAAGAAGTGATCCTGGACTATGTGGGCGGGGTAAAGGATATACGTAATAAGATGGTTCGACCGATTATTCCCTTGAAGCAGATATTCGTGGAAGATCCGGTGCGAATGGTTCGAGCTGTGAAGTACAGCGCCATGCTGGGTTTCTCCGTACCGTTCTTTACGCGTCGAATGATCCAGAAACAAGCGCCTCTTTTGGCCGAATGCTCCCACTCTCGGTTGACAGAGGAACTGTTCAAGATATTAGGATCCGGCGCATCAGCTATTACCCTGAAGGCTCTCTATTCCCATAAACTCCTCCGATACTTTTTCCCTTCCCTAGACATGCGGTTGAGGGAGAACAAGAACAACTTTTTCGAACGTTTCTTCCGTACTCTCGAGGCATACGATGAATCGGCTCCAGAGCTGGAAGAACGGGCCAAAGGCCTGGCCGCTTTGCTCAGGGATTACCTGGAGGACCTCAACAAGGAACAAAAGGATGTCCCGCTTCTATTTAAGGATTTTTACGTGGCTGCCAAGGGTTTTTTAAGCCCCCTTTCTCCCCCAAATCGGGATGTGGATCAAGCGGTAATGATGATTTTCCGGGAAACGCGAACCAGGAAACCTCGCAGGAGAAGGAGAAGAAAGGCAAAACCCGAAGAGGCAGATGCTAGAACAACAGAAACGGTACCCGTGTAGTGCCGACTTCAAGCGGTGATCATCACGCAATTTGTATTGTGGAAACAAACTGCACCCGTACCTTTGTCATAACGGCTTCAAGGAGCGAAAGCTGCGCAGAGGGTCCGCTCTCACCTCTGAAGTCTCTTTAAAAGCGGTTGGGCCTTTTCTTTGAAAGAAGGATCGGCTTCGATGGCAATCGTCAGGTAGGTTCGAGCTTCCGCAAAACGGTTCCAGGCAAAGGCGTTTACCCCCAACGCATACTGGATCAGTCCTTTGGGGCCTCCTAACGATAGGGCCTTCTGATACTGCTCCTCGGCTTTGGGATAGTTCTTGGTTGCATAGGCGATGAGACCTAGGTAGTAGTAGGGGAGAGGGTCACTAGGTTCAATAGCGACCGCACCGGTGAAGGCTTCTTCGGCTTCCTTATAAGCGTCCTTTTCATAAGCGGTAATCCCCGTTTTCATAAGGGAAGTGAAGGAGGGTCGCTTCTGTATATAGGTTTTGAAATCCTGTTCCAGTTTGTCCACATTATAGAACGAAAGGACTCGACGCCGCAGGGAATCGTTGTTTTCGCCCAAGGTAGCATCCCCCTTCAGGCTCGAGAGGGTATCCCAAAGGAAACGGGGATAGGAGCGGTCCTCTGCGTAAAGAAGGAAGGTCACGAGCCCCCAAGCCTGAGGATAGAAGGCCCTTAGATTCTGTCTAGCTTCTTCCGGTGTAAGGAAGAGAAATCGTTCCAAAGGGATAAAAGCCCTATCCGGAGAGGATGCAGGTTCGATCATGCCTTTTAGAGTGTCCAACCAATCGAGGTTCTCTTTGAATCGCACGGTATTGGAGGAGGGATCCATACCGACCTTTTCGAAAAAAATGGCAAATCCTTCCCGGATCCAGAGGGGAGGGTTTTGAATATGAGACCTGAGGAACTGCAGGAGGGCTTGGTGATTTAGGGAAGGGTAGAAGATTTCGGGAGGGCATTGGTACAGAAGTAGTTCTCGTCGAGTAGGGTCGGAATGGTGCAGGTACACGAAATCTTCCCGACTTTCGTTGAGAAAGAGGGAAAGATAGCGGTCGAACGGCTCTTTTGCGTGGAATATCCGCACGGTAAGCGGAGTCGCAGAAGAGAGTTCAGGAAAGTGAAAGTAAGAGTTGAACAGTTGGTACAGTTGTTCCAGATACGCTCCCATCTCGGTGGCGTGGGATGGGGAGATCTGGGAAAATACCCGGTAGTGAAGGGTCTTCGCCTCATGGAAGGTTCCTTCTGTACTAGGTCCCCGCGTGGCTTGGCTAAAACCAAAAGGAACTCCCTCTAGGAAAAGGAGGATACAAACAAAAGGTAGGAATCCAAGGGGAGAACCGAATTTTTTAAAATACTTGCAACCAGAATAACGATGGGTCATACTCTTCAAACCCTCCCTCCTTCCGTCAAGTTGATTCTTCTCACGTGATGCTTTCTACTGTCACATTCAATTCTTCAATCATGATCCCCGTGAAGCGTTCGATGCTTTCGGTCACGTACTTTTGCATCTCATACACGTCCGGGATCAGTTCGATCCCGTAAGGAATCGTGATGAACAACTCGATCCGATACGAGTTGGACTCGCTCTTTATGGTGACTTTCTTCAGTTTAATCAGTTTGTTGTATTCCTGCAAACAGTGGATGATCATCTGTGTAAGGGCGGCTTCGGAAATCTGTACAGTGCCCTTCTTGCTATATTCAGGGCGAACCATCGTCTTTTCGAATACTTGCCCTTTGCCGCCAATCCCAAATTGCTGTTTTAGAAAGATCCGGATGGAATCTACCATGGTCTTGGGATAGTTCCGTTTCACTTCGATGGAAGGCACGGGAATCACATGCCGACCATGGACATTGCGGTAGTGGAGGGCTGTCTGAATCTCTTCCTGAGTGGCAACGTCTTCGATCAGATCGGAAGAGCGTCGTGTAAGGAAAGAGTGTAGATCTCGGTGGTCGCCGTATC
>Ga0067045_1004285_pt1 | contig 11724 bp, 9 predicted proteins | sample TerdegcTABiofilm_FD_59184 | JGI IMG/M metagenome (GOLD analysis project Ga0067045, IMG submission 59184) | Combined Assembly of (Gp0054472, Gp0054536) Wastewater bioreactor microbial communities from Singapore -Terephthalate degrading...
GTGCCCGAGGCGCTGCAGACCGGCACCTTCTTCTTCATCGGCATGCTGATCGGTGCCTTCGTCTTCGGCAGACTGGCAGACCGCATAGGCCGTCGTCCGGTGCTGATGATGGCCGTGGTGATCGATGCCTTTGCGGGAGTGGCTTCGGCCTTTGCGCCCGAGTTCGCCTGGCTGCTGGTGCTGCGCTTCATCACTGGCATAGGCGTGGGCGGCACGCTTCCCGTGGACTACACCATGATGGCAGAGTTCCTGCCCAGCGACCGCCGTGGCCGCTGGCTGGTGCTGTTGGAATCGTTCTGGGCTGTGGGCACCATCTTCCTGGCCATCCTGGCGCTGGTAGCCGTATATTGGGGCGAGGATGCCTGGCGCGTGATCTTTTTCGTGACCGGACTGCCGGCGCTGATCGGCGTGGTGCTGCGCTTCTATATCCCCGAATCGCCCATGTACCTGAACCGTAACGGTAGGTCCGAAGAGGCACGCAAGGTGCTGCAACGGGTGGCCAAGGTCAACGGAAACACGGTCGACATCCCGGCCCTGCAGCCTGAAAAGCAGGAGCGAAAGTCTCTCTTCTCCCTGTTCTCGCAGGATCTGCGCCGTCGCAGCTTCTCGCTGTTCCTGGCCTGGGCGCTGATCTCCATCGCCTACTACGGCGTCTTTGTCTACCTGCCTGTCAAGCTCAGCAGCGAAGGCTTTGCCTTCATGCGTGGTCAGGTCTTCCTGGTGGTGCTGGCGCTGGTGCAGCTGCCCGGTTTTGCGCTGTCGGCCTACGGCGTCGAGCGCTGGGGCCGCAAGCCTACGCTGATCGGTTTCCTGCTGCTGAGCGCCGTGGGCTGCATGCTCTACAGCCTGGGCTCCTCGCCCTTCGTGGTGATCGGATCGACGCTGCTGATGAGCTTCTCGCTACTGGGTACCTGGGGCGCGTTGTATGCCTTCACGCCCGAGGTCTACCCGACCGACCTGCGCGCCAGCGGGATGGGCATGGCAGGCGCTGTGGCGCGTTTCGGCGGCCTGTTCGCCCCGGCCATCATCGCGCCTCTCATGGCCACCCACTTCACCATGGCCCTGGCCGTGCTGTCGGCGATGCTGGTCGGTGGTGCGCTGGCGATCTGGGCGGTGGACGTGGAGTCGCGCAATCGGGCGCTGGATTGATGAAGGTCTGAGCGATCGTTTCAGCAAAAAGGCCAGCAGGATTGCTCCTTCTGGCCTTTGCTTCTTTGGAGCTTCAGCAACTCATTCGGAGTCGCTGCCTTCCAGCATTTTTCTGAGCAGGAAATCCAGCGCCAGACGCTCTGCGGGATTGAGCTTGCCGTAGGTGCTTTCGGTGATCTGCTTGGCAAAGGGCTCCATGTCGTGCACCAGATCCTGACCGGCTTCGGTGAGGTTGATGACGACCTTGCGCCGGTCCATGCGGTCATGCTCCACCTGCACCAGTTCGCGCTGCTTGAGCCGGTCCACCACGCCGCGTATGGTGGCCTGATCGATCACCGTGGCCTTGACGATGTCGGCGAGCGAGCTGCCTTTGTTGTCACGCACGGAGCACAGCACCACGAATTGTGCAGCCGTAAGCTGAGAGTCGGGAATGTACTGCTGGAAAAGCGCGGCATGCCTTTGATAGACGCGTCGCAGCAGGTGTCCGATCTGGTCCGAAAAGTGATAGCCATCCTGTGGCGTCATGGCTGATGGCGGCTGCTGAATCATGGTTCGCGTGAGCTTACCAAAAATCACGCCAGTTACCGTGATTTGCGACAAGCCAGGCGCATGGGCGAGACGCTGCAAAATCGCGTCAAAGCAGCACGTGCAGCAAGGGGGCGCATCAGGGCCTGCAGGTGCATCGGCGCAGGCTGTCAGCTCATTTGCGCATTGAATGGTGCAATCAGGAATATGAATTTGACGGCTTGCCGCTCAGGGCTTGAAATGGCAGGAGAGACAAAGCGCCTGCGCAACAGACCGCGCCGCTTCCACAATGAAAGCCAGTTGGAACACCCATGCCAGCCATTCAAGGGAAGATCATTCCCATCACCTTCGACGGAGCCGCCAGTGCCGGTTCCGCACTCGGTGGCCATGAACGCGAAGCCCTCGAGCACGCCATTGCCGACCATGCAGCGCGCCCTGGCTCTCTGATCGAGCTGCTGCACTCTCTGCAAAATGCGCTGGGCTTTATCCCGCGCGCTGCCGTGCCCGCCATTGCCGAGGCCCTGAATCTTTCGCGTGCCGAGGTCCATGGTGTTGTCAGCTATTACCCGCATTTGCGCGAGCAGCCGCATGGCAGGACGCTGATCCAGATCTGTCGGGCCGAAGCCTGCAAGTCGCGTGGTGGCGATGCACTGTTCGCCCATGCGCAAGCGGCAATGGGCTGCCAGGCCCATGGCACGAGCGCCGATGGCAGCGTGACGCTGGAACCTGTCTACTGCCTGGGGCTGTGCGCCCAGTCGCCGGCCGTGATGGTCGACGAGAGCGAAGTCCATGCACGGATGACTGAGGACCGGCTCGACGCCTTGCTGGCAAAAATACAGCAAGAACAGCTTGAAACCAAGGCGGATAAATCGCGGACAACTATCGAAAATGAAGTTGTCGATGCCGCGCGCATCTATGTGCCGCGCGATGCCGCGGCCCTGGCCGTTGGCGCGAATGCGGTGGCCGAGGCGCTGCAGCGCGAGTGCGCGGCGCGAGGCCTGGCGGTGGTGCTGGTGCGCAACGGCTCGCGCGGCCTGCTGTGGCTGGAGACCCTGGTCGAGGTCGAGACTGCGCAGGGCCGTGTGGCCTACGGCCCGGTTCGGGCTGCTGACGTGCCGGGTCTGCTGGATGCCGGCATGCTGCAGGGCCGGCCCCATGCGCTATGTCATGGGCTGACCGAGCAGATGTCTTATCTGGCCAGGCAGGAGCGCCTGACTTTTGCGCGCGTGGGCATCGTCGATCCGCTGAGCCTGCAGGACTACGAGGCCCATGGCGGCTGGCAAGGCCTCAGGGCCGCTGCGGCCATGGCGCCCGAAGCCATCGTCCAGCAGGTGCTGGAGTCCGGCCTGCGCGGTCGAGGCGGGGCGGCATTTCCGGCGGGGATCAAATGGAAGACCGTGGCGGCCGCTCCAGCGCCGCAGAAATACATTGCCTGCAATGCCGATGAAGGCGATTCGGGCACGTTCGCCGACCGCCTGCTGATGGAGGGCGACCCGTTCTGCCTGATCGAGGGCATGGCGATCGCTGCGCTGGCCGTCGGTGCGACGCAGGGCTATGTCTATGTGCGCAGCGAATATCCGCATGCGATTGCGGTGCTGAACGAGGCGATTGCACGTGCCAGTGCCGCGGGCTGGCTGGGGAACAATGTGGCCGGCAGCGGCAAGGCGTTCTATCTGCAGGTGCGCAAGGGTGCGGGCAGCTATGTCTGCGGCGAGGAGACGGCCATGCTGGAGAGCATCGAAGGCAAGCGCGGCATTGTGCGTGCCAAGCCTCCGCTGCCCGCGATCGAAGGCCTGTTCGGCAGGCCCACGGTCATCAACAATGTGATCACGCTGGCGACCGTGCCCATCATCCTGGCCAGGGGCGCGGCCTTCTATCAGGGCTATGGCATGGGCCGCTCGCGCGGCACGCTGCCGTTCCAGCTGGCGGGCAATATTGCGCAAGGCGGGCTGGTGGAAAAGGCCTTCGGCCTCACGTTGCGCGAGCTGGTGCAGGACTTTGGCGGCGGCACGGCCAGCGGCCGGCCCGTCAAGGCCATTCAGGTGGGCGGCCCGCTGGGCAGCTATGTGGCGCCCGAGGACTGGGATGATCCGCTGGACTATGAAACCTATGCCGCCAAGGGCAATGTGGTTGGCCATGGCGGTCTGGTCGTGCATGACGACGGCGCCGATATGGCCCAGCTGGCACGCTATGCCATGGAGTTCTGCGCCATCGAGTCCTGCGGCAAATGCACGCCCTGCCGCATCGGCTCCACGCGAGGGGTGGAGGTGATAGACCGCATCACGCGTCAAGGCGGCGCCGAGCATGCAGCCAATGTGGCGCTGCTGGAGAGCCTGTGCGACACCATGCAGCACGGTAGCCTGTGCGCCATGGGCGGCATGACTCCCTATCCGGTGCGCTCTGCGCTGCAGCACTATCCGCAGGACTTCGGTATCGAGCCCGTGCAGACCGTGAACCCCGCCTGAGGAGAGAGCCATGCTGGAACATTTGAAGAACACCGATTGCGGAACGCCTGCCAGCCTGTCCGAGGAACTGGTCACGCTGCATATCGACGGCCGCGAAGTCACCGTGCCCAAGGGTACATCGCTGATGCGCGCCGCCGTCGATGGCGGCATCAAGGTGCCCAAGCTCTGTGCCACGGATTCGCTGGAGCCCTTTGGTTCCTGCCGGCTGTGTCTGGTGCAGGTCGAGGGGCGCAAGGGCTTTCCTGCGTCCTGCACCACCCCTGCCGAAGCAGGCATGAAGGTGCGCACCCAGAGTCCGCAGCTGCAGGAGCTGCGCAAGGGCGTGATGGAGCTCTATATCTCCGACCACCCGCTCGATTGCCTGACCTGCTCGTCCAACGGCGACTGTGAGCTGCAGGACATGGCCGGAGTGGTCGGTCTGCGCGAGGTGCGCTATGGCATGGATGGAGCCAACCACTTCAAGGGCGAAGCCAGGGCCGAGGTCGATACCTCCAATCCCTATTTCAGCTACGACCCCAGCAAGTGCATTGTCTGCAATCGCTGCGTGCGCGCCTGCGAGGAAACGCAGGGCACGTTTGCGCTGACGATCAGCGGACGCGGTTTCGAGTCGCGCATCACGGCAGGGCAGGGCGACGGCTTCATGGCCAGCGACTGCGTGAGCTGCGGTGCCTGCGTGCAGGCCTGCCCCACAGCCACCTTGCAGGAAAAGACCGTGGTCGAGCTGGGCCAGAGCGAGCACAGCGAGATCACCACCTGCGCCTACTGCGGCGTGGGCTGCGGCTTCAAGGCCGAGATGAAGGGTGAACAGGTGGTGCGCATGGTGCCCTGGAAGGATGGCAAGGCCAACGAAGGCCATGCCTGCGTCAAGGGGCGTTTTGCCTGGGGCTATGCCACGCACAAGGACCGCATCACCCAGCCCATGATCCGCGCCAAGATCACCGACCCCTGGCGCGAGGTGAGCTGGGAGGAGGCGATAGGCCATGCGGCCAGCGAATTCCGCCGCATCCAGGCCAGGCATGGCAGGGACTCGGTTGGCGGCATCACCTCGTCGCGCTGCACCAACGAGGAAACCTATCTGGTGCAGAAGCTGATCCGCGCCGCCTTCGGCAACAACAATGTCGATACCTGTGCGCGTGTCTGTCACTCGCCGACGGGCTATGGCCTGGGCCAGACCTATGGCACGTCGGCAGGCACGCAGACCTTCAAGTCGGTCGAGCACTCCGATGTGATCATGGTCATCGGCGCCAATCCCACGGCGGCGCATCCGGTGTTCGGCTCGCGCATGAAAAAGCGGCTGCGTGGCGACGCCCGGCGTGCCGGCGCCGGTTTGATCGTGATCGATCCGCGCGAGATCGAACTCGTCAACTCGCCCCATGTCAAGGCCGACTATCACCTGCAGCTGAGGCCCGGCACCAATGTGGCCATGATCACGGCGCTGGCCCATGTGATCGTCACCGAGGGCTGGCTGGCCGATGCCTATATCGACGAGCGCTGCGACGCCAAGTCCTTTGCGCAATGGAAGGAGTTCGTTGCCAGGCCGGAGAACTCGCCCGAGGCCACGGCCGACATCACTGGCGTGGCTCCCGAGCTGGTGCGTGGTGCGGCGCGGCTGTATGCATTGGGCAGTGCGGATCATCCGCAGGGAAGGCAGGTCAACTCCGCCATCTACTACGGCCTGGGCGTGACCGAGCATGCGCAGGGCTCGACCATGGTCATGGGCATTGCCAATTTGGCCATGGCCACGGGCAATGTGGGGCGCGAAGGCGTGGGCGTGAATCCCCTGCGCGGCCAGAACAATGTCCAGGGCTCCTGCGACATGGGCAGCTTTCCGCATGAGCTGCCGGGCTATCGCCATATCTCGGACAGCATCACCCGAGCAGAATTTGAAGGCGCCTGGGGCGTGAAGCTCAGTCCCGAGCCGGGCTTGCGCATTCCGAATATGTTCGAGGCCGCGCTGGAAGGCAGCTTCATGGGTCTGTACTGCGAGGGCGAGGACATCGTGCAGTCCGACCCGAACACCCAGCATGTGACGGCAGCGCTTTCGGCCATGGAATGTGTGGTGGTGCAGGACATCTTCCTCAACGAAACCGCCAAGTACGCCCATGTGTTCCTGCCCGGATCTTCCTTCATGGAGAAAGATGGCACGTTCACCAATGCCGAGCGCCGCATCTCGCGCGTGACCCAGCTCATGCAGCCGCTGGCTGGTTATGCCGACTGGGAGGTGACGCAGCTTTTGTCCAATGCGCTGGGCTATCCCATGAACTACGGTCATCCGCGCGAGATCATGGCCGAGATCGCGGCCCTGACCCCCACTTTTGCGGGCGTGAGCTACGAGAAGATCGAGCGTCTGGGCAGCGTGCAGTGGCCCTGCAATGAAGGCACCGAAGAGGCGGGAACGTCCATCATGCACAAGGACAGGTTTGTGCGCGGCAAGGGCCGCTTCATCATCACCCAGTATGTGGCCACCGATGAAAAGGTCACGCAGCGCTTTCCACTGCTGCTGACCACGGGACGCATCCTGTCGCAGTACAACGTGGGTGCGCAGACGCGGCGCACGGCCAACAGCCAGTGGCATGGCGAGGACAGGCTCGAGATTCATCCGCATGACGCACAGGACCGTGGCATCCGCGATGGCGAATGGGTGGGCATTGAAAGCCGCTCCGGCCAGACGGTGTTGCGCGCCACGGTGACCGAGCGCATACAGCCTGGTGTGGTCTACACCACCTTCCATTTCCCCGAGTCGGGTGCGAATGTGATCACCACCGACAGTTCGGACTGGGCCACCAACTGCCCCGAGTACAAGGTGACGGCCGTGCAGGTATTGCCCGTGACTCAGCCCTCAAGCTGGCAGCAGGGCTACAGGCGTTTCAACGACCAGCAGCTCGGTCATCTGGCCGCGGCGCAGATGGAGATGGGAGGTCAATGATGGACGTGAACAACCTGATCCACATGGCCAATCGCATAGCCGAGTTCTTCGAGGCCATGCCCGAGCATGACGAGGCGCTGGACGGTGTGGCCCAGCATATCCAGAAGTTCTGGGAGCCGCGCATGCGGCTTCGCATTCTGGCGGCCTTGAACGAGCCTTCCGAGGCCGCGCAGCTGCGGCCTCTGGTGCGCGATGCGTTGCACAAGCATGCCGCGCTGCTGGAGCCTGTGCAGGCATAGCGCGGTGCGCCAGACAGAAGCGCCATGCATCCATCCGGAATGTGTTGCGGGTATATTGGGTCTTTAGAGCGTGTTTACGATCTCCTCGCGCCGCGACAGAGGCTTTGCGGGCTAGGATGCCAGGGGGCGGCCCCCGCGCGCGATACCGCAGCAATAGCCGTGCTATTGCGAGGATTCGCGCGGCCGGCGAGGCAACGCCGCAGACCGCCCCTGACCGGGCGTGCGCAAAGCCGCTGTCCCGAAGGGGTGGCGCGAAATCGGGCGATTTGCTGCGCGCAGTCTCTTGCTTGCACCCCGGTGCAAGCAAGAGCCATCGCTTCGAACTCATCCCGATTGCGCTCCAACGCGGCTGCGTAGAGATCGTAAACACGCTCTTGGATCCCTGATCTGCGCCGCTGCCCACGATCGAATGGCCGCGGCTTTTTTGTTGCCCATCTTCATGACTTCCGAATCCGTCAAAAGCTCTTTGATGAGCGCGCATCTGCGCCTTCTGGGCATGGCCCTGCTGTGGGGCGCTTCCTGGCCGGCAGGCCGCATTCTGGCGCTCAACATGCCGCCGCTGGCAGCATCGGCGCTGCGCTTTTTGCTGGCCGCAACCCTGTTGCTGCCCTGGCTGTATTTCTCAGGCGGGCTGGGTGCCCTCAGGCACTGGTCTGTCAAGACCTGGCTGGGCATGTTTGCCGCAGGCGGGACCGGGGTGTTCGGCTACGCCAGCTTTTTCCTCACCGGTCTGCAGCATCTGCCTGCGGGCAAGGCGGCGCTGCTCATCACGCTCAATCCGGTGGTCACGCTGGCTTTTGCCGTGTGGCTGTTCAAGGAACGCATCAACATCACCATTGCCCTGGGCATGTTGCTGGCGGCCTGCGGCGCTGTGGTGGTCATCTCGCATGGCAACCCCATGCAATTGCTCAACGGAACGGTGGGGGCGGGCGAGATGCTGATTCTGGGCTGCGTGGCCTGCTGGGTTTGCTACACGCTGATCGGCCGCGCCATGCTGGCAGGCGTGGATGCACTGGCTGCAACTACCGTGACTTCCCTTTTCGGCGCCGTGCTGCTGCTGGCCACCAGCCTGGTTCTGGAAGGCCCGCAGGGGCTGGTTTCGGCATTTCAGGCCAGTGGCATGGCCTGGACCGCCATGGTCTTCATGGCCTATGGCTCCACGGCCCTGGCCTATGCCTGGTACTTCGCGGGCGTCAAATCGCTGGGCGCGGGCGCCGCCTCGGGCTATATCACGCTGGTGCCAGTGATCGGCGTGCTGCTTTCGGCCCTGCTGCTGGGAGAAAGCGTTGACGGCTCCATGCTGCTGGGTGGCGCCATGGCCGTGCTGGGCACGGGGGTGATGAACTGGGGGCGCAGACCTGTTCGGCGCATGGCGCTCAAGAAGGCGATCGAGTAGGCTCTGTGCCAGAGGCCCTTGCTCAGCGGCCCGGGCGCATGCGCTGCATCAGCCCATCCTTTAGCACGAACTGATGCCAGAGTGCGGCTGCCGCATGCAGGCCCACGGCGATGAAGACCAGGTTGGCGCCGAATTCGTGAATCTGCTTGAGGTTGCGGCCCAGCGGCATGTCGATCGCCATGGGCAAGGTCCAGGACGTACCGAAGAGAGGCACGGGCTTGCCCGACCAGCCCAGTGCCATCAAACCGAGAATCGGCATGGCCAGCATCAGCACATAGAGCGCGGCATGCATGGCATGCACGCTCATTTCCACCCAGTAGGAGCTGGCGGGTGGCGGAATTCTGCCCAAGGCTCGCACCATGAGGCGAAGCGTCATCAAGGCCAGCACGATGATGCCCAGGCTTTCATGGAGCATGCCCAGCTGTGCGCGCTCAGGCGTTCCCTTGGGGAAAAAGCCCTTGATCTCTATGGCCGCCACGGCCAGGGCCGCAGCCAGAAAAACGAGCCAGTGCAGCAGGATCAGGGGACGGGAATAGGAGGGGGAGCCTGTCATAGCGGAGCATGAAGTGGGTAAATATCTACCTTCAGTATCCGCAAACGGCTGCGCGCCCGCTTTGACGCTGCGCAGGCCATGACGCCCAGAAAAGAAAGACTCTCAGTCTGATGCCTGACTCAGAGACTGCAACAGATGGCTGCAGGCATCCTCGACCAGATCCAGCACATGCTCGAAGCCGCGCTCGCCACCGTAATAGGGGTCGGGCACTTCCTGGTCGCCGAAGCGCTGGCAGTAATCGGTCAGTCGATGCAGGCGCTCTTGCTGTGCCGGACTGGCAAGGCGGCGGGCGGCGGTTTCATTGGCGCTGTCCATCACCAGTACCAGATCGAAAGCGTCGAAATCCTGCTTCGTCAGCTGCCGCGCACGCTGCCCGCTGAGGTCATAGCCCCGGCGGCGTGCATGTTGCTGGCTGCGGGCATCGGGGGCCTCGCCCACGTGATAGCCGTGCGTGCCGGCGGAGTCCACCTGTACCCGATGCTGCAGACCCGCATCCGCGACCATTTTTTCCAGCACGCCATGGGCTGTGGGGCTGCGGCAGATGTTGCCGGTGCAGACCATCAGAACGCGAACGGGTTTGGCGGCAGTCATGGCTGATCTTTCACTGTGGCCTGTACCTCGGCCATCCTGGTTTCCAGTGTGCGGATCTGGGTCTTGAGCTGGCGCATGCTGCTTTGCATGGTCACTCCCAGCAGGCGGCGCATGCCTTCGAAGAACAGCACCATGAAGAGGACCACGGGCAGCACGCCCCAGCGCAGCCAGGGCGAGGCCTGGTTGATCCAGGCCACGGCGCAGACCACCACAGCCATGGCCACGGCAAGATAGTTCCATTTCCTCGAGCTTTGCATCTTGCTCTCGTACTTCTGCGCGGTGGCCTCGAGCTGCTGTTCGGTGACTCTGAGCTTGGCAATGGACGCCTGAATCTCTTCAAGGCTGGCGGGCTTGTCTGACGGCATAGGGCAGATGATCGTTAAGAGAGGAGGCAGGTGTTACCCCGGCCTGAATCGATTCTGATAGCTGAAAGCGCTTGAAGGGCAGGCGCTTTGGCAATATTTGTTTAGAAGTGGTGTGTGCTGCTCAATGCATCGAACTCGGCACCCCACTGCTGGCGCAGGCTGCGCTTTTCGCTCTCGTCTATCCAGGCCGCATCGATGCCGTTGAGCATGAAGTCCCTGAGGTCGGCCACTGAAAAGCCGAAGTCGCTGACCATCTTGGTCCAGGCTCCCGTGGGGTTCACATGGTGCAGCGTGGGGTCGTCGGTGTTGGGATGTACGCGAAGGCCCAGGCCGGGCATCTGGCGTATCGGGTGATCCAGCGCCCAGCGTTCGGGGGCCAGTGTGCGCAGATAGTAGGAGTTGGTCGGCACCACGGTGAACACAATGCCCAGATCGGCGCAGCGCCGGGCCAGTTCCGGGTTGTCGATGACGGTGTAGCCATGATCGACGCGATCCACCTTGAGAGTCTCGATGGCGGTCTGCAGATTGTTCCAGGGCAGGCCGAACTCGCTGGCATGGGCCGTAGTCTTGAGGCCGTTGCGACGCGCCAGCGCATAGGCTTCGACAAACAGCTCGGGCGGGCGCTCGTTTTCGCGGTAGTCGATGCCGATGCCGGGCACATCGTCATGCCGGTTGTCCAGCATCCATTGCACCATCTGCACGGCGGCTTCGGCCGGGGCTTCGCGGTCGATGGACGGCACCAGGCGGCCACGTATGCCGCAATCCTCTTGCGCAGCTGCGGCGCCGGCCAGAATGGCTTGCTGGGCGACGGCATAGCTCATGCCCGAGCATTGCACCGTGCCCGTGGGGTTCCAGAAGAATTCGGCATAGCGCACGTTGTGGGCGGCGGCATCCTGCAGGTATTCATAGGTAATGCGCTCCAGATCGGCCGGCGTCTGCAGCAGCCACTCGTCGAGTGCGCGCAGCACGCGCAGCACGCCCACGGGCTTTTCGCCGCGCGTGTAGAAGGCCTCGATCTCTTCGGGAGTCAGCGGCGCCTTGGCGCGCTGCACCAGTTCGATGAAGGTGTTTTTTCTGACCGTTCCCAGCAGGTGGCAGTGCAACTCCATCTTGGGGATGGCATGGGCAAAGGCGGTCAGTTCAGGTGTGGGGGCAGTAGGCGCGGCATTCATGCCGCAGATGGTAGTGGCTTGCGATCAGCCTTGCCGTAGGCAGTTTTACGTTAGGGTGCCAGGAACAGCCGCGGCACGGACGCTGCCAGCATGGCGATGCCCGAGCAGGTCAGCAGGCTCAGCACGATCTGGCGAAAGCGCGCATCGCTCACGCCCTTGTAGACGCGGGTGCCGAAGATCACGGGCACCAGCACGGCCGGCAGCACGATGGCGAACGAGGGCCACATGGCGGGCTTGACCAGGCCGGTGGCCAGATAGCTGGCCATGGTGACGGCCAGCACCGAGAGGTTGAAGTTCTGGATCACCGTGCGCTGCACATGGCGCTCAAAGCCGCGCAGCGTGC
>Ga0067045_1031669_pt1 | contig 11724 bp, 9 predicted proteins | sample TerdegcTABiofilm_FD_59184 | JGI IMG/M metagenome (GOLD analysis project Ga0067045, IMG submission 59184) | Combined Assembly of (Gp0054472, Gp0054536) Wastewater bioreactor microbial communities from Singapore -Terephthalate degrading...
CCGCCGTATCGGGTCTCCGTCCCCGGGGGACGCGGCCGCCCCCCGCCCCGGGCATCGCCCGCCGGGCGACGGCCCTTTTTTCCCGAGTCGGACTGTGGCTTCCCCCCTGCCTGCCTAAGCGACATACCGAAACACCATCCTTTTGATAAACGCCTCCCCGAACTGTTCGCCCCCCATGGACGCCGCCAGGTCGATCACCGTGGTCCGCCGGGCCAGTTCCAGGGCCTCCCGGCGGGCCCGCGGGTCGGCGGTCAAAAGGCAGATTCCGTCGAGGGAGGTATTGCCCGCGCACCGGCAGCGGTCCGCGGCCGCCGCGGGCAAAATGCCAAGCTCCTCCAGGTCGTCCGGGTTCACGTGGCTGCCGAAGGCCCCGGCCAGATACAGGGCCGAAAGCTCCCCCGGCCCGATCCCGGCGGCCCGAAACAGTCCGGAAAAGGCCAGATTGCAGGCGGCCTTGACTTTCAGGATCTCCTCCACGTCCGACGCCCACAGGGAGACCCCGGCCACGTCCAGGCGCGGCTCCCCGGCGTCCGGACCGAGCCCGGCCAGGATGCGGCGGCCAAGGGGGGACGCCGTCCCGGAGTCCGCGAACCGGCCGTCCTCGCCGAGCGCGCCCACGGCGCGCAGCCTGGCCAGAAGCGACAGGTAGCCCGTGCCCCCGATGGCCGACACCGCCTCTCCCCCGCCGCCGTAGCCGATGGGAGACAGGCCGCCCGGAGACAATTCAAAGGCCACGGCCGTCCCGGGTCCGGCCAGCCGGCCCATGCGCGGCCCCACGCCCTCCAGGGCCGGCCCCATGGGCACGCTGGCGGCCAGAAAGTTCCCATCCGGCAGGGCCAGCACGAACTCGCCGTTGGTGCCCAGGTCGACGAGCAGGAAAGGCGGCCTGGCCCCGGCGCGCCGGACCGAAAGAACGCCGGCCGAGGCGTCCGCGCCCACGAACGGCCCGAGGAGGGGCGGAACGTACGCCCTGGGCAGGTCCGGGGCAAGCTCCATCTCCCCTCCCCCGACATAGGACAGCCGGTACGGGGCGGCGGCCAGCCCGGAAAAGTCCAGTCCCAGAAGAAGATGCATCATGGCCGGATTCCCGGCCACGCCGAGGCGTTCGACCGGACCGGGCAGCATCCGGATCACCCGGCGCAGGAAATCGAGGACCAGTCCCCGCAGCAATTCCGCCCCGCCGCTCCGTGAAGCGAAGGCCAGCCGGGACATGACCTCGCTGCCCGCGCCGAGTTGGGGATTGGGGGCCTGCCCCTCGACGATCCGGCCCTCTCCTGAGAGGGGAACGGCCCGGAAGGCCAGCCCCGTGGTCCCCAGGTCCAAGCCCAGAAAATACCCCGGACCGGTCCCGGACTCCCCAGGAGGGGCAGGGGGCCCGGCCCGGCGCCGCGCCTCTTCGCGTTCAGGGGCGGACGGGACCTCGATCACGGCCCCGGAAACGTCCCCGGCGGCATGGGCGCAGGAGAGCCGCCAGCCCGCCTCCAGTTCGGCCCTGGAAAGGCGACGCGCGTCCTGGGGCGCCGGGGCCGGACCGCCGGTCACGAAACGCACCCGGCACAGGCCGCACCGTCCGATCCCCGAACACAAAGGCCGGCCGATGAAGCACCCGGCCCGGAAAAGGGCCTGGGCCAGGGTGTCCCCGGGCGAAACCGGCACGTCGCGCGACGGCCGGCCGTCCACGATCAGGTGCACGACCTCGTCCATGCCCGTACATCTACCGTTTTTCCGGGCCGAGGCAAGGCCGCTCGGCGCGTCGCGGGGCACCCGGCACACCTCCGGATCCATCATCCGGAAATCGCATGGAATGGTTCTTTCCCGGATTCCCGTCCGTGTTACGGCCCGGATACCGTTCTCAAAAACTCATACTCTTCCGCAAAAAAATTCAACCATGCAACACATTGAAATAACGAGTCATGCTGTAAAAATGGCCTCCCGTCTCATTTTTTGGGGTTGACAGGGCGAGCCCGTCGCTATTAGTTCGCTGGGAACCTTTTGAAGGCGAGGTGATGGTGACGGGAACGGTTCCCGTATCATGATCACAGTCAACAAGCGCATATGCGCGAGGCATTCCCGGTAGGGCGCAACCGCCGGAAGGCACCACGAGATAGGCCGAACGTAACGGCAACTCCCCAACAAGGAGACGCGAAATTGACCGACGCTCGTCAAGGCCGGATGCAGATCCGAAAACGGCTGCCATATATTCTATGCTTGGCCGTATTGATGTTGACCATGGCCGGATGCAAATCCCAACAGACCTCCTACCGCTTCCCGATCCAGCAGTACCAAGGCTTCAACGCCAAAAACGACTTCCTCACCGCAACGCCCTTAAGCCGCCTGGCCTCTCTCGACGAAATGGGCATCCAGGTGGCCTCGACCTCCCAAGATGACGTCCTGAGCAAGAATCTGTTCGAAATCGCCTCGTCCTCCGCCACGTCCTGCCCGCCGACGCGTCTGGCCTCGGGCAAGCCCGCCGGTTCCACGGATATGCTCCTGCGCGGCGCCTTCGCCCTGCTCGGCACGCGGTACCGGTCCGGCGGCGACACCCCCTCCTCCGGATTCGACTGCTCCGGGTTCACCACCTGGGTCTTCAACAAATACGGCATCAACCTCCCCCGCTCCTCGCGGGAACAGTTCCAGATCGGCCGGCAGGTGGCCAAAAGCCAGCTCAAAAAAGGCGATCTGGTCTTTTTCGGCTCCAAGCGCGGCATCAACCACGTGGGCATCTACCTCGAAAACGGAAAATTCATCCACAGCGCGAGCAACGGCAAGACCGTCCAGGTCAGCGATCTTGACGAGGACTATTGGAGGAGGCATTACGCGGGAGGCCGCAGGGTCTTTTAATCCGTTTCGATTCCGTGCATAATCGAGGCGGCGCATCCGGAACATCGCGGAGCGTCGCCTTTGTGTTTGAGGCGGCTTTTCCCAGGCGCAACATCCGGTTACCCGACTCTTTTGCCCGTCATGCCCGATCTTCCTTCCGTCACCCCTCCATGCCGGCCCGTCGACGGCGCCGCATCCGCCAGGGCCATGCGCATGGTCCGCCCGATCCTTGTCTGGCTGACCATCCTGTTCGCCGCCCCCGGCTTCCAGGCCATGGCCCAGGACGCGGCCGAGATATCCGCCTCCGACGAGCGGGGCCGGCCGGCGGACGGCGGTTTCCGGATGGCCGACCCGGCCGAGCGCGAGGCGGTGCGCGGCGAGCTGCGTCAGACCGTGACCGAGGCGACCAGACGCCGCCTGGAGGCCATGAAAAAACGCAGGATGCTGCCGCAAGGAGTCGTGGATACCAAGCTCTCCCGGCTGGCGGCCGCCGAGGATCCGGCTTATCTGGACCGGGTGGCGAGGGACGCGAGAACGCGGCTTGGTCCGGCGCTCGGCGAGCAGCCGCCGTCCCAGTATTTCGTCTACGTGGACCGCAACCCGGCCCGGCAGCTGCTTTTCGTGGGCTACTACGACGCCGGGACCGGCGCGGTGGAGCTTTTGGGCGCGGACCTCGTGTCCACAGGCCTTTTGCGACGCGGACAGGACTCGTTTCTGACCCCCACCGGGGTCTTCGAGCATCTGCCGGACAACTTCGGCTACCGGGCCCAGGGCACGAAAAACGAACGCGGCTGGAGGGGACTTGGCGGAAAGGGCAGCCGGGTGTGGGATTTCGGGTTCCAGCAGGGGCCTCGCGAGTTTCGCCAGGGAGTCTACGAAAGCCAGATGCGCCTGCTCATGCACGCCACGGACCCGGACCACGGCGAACCCCGGCTGGGCGGCATGGATTCCAAGGGCTGCGTCCGGGTGTCCGCGGACATGAACCGCTTCCTGGACCGCCGCTCCATCCTCGACCGGCACTACGAACGACTGGCCGCCCAGACTCCGGACATGTGGCTCTTGGCCCCGGACCGCATCCCGGTCAGCGCGCCGGGCAGCTTCATGGTCGTGGGCGACACGGCCGGGGCTGACAACGCCGCCCGCTGAAGGGCCGCCAGGGAATCTCCGTTCCCCCCCCCTGTCGGCACGGCGCACGGCGGGGACGCCTTTCGCGCCACGCCCCCCTCGCGGCGCATCTCCCGAATGAGTTCCTCCAACTCCCCAGCCCGTCCGGCCAGGGAGGCCACGGCCCGGGACGCGCCGCCCATGCCCTCGGAGGTCCTGTGGGCCACCTCCCCGATCTCGGACACGTCGCGCAGGATGTCCTCGTGCACCTGGGCCTGTCTGGCCACGGCCGAGGCAATGTCCCGGACCCCCTCGGCCGCCTGGCTCGAGGCCTTCACGATGTCGGAAAACACCTCGCCGGCCCGGCTCACGAGTTCCCCGGCCTCATCCACCGCGTCCGCGGCCTGGGCGGCTCCGGACACATTGCGGGTGGCCGAATCCTGGATGGCCCGCACGCTTTGGCCCACCTCCCGGGTGGCGTCCATGGTCTTTTCGGCAAGTTTGCGGACCTCGTCCGCGACCACGGCGAATCCCCGGCCCGCATCCCCGGCCCGGGCGGCCTCGATGGCGGCGTTCAGGGCCAGAAGGTTGGTCTGGTCGGCGATGTCCGAGATGACCGCCACCACGTTCCCGATACTCCTGGCCTTGTCTCCGAGCTCGCGCATGTTTTCGCGCAGTTCGGCGGTCAGTTCGGTGATCCGGGCCATGGCCTCCGTGGACCGGGTCATGGCCGTGGCCCCGGCCCGGGCCGTATTCACGGAATCCTCGGCCCGCGCGGCGGCCTCGATGGCCTGCCCGGCGGCCGCGTCCAGGGTGGCGTGGGCGGACTCGGCGGCTGCGGAAACATCCCGGATGCGCGCGGTCTGGAGAGCGGCCCCCTCGGCCGCCGCCTCCACCGATCCGGACAGGTCCCGGGCGCCCGCGGAAACGCCTTCCGCGATGCGGTCCGCCCTCGCGGCCAAGCCGGCCACCAGATCGTTCTGGGCGCGCATCCGTTCGGCCTGGGCGGTAATGTCCGTCAGATCGGTAAAAAGGACGAACAGGCCCAGGCGATTGTCATCGAGATCGCGCAGGAGCGCGGCATCGAGCCGCACGTGGAACTCCCGTCCACCGTGGCCGCGCCCCGACGTCTCCAGACCGCACACCGCGCCGTCCTCCTCCAGGCAGGCCCGGCATCCCCCTGCCATGGCCCCGCCGTCCTGAAGCCCGCCGAGAAACTCGTCCAGATCCCGTCCTCGATGCCCCCCGGGCTCGCCGGGCTCCTGAAGAAGATCGAGCAACTGCCGGTTGACGAACGTCAGCCTGTTTTTCGAGTTGGCCACCAGGCAGGGCACGGTCATGGCCCGAAGCACGCTTTCGGCGAATCCGAGCTTGATCTTGAGTTCCCCGGTCATTTCCAGCAGGCCGGCGCGGATCTCGGCCATCTCGGCCTTGAAGCGGCCGGGCAGGGTCGCGGCGAGATCGCCGCCCGCGGTCTGGCGCAAATAGTTTCTGATGGCGGCGAAGGGACGCAGCAGTTCGAGGCGCAGAAAATACACGGTGGCGGCCAATACCGCCACGATGGTGAAAAGCCCGAGCCCCAGGGCGGCCAAGGTCAACTCGTCGACGGCGGCCAGGGCCTCGTCCTCGTCGGTTTCGGCCAGAAGCGCCCAGGTCACGCCCCCCACGGACACCGGCGCGAATCCGGACAGCACGCGCGCCCCGCGAAAATCCTCGGTCAGGGCCGCGCCGCTTTCTCCGGCCAGGGCCTTTTGCGCGGCCCGGGTCCGCACCGTCCCGGTTCCCGGTGAGGCGAACGAGGCCTTCAGGGAATGGGTCGCCTCGGCCCGGAAGGAGTCCGAGCGCATGAGCCCGTCGCCGCCCACCAAAAAAGTCTCCCCGGTCTCGCCCATCCCGGTTCGCAGGGCCATGATCGCGGCGAGTTGGGACCGGGGCACGCGCAACACGGCCACCGCCTCCACCCTGCCCACGTGGTCGTGGACCGGAGCGGCCACAAAGGCCGCCGGTTCCCCGCCAAGGGGCGGATATGGGGAGAAATCGGCGAACACCGTCTCCCCTCCCAGGGCCTTTTTCCAGGCCACGGCCAGGTTCGAATCGCGAAGCGGCCCGTCCTTGACGTCCTCCCCGACCTCGTCCCCGCCGCCCACGGCGAAAAGCACCCGTCCGTAGTCGTCGATGAGCAGGGCGTCCTCGTAGCCCAATATCTCCACGAAGGGACGGAAGGCGCCGATCACGAACCCCCTGGTGTCCTGGTAGGCCGCATCCGCGACATTGGCCCGCACCCCCTTCCCCACGCCCATGAACGCGTCCCGGCCCATGGCCACGGCATGGTAGACCTCCTTGACCCCGGCATAGATGCGCACGTCGGACAGCCATTTGGCGGCCATGGCCTCCACGGCGGCCTTCTTGGCGTCGCGCACCGCCTCCACCCGGCCCAGGGCCAGGGCTGTAAGACTGTCGGCGGCCCGGCGGACGCTGAAAAGTCCCATGAGCGTGACCGGCAGGATGCCGATCAACAAGCAAAAGGCGATCATCTTGGTTTTCAAGGACATGCGGCACTCCCTTGCGGCATACGACGCGAGTCGGGGAACGGGGTCAGGCGGTTTCATGCCTGTACCAGCCGCACGGGAGCCCGTGATGAAGGACGGATGACGTTTGCGCGACGGAAGCGTCACGCCGGGAAGGAGGAACGGACGTCCGACGGCCCCGAAACGAGGATTTCCGGGACCGGCGGACGAAGAAAGGCTACAGCGGCCCGAAATTCTCCTCGTAGCGGGCCGCGAATTCCTCGGGCGTGTAGGAATGCTCCTGGGTGCCATGGCGCTCCACGGCGTAGACCGCGCTCACGGAACCGAGCCGGCCGGCCTTTTCCAGGGGCAGCCCGGCGCACAGTCCCTTGAGCAGCCCGGCCCGGAAGGCGTCGCCCGCTCCGGTGGGATCCTTGACCTCGCGGGGCTTTGCCGGGGGGACGAGGATTTCCCGATCGTCCTGGCGGATGACCGATCCCTTTTCCCCCAGGGTGGTGATCAGGACCGACACCCGGGCGAGGATGTCCGCCCGGGTCAGGCCGGTGGCGTTCTGGATCAGTTCGAGTTCGTAGTCGTTGGAGATGAGATAGGTCGCGCCGGTGAGCATCTCCGTCAGTTCCGCCCCGGAAAAGGCCGTGATGTTCTGTCCCGGATCGAGCACGAAGCGGATGCCGCGCTCCTTGTAGATGCGGGGGTAGCCGCGCATATCCTCCAGGTTCCCCGGGGCCACGATGGCCAGGATGTCTCCGGGATCGTGCCCGTCCACGTCATAGCCGCAGGGATGCTTCATGGCCCCGGGGTTGAACCCGGTGATCTGGTTGTCGGACTGGTCCGTGGTGATGTAGGCCCCGGCCGTGAATTCCTCTTCGATGCGCCGGATGCCCGCAAAGGAGAGGCCGCGCGAGGCCAGCCAGTCCGCATAGGCGGCGAAGTCCTTGCCGGCGGTGGCCAGGATGACCGGGTCCTCGCCCAGAAGCTTCAGGGAATAGGCGATGTTGCCGGCCGTGCCCCCGAACTTCTCGGTCAGGCCGTTGACCAGGAAGCAGACGTTCAGGATGTGGATCTTGTCGGGCAGGATGTGATCGGAAAACCTGCCGGGAAAGGTCATGATCCGGTCGTAGGCCAGGGAACCGGAGACGAGGATGCGCATATGGCTCTTCCTTTTCTGATCGATCACGAATCGGTTCGGGTTTGTTCCTCCATCCAGCGCAGGAACTCGGGGTTGCCGCCCAGGATGGGCAAAACCACCACGCAGGGCACGTCGTAGGAGTGCAGTTCCCCGACCCGGGCCGCGAGCGCCTCGGCCAGACTCTGGCGGGTCTTGGCCACAAGCACGGCCTCGGACGCCTCCTGGACCTCATCCTCCCACCAATACAGGGAGGTCATGCCGGGCAGGACGTTCACGCAGGCGGCCAGTCGCTCGGACACCAGGGTCCGGCCGATCCGCCGGGCCTGGGCCTCGTTTTCGCAGGTGATGTAGACCATGGCGGCGGACATGACGGTCCTCCTCGTTTTGGCGGGGACACCCTATCCCCGGTCGGGTATTCTGGCAACCGGACGGCCGTGGAACGCCGCCCCCCCCCAGGCGATCCGGCGCCGCCGCCGACGCCCGGCCTTGACAGACGGCGCCTTTGCGAACACTTCTACGGCCTGCATGCGAAAAAAACCACATCCTTCCCGACCCGGCCCATGAACCGCCGCAACCTGCTCATGAACATGTTCCAGGCCATGCACGACAGCCTGGGACCCAGCCACTGGTGGCCGGGCGAAACGCCCTTCGAGGTGGCCGTGGGCGCGATTCTGACCCAGAACGCGGCCTGGTCCAACGTGGAAAAGGCCATCGCCAACCTCAAGGCGGCCGGGGTGTTCGACCCCAGGCTCCTGCACGGCCTTCCCGACGCCAGACTGGCCGAACTGATCCGGCCCTCGGGCTATTTCCGGCTCAAGGCCGGCCGCCTGAAAAACCTGCTCGCCTTTCTCAAAAACGAATGCGGCTACGACCTAAGGGCCCTGGCCGGACGGGACCTGGCCTCCGTTCGGGAAAATCTTCTGGCCGTGCGCGGCATCGGCCCCGAAACGGCGGACAGCATCCTGCTCTACGCCCTGGACTATCCCACCTTCGTGGTCGACGCCTACACCCGCCGCCTGCTCTCCCGGCACGGTCTGGTCCCCGAGGAGGCGACCTACGAGGAGATGCGCGAATTCTTCATGGACGTCCTGGATCACGAGGCCCGACTTTTCAACGAATACCACGCGCTCATCGTGCGCACCGGGAAATCCTGGTGCCGCAAGGGGCAGGGCCGGTGCGCCGACTGTCCCCTGGGGCGATTTTTGTAACGCGCCTTGAGGCCTGTTCCACCGGATGCCCGACATGCGCCGCACCCGCCCGCCGCACCGCCCAGCCCGCACCGGACCGTCTTTCAGCGGATGGTTCGTCGCGGCCGTGCTTCTGGCCTCGGTCCTTCTCTTCCCGCCGGTTCCCGGTCAGGCCCAGACGCCCTCCCCCGCCCCGGACTCCCAGGCCCCGGCCTCCGAACTGGAATCCGAACTGACGAAGCAGAAGGAAACCGCCTCGCAACGCAGGCGGACCGTGGAACGCCTGACCGCCGAGGAACGCTCCCTCAACGCGGGGCTGTCGGCCCTGGAGGCCAAGGTCGGAAAACTGACCGGGCAGCTCGAGGAAAAAGAGCGGCTGGTGCGAGAGATCATGGCCGAGGAGGAGCGCCTTTCCGGGGAGCACGCCCATCTCGTCGGCCGCCAGGAGGCCGCGCGGGCCAGGATGTCCGAGCTGCTCTCGGCCCTGTGGCCCGTGCACCAGCGAAACATCGCCTCCAAGGCCGCGGGGCTGTCCTCCTGGGACGAGGCCGACCGGCGCTTCATCTGGCTGACGGATATGTACGGCGCCGCGGCCGCCTCCTATGCCGCGTACCGGGAGCAGTCCTCGCGGCTGGCCGCGAACATGGCCGCCCAGGAGGCGGCCCGGGCCCGACTGGTCACGGCCAGGGCCGAGGCCGAAAAAAGCAAGGACGCCCTTCTGGCCGAGCAGCTGGAGTTCTCGAAGCAGCTGCGCAACATCCGCCGGCGCATCGTCAGCGAGGAGGAGCAGCTCAAGGACATCCTGCGGACCATCGAGGACCTCGACGCGCGTCTGGCCGCCCCGCCGACACCGGCCGCCCCGGTCGCCTCGGGGTCTTTGTCCTGGCCCGTGGACGGCAAGCCCGTATCCACGTTCGATCCCGCGGCCGAGCCGCCCCGCCGGGGAATCGGCTTTTCCACGGCGCAAGGCGCCCCGGTCAAAAGCGTAAGCGCCGGCAAGATCGTCTTCGCCGACGTGTTGCGCGGCATGGGCAAGGTGATTATTGTCTCCCATGGCGACGGCCACTTCACGGTCTACGCCTACCTCTCGCGCATCGGCGTGAACATGGGCCAGGAGGTGGGCGCAAGCGGGACCATCGGCGAGGCTGGGTACTATCCCCCGGCCGGGGGGCCGGGTTTGTATTTTGAATTGCGTTTTCACGAGAAAGCCATTAACCCCGGTGAGTGGCTGGCCGTCCGCGAATGACATGCGCAAATCCGAAAGACCCGCCCCGTCCCGCGGGGCTCGGTTCGCCAGGCCCTGGAGGCTTCTATGCGTTTTCGGCATTTTTCATGCGCCGTCCTGACCGTCCTGGTCATCTCCGCCGCAAGCCAGATCGTCCTGGCCGCGGCCCAGGAAGAGGACCGTTTCGCCCCGCTCAAGCGCTTCAGCCAGGTTATGGACCTGGTGGAGAACCACTACGTCAAAAACGTCACCCGGGGCGAACTCATCGATGGCGCCATCGTGGGCATGCTGCAGCAGCTCGATCCCCATTCGAGTTTTCTGACCAAAGAGGAATTCAAGGAGATGCAGGTCAGCACCTCCGGCGAATTCGGGGGCATCGGCATCGAAATCAGCCTGGAGAACGGCCGCCTCACGGTCATCTCGCCCATCGACGACACCCCTGCGGACAAGGCCGGGGTCAAGGCCGGGGACATCATCCTGGAGATCGACGACCAGCCCACCCAGGACATGACCCTGGTGGACGCGGTGCAAAAGATCCGAGGCCCCAAGGGCAAGCCCGTCAGCCTGACCATCCTGCACAAGGACGCCCAGAAACCCGTCAAGGTGCGCATCGTCCGGGACACCATCCCCATCATCAGCGTCAAGAAGACCGAAATCGAGCCCGGCTACGTGCTTTTGCGGGTCAGCCGCTTCAACGAGAACACCACCGTCGAACTCAAGGACGCCATCAAGGACGCCACCAAGTCCGGCGCCCCGATCAAGGGGGTCATCCTCGACCTGCGCAACAACCCCGGCGGGCTTCTGGAGCAGGCCGTGAGCGTCTCGGACATGTTTCTGCCCTCGGGCAAGATCGTGTCCATCAAGGGCAAAAGCACCGACCAGCGCAAGGATTTCGAGGCCAGGGGGGAGTCCGGCGAGGTCACCGCGCCGGTGGTGGTGCTGATCAACGCCGGGTCGGCCTCGGCCTCGGAGATCGTGGCCGGCGCGCTCCAGGACCACAAGCGGGCGCTCCTGATCGGCGAGAAGACCTTCGGCAAGGGCTCGGTGCAGACCGTCATCCCCCTGTCCGACGGCTCGGGCATCAAGCTGACCACGGCCCTGTACTACACCCCCAACGGCCGTTCCATCCAGGCCGAGGGCATCGAGCCGGATTTCAAGGTCCCGTTGCAGGACGTCGCGGCTGACCGGGATGTGACCAACGGGATGCATCAGTTCCGGGAGAAGGATCTCTCGCGGCATCTGGAAAACCGCAAGGACGCCAAGGGCGGCGGCGACGACCCGGCGCAGAAGATCAAGGAGCAGCTCGAACGGGACAACCAGTTGAAGCTGGCCCTGGAACTGGTCAAATCCGTGCCCATCCAGGCGCTCGTCAAATAGTTTCCGGACATGCCCCCGGCGAAAAAGCGAAAAACCGCCCGGAAGAAAAAGCCCGCCGGATGGTGGCCGGCCCTGCGCGGAAGGCTCACCCAGCCGGCGGCCCTGATCTTTCTTGCCGGGCTGACCCTGGGCGTGACCCTGGTCATCCTCGGCATTCTGCTCATCGGGCCGCAGCAGCGCACCCCGGACGGCCGTCCGATCCTGTCGCGCGCCCACACCGACGCCCCGGAATCCCGAAACGGCAAGCCGGCCAAAAGCCCGCGCGCCGCCCCCCAGGCCCAAAACGACCCCACGGAACGGCCGGCCAGGCCCACTCCAGCCGAACCCCATTCGTCTCCTGACGAAGGCGCGCCC